>Ga0187776_10000450_pt1 | contig 19799 bp, 20 predicted proteins | sample 0216_BV02_MP12_2_FD_132426 | JGI IMG/M metagenome (GOLD analysis project Ga0187776, IMG submission 132426) | Tropical peat soil microbial communities from peatlands in Department of Meta, Colombia - 0216_BV02_MP12_20_MG | ecosystem: Environmental > Terrestrial > Soil > Wetlands > Peat | place...
CAGGAAGAGGATCTCCTGCTCGGCGGGGATCGCCTCGATCACCGACTTCGCGTTCCCCGACGTGCAGCAGTAGTCGCTCTCAGCCTTGACCTCGGCCGTCGTGTTCACATAGGACACGACGACGGCTCCGGGATGCTGCGCCTTCCACTCGCGCAGCTGCTCGGCGTCGATCGAGGCGGCGAGCGAGCAGCCGGCTCCGAGGTCCGGGAGGAGCACCGTCTTCTCGGGGCTGAGGATCGCCGCCGTCTCGGCCATGAAATGGACGCCGCAGAAGACGATCGTCTCCGCCTCCGTCGCCGCGGCCTGGCGCGAGAGGCCGAGCGAGTCGCCGACGTAGTCCGCGACGTCCTGCACCTCCGGTCGCTGATAGTTGTGGGCGAGGATCACGGCATTCCGCTGCTCGGCGAGAGCACGGACCTCTTCGTGCAGTTCCGTGACGGGTGGTGCGACGGTCATCGAACCTCCAGGGAGACGTGGAGCGAGCGGGCGGAATGGGTGAGGGCGCCGACCGAGACGAACTCGACGCCGGTCTCGGCGTAGGCGCGGACGGTGCCGAGGGAGACGCCGCCCGAGGCCTCGAGCTCGGCGCGGCCGGCGACGATCTCCACCGCTTCGCGCACTTCCTCGGGGCTCATGTTGTCGAGCAGGATCCGGGGTGCGCCGGCCTCGCTCGCCTCGCGCACCTGCGCGAGCGTCTCGGCCTCGACCTCGACCGGCAGCCCGTCGACGCTGCCGTCGAGGGCGGCCAGCGCGGCGGTCACGCCGCCTGCGACGCGGAGATGGTTCTCCTTGACGAGTACCCCGTCGTACAGGCCGGCGCGATGGTTGCGGCCGCCGCCGCAGCGCACGGCGTACTTCTCGAGCGCGCGGAGGCCGGGCGTCGTCTTGCGGGTGTCGAGAACGGTCGTGGACGTTCCCTCGGTCAGCTCGACGAAGCGGCGGGTCAGCGAGGCGATGCCGCAGAGTCGCCCGAGCAGATTCAGCGCGACGCGCTCGCCGCTCAGGACCGCGCGGGCCGGCCCTTCGATCTCGGCGAGGACGGCTGGAACGGCGGAAACGGCCGTGCCCTCCTCGAGCATCGCCTCGACACTCACCGACGGGTCGAGCGCTCGGAAGACCGCTGCTGTGACGGGCACTCCGCAAACGACTCCGGGCTCCTCGAGCAGAAGCTCTGCGCGGCAGCGGGCTTCAGCCGGTACGAGTGCGACCGTCGTCGCGTCGCCGGTTCCGATGTCCTCGTCGAGCGCCGCGGCCACGACGGAATCGATCTGCTCCTGCGTCAGCTCCATCGCTCCAGCACCGGCTCGCGACCGGGGTGGACGACGAGGTGCCCGGCGAGCTCCTCGCTCTCGACCGGGAAGTCCTCGCGGAAATGGACGCCGCGGCTCTCGGCGCGTGCGAGCCCGCACGCGGCGATCTCGCGCACGAGCGGGTGCAGTGAGCCGAACAGCCGCCGGAGGCCCTCGGCGCTGCGAATCAGCCCCGCATCGCGCCAGAGCGCGTCTTCTGCCTCGGCGGCGTCCGCGATCGGGCTCGAATCGGCGGCGAAGCCTGGCCCGCCGAGCGCGGCGAGACCAGCCCGGCGGCCGAAGACGAGACACTCGAGCAGCGAGTTCGAGGCAAGCCTGTTGGCGCCGTGCACGCCTGTGCATGCGCATTCTCCGGCGGCGTACAGCCCCGGAACCGAGGTGCGGCCAGCGAGATCGGTAACGATCCCGCCGATTGCGTAGTGGGCGGCGGGGGAGACGGGGATGGGCTCGTCCGCAGGGTCGTAGCCGGCCCGCTCGAGGGTCGCCATCAGGGTCGGGTAGCGGTCGCGCTCGATCTCGCGCAGGTCGAGCTGGGCCCCGGCGCGCGAGGCGATCGCGCGCGCCACGACGTCGCGGGGAGCGAGCTCGTCGACGAACCGCTCGCCCGTGCCGTCGAGCAGCGTCGCGCCGGCGCCGCGCAGCGCTTCGGAGAGGAGGAAGCCGTCGTGGCCGTTCCCGTCGCGGAGGGCGGTGGGATGGAACTGGACGAGCTCGAGGTCGGCCAGTGCCGCGCCCGCCGAGCGGGCGAGCAGAAGGCCGTCGCCCGTCGCGCCCCGCGGGTTCGTCGTCCTTCCCCAGAGCGCCGCGTAGCCGCCGGTCGCGAGCACGACGGCCGAGCCGCGAAGCGTGGAGAGCGTCTCGATGCGCTCGCCTTCGACCAGGCGAATCCGAGGATGCCGGCAGGCCCGCGCGGTGAGGACGCCGGCGATGTGGCGTCCCGTGTCCGCGCCGCCGGCGTGGACGACCCGGTCGTGGGAGTGCCCGCCTTCGCGGCCGAGGCCTTCGTCGAACCGGACGCCGAGGCGCCGCAGCCCCGCGATCCTCTCGGGCGCCTCCTCGGTCAGCAACTCGACGGCGCTGGCACGGCAGAGACCCCGGCCTGCGGCAACGGTGTCCGCCGCGTGCAGCGCGGGGTCGTCTCCGGGACCGACGGCGGCCGCGACGCCGCCCTGGGCGGCGTAGCTGTTCGAGCTGCGGTGCGATGCCTTGGCAAGGACGACCACAGAGGCGCCCGCGTCGGCGGCCGCGAGGGCCGCGGAGAGGCCGGCGACGCCGGCCCCGACCACGGCGACGTCGCATGTCTGGCGTTTTTGCCTCACAAGCGATAACCTCGCTTCCGAGTCTACATGGTTGACGACTCCCAGGCGAAAACTGCGTCGCATGCCGTGCTCGCGGCCGTCCTCCAGGTGCGGGATGGACAGCTGCAAGCTCTCCTGTGGCAACGGGCGCGCGAGCCGTATGCCTCGTGCTGGGCATTGCCAGGCGGGGCGCTGGCGGCGGACGAGACGCTGGAAGAGTCGATGCGGCGGCACCTCGCGGAGAAGGTCGACGTTCGCGAGGTCTCACACCTGGAGCAGCTGGAGACACGAAGCGACCCGGGCCGCAATCCCGACCGCCGTGAGCTCGCCACCGGATATCTCGGCCTTGTGCCGAGCGGGGTGGACCCGAAGGTGCCGCCGGACACCCGCTGGCACCCGGTCGACACACTCCCCGAGCTCGCCTACGACCACAAGGAGATCCTGCTCAGCGCCCGGGAGCGGCTGCGGGGGAAGCTCTCGTACACGAACCTCGGCTTCGCCCTCGCGTCGCCGAGCTTCACGCTGTCCGAGCTGCGCGATCTCTATGCCGCCGCGCTCGGGCATCCCGTGAGCGCGACCAATCTGCAGCGCGTGCTGCTCCGGAGGCGCCTGCTGGAGGACACGGGTGAGCGCAGGCACTACGGCGGCGGCGGCCGTCCCGCGACCATCTACCGCTTCCGCAGCCCACGGCTGGAGATCACCGACCCGTTTGCCGTCCTCCGGCCGCCTACAATGGCTCACTGACTTGGCCGTTCGTACCGCGACACTCGTGCAGCATCGACGCCCGAACTATCGGGCAGGCCTTGCGTTCCTGTTCGGGCTCGTCGCGGCAGGGATCATCCCCGCGGCGATCGAGCTGACGCGGAAGGTCCCGGGCGCGGTTCTCCTCGACGCGGTCTGGGCGATTCCCGTCGCCGCCGCGGCGGCTGCGCTGTCGCTGCTCTTTGCGCGCGGTGCGCGCGGCGCGATCGCGCGGTCGCTCGAGCGCGTGGGAGGCTCCTTCTGGATCCGGCTCGGACGCATCCTCGCCGTCGCCGGCATCTGCATCACGCTCTCGGCATCCATCGCCGTCGGCCTGTACGAGCTCCTTTTGCGCCTCGAGCACTAGCTCGTAGACTCCGTCCGTGTTCGAGATCGGGAACAGCCTGCGGGAGGCGCGCGAGCGGCAAGGGCTCGGCTATCCCGAGATCGAGCTCGCGACGAAGATCCGCTCGAAGTACATCCGCGCGCTCGAGGAGGAGGACTTCACCGCGATTCCGGGCGACGCGTACATCCGCGGCTTCCTGAGGACGTACGCCGACTACCTCGGGCTGGACGGCGACGTCTACGCGGACGAGTACGCGTCCCGCTTCCTCACCAGCTGGCGCGACGAGCTGCCGCCGCGGCCGCAGAGAAGGCGCATCCGGCCACGCGACGGCTCCCTCGGCCGGCGCACGGTTGTCCTCGTGCTCGCGGGCATCGCGATCGTGACGGCGCTCGTCTTCGTCGCCTGGCGCTACGGGGGCGGCGGCTCGAAGCCGAACACACCCGGGGGCGGCACGCAGCGGAAGGCCGCCAAGCAGCATGCGAGCGCGCCGCGGCAACTCGTTCTGCGTGGAGTCGGGAGCGGGACGTACGTCGAGGTGCGCCGCAGCTCTCGGGGCGGCCAGGTGCTGCTGCAGGGGACGGTCGGCGGGGGAGAGATCGACCGGCTCGCAGGCAGTCGCTTCTACCTCTTCGTCCGCCGGCCGGCGGCCCTGCGCCTCTCTCTCGAGGGCCACGCCGTCGCGCTCCCCGCAGCGGGCAACCTCAGCGTCATCGTCACACCGCAGCGCACGACGCGCCTGCGCGGGTGAGCCCGCCGGGCTCGCGGCCGCGGGCCGTCGTCATCGCCACCGGCAGCGAGCTCGTCCGCGGCGAGCGCACCGACCGCAACGGACCGTTCCTCGCCACCGAGGCACTGAGACACGGGCTCGAGCCCGCGCGCATCACGATCGTCGGCGATGCGCCCGCCGAGCTGGAGGCGGCCTTCCGTGAAGGGCTGGCGGCGGACGCATGCCTCGTCTCCGGCGGCCTCGGGCCGACTCACGACGACAGGACCGTCGAGCTGCTCGCGCGGGCGGCCGGGCTCGAGCTGGTGGTTGACGAGGCCCTGGAACGGGAGATCGAGGCTGTCTCGCGGGCCGTTGCGGAGCGACTCCGCAGGCCGTACGCGGACTTCGCGCCGGGCGTGACGAAGCAGGCCACCCGACCGGAGTCCGCCGTCTCGATCGGGCTCGCGGGCACCGCGCCAGGGCTGGTCTTTCGTGCGTCGACGGGTTGCGTCGTCGTCATCCTCCCCGGGCCGCCCGGCGAGCTGCGACGCCTCTGGCCGAACGCGCTCGCAACCGAGCCGATGCAGGAGCTGCTCGCACGGACGCGGCCACCTGGACGACGGGTGCTGCGGCTGTTCGGCCTGAGCGAGTCCGCCGTGGCGCGGGCGCTCGAGGAGGCAGGTGGGGATGGCGAGGGCGTCGAGGCGACCATCTGCGCACGCGACTTCGAGATCCACGTCGATCTCGTCGTCGAGCCGGGTGGGGAGGAGCGAGCCGCGCAGCTCGAGGCGATGCTCGTCGAGCGGCTCGAGCGCTGGGTGTTCGCGCGCGACGAGCGCGGGGTGGCGGAGCTCGTGCTCATGCTGTCGGCCGCGCGTGGGCTCCTGCTGGCGACAGCCGAGTCCTGTACCGGAGGCATGGTCGCCGCCCGGCTCACGGACGTCCCGGGCTCGAGTGCGAGCTTCGTGGGAGGCATCGTCGCGTACGCGGACGAGGTCAAGCGGGCGGAGCTCGGGGTGCCCGAGGAGCTACTCGCCGAGTGCGGGGCGGTCTCGGCCGAGGTGGCAGCCGCGATGGCGGAGGGGGCGCGGGAACGGCTCCGCGCCGACGTGGCGGTCGCGGTGACAGGCGTCGCGGGCCCCGAAGGCGGCACGCCGGAGAAGCCGGTCGGGCTCGTCCACCTCCATGCCGCGGGCCCCGACGGGTCGCTCTCGCGTGTTCTCGACCTGCCCGGCGAGCGTGGACAGATACGGCTACGGGCAACCGTGACCGCGCTGCATCTGCTCCGTGCGGTTCTGACCGGAAGTCGTGACGAAGGCGTATGACCGAGACCGCTAGCGTGGCCGGCGATGAACGGCTACGGCTCTTTCTCGCGCTGCGCCTGCCCGAGGACGTCCTCGACGCGATCGAGCGCTGGCAGCGCGAGCAGCTGCGAGAGGTCCGCGTCGTTCCCCGCGAGCACCTGCACGTCACGCTCGCGTTCCTCGGCCACCGACCGTCGGGCGAGCTCGGCCGGATCGTCGAGGCACTGCGCGAGGCCGCCGCAGGTGCGGGGGAGATCCGTCTCACGCCCGCGCGCTACCGGGAGACGCGTAGCGTGGGCATGTGCGCGCTCGAGGACGAGCACGGCAATGCGTCCCGCCTCGCCGGCGATCTCCACGCGCGGCTGGAGCGGCTCGGCGTCTACGAACGCGAGGGCCGTCCCTGGCTCCCGCACCTCACGGTCGCGCGCTGGCGGGAACGTCCGCGTCTGCGACCGGACCCGCCTCCCGGGCGAACGTTCGTTCCGTCCGACGCGGCTGCTTACCTGTCTGAGCTGCGCCGGGGCGGAGCGCGCTACGCAGTCTTGGAAACTGTCGCTCTAGGAGGCTAGGACCGTGGACAAGCACGAAGCACTGGACGTTGCACTCGGCCAGATCGAGCGGCAGTTCGGCAAGGGCTCGGTCATGAAGATGAGCGACCGCGCGGCGGTCTCGGTCGGAGCCGTCTCCACGGGATCGCTCGCGCTCGATCTCGCGCTCGGGATCGGCGGCCTGCCACGCGGGCGCATCGTCGAGATCTTCGGCCCCGAGTCCTCCGGCAAGACGACCCTCGTCTACCACGTGATCGCCGAGGCGCAGCGGCGCGGCGGCATCTGCGCCTTCATCGACGCCGAGCACGCGATGGACCCGACCTACGCAAAGCGGATCGGCGTCGACATCGACAATCTCCTCGTCTCGCAGCCCGACACGGGGGAGCAGGCGCTCGAGATCGCCGAGCTCCTCATCCGCTCCGGTGCGCTCGACGTCGTCGCCGTCGACTCGGTCGCGGCCCTGACGCCGAAGGCCGAGATCGAGGGCGAGATGGGCGACTCCCACGTGGGCCTCCAGGCGCGCCTCATGAGCCAGGCCTTGCGCAAGCTCGCCGGCACTCTCAACCGTACCGACACGATCTGCATCTTTACGAACCAGCTCCGCGAGAAGATCGGAGTCATGTTCGGAAACCCCGAAACGACACCGGGCGGCCGCGCTCTGAAGTTCTACTCGTCGGTGCGGCTCGACATCCGCCGGATCGAGACGCTCAAGGAAGGCGTCGAGGCTTTCGGGAACCGTGTTCGCGTCAAGGTCGTGAAGAACAAGGTCGCACCGCCGTTCAAGCAGGCGGAGTTCGACATCATCTACGGCTCGGGGATCTCGTGGGAGGGCACGGTGCTCGACTCTGCGCTCGAGCGGAAGGCCGTGACGAAGTCGGGCTCGTACTTCAGCTTCGGCGACGAACGGCTCGGCCAGGGCCGCCAGAACGCGACGGCGTTCCTCCGCGAGCATCCCGACGTGACACAGCAGATCCTCCAGCAGATCCAGGCGGAGCTCGGCTCGGATCAGGTCGCGTCCGCCCGGCTGCTGCCGATCGCCGAGGACGAATCCGCGGCATCGAACGGGAAGGCGGAAATGGCCGCGGAGGCCCTCGCGGCGGCTGAAGCCGAGGCGTGACGCCGACCGTGACCGGCCTGCGCGAGGAAAAGCGCGGCCGGGTTGCCGTTGAGCTCGACGGAGGACCGTGGCGCGTCCTGCCAGTCGGCGTCGTCGTCCAGGTGGGGATCGCCGTCGGGAGTCGGCTCGACCGGCCCACGGCCCGCGAGCTGGCGCGGTCGATGCGTTGCGCGCGAGCCCTCGCGGCCGCAACACGGTCGCTGGCCGCGAGCGACCGCTCCCAACAGGCTCTCGAGCGACGACTCGCGCAAGCGGGACACTCGGCCGCGGCGCGGGGCGACGCGGTGGCTGCTCTCGCGCGTGCGGGCGTTGTCGACGACGGCCGGCTGGCACTGAACCGCGCCGAGCTGCTCGCGCGCCGCGGCTACGGCGACGCGGCGATCCGGGCCGACCTGCGGCGGCGCCTCGTTGCGGATGAGACAGCTGCCGATGCTGTCTCCGCTCTCGAGCCGGAGCGTGAGCGCATCCGCGGCCTCCTGACCGGGCAGACGGTTACTCCGGGCCTCCTCCGCCGGCTTGCCGCGCGCGGCTTCTCACACGACACGCTCGACGAGGTTGCGCTCGAGGACTAAGGCGCGGTACGATACTCGGGTATTCCATTCGACGTTTTGCCTGCAAAAGCAGCTTTTCCGAAACTGAATCCAATGATTTGCCGCTCACGTCCGAAGATTTGGAGGTCGCACAGGAGCTAGCGCGGCGACCTCCGGCGGGCCGACGCCTGCGGGAGTAAGGCTTCTCGGATAGCTGCCGGCCAGGCCCGGCGCCGGGTGGGACGTGCCGCCGAAAGCGGCTGGATCCACGACCGAGGAGCCGGGCAGTGATCGGGATCGGAATTGCGATCGGGATCGCCGGAGGAGCAGCTCTCGCGCTCCTCGCGGTTTCCGTCTTCGGCACGACCGGAGTGACCCGGGCCCGACGGATCCGCGACCAACTGCTCGAGGACGCACGCCGCGAAAGCGAAGCCGTGCGGCGGGAGGCACAGGTCGAAGCGCGCGAGCAGGCCGTGCGCCTCCGAAGCGAGATCGACGCTGAGCTAGTGGACCGGCGCGCGCAGGTCTTGAAGATCGAGGAACGCGTCCTCGCGAAGGAGCTGGAGATCGAGCAGAAGCTCGAAGAGCTCTCGCGTCGGGACCAGGGGCTCGCCGACCGCGAGGAGCACATCCGCGGCCTCCAGGAGGAGCTCAAGCAGGCGAAGGGCGCGCACCTCGCCGAGCTCGAGCGGATCGCGGGGCTGACACAGGCCGACGCGCGGGCACTCCTCCTGGAGCGTGGGGAAGAGCAGGTCCGGCATGAGCTGGCCCGGCGGGTTCGCGCGCTCGAGGACGAGGCGCGGGCTGAGTCGAAGCGGCGCGCCCGGAACCTGGTCGCAGACGCGCTGCAGCGTGTTGCTGCCAGTCACACGGCCGAAACCACGGTCACCGTCGTGGAGCTCCCCTCCGACGACATGAAGGGCCGGATCATCGGGCGGGAGGGCCGCAATATCCGCGCGCTCGAGCACCTCACGGGCGTGGACTTCATCGTCGACGACACACCTCACGCGGTGGTGCTCTCGTCCTTCGACGGTCTTCGCCGCGAGGTCGCGCGCCTGACGGTGACGAAGCTTCTCGAGGACGGGCGGATCCATCCGGCCCGGATCGAGGAGACGTACTACGAGTCGAAGGCAGAGGTCGAAGAGATCGTGCGCCAGGCCGGCGAGCAGGCGGTCTTCGAGGCAAACTGCGGTCCGTTCCACGAGGAGCTCGTCCGGATCCTCGGCCGGCTTCGGTTCCGGACCAGCTACGGCCAGAACGTCCTCAAGCACACACTCGAGGTCGTGCACCTGGCCGGGATCATGGCGACGGAGCTCGGGGCCAGCGTGCAGACGGCGAAGCGTGCCGCGATGCTGCACGACATCGGCAAGGCGATGACGCACGAGGTCGAGGGCTCCCATGCGCTCGTCTCCGCCCAGCTCGCGCGCCGCTACGGCGAGTCCCAGGGCGTCGTGCACGCGGTGGAGGCGCACCACTACGAGGTACAGCCGCAGACTGTGGAAGCCGTTCTGCTGATCGCGGCCGATGCAGTCTCGGCGAGCCGGCCGGGCGCGCGCGGCGAGAGCCTCGAGCACTACATCAAGCGGCTCGAGGCGCTTGAGGAGCTGGCGGCGGCCAAGCCGGGCGTCGAGAAGGTATACGCCCTGCAAGCGGGTCGCGAGATCCGGGTGATCGTGAGCCCGGGCGCCGTCGACGACGACGAGGCGGCGCTTCTCTCGCATGAGATCGCCCGCGAGATCGAGGACCGGCTCGAGTATCCCGGCCAGGTCAAGGTCACGGTGATCCGCGAGAGCCGGGCGGTGGAGGTTGCGAGGAGCCACACGGCAGCGTCTGCGCCGGCACCCGCCGAACCCGAGGAGCGCAATCGTCAGGACTCGCCGATCCAGGCTGCGTAGAGGGCCGCCCAGCCGGACCGGGCTACCCTACCCGGCGTGAAGCGCTACCACGTCACGACGTTCGGCTGTCAGATGAACGCTCACGACTCGGAGCGGGTCAAGGGGCTGCTCGAGGAGCTCGGGCTGGGGGAGGCAGCGTCGCAGGACGAGGCGGACATCCTCGTGCTCAACACGTGCACGATCCGTGAGAAGCCGGACACGCGCTTCGCGGCTCACATGGGCAACGCGGCCAAGCTGAAGCGCGACCGGCCCGGCACGGTGATCGCCGTCGGCGGTTGCTATGCCGAGGCGCAGAGAGAACGGCTGTTCACCCTCTACCCGGAGGTCGACATCGCCTTCGGGCCGGGCACGATCTCGCACCTCGGCGCGTGGCTCGGAGCCGGTGGAGTGGGCATCGCGCGCGGATCGTTCGGTACCGGCGAGGAGCGCGCCTTCGCGGCCGGGCTTCCCGTTCGGCGCGAACGGCGTTTCCAGGCGTGGGTGCAGGTCTCGATGGGCTGCAACTCGGTCTGCTCCTACTGCATCGTGCCGGCCGTCCGCGGCCGCGAGATCTCGCGCCGTCCAGGCGAGATCCTGGCGGAGGTGGAGCAGCTCGCCCGCGAGGGCGTCCGCGAGGTGACGCTGCTCGGCCAAAACGTCAACTCATACGGCCGCGACGCAGGCTCGAGCTTCGCCGAGCTTCTGCGTGCGGTGGACGGCGTCCCCGGCATCGAGCGCATCCGCTTCACGAGCCCGCATCCGAAGGACTTTCGTCGCGACGTCATCGGCGCCATGGCGGATTGCGCTGCGGTCTGCGAGCACGCACACCTGCCGCTCCAGTCCGGCTCGAGCCGCATCCTGAAGGCGATGCACCGCACGTATTCGCGCGACCGCTACCTGCGACTCGCGGGGGAGCTGCGGGCGGCGATCCCCGACCTTGCGCTCACGACCGACATCATCGCCGGGTTCCCCGGCGAGACCGAGACCGACTTCCGCGAGACGCTCGAGGTCGTCGAGGAGGTCGGGTTCGACGGGGCGTTCACCTTTGTCTACTCGCCTCGTGCGGGAACGGAGGCCGCAGGAATGTCCGATCAGGTTCCCGACGAGCTGAAGCGTGAGCGGATCGAGCGTCTGGTCGAGGTCGTACAGCGGGTTGCAGCCGAGCGCAACGCACGGCGTGTGGGCATGGTCGAGGAGGTGCTCGTCGAGGGGGCGAGCCGTACCGACCCGGAGCTCCTCCGGGGTCGCAGCCGCCGCAACACCACCGTGAACTTCACGGGCGACGCGGCACCAGGCGATCTCGTCCCGGTAACGATCGAGGCGTCGACGTCGACAACCCTGTCCGGCAGCCAGCTTGCCGCAGTTGCAGCGTAGAGACCTCGCCTGGGACGGCTGTCTCAACGTCCGCGAGCTCGGCGGGATGCCGACCGGGGACGGCGGCGAGACGCGCCCCGGTGCCGTCGTGCGGGCAGACAGCGTCCGGCAGCTCAGCGACGCCGGTTGGCGGGCGCTCGTCGACCACGGCATCCGCACCGTGATCGATCTCCGCGGTGACCAGGAGCTCGAGGACGACCCTCCGGCGGAGCTGCCGGTCGAGGTCGTCCACGTGCCGTTCTTGCCCGGCGCCCAGGCCGATCGCGACGCGCTCGGGGACGAGCTGGACGAGGCGGTCGCGGCCGCTCGCGACGTCCCAACCGCGACACGGGACGTCTACCTGATCTTCCTGGAGCGCTGCCGCGCGAATATCGCCGACGCTGTGCGAGCAGTCGCGCATGCGCCCGCAGGCGGCGTCGTCATCCACTGTGCCGGCGGCAAAGATCGCACCGGGCTGCTGTCGGCGTTCCTCCTCCATCTCGCCGGCGTGGCGGACGAGGAGATCGCGGCCGACTACGCGCTGAGCGAGGAGCGGCTGCGATCGCGGCACGAAGCGTGGTTCGCCGCCGCGGGGAGCGAGGAGGAGCTCGAGCGACTGCGCCGGATGGCGCAGACGCCTGCGGCATCGATGGTGGGCGTGTTTGCCGAGGTGAATCGTCGCTACGGCGGCGTCGAAGCGTACCTTCGCTCGGCAGGAGTCAGCGACGACGAGCTCGGGCTCGTTCGCGCGCGGCTCCGTGGTTGAGCTGGTCATCGGCCTCTTCGGGCCGACGGCGAGCGGGAAGTCGGACGTCGCGGCGGCCCTTACGGACCTGCTGCCGGCGGAGGTCGTCTCTGCCGATGCGATGCAGGTGTACCAGGGGCTGCCGATCCTCACGAATCGCTCGCCGCACCAGGAGCGGCTGGTCGGCATCTGGTCGCTCTCGCACCTCGCCTCGGTCGGGGAGTACGCGCCGCTCGCGCAGGCGGCGGTCGACGAGATCCTCGCCCGCGGCAATACGCCTGTCGTGGTCGGTGGGACGGGGCTCTACTTCCGCGCGGCCCTGGCCGAGCTCGATCTACCGCCGCCTCCGAGAGTCGGCGCACGGGAACGCTGGGAGCGGCTCTACGACGAGACCGGCGCGACCGCCGCTCATGCTCGTCTCGGTGAGCTGGACCCGGAGGCGGCGAGTCGCGTGCATCCGAACGACCGGCGCCGTATCGTCCGCGCGCTCGAGCTGGCCGAGGAGGGCCGGTCGCTCGTGCCCGGCCGGGACGAGCTGTTCGGCGGAGCCTGGCGGCACCCGACGCTCGTCGTCGGGCTCGAAGTGCCCAAGCCCGAGCTCGACCGCCGGATCACCGAAAGGACGAGGCGCATGTTCGAGGCCGGTGTCGAGGACGAGGTGCGCGCAGCGCTCGAGGCCGAGCCGTCGGCAACCGGGGACAAGGTCATCGGCTTTCGAGAGGTGGCGACCTTGCCGCGCGCGGAGGCGATCGAGGCGCTGATCGCGCGGACACGGCGCTATGCGGCGTATCAGCGCAAGTGGCTGCGCCGTCTCGAGGGTGCCGTTATCGTCGCGGCCGACCGGCCGCCGGAGGAGACCGCTGCTGAGATCGTCGCGCTGGCACGCACACGGGAACGTCTACCTCGTCGCTGAGGGTTCCGCCGACGGGCTCGACCTTGCCGGCACCGACGGCGCTGTCGAGGTGGTCTCCGTCGAGGGCGACGACGTGACGATCAGCATCGTCAACCCCGACGGCTCGCACGCGGAGATGTCAGGCAACGGGACGCGCATCGCGGCTGCCTGGCTCATGAGCCGCACCGGCTCGGCAAAGGCGCGCGTCCATGTCGGGCCGAGGACGGTGGAGGTGCGGCGGACCGAGGACGGCCTCTACGAGTCGGCGCTGGAAGGGCTGGAGGTCGGCTCACCCGAGCGCGTCGACGGGATCGAGCTGACTCCGGTCTCGGTCGGCAATCCGCACGCGGTCGTCGTCGGCGACCCGAGCCGGATCGGAGAGCTCGGGCCCCGGCTAGAGGGACACCCACGGTTTCCGGAACGAACAAATGTGCAGGTCGTGCGCGTCGACCGGCCCGGCGAGGTCACAGCGCGCGTCTGGGAGCGCGGCGTGGGGGAGACCTCGGCGTCCGGGACGAGCGCGGTCGCCGTTGCGGCAGCCACGCACGGGAACGGCGAGGTCGTCGTCCACTTTCCCGGCGGCGACCTGCAGGTGCGCCTCGAAGGGGGTCGCGCCTGGCTCACAGGCCCGGCCGAGCCCATGGACGAATTGCCGGAATCCGTGCGCGGAATCGGCACGGATCCGTAGCAGTCTCGGCGGTATCGTCGCCTCCGAGGGCGGAGGGAGAGCAACCCCACCCGGGTGGGGGTGGCTCAAGCGCCGATCTCGAACTCCCGCAGCACGTCGTTGAGGCTCGTCTTGAGATCGGTCTGTGCACTGCGCCAGCCGACGACGAGCGCGCAAGCGACCTCGTACGTCCCGGCCGGAAAATCCTTTGGACGCGTCCCGGGCACGACGACCGCCCCCGGCGGGACATAGCCCCGATGCTCCACCGGCTCCGAGCCGGTCACATCGATCACCGGCACCGACCCGGTCAGCGAAACGTTCGGGGCGAGCACCGCCCGCTCCCCGATCACCACACCCTCGGTGAGGATGCAGCGGGAGCCGACGAACGCCCCGTCCTCAACGATCACGGGCCGGGCCTGAAGCGGCTCGAGCACGCCGCCGACGCCCACGCCGCCGGCGAGGTGGACATCGGCTCCGATCTGTGCGCACGACCCGACCGTGGCCCACGTGTCGACCATGGTGTTCGGGCCGACCCAGGCGCCGATGTTGACGTAGCTCGGCATCAAGATGACCCCGGGGGACAGGAACGACCCGTACCGCGCCGTCGCCGGAGGAACGACGCGCACACCGCGTTCGGCGTGGTCGTGCTTCAGCGGGATCTTGTCGAGGTACTCGAACGGACCGACCTCGATCGGTTCGACCTTCCGGATCCGGAAGTACTCGAGGATCGCTTTCTTCGCGTTCTCGTTCACGCGCCATTCGCCGTCGACCTTCTCGGCGACCCGCAACTCGCCGCGGTCGAGCGCTGCGATCGTCTCGTCGACGGCGCTCACGGCAGCTCCCGGAGGATCTCCGCGGCCCGCCGGCACTCGTCGAGCGTCGGGACGAGCGCGAAGCGGACGTAGCCTTCGCCGCTCGGCCCGAACATCTCCCCCGGGGAAACGATGACCCCCCGCTCGAGCAGCGCGTCGGGATCCGGGCCGGCGACCCAGAGGTACATCGTCGCCTCGCTCGCGACGATCTCCCAGCCGCGGTCGGAGATGGCGGGGACCAGCACCTCCCGCTTCGCGCGGTAGCGCGCCCGCGTCTCCTCGACGTGCCGCTCGTCGTTCCACGCGACGACCGAGGCTCGCTGGACGAACTCCTGCGGCGCAGTTCCCACCGTGGGACGGTACGCCTTCAGCGCGGCGACGATCTCGGGCGGGCCCGCCATGAAGCCCGAGCGGTAGCCGGTCATCGACGAGCGCTTGCTCAGTGTCTGGAAGACGACCATGCGGGAGCGGTCTGCCGCCTCGAGCGCAGACGGAGGCGGCTCGTCGAACCAGAGCTCGGTGTACGCCTCGTCCGAGCCGACGACGAAGTCGTGCCGCGAGGCCACCTCCGCCAGCTCGTCGTAGAACTTGCGCGGAGCAACGGCGCCGGTCGGGTTGTGCGGGTAGTTGACCCAGACGAGGGCAACGTCGTCGTCGAGGTCCCCGAGATCCGGCAGGAAGGCATTCTCGCGCCGGAGCGGAAGCGTCTGCACCGCAGCTCCGGCGAAGAGTGCGCCCCGCTCGTAGACCGGGTAGGCGGGCTCCCCGAACGCGACGATGCGGCCGGCCGTTCCCAGCACCTGGGCGAGCGAGAAGATCGCCTCCTTCGAGCCGTACGTGGGCACGATCTCGGTCGCGGGATCGACGGATACGCCGAAGCGCCGCTCGAGCCATCCGGCGGCGGCCTGACGAAGCTCCGGCAGGCCCTGAGCGAGCGGATAGGGCGCCCGCTCCGGCAGCGCCTCGACGAGAGCTTGCCGGATCATCGGATCGGTCGGCTCGTTCGGATCGCCTTTGCCGAAGTCGATCACCTCGACACCGGCCGCGATCAGCCTCCGCCGCTCCTCCTCGAGCCGCGTGAACGGATAGGCGGCCATCTCGACCAGCACCGGGTTGATCACGAGATGAACCTAGCCAGGGTCTCGTACACCGCGTGCAGGTTCGCGATGGGGATCTGCTCGTCCTGCCGGTGCGCATACGCGGTTGCGCCGGGGCCAAAGTTGATTGCGTCGATTCCCTGCTCGGCGAACTGCGCGACCGGTGTCCACGCCTGCTTCGGCGCGACCGCCGGCACGAGCCGCCGCAGCCGCTCCACGAGGGGGTTCGCCAGCGCGGGCAGCGCGGACGGCGAATTGTGGAGGACATGGAGCTCGCCGGCCGGCACGAGCTCACGCAGCCTCGCCTCGGCCTCGTCGCGCGAGCGGCCCGGCGCATAGCGGAAGTTGAGCTCGGCCCACGCCCCGGCCGGCACGACGTTCGCCGCGATCCCGCCCTCGACCCACACGGCGCTCAGCACCTCCCGGTACACCAGCCCGTCGCACTCGACCTCGTGCGGCTCGATCCGGGCCAGCGGTGCCAACCCCTCCGCGAGCGCATGAATTGCGTTCCGGCCAGTCCACGGGCGCGCCGAATGCGCGCTCTCGCCGCTGAACTCGACGCGCGCCTGGAGGTTGCCGAGACAGCCGGCGTGGAGGATCGCGTCCGTCGGCTCGAGCACGACGGCGAGCTCGGCGCCCCGGAGCACCCCGCTGGCGAACACGGCCGGAAGGGGGCTCTCCTCGAGGGCGACCTCCTCCCGTGTGAAGAAGACGTAGCGCGCAGGCACGTTGGCTTGTGCGAGCTCGAGCATCACCGCGACGCCGCCCTTCATGTCGCTCGCGCCGAGGCCGTGCACGGCGCCGTCCTCGATCCGACCCGGGAGGTTGCCCTGAGCAGGCACGGTGTCGACATGGCCGGCGAGGACGACCGGGGCAGCCGCGTCTCCCCAGACGATCGAGTCGCCGTCGTCGTAGAGCGACTCGCCCGGTAAGCGCCGCCGCACGAGCTCCATGGCGAGGACTTCGCAGCGGCTCTCCGACGGGATGTCGACGAGCTCGAGCGTGCGGGCCGCGAGGTCGGAAGCAGGCATGGCAAGAGTCATAATGACCGCCGGATGACCGTGAGACAGCCCGATCGCTCCTGGGCGGCCGAGCCCGAGCGCGGGCTCCTCCTCGCCGTGCTCGCCCCTGGAGCCGACGGCGCCGACGAGCTCGCGGAGCTCGAGGAGCTCGCGCGGACGGCGCGGGTCGAGCCGTGCGGGAGGGTCGTCCAGCACCGGCGGCAGCCGGATCCCCGCACGTATGTCGGAAAGGGCAAGCTCGAGGAGCTGAAGCAGGCCTATTCGGACGCCGGCGCCGAGGTGCTCATCGTCGACGACGAGCTGAGCCCGCCGCAACAGCGCGCGGTCGAGAACACCCTTCAGGCGCGCGTCGTCGACCGGACACAGCTGATTCTCGACATCTTCGCCGAGCACGCGGTGAGCGCCGAGGGCAAGCTCCAGGTCGAGCTCGCCCAGCTCGAGTACAACCTGCCGCGCATGCGTGGCATGTGGCAGCACCTCGAGCGGCTCGGCGGCGGAACCGGAGGCCTCGGCGCCGGCGTCGGCACCCGCGGCCCGGGCGAATCCCAGCTCGAGACCGACCGGCGCCTCGCGCGCCGCCGGGTCACCGTGCTCCGCCAACGGCTGCGCAAGCTGAGCCGTCAGCGCGACGTCAGGCGCAAGGAGCGCAGCCGCACCGAGACGCCGACGGTCGCGCTCGCCGGCTACACGAACGCGGGCAAGTCGACCCTCCTCAACGCGCTGACCGACGCCGGTGTCTCCGTCCGCGACCGGCTGTTCGAGACCCTTGACCCGACGACACGCGGCTTCGAGCACGAGGGCCGGCGCTTTCTCGTGACCGACACGGTCGGCTTCGTCCGGCGGCTGCCGCATCAGCTCGTCGAGGGCTTCGCGGCGACGCTCGAGGAGACGCTCGTCGCCGACCTCGTCCTCCACGTCGTCGACGCATCGGCATCGGAGCGGGAGATGGTCGAGCAGATCGCCGCCGTCGACGGCGTCCTACACGAGATCGGCGCCGACGAGCTTCCCGCCCAGCTCGTCCTGAACAAGATCGACGCGGTCGACACGCTCGGCAGGCGCCGGCTCGCGAACCGCTACCCGGAGGCGATCCAGATCTCCGCTCTCGGCGGCGAGGGGCTCGAGGAGCTGCGAACCCGGATCGCCGAGCGCTTCGGCGAGCGCTTCGAGCGAGTGCGGCTGCTGCTGCCGTACGACGAGGGGAGACGGCTGAATGAGCTCTACGCGCTCGGTGCGCCGATCGAGGAGCGGGAGGACACACCGGGAGGCGTCGTCGTGGTCGCGCGGCTGCCGCGCCGCGAGCTGACGCGCTTCGCGCCCTACCTGCTCACCGAGACGGCTCCGTCGAAGCGGCGGACGGTGCGGTGAGCGAGCTCGCCTTCCAGCGCCTGCGGGAAGATGCCGTTCTCCCCGAGCGCGCCTACGACGGCGACGCGGGGCTCGACCTCACGGCTTGCGAGCGCGTCGAGCTCCAGCCGGGGACGCGCGCTGTGGTGGGGACGGGCGTCGCAGTGGCGATTCCCGTCGGCCATGCCGGATTCGTCCAGCCGCGTTCGGGGCTCGCGGCCCGCCACGGGATCGCCGTTGTGAACTCGCCGGGCCTCGTCGACAGCGGCTACCGCGGAGAGCTCAAGGTCGTGCTCCTCAACACCGACCGTGACGAGCCGTTCGTGGTCGAGCCGGGGATGCGGATCGCACAGCTCGTGGTCGTCCCGGTCGCAACACCGCAGGTCGTGGAGGTGCGCGAGCTGCCCGCGAGCGAGCGGGGCGAGAAGGGCTTCGGCAGCTCGGCTCACTGATGCCGCTCGAGCCCCGCATCCGCGTTTCTGCCGTTCTCCGCTGGGAGGGGCGCGTCCTCCTTTGCCGGCACGAGAAGGCAGGGCGTGGGGAGTACTGGCTCTTGCCGGGGGGAGGCGTCAACAGCGCCGAGAGCCTCGTCGACGCGCTGCGCCGCGAGCTGGAGGAGGAGGTGGGGATCGGCGACGACTTGACGTTCGAGGGGCCGGTTGCCGTGGTCGACTCGATCGCGCCCAGGCGCGCCTTCGTCGGACGCCACGTCGTCCACATCATCTTCGCCGCCGACCTCTCCGGCCGTTCGCTCGAGCGCGTCACCTCGACCGATGCCGCCGTACGCGGCCACCGTCTCTTCGAGCCCGGCGAGCTCGACGACGTCGTCCTCCACCCGCCGCTCCAGCGCTTCCTGGGCCGCTGGCAGCCCGGCGACCCGGCCGTCTACCTCGGCGCGCTCTGGGCTCCGTAGCTGCATGGCCTTGCCTCCGCTCAGACGCGTCTCGATTCAGGGCTATCGCGCCGCCCGCGAGCTCGAGCTCTCACCCGGATCGGTCTGCGCGTTCGTCGGAGAGGCCTCGAGCGGAAAGTCCACCGTGCTCACGGCGATCTGGACGCTCCTCGAAGCCGCCGCACCGCCGCCGACCATCGACGACGTGGCCCGCGACGGAGGAGCCGGCGGCCGGATCCGCCTCGAAGCCGACGTTGCGAAGGGGACGATCTTCCTCGACGCCCGACCGCCCGACACGCTCAACCTCAACCGCGCGGGTGCTCCACCGGTCCTCTTCCTGCCCGCGAACCTCCGCTCACGGACGATGGTCGCACCGGCAACGGGGCGCGGGACGGCCGAGGTCGCCGAGCTCCTGCGGCCGCCCTCGGCGGACCACCACTGGGCCGCAGCTGACGGCGGGCTCGCGCTCGTCGCGGGCATGGAGCGGCTCGTCGCCTCGCATCTCCGCCACTTCGTGCTCTTGATCGAGGAGCCGGAGCTCTACCTCAGCCCGCACGCACAGCGTCATCTCTACGGTCTCCTGAGCACCCTCGCCCAGACGGGAAACCAGATCCTCTACTCGACACACGCGCCGGTCTTTCTCAGCGTCGACAAGCTCGAGGAGCTCGCGCTGGTGCGGCACACGCCGTCGGGCGGGACCTCGCTGTTCCAGCCGAAGCCGCTCGCGGAGGCCGAGACGTTCCGCGCGCTTTCCGAGTTCGACAGCAACCGCGCCGAGCTCTTCCTGGCTCGCTGTGCCGTCCTGGTCGAGGGGCGAACGGAGAAGCTGACGTTCCCACTCGTGTTCGACGCGCTCGGCATCGACGCCGACAAGGAGGGAATCCTCGTGCTGGAGTGCGGCGGCAAGGGCAACATGCCGCTCTTCGCGCGCATCGCCAACGCGTGCAGCGTGCCGTACGTCGTGGTCCACGACCGCGATGCTCCTCGCGGGGTCCGCCCGGTCGAGTCGGAGCGGATCGTCAACCGCCAGATTCGCGAGATCGCCGGCAGCCGGCGGACCGTCGTGCTCACGCCCGACTTCGAGACCGTCTCCGGGCTGCGGGCCAGCACCCGCGGCCGGAAGCCGCAGAAGGCGTGGCAGCGCTACCGCGGGAACGGCGAGGTACCCGAGCCGCTCCGCGTCGCCGTCGAGAAGGTCCTG
>Ga0187776_10000451_pt1 | contig 19794 bp, 9 predicted proteins | sample 0216_BV02_MP12_2_FD_132426 | JGI IMG/M metagenome (GOLD analysis project Ga0187776, IMG submission 132426) | Tropical peat soil microbial communities from peatlands in Department of Meta, Colombia - 0216_BV02_MP12_20_MG | ecosystem: Environmental > Terrestrial > Soil > Wetlands > Peat | place...
ACCCATCCGAGGGAATCTTCCTTTGTTTCCGTCCTTTCCGGCTGGGCCCAACAGGGAGTGCAAAGTTTCTTCGCCACGCAACGGATCCTCCTGGATCTCGCCATGCGGCAGAATGCCAACGTGATGAATGCCTTGCGGCGCCGTTTGACCGACCCGCATCATTCACCGAGCGCCATTCTCAGCGAGATTGCCGGGGAGGGCATGACCAACTTCATTGAAGGCCAGAAGATTCTTCTGGATTTGGGCAAGCAGCAGAACCAGATCCTGATGACGGGAGTGAAAGAGCGGATCGGGGATTCGCCGACGGCGCATGCCCTGACTGACCTGCTCCGCCGCAGCGTGCAGGCCTTCATCCACATGCAACACGAGTTCCTGAATATCGCCAGCAAGCAGACCCAAACCTGGGCGGAGGCCGCCAAGGCCGGCAGGCCCTATGAGACCAAAGAGCTTGTAGTCCTGGCCCGCGAGGGGATGGAGAACTTCATGAAAGCGCAGAAGCATTTCCTCGACATTATCGCCGAAGAGACGGCCAAGGCCACCGGCGGGAAGCGCACCAATGGCGCGGTCAAGAAGGTCAAGAAGACCGAGCTGACGGAGCTGGCGCGGCAAGCCACCGAGGCATTCATCGATGCTCAGAAGAAGCTGGTGGACGTCGCTGGCAAGCAGATGACTGCTCACGTGAAGGCCGCGGGAAATGCTATGGAATTGATGCGGCCATTTTCGTTTGAGCCGTTCGCCGAGCTGACCCGGGAAGGTGTGAAGAGCTATGTCGACGCCCAGAAGGCGCTGATGGATGCGGTGGTAAAGCCCGTCGGCGAGCACAAACATCATGCTAAGCCGGAGCGGCGCCGCAGGAAGGCAGTGACGCATCCAAAGAAGCACGTAGCCGCCGCTGCTGCTGCCTGAGAGAAACCCGCGAGGGCACGGCGAGGGGCCGTGCCCTCCATCACATAACAGCGCGGTTCACTCTGGCGTGACAATCAAACGCGGGCGGATTACGATTCGGCGCGGACCACGCGCATGCCGCAAACTGCCAGCAAAGTCCGGCTGAAGCGAGACACGCTCGAAAGTTTTGACGCCTACGTACGCCAGGCTGAAGCAGGGATGAAGGAGTCTCTGCGCATCGGCCCGTTTCTTTGGTCCGACACGAATCCCGACATAGCGCGGCAGGTCCGCGAAGGGCAGGTCGTGGCACAATTCTGGTCCGGCCGCGGGCCGGTCAAAATCCCTCATGGGTTGATCCACGACTGGATCGGCGCTGCCTGGGCACCCGACACGACCGTCAAAGGCACGCTGGCGCTGATTCAGGATTACGATAATCACGTAAACATCTACCGTCCCGAAGTGATTGCATCAAAGCTAATTAGCCGCCGCGGGAACAATTTCAAAATCTATTTGCGGCTGCTCAAGAAGAAAATCCTGGCAGTAGTCCTCGACACCGACCACCTGGTGCATTACCGTCCCATCAGCCGGACCCGCTGGACTTGCTGTTCCTACACGACGCGCATCGGTGAAGTGGAAAATGCGGGGCACGCGAACGAAGAAATCCTGGCGCCCGATAGCGGCTACGGATTCTTGTGGCGCCTTTATTCCTACTGGCGTTTCGAGCAGCGGGATGGCGGCGTCTATCTGGAATGCCGGGCCATCTCGTTGACGCGCGACGTGCCGTTGGGGCTGGGATGGATCATTGAACCAATCATCCAGAAGCTTCCCAAGGAGTCGCTTATTCAGACTCTCGAATGCACACGCCAGGGTTTGCGTGCCCCGACCAAGTAGTTTCACCTCTCCGCCGTCGCTTCCAACTCACTCGGCTCATTGATCGTATTTCTGGTAGCTCCTGATGAACCTCCGCTGTGTGACGAGAATCACAATACATCGTGACAAGGGTCATCGCCCACACCGGTCACCAGGGGTAATTGAGTATTGGCCGGTGTGGTTGTGACCGGCCGGACGGCGAGGTCAGATTATGGACCTGCGAAAGTGGTCCGACTGGGAGCTGGAGTATGGCCGGAAGATCTTGGATTCCGGAGTGGAGGGAGCTCGCTACGGACGGGACATGTTCCTGAACGGCAGACCTCTTACTCCCTTTCTCAATGAGTCAGCCCGAAAGGCCTTAAGGCCTGCGGCCATCGGCGCTTGCGTGGGCGCGTGCCTTGGCGCGCTGAGTAACGGTCGAGGAAACCAGCATTGGTCGATCGGCAAGATATTGATGTTTGGAATGTTGGGTGGCGCCATCGGCTTCAGCGCGGGGCTGGGCTGGGAAAGCAGGCAACTGGCGGAGAACGCTGCCTCTGAGGCTTTGCGGAACATTCACAGAGTGCGCGATGAGCACTGGGTGGAAAAGCATCCTGTCGCCTACGCGTAGCAACAGCAACGCGTGCCGCCAGCGGTAGGTTGGCGGTGACTTGTAACCAATTGAGCCGGATACGGCGAGCGAGGATGCTTTTCCCAGGCGGCCGGGCCCCCGGGTAAAGCAGAGGGGGAGCAATGGTTGTGAGCGGAGCAGTGAAGGAGCCAATTCAATCCTCACTTGGCGCAGAAGGCCTCAGTGAAGAACGCATTGCCTATCTGGAAGGACTAGTCAGCCAGGCCAAAGTTGCTTCCGCCGTATTCACGCAATTCACGCAAGAGGACGTGGACCGCATCGTCAAAGCGATGGTCCTGGCGGGCCTGGAAAAAGCCCAGTATCTGGCCCGGCTGGCGGTTGAGGAAACCAAGCTCGGGGTGATGGAAGACAAGGTCATCAAGAACATGGTGGCCGCGGAGTTCGCCTACGACTACGTCAAGGACAAACGCACCGTCGGCGTGATTCGCGAAATTCCCGAACGCAACCTGATGGAGTTGGCCGAACCAATCGGAGTCATCTTCTCGCTCCTGCCCATCACGAACCCCACCTCCACGGTTCTTTTCAAGTGCATCATCGCCATCAAGACGCGGAACGCGGTTATTTTCAGTCCTCACCCGAAGGCGTGGCACTGTTGCTCGGAGGCCGTAAAAATAATGTACGAGACCGCGGTGAAGCACGGCGCCCCCGAGGGAGTTTTCGGCTGCCTGGGTCCGCATGTCCTGGAAGACAACGCCTACCTGATGCGGCACAAGAACGTGAGCCTGATTGACGCCACCGGCGGGCCGGGCGCGGTCAAGGCCGCTTACAGCTCCGGCAAGCCAGCGCTGGGGGTGGGACCGGGCAATACACCCGTCTATCTGGAGAAAACCGCGGACCTTAAAACGTCCATCGTGGACATCCTGATTTCCAAGACTTTCGACAACGGGACCATCTGCGCTTCCGAGCAGACCGTGGTGATCGACGATGAGATTTACGAGGCCGCGCTGAAGAAATTTGCCGAGTTGGGCGCACACATCTGCAACGAAGAAGAGACCAGGCTGCTGGAACGCACAGTGATCGACCCGCAAACCGGGTTTATGCAGCCCATGGCCGTGGGCCAGAAGGCCACCGATATCGCCCGTTTCATCGGCCTTTCCGTCGCACCGAACACCAAACTCTTGATTGCGCCCATCCAAGGGGTCGGCCGCGAATACCCGCTGTCGGCCGAGAAGCTTTTTCCGGTGCTAGCGGTCTATCGGGCGAAGTCCTTGGAAGAGGCGCTGAAAGTATCCGTGGACGTGAACCACGCGGGAGGACTGGGACACACCGCCGTCATTTTCTCGCGCAACGATGAAATCATCCGGAAGTTCGGCGAAGTGATCAACGCGGGACGAATCATCGTGAATTCGCCGGGCTCCATCGGAGCGCTCGGCGCGGTGTACAACGACCTGGTGCCCACGCTCTCCTTCGGCTGCGGGACCGGCGGCGGCAACAGCACCACCGACAACGTGAACATCTATCACTATCTCAACATCAAACGCCTGGCTCGCAGAACCCAGGCGCACATGTGGTTTCGGGTTCCCAATCAAATCTATTTCAATTTGAACGCGGTGGAAAATGTCCGCCAGTTCCCATCGCTCTCCACCATCCTGGTGACCTGTCCGGCTCTCGAGCACATCGGGCACGTGGACATCGTTCGCCGGCACATTTCTCCGGACACTCACCTTCACGTCCTGGTGATTCCCGACGCGGAACCCGAAATCGAGGTCGTCCTGCGGGGAGTCGAGTCTCTCAATTTCTACAAAGCGGACCAGATCATTGCGCTGGGCGGCGGGTCGGTGATTGACGCGGTCAAGATCATGAAGCTCAAGTACGAATCACCGGAGGCGGACCTGGAAGAGCTGGCCGCGCCTTTTCTGGACCTGCGCAAGCGCGTGGTCCAGTACCCGACCACCAAGGTGTGCCGGGCGCGCATGATTGCCATCCCCACAACCAGCGGAACCGGAAGCGAAGTGACTCCGTTTGCCGTTCTGACCGACAAGAAGCGCGGGCGCAAGGTGACGCTCGCGGATTACTCCCTCAATCCGGATGTGGCCATCGTTGATCCGCAGTTTGTGATGTCCATGCCGAAGGGTCTCACTGCGGACACCGGTATCGACTGTCTGACGCACGGGCTGGAAGCTGCCGTCTCGAATTACGCTTCGCCATACACCGATTCGAATGCCATGCAGGCGATCCGCCTGGTGTTCAAGTACCTGCCGGTTGCCTACGAACACCCGCGCAACGAAGAAGCGCGCTCGATGATGCACAACGCCGCCTGCATCGCGGCGATGGCGTTCTCCAACGCGTCGGTGGGAGTCAATCACGCGCTGGCGCATGCCTTCGGCGCGCGGTTCAACGTGGCGCACGGCCGTGCGAACGCGCTCATGTTGCCGCATGTGATTGCGTACAACGCCGCCGTGCCCAGCAAATTCATGCCCTCGCCCTATCAGCAGGGCTACGTGGCACACAAAAAGTACGCCACCGTGGCCGATTTGCTGGGGCTGGGCGGCCAAACCATTGAAGAAAAAGTGAAGAACCTGATTGCGGCGGTGGAACGGCTGCTCGACCAACTGGAATTTCCGCGGTCGATCGCCGAACTGGGGATCTCCAACGACGAATTTGAGAAGGCCGTGCCCGAGTTGGTCAAGATCGCTTTTGATGATCCGTCGTGGCGGTCGAACCCGCGGATGCCGTTGCTGAGTGAATTGGCAGAGCTGTTCTGGAAAGCTTACCAAGGACGTGGAGTGCCAAAGCAGGCTGGCGCGCTCCGCCAGCAAGTCGCTTAGGGAATTGCGATGAGTACGGAAATGATCGTAGCAAGGCTGAGTATTGACGGAAACCGCCTGGTTCCGGCGCTGCAAGAGGCTGCGGAAAGGCTGGACGGCGCCGCAGGCGAAGTGATTCTGGATTTTGTCTCCGTGGCGCGGATTGACTCAAGCGCGCTGCGGGCGATCGAGAGACTCGCAAGCATCGCGGACAGGAAAGCCGTGAGGGTGGTGCTCTGCGGCGTGAACGTGGACGTGTACAAAGTGCTGAAGCTGGTGAAGCTCACGTCGCGTTTTTCTTTTATGAGTTGAAAGCGCCGCCGCGGGCTGCGGAATGGGAGAGCCGTCATGCGCAACCATCAACAGGGTGACCGCCTTTCGTGGGGCGATACCGTTTTCCTCAACCTCGAACGGCAAGGCATGCCGCTCAACGTGGCCAGCGTCTGCATCTTCGAAGGCAAAGTGTCGCTGGAAGAGTGCAGGCGGTCGGTTCAATCGAAGCTGCCGCTGATTCCCCGCTACCTCAAGCGGGTGGTGCCGGAGCCATTCGGTCTTGGCCTCCCCAGTTGGGAATACGACCCGGAATTCAATCTGCGCCGTCACGTGCGTGAGGTTGTGCTCAAGCACGGCACCGATACGGAGCTAAAGGCGGTTGCGGCAAAACTTTTCGGCGAAGTGATGGACCGCCAGCATCCGTTGTGGGACGTGACGCTCGTACACGGGCTGAAAGGCAATCGCACGGGGTTCATCATCCGCCTGCACCACTGCCTCGCCGACGGCATTGCGGGAGTGGGCCTGATGAACGTGCTGCTGGACGCAAGCCCGGACGCCCCGCGCCTGCCGAGGAAAAAGCTGCGATTCCGCGCCCCATCTGTATCACGCGACCCGATCAATTCTCTGGCCAGGGGTTTCCTGGACTCCTATTCGGAATTCGTGAAACGGATCCTCTCCGCCTACGCAGATCTATTGAGCATCGCGGAGCGGACGGCCGCGAAGGATGGCAATTCGGCTACGGATGAGCTTTCCAACCTTCTGCCGGAGATTACGGCGACCACCGAACGGCTGCGATTTAACGTGGTATATCGCGGGCCGCAGAAATTCGCCTGGGCGGAAATTCCGTTGGCGGAGGTCAAGGCCATCCGGAAGATCTGTGGCGCCAGCGTGAACGATGTCCTCCTCGCGCTCGTGACCGCGACCATCCGGCGGTATTTGGAACTCCATGGCGATCGGGTGAAGGGGCGGCTGCTGCGCATGATGGTCCCGGTCAATCTTCGCGGCAACGAAAACCCCAACGAACTGGGCAACCGCATCTCGATTGTGCCGGTCACTATTCCGCTGGATATTCGCAACCCTCGGAAGTTGCTGGCCGCAGCGCATCGCAGAACGGAGTTCCTCAAAAACGCGCACGCCGCCGAGTTGGTCAGTTTGGCGGGCGGTCTGATTGGAATCTTCCCCACTGCGCTGCAGGCTTTTGCCGGCCCGGTGATGAGCCAATTGCCCATCACGCCTTTCAACATGGTGTGCACAAATGTGCCGGGGCCGCAGTATCCGCTCTACCTGGCGGGCCACCGGATGCTGCGCTGGTATCCGTATGTGCCGGTGGGCGGAGAAATGGCCGTGAACTGCGCAATCCTGAGCTACGACGGCAAAGTGTATTTCGGATTCAGCGGGGACGTGCACGCGGCGCCCGACCTGCGGCGATTGGAACAGTTTCTGAAAGCAAGCTTCGTGGAGCTGCGAGACGCGGTGCGGCCGCGCCGGAAAAAAGCGGCGCGACCTGAGAAAGTGCGCGCGAAGGTGCACGTGGCATCGAAACCTGCACGCGTAGTTGCCGGAGTTCGGGTGCCAATTATTCCTGCAGTCCCTTCACCGGTGGCATCGAAGAAGGCGGTGCAGCCAACCACGGCGGAGGAAACCGTCCCAGCGCAGTTGATTGCCTAGGGGAGGCGCGAGGAGTTTGAGGGCGGCGTGGTTAGCGGTGCAGGAAGAGGCCGGGAGTCATGGTGGAAGGAATTCAGTCCGCGGCACAAATTCCTGCCTGGTTAGTCCCCGGGCAGACGCTCTTCGTGGTCGTCCACATTCTGGGCGTCGCATGTTTCGGCTACATCGTGGCCCGGCGACTGGTGCCGCTTGTTCGGGCGCAGCAAGATCCTCGCTTTGACCAGCCTTTTGCCCGCCTGGGAAAGGTTCTGAAGTTCTGGCTGGGGCAGTGGAAACATCCGCGCTACAAGACGGCCGGAATTTTACACATCATCTTTTTTGCTGGATTCATTCTGCTCGCGTTTCGCGCCTTCGCCGTGCTGGCGCTCGGCGCGCCGGGTAATTTTGCCCTGCCTGGTCAGTTGGGAAGAATTGGCCACGCGTACGGCATCGTCACAGATTACGCGGCCACAGTTGTCTTCCTGTGCATGATTTTCGCGATCGTGCGCAGGTTGGTTTTCAAGCCCGCGCGGTACGCCGTACCCGCACGCTATGGCAAAGCCCACACGGCCGACGCCATCTTCCTGTTGGCGCTGATTGCAATCCTGATGCTGGCCGACAGCCTGTTCGAGGCCGTGAACGCTGCCGCCCGGGAGCAACAAGCGCTCGCGGTTGAAATGGCTACGGTCCTCTCGCTGCCATGGCTGTTGAAGTCGGCTCTGGCTTCGGCTTCCCTTCCCACGCTCACTAGTCTCTCTGCGCAAGCCTATCTATTTCAGCAGGCCGTTTTTTACTTCCTGCTCTGCTACCGGCCGTTTGGAATTCAGTTCCACGTGGAAACCTCTCTTTTCAATGTTTACTTCGCGAAGTTGAACAAGGGCACGGTGAAGCCGGTGCGGTGGGGCGTCGGCGAGGAGCATTTGGACCAAGTGAAGTCCTTTGGGGTAAAGACATTCGAGGACTTCACCTGGAAGCACATGCTCGATTTCTACTCCTGCGCCGATTGCGGGCGCTGCTCGGACAACTGCCCGGCGAATGCGGTGGGCAGGCCGCTCTCGCCGCGGTTCATTTCCATCAAAGCCCGGAACTACGCTTTCCAGCACTATCCGATGTTTGGGCGCACGGGCAACGGCAAGCCGCTTATCGGCAGCATTTACTCCGACGATGAAATCTGGTCGTGCACCACCTGCGGCGCGTGCGAAGAAGAGTGTCCTTTGCTGGTCGAGTACATCGACAAAATCGTGGATTTGCGGCGGGGCATGATCGACACCGGAAACGTGCCGCAGTCCCTGCAGAAGCCTCTGAAGGCGCTCGAAAGCCGCGGCAATCCGTACGGCAAGATGGAGAAAAAGAGAGCCGACTGGGCCAACGGAAAGGACTTCCAGCAAACCTGCCGCGTGAGGACCATCGACAACAAGAACGGCGCGGACACACTGTATTTCGTCGACAGCATCACCTCCTACGATGACCGCATGCAGTCCATCGGGCGGGCCACCGCGAGGATTCTCGAGCACGCCGGCGAGAATTTCGGAATCCTCGGCGCCGCAGAAAAAGACAGCGGTCATGAAGTCCGCCGGTTCGGCGAAGAAACGCTTTTCACGGCGCTGCGCGATCACAATTCGGATGCCATTCTGGCGTGCGGCGCGAAACAGATCGTGACTGCCGACCCGCACGCCTACAACGCGCTGAAGCACGACTACAAAGATTTTTTGCCCGTCGAACACATCTGCCAGGTGATTGCCCGGGGAGTGAAGTCGGGAAAGATCAAATTCAATCCCGTAGAAGCCAACGGGAACGTGTACACCTACCACGACCCCTGCTACCTCGGGCGGCACAACCAAATCTACGACGCCCCGCGAGAAGTCCTCGACGCCATTCCCGGCCTGAAGAGAGTCGAGATGAGCCGATCGCGCGACCGGTCGTTCTGCTGCGGTGGCGGCGGACTGATGCTGTTTTACGAACCGAAGGAAGACCAAAGAATGGGTGTGAAGCGAGTGCAGATGGCCGCGGAGGCAGGAGCGAATGTGATCGTGACCGCCTGCCCATTCTGCATGGTCAACATCGAAGACGCCATCAAAGTCGCCGGCCTCGAAGGAAAAATGACGGCGATTGATCTGGCGGAACTCGCCGACCGGCAGATCGCGCGCAAGAGTCCTGCTGTGGAAGCGACAGAAGTCGTTGCGATCCCGCAGGAATGCGTCATGGGGAGGTAAACGTGGAAATTCTAGTGTGCGCGAGAAGAGTGCCGGACACCTCGGAAAACGAAATCGCGCTCAATAGCGCCGGCAACGACATCGAACGCGACGAACTCGTGTTCTCGATCAACGAAGCGGACAATTACGCGGTGGAAGAGGCGCTCCAGATTGTCGCGAAAGTTGGCGGAAAGGTGACAGTCGTAACGGTCGGCGGCGAAGACGATGAGGAAGTCCTCCGCCGCGAGATGGCAATGGGCGCAAACCAGGGCGTGCTTCTCTCGGACGAAGCCTTCACGGGATCTGACGGCCGAGGCATTGCCACGATCCTGAAAGCCTTCGTGCAGAAGGGCAACTACGACCTGATTCTGACTGGAATCCAGGCGGAAGATGGAGCCGCGCAGGTCGGCGGAATGCTTGCGGCGATGCTGGACTACCCGTTCGCCTCACTCGTGAATTCGATCGAGATTCTGGATGGCCGAAAGTTGAAAATTGGCCGGGAAATCGAAGGCGGCAACAAGGAGATGAACGAGATCGATCTTCCCTGTGTGCTTTCGATTCAGACAGGAATCAATGAACCACGGTACGTCGGGATGCGGGGAGTCCGCGCGGTTGCGACCGTACCCATCCCAACTTACGGCGCCCCGGAGTTGGACCTAAACGCTGCCACGGTGGGAGCAGCCGCCGCGAAAGTAAGGCGCGTGGACTATTTCGTCCCGCAAGTGGGCAATGGCGCCGAGATGCTCAAAGGCAGCCGGGAAGAGAACATCGAAAAGCTCGTCGAGCTGATGGCAGCGAAAGGAGGTGTGAAGTAATGGCTCAAATCTTCGCTTACATCGTACATCGAGCTGGCGTGCCCGATGATTCGGCCGCGGAACTGGCGGCTGCCGCCAGAAAGATCGATGCGGCTGCGTCCCCAACGGCTATCGTGACAGGTTGCGGCCCGGAGCTCGATGGTGTTTGCTCAGCCCTGCGCGCTTCCTATGCCGAGGTATGGAAGTTTGCAAATGATGCCCTGACCCACCCAAATGCGGAATTAATCCGGAAGGCGCTTGTCAAAATCCTGCCACCGGCCAGCATTTTGCTGCTGACGCATGACCATCTCGGAATTGATCTGTCGCCGGGCCTTTCCATCAAGCTGAACGCGGCTTACCTCTCTGACGTCTTGGGGATTGAAGGTATCGAAGGCGCCCATCTGAGAGTAATCCGGCAGGAATTTGGAGGACAGGTAAGCTCTCATGTCCGTTGCGACATTTCTTCCGGCGCGGTGATCACGATCCGTCCCGGGGCATTCAAGCCGCTCGAGAGCGCTCTCCTGAACGGTACCGTTATCGAAAAGTCCTCCGAAGCCGGCGCCTTAACCGCGGGCCGCCGCTACCTGCAGATGATCGCCGCGGAAGCAGGCGACGTGGACATCACCAAACACAATGTGCTGGTTTCCATCGGCCGCGGCATCCAGGAAAGAGAGAACGTGGCCGTCGCGGAAGAATTGGCCGACGCGCTGGGCGGGGCGGTGAGCTGCTCGAGGCCGGTGGTCGATGCCAAATGGCTGGAGAAGTCGCGCCAGGTGGGGTCGTCCGGCAAGACGGTGAAGCCCAAGCTGTATCTGGCATGCGGCATCAGCGGCGCATTCCAGCACCTCGCGGGCATCAAAGGCAGCCCCTTCATCATCGCGATTAACAAGAATCCGAAAGCTCCGATCTTCCAGGTGGCGGATGTCGGAATTGTTGACGACATTCTGGAGTTCCTGCCGCAACTGACCAGCAAAGTCCGAGAGATGCAGGGAGTCCGGCCAAAGTGAGGTAGCCGCACCATGATTGCGAACAAGACATTGAAGCTGAGTTTGAAATCCCTCAGGGAATTCGCCAAGAAACGCCTTCCCGACCAGGAGCTGATTGACCTCGATGCCCACGACGAATGCCCGCTCGAGATCGTGCGGCACATGTGCAGTCCGGACAAGCTGGGCGTGCAACTCCTCTTTATCCCGGAGGAATTTGGCGGCCTGGGCGGCGGAGCCTTCGACGTGTACTGCATCTGCGAGGAGATGGCGCGCATTGACCTCGGCGTCGCCACCGCCGTGCTCGCGACGTTTTTGGGCAGTGACCCCATTACGGTCGGGGCCACTCCGGGACAAAAGAAATTGTGGCTTACGCGCATCGCGGAAGAGGGATTGTTGTTCGCCTATGCCGCTACTGAACCAGAAGCCGGCAGCGATCTTGCAGCCCTGCGCACCACGGCGGAGAGAGTCAGCGAGAACGACAAAATCGTAGGCTACAAAATCACCGGCAACAAACAATGGATCAGCAACGGCGGAGTGGCAGACGTTTACACCATCCTGGCCAATACACCGAGCGGCCCGAGCTGGTTCATTGTGGACAAAGGCGTGAAGGGTTTCACTCACGACGAGCCGGAGGACAAGCACGGCATCCGCCTCAGCAATACGGCAGCGCTCGCGCTCGACAATGTCTATGTTGACGAAGACCGCCTCGTAGGCGGGGTGGAGGGCCAGGGACTGCTACAAGCGCAGGCCGTGTTTGGCTACACACGCTTGATGGTGGCGGCATTCGGCCTCGGAGCCGGCTGGGCCGCGCTCGACCGCGCCATTCCCTATTCCACCAAACGCATTCAGGCCGGATCGCCGCTTTCAGAAAAGCAGGGATACACGCACAAATTGATCGTGCCCCATGTGGCGCGACTGGAAGCCGCTCGCGCATACATCGAGGAAACGGCGGAACGCATCGACGCCGGCGAAGGCAGCTTGAACACTGAAGGCGCGATCGCGAAGTACATGGCCAGTGAGGCCGGCAATCTGGCGGCAGACGCGAGCATCCAGGCACTGGGCGGTTACGGCTACACGCATGAATACATGGTGGAGAAGATTAAGCGCGACGTGCGCATCACGACGATTTACGAAGGCACATCGGAAATCATGGAGATGACCATCAGCCGCGACCGCTGGCAGGCCCACCTGAAGACGCACGGGCAGCACTATCACGAGCAGGCGCAAAAGTTCGAGGCGCTGCACACGAATCATGCAAACGTGGGCGCCGATATGGCGGCGCTCGCCATGCATGCGCTGGCAGAAATTTTGGAGAAGGCTCGACTGGCACGCTCGACCCGCCACCAGCACATCCTTCTGCGCCTCGGCGAGCTGATCGCTTATGCCGAATGTTCCGGCAGCCTGGCTCGCCGCGCTGCGCTCATGGCCGAGAACAAGCTGAATGAGAAAGCCAACAAACGGTTCGACGCGGCGGCACTGGCGGCGCTCAGCCGAGTCTTCGCACGCGAAGCCGCCCTGAAAGTCGCTGAGGAAGGCTTGCGCTGGATCATCGGTGCAGGAGGCGTGAGCGACGCCGAAGTGCCGGCGTTTGAAGTGAGCCTCGGGTTGTCCGCAGTCCACCGCGCGCAGGCAGGCCAGATTGCGGACATGGATTACGTGGCGGACGTGCTGTATGGCCGCGCAGCCAAGCGAGCGGAGCTGGCTGCATAGCAACCGAGGAGGCCACAGCCGGGGCGTGAACCAGCCGAGCGCCTTCCTCGAAATTGCAGGAGAGCAGTCATGGAAAACACTTCACATCGAGCGATAGCGATCGTGGGAGTTGGAGCCGTTTTACCCGATGCGCCGAACGTAGCGGCGTTCTGGGAAAACATAAAAAACGGACGGTACAGCGTCACGGAGGTGAATCCTGATCGCTGGGACCCGGCCCTTTATTACGACCCTGATCCGGCGGCTCCGGATAAGACTTACTCGAAGATTGGCGGCTGGGTGCACAACTTCGAATGGGACCCGGTGAAGTGGCACCTGCCAATCCCGCCGCGCGTGGCAGAAGCGATGGATGGCGCGCAGAAATGGGCCATCGCCTGCACTCGCCAGGCGCTGGAAGACTACGGGTACCCCAAGCGGCCTCTCAATCCGGATCGCACCGCCGTGATTCTCGGCAACGCGATGGCCGGAGAAAAGCATTACCTCACCGCGCTGCGTATTTCTTTTCCAGAGTATGCGCGGGAGCTGGCGGGGGTTTCCAGCTTCGCGGCATTGCCGGAAGCGGTCCGCAATGACATTACCCGCGAATTGCACGAGCGCATCGGGAAGCATCTTCCCGAGATCACCGAAGACAGCATGCCCGGCGAGCTCTCCAATTGCATCGCCGGCCGGATCGCGAACCTCTTCAACTTTCGCGGACCCAACTACGTTTGCGACGCGGCGTGCGCGTCGGCGATGGCGGCGATCAACGCGTCGATCGAGGGGCTGGTTGAGAACGATTTTGATGCAGTGATCACCGGGGGCATTGACCGGAACATGGGCGCTTCGACGTTTGTCAAGTTCTGCAAGATCGGCGCGCTGTCGGCCACCGGCACTCGCCCCTACGCGGAAGGAGCCGACGGCTTCGTCATGGGCGAAGGCGCAGTAATTTTCCTGCTCAAGCGATTGGCCGATGCCGAGCGCGATGGAGACAAGATTTACGCGGTGCTGCGGGGCACGGGAGGCTCAAGCGACGGAAAAGGAAAAGGCATCACCGCCCCCAATCCGATCGGGCAGAAACTGGCGATCGAACGAGCCTGGCAAAACGCCGGACTCTCGCCAGCGACGGCGACATATATCGAAGGTCACGGTACATCCACCCGGGTCGGCGATGTGGTCGAGGTGCAGAGCATGGCGGATGTGCTCAAGGGCTCCAATCTCCCGCCGCGCTCAGTGGCAATTGGCTCGGTCAAGTCGAACTTCGGGCATCTGAAGGGAGCGGCTGGTGGGGCCGGATTGCTGAAGGTTGTGTTGGCACTTAGGGATAAGGTGCTTCCGCCCAGCGTGCATTGCGAGCATCCCAATCCGGAAATCGACTTCGCGCATACGCCGCTCTACGTCAATACCGAACTGAAACCGTGGGTTGTTCCAGCGGACGGGGTACGCCGAGCGGGCCTGAGTGCGTTTGGTTTTGGCGGAACTAACTTCCACGCAGTGCTCGAGGAATACATCCCTCACCGGCTCAATGGAAACGGGAAGCGGTCGATGACAGTCAGCCAGACCCCGCCCAGAATGGAAGAGACGACCATGAATGTGAAGCACACCTCCACCATTATTAAGGCGCCATTGCGCGGGGCGCTGCTGATTGGCGCCGCTTCTGAATCCGCGTTGACAGAGCGCCTGCGCGAAATAGAAAAAGACGCTAGGGCCGGGCGCGCGACTGCTCCGGCCGCCCCGAGGGAGTCAGATCTACGCGCTCCTGAACGCCTGGCCATCGACTATGCCAACGCCGCTGAATTGGCGGAGAAGGCAGCCAGTGCCCTGAAGGCGTTGGCCGCCAATCAACTGGCAGTTTGGAAAGCACTGCGTGCACAAGGCATCTTCCGCGGTCATGGTCCTGCGCCCAAAGTGGCGTTCTTGTATCCCGGCCAGGGTTCGCAATACGTGAATATGGCCAAGCCACTATGCGCGATTGAGCCAATCGTGGCCGAGACGTTTGCCGAGGCCGATCGCGTGATGACGCCGCTTCTCGGAAAGCCATTGAGCAAGTTCATATTCGTCGACAGCGAGGACGCCGACGCGGTCGCCGCGGCGGAGGAAGCTCTCCGGCAGACCGCCATCACGCAGCCCGCGGTGCTGGCCACCGATCTCGCCCTGACTCGTCTGCTCGCCGCTTACGGTATCGAACCGGACTTCACCATGGGACACAGCCTGGGCGAATACGGTGCGCTGGTTGCGGCAGACGCGCTCCCGTTTGCCGATGCTCTGGAAGCTGTGAGTGCGCGTGGGCGGGAAATGACTCGCTTTTCGCCGGATGACAAAGGCCGCATGGCTGCTGTGTTTGCTCCGGTGAAAGAAATCGAGAAGATCCTGAAAACCATCACCGGTTACGTGGTGATCGCCAACATCAACAGCGACCGCCAGTCAGTCATCGGCGGGGCCAGCAAAGCTGTTGAGCAAGCCATCGAAGCTTTTCAGAAGGCCGGCTACGAGGTGGCCGCGCTGCCGGTCAGTCACGCGTTCCACACCTCGATTGTGGCTCCAGCAAGCGATCCGCTTCGGCGCGTGCTCGAACGGCTCCGCCTGCAGTCGCCGCGCCTGCCGATTATCGCCAACACCAACGGCGAGTTTTATCCCACCGGAGAAAACGCCGTGCCGCAGATTTTGGACATCCTGGCGCAGCAAGTTGCCTCCCCGGTGCAATTCATCAAGGGCCTGCGGACGCTCTACGACGCCGGCGCGCGCTTCTTTTTGGAAGTCGGACCGAAGAAGGCGCTGCAGGGGTTTGCGGAAGACGTGCTCGCCGAGCGCGGGGACGCGATCTCTATTTTCACCAATCATCCGAAGACGGGCGATATCCCTGCATTCAATCAGGCTTTGTGCTGCCTCTACGCGGCGGGACTGGGCCGCGGGGTTGCAGAGGCCGCGCGGAAGCCCGCATCTGTTCCGATTGTTTCCGCACCACTGGAAATTCCTGCCCCAGTCGCAGCGGTAGGGCAGACACCGAGCGCCATACCCACATCGGCGACAAGATCGAAAGGCGATCACTACACCGAGCTTGGGCGCTTGTTCGCCGGTGTTTTGGAGCGCGGCTGGAAGATTGCCCACGGTGAGGACCGCGAACCGGGCATCTCTCCGGTCGTGATCACCGGCGCGGCCTTGGGCCTGCCCGGAACGGAGCACATCTTTGATGACGCCAATATCGGCCGCCTGCTGCACGGGGATCAGTTTATCGAATCCATTCCGATGCGTTTGCGCCACGGTATGCTTGATAAACACATCACGCGGCTGGTGAAGAGCGACAGCGGCAGTGCGTTTGAAACGATTAAGAATGTCGCGGACGTTATCAAGCTGGCGGGCCGCGGCGGCGCATTTGACCTGGAGCAGGAATTCGGAGTCACGGCCGAGCGGCTGGCTGCACTCGACCGCGTTACGCAACTGGCCATCGCCGTTGGCCTCGACGCGCTGCGTGACGCCGGCATTCCGCTGGTCATGCGCTACAAGTGCACCAGCAAAGGCACACTGCTGCCGGACCGCTGGGTATTGCCCGATGCGTTGCGCGATGACACCGGAGTAATTTTCGGTTCGGCTTTCCCTGGCTACGATGCATTCGCTCAGGAAATGTCGCGCTACTACGCAGATCACTCGCGCCGCGAGCAGCTCGACTTGCTGCAAAGCTTGCGCGTCCGGGTAGCAGAAGCGAATGGCGATTTTGCCATGGCGCAGGAAATTGACCGGCGCATCGACGAATTGTGCGACCGCCTCGAGAAAGAGCCGTACGTTTTCGACCGGCGCTATCTCTTCCGCGTGTTGTCCATGGGGCATTCGCAATTCGCCGAGTTCATCGGCGCTCGCGGACCCAACACGCAAATCAACTCGGCCTGCGCGACCACCACCCAAGCCGTCTCACTGGCGGAAGACTGGATCCGCGCCGGGCGGTGCCGCCGCGTGATTGTGGTCTCCGCCGACGACGTCACTACCGACAATCTGATGGAATGGATGGGCGCCGGCTTCCTGGCCAGCGGCGCGGCAGCAACCGATGAGGTGGTCGAAGAGGCCGCCACTCCGTTTGACCGCCGCCGGCACGGCATGATCATTGGCATGGGCGCGGCGGGCCTGGTGGTCGAGAGCGCAGAGGCCGCGCGCGAGCGGGGCATTCAGCCGATTTGCGAAGTGCTGAGCGCCGTTACCGCCAACAGCGCTTTCCACGGCACGCGGCTCGATGTGCAGCACATCAGCCGGGTCATGGAAGACTTGATGACCAAAGCGGAAGCGCGAACCGGAATCGAGCGCCACGAAATCGCGCCCCGCACGGTTTTTGTCTCCCACGAAACTTACACTCCGGCTCGCGGCGGAAGCGCTGCCGCCGAGGTCCACGCGCTGCGTGACATTTTCGCAAACGCCGCCGATCAGATTGTGATCGCCAATACCAAGGGCTTCACCGGCCATGCCATGGGCGCAGGCGTCGAGGACGTTCTTGCCGTGAAGTCGCTAGAAACCGGGATGGTGCCGCCGGTGGCCAACTTTAAAGAGGTTGATCCGGAGCTCGGGAAATTGAATCTGTCGAAAGGCGGCGCCTATCCGGTCGAGTACGCGTTGCGGTTGGGGGCCGGATTCGGCTCGCAAATCAGCATGACGCTGCTGCACTGGATTCCGACGAAGGACGGCGTGCGCCGAAGCCCGAATGCGCTCGGCTATGAGTATCGAATCGTTGACGCCGAGGCATGGAACTCCTGGCTGAGCCGCCTGGCAGGGCGAGCTTCCACGGAATTGGAAGTTGTTCGCCGCACGTTGCGCGTGCGCGATCAAGGGCCGGCGGCGCAGATTGCAGAAACCGCCGCGAAGGCGAAAGCCGCGCCGGCGCCAGTTCCTTTGCCACAAGCCGCGCCGCCTGCGCCAGTCGTCGTTGCAAAGCCTGCACCTGCGTCCGCGCCACTGCCTTCCAAGATCGTTGAGCCAAAACCGGTGATTCAGGTCATTACACCTGAGCCTCCTGCAGCGCCGAAGACGGCGGTCGAAGGCGAGTCGGTGAAAGAGCGCATCCTCAGCCTGGTGGTCGAGAAAACCGGCTACCCCAAGGACATGTTGGACCTGGACCTCGATCTCGAGGCTGACCTCGGCATTGATACAGTGAAACAAGCGGAGATGTTCGCGGCCATCCGCGAGATTTACAACATCCCGCGGGACGAAAGTCGCAAGCTGCGCGACTACCCCACCTTGGCGCATGTCATCCGGTTCGTGCAGGAGAAACGGCCCGATTTGGTTGGCGCGCCTTCGCCTCTGGTCACGCCGGTCGGGAAAGAAGAAATCAAAGCAGCGGAACCGGCGGCTGCGGAAATTCCAGCCAGACCCGGCACCGATGAATCGGTGAAAGACCGCATCCTCAGCCTGGTGGTCGAGAAAACCGGCTACCCCAAGGACATGTTGGACCTGGATCTCGATCTCGAGGCTGACCTCGGCATTGATACGGTGAAACAAGCGGAGATGTTCGCGGCCATCCGCGAGATTTACAACATCCCGCGGGACGAAAGTCGCAAGCTGCGCGACTACCCCACCTTGGCGCATGTCATCCGGTTCGTGCAGGAGAAGCGTCCCGACCTGGCCGGCGCACCTCCGCCAGTGGCGGCAACAACAACCAAGGAAGAGCCGAAGCCCGGCGCGTTCGCGCCTGCGGAAATTCCTGCGAAAACGGCTGAGGATCCGGTGAAAGAGCGCATCCTGGCGCTGGTAGTGGAGAAGACCGGCTACCCGAAAGACATGCTCGACTTGGACCTCGATCTCGAAGCCGATCTCGGCATCGACACCGTGAAACAGGCGGAGATGTTTGCCGCCATCCGGGCGGCCTACAACATTCCACGCGATGAAAATCTGAAATTGCGCGACTTCCCCACCTTGGCGCACGTGATTCAGTTCGCGCGCGAGAAGTCGGGTCTGGGTGCACCCGCGATTGCCCCGCCCACACAACAAGAGCAGACAGCAGCTAAGAAGCCTCCGGCGCCCTCGCCGTCACCGGCGCCGATCCGGGTGAAGGCGCCACGCCCGGTCGCGAGCCTGGATGCTGCAAACAGCATTCCGCGCCGTGTACCGGTGCCGGTGCTTCGTCCGGCGCTGAAAATCTGCAAGCCGACAGGCGTCACACTGAGTCGCGGCAGCCGCGTGATGATTATGCCCGATGCCGGCGGCGTCGGAGACGCGCTGGCCGAATTACTCGAGTCGAAAGGCATCGAAGTTCTGCGCCTGGATAGCGCGCTCGACCTAGAAGGTCTGACCAATCGCTTGAAGTATTGGATCGTCGCTGGACCGGTGCACGGAGTCTACTGGCTCCCCGCGCTCGATATCGAGGGGCGCATTTCCGAGATGGACCCGGCTGCTTGGCGCGAGGCGGTGCGTGTGCGCGCTAAATTACTCTATGCCACGATGCGGATCCTGTACGAACAGATCGCTGCGCGGGGAACGTTCCTCATATCGGCAACGAGGCTCGGCGGCCAACACGGCTACGATGAGGTCGGCGCGCTGGCGCCGCTGGGCGGCGCAGTCGCGGGCTTTACCAAGGCCTACAAGAGGGAGCGGCCAGACGCCCTCGTCAAAGCAGTCGATTTCACTGTAGGGCCCAAAGCGGCAGAAGTCGCTGAACTCCTCCTCGACGAGACATTGCGCGATCCCGGAGCAGTCGAGATCGGATACAAATCGGGTCTGCGCTGGACGGTTGGCCTGCAAGAACAGCCCGCCGTGGACGGCCAGCCTGGTTTGACGCTGAATGAAAACACTGTTTTCGTCGTCTCCGGCGCGGCGGGGAGTATCGTCTCGGCAATCATCACCGATCTGGCGGCAGCGTCCGGCGGAACGTTTTACCTGCTTGACCTCGTGGCCGAACCCGATCCGGACGATCCGGACCTGAAACAATTTCAGACCGATAAAGAAGGCCTCAAGCGCGATCTGTTCGCACGCATACAGGCGCGCGGCGAGCGGGCTACGCCGGCGCTGGTGGAAAAGGAACTGGCAGCTCTGGAACGAGCGCAGGCTGCCCGAATGGCGATCGAGGCGGTCCGGGCTGCCGGGGGCACGGCGCACTATATAAGCGTCAAC
>Ga0187776_10000452_pt1 | contig 19749 bp, 18 predicted proteins | sample 0216_BV02_MP12_2_FD_132426 | JGI IMG/M metagenome (GOLD analysis project Ga0187776, IMG submission 132426) | Tropical peat soil microbial communities from peatlands in Department of Meta, Colombia - 0216_BV02_MP12_20_MG | ecosystem: Environmental > Terrestrial > Soil > Wetlands > Peat | place...
CGAAGTCAGCTAGCGCACGTGCGCCGTGTCCCGGCGAAGGCGTCGAACAGGCTCCTCGCGTCGACGTCGAACGCGATCCGGACCGTCGCTGCCGCGCGGGTCCCCAGCTGGATCATGTCGTCGTGCGCGCGCATCAGGCACCCCGTCGACGCGTGCCAGTACGCCGACCAGCGGACGGCGACGTGGTATTGCCCGGCGCGCGTGACCCTGACGAGGAGCCGCGACTCGTGGAGGGCCACCAGCTGCGGTGTGCCGGGCCCGGTGACGATGGGCTGCGGCCGCGGCACGGCATAGATCGCGACCTCGGGCGTGGCGAAGACCTTCCTCAACCCGCTGCGGCCGCTGCGGACGAGCCTCGCCTCGCGGAGTGAGCTGTGGTCCGCCGGGGCGTTCGTGAGGACGACGTAGGCGACGCCGAGGCGGCGCAGCCACGCCATGTACTCGGTCGCGGTGAACCGCCGGTAGAGGATTGAGGCGACGGGGCGGTCGTCCTGCCGGAACCAGCCGCGGACGAGCGGAATGTCCGCGCGGGCGAGATAGAGCGCCGGCCAGTGCTCGTTCGTGTCCACGGCCTCGACGCGGTAGCCGGTGGTCAGGTGTGCGCGGAGGTAGCTCACCGGAGCGGTCCACACCCGTGAGTGCGCGGAGCGGTCTGCGGCGCTGCTCGCCCAGCTGCTGGCGAGCGGGAAGAGGTTCCAGGAGGCCGCGAGCCCGAGGGCCACGACCACCACCGGCAGCGGCCGCCAGTGTCGCAGCGCCGCGACGAGCAGCGTGATCGGGAGCGCCAGGAGGCGCACACGTGCGACGTCGTGGCCGAGCCCCGACGGGATCGCGTACGTCGCGATCACGGCGAGCAGGTACACGGCGAGGACCCCGTGCAGGCCGCGGGCGTCCTCGAGCCGCCACGTCAGCGCGAGCAGGAACACGCAGAACACGACGGCTTGAACCGCCTCGCCCGTGGGGAAGCCGAGCGCGCCGGTCGGGAAGAGGTGCAACGTCAGGAGCTCGGCCGCCGCCGCGACAGCAACGGCAAGGGCCGGAACGGTCGTGCCGCGCAGCCCACGGCGGCGCCCGACCGCCAACCCGATGAGCACGACCGCGAGCAGGACGAATGCGACGGGGCTCGCCGCCAGGACGAGGATGACCAGGGCGGCCCCGATCCAGCGCCGGTGGGCCTGGAGTGCAAGAAGGCTCAACAGCGCGAGCGCGACACCCAGGGCCAGCGGGAACTCGCCTGCGAGGATCACTCCCGGCCAGACGACGGCGAAGCAGCGGCCAGCCCACCGTGCCGCGTGGCCCCACTCCAGTTCGAGGAGGTGCGCGAACGCGGCGGCGGCGAGCCCGACGGTCAGCACGGCGAGCAGTTTGATCCCGAGCAGCGCCGCAAGCGGGTAGTAGAGGATGCTGTAGCCGACGAAGGCGTAGCGCCCCGCGTACCAGAAGTTGTCCCAGAGCGTGAAGCCGTGGGCCAGGAAGAGCGACCGCTGGTACTCGTGCGCCGCCAGATCGCCGCCGAGCGGGGCGAGCCACACGAGCAGTATCGCGGCGGCCGTGGCGATCCCGGCGCAGAGCACCGCCTCACGTATGGCCGGCAGCCGCAGCCGCCACGCCGCGCGTTCGGCGGCTGCGAAGGACGCGTCGGCCATTCGGCGAAGCGTACGCTCGCGCCAATGGGAGGTGCGTTAGCAGCCGGTCATCCGCTCACCGCCGAGGCGGGAGCCGACATCCTGCGGGCAGGCGGCAACGCCGTCGACGCGTGCGTCGCCGCCGCCGCGGTGTCGTGGGTCTGCGAGAGCTCGCTCGCCGGCCCGGGCGGCGGCGGCTTCCTGCTCGTGCACCTCGCGGGGGAGGTACGCACGCATCTCCTCGACTTCTTCGTCGCGCTCCCCGAGCGCTGGTCGGACCGTGCCGAGCTCGTCGAGCTGCCCGTCGACTTCGACGACGACACGCGGCAGCTCTTTCACACCGGCCCCGCGGCCGCCGCCGTGCCCGGGACGGCCCTCGGGCTCTGGGAAGCACACCAACGCTTCGGCAGCGTGCCGTGGCCGGAGCTGCTCCGGCCCGCTGCGCGGCTCGCCCGCGAGGGCGTCGCGCTCAACGAGGCGCAGGCCTACCTCCACCGGATCCTCGATCCCCTCCTCCGGTCGACGCCCGAGGGCGATGCCCTGTACGGACCGGGACGCGCACTCCGGACCGGCGAGCGCTTCGTCGTGCCCGAGTTTGCGGAGACGCTCGAACTGCTGGCTGTCGAAGGGCCCGGGGCTCTCTACCACGGCGAGCTCGCGCAGCGGATCGCGGACTACGTCCCAATCACGCTGGAGGATCTCGCCTCCTACCGCGTGATCGAACGCGAGCCGCTCGAGGTGCACTACGGGGGTGGTGAGCTGCGGACGAACCCGCCGCCGTCGAGCGGGGGCCGGCTGGTCGCGGTGGGTCTCGAGGCGCTCGCCGATGCAGAGCCCACGCCGCTCGCGGTGGCACGGGCGATGGAGGCGATGGCGAGACAGCGCGCGGCGGACGCGCTCGGAGGGACCACGCACATCAGCGTCGTCGACGCCGGAGGAGATGCGGCTTCTCTCTCGTCCTCGCTCGGCTCGGGCAGCGGCTTGGTCGTGCCCGGCACGGGTATTCACCTGAACAACATGCTGGGCGAGGCGCACCTGGCGGGAGAGGAACGGCCCGGCGCGCGGCTGACGTCCCTCATGACACCGTCGGTGCTCGTGCAGGGCGGCCGGCCGCGACTGGTCGTCGGATCCGCCGGGAGCACCCGACTCCACGGTGCGATCCTCCAGGTCGTGGCGAACGTCGTAGCGGCAGGGCTCGGCGTGAAGCAGGCGGTCGCAGCGCCGCGGATCCACGTCGAGGCAGGCATCGTCCACTGCGAGGACGCGGCGGCCGCCCGCGAGCTCGAGGCGGGCGGCTACACCGTCGTCCGCTGGCGGGAACGGAACCTCTTCTTCGGCGGCGTCTCGGCGGTCGAGATCCGCGGGGACGGCTCGCTCGCCGCGGCCGGCGACCCGCGGCGCGGCGGTGCAGGGGTGGTGGTCGCTTGAGCTCGCTCAGGCGACCGCCGGGAAGGATCCTGGTTGCGTAATGGAGTTCCGGATCCGTCACGCCCAGCCGTCTGACGCCGAGCAGCTGACGCGGCTCGCAGGCGACGTGAGCGCCGAGCCCGAAGGATGGCTGATCAGCGTGGCCGGCGAGTGGCGGAGCGCCGGCGACGAGCGCCGCTATCTGAAGGCGCTGCGCCGCTATCCGCACGCAGCGGTCCTCGTCGCGGAGCGCGAGGACGGGATGCTGGTCGGGAGGCTCTCGATCGGACGCGACCCGCACCCCGCGAGCACGCACGTCGCTGACGTCGGTCTGATGGTGGCGGCCGACGCGCGCCGGCAGGGGGTGGGGTCGGCGATGCTGCAGGCGGCGGTCGACTGGGCGCGCGGTGCCGGCGTCCGCAAGATCGAGCTCCACGTCTTCCCCTGGAACGAGGCGGCGATCAAGCTCTATGAGGCCTTCGGCTTCGAGCGCGAAGGATTTCGCAGGGGGCACTACCGACGCGGGAACGACTACGTCGATGCGATCCTGATGGCCTACGTGGTCGAGTAGCTCCAGGCGACGGGCACGCCGCCGACGAGGGTCTGGTACACGACGCAGTAGCGCTGCGTCCGCTCGAGCAGCTTGTCGAGCTCCTCTCGGGCTGCGTCCGACTCGAGCTCGAACCGCAGCCGGATCGCCGTGAACCCGACGGGGGCCTCGCGGTCGACGCCGAGAGTGCCGCGGAAGTCGAGATCGCCCTCGGCGTGGACGCTGCCGGTGACGTCGACCTCCATCGAGGTCGCGACGGAGCGGAGCGTGACGCCCGCGCATGCCACGAGGGCCTCGAGCAGCATGTCGCCGGAGCAGGCGAGCGTGCCGGTGCCGCCGGTGGCGGGATGGAGACCGGCCTCGACGAGCGCGCGGCCGGTCGCGACCGAGCACGCGATCTGCTGAGCGTCGAGCTCGCCCTGCGCGCGGAGCGTGAGGAACGCCGCCTCCGGCTCCTCGCGGTACCGGTCCTTGAGCGGCTTCTGCGCAGCCTGCAGCTCGGCCTTGTCCACGGTCTGGATCCTAGACCGCGTATTGCGTGGTCCCGTCGTCGGCGGTGGTCTAGCGTGTGCAGGATGTTGACCAATCGCTCTGCGCCGCCCGCGACCGTGACACCGGTGCTGGTGTATCCGGATGTGCGGGCAGCCGTGATGTGGCTGGAGGCGGCGTTCGGTTTCGAGGAGCGCGTGCGGATCGGTGACGGACACCGTGCCCAGTTGCGAGTTGGCTTGGACGGAGCCGTTGTCGTCTCCGAGGTCGGGTCGGGCCGGGTCGCGCCGGACGGCGGCGGTGTAACACATCTGATCAAGGTGCGTGTGGCCGATGTCGACACGGCTTTCGCGCGCGCTCGCAGCCAGGGCGCGCGGGTCGTCGAGGAGCTGACCACGTTTGAGTACGGCGAGCGCTCGGGTGTCGTCGAGGACCTCGCGGGCCATCGGTGGGAGCTCACCGAGACGGTCCGCGACGTCGTCCCTGAGGAGTGGGGCGGCACGACCGTCGCTCCTTGGTGAGAGATCTCGCAGCCGGCGCTCGCTGATCCTGCCCGCCGGAGCGGGCAGTACGATCGACTCCCCGTGCCCGAAGCGCCGTTCGTCCACCTCCACGTCCATTCCGAGTACTCGATTCTCGACGGCGCGTGCCGGATCCCCGACCTCGCGAAGCGCGCCGCCGAGCTCGAGATGCCTGCCGTCGGACTCACCGATCACGGCTCTCTTGCCGGAGCCGTCGACCTCTTCAGGGCCGCTCGCACGGAAGGCGTGAAGCCGCTCCTCGGCTGCGAGGTCTACGTCACCGACGACCGGCACGTCCAGCAGAAGGGGCAGGCGCACCTCACCCTCCTCGCGGAGACGAACGAGGGCTACGGGAACCTGATCAAGCTCTCCTCGCTCGGCTACCTCGAGGGCTACTACTACAAGCCGCGCGTCGACTGGGAGCTGCTCGAGCGGCACCGCGGCGGGCTGGTCGCGCTGTCGGGCTGTCTCTCCGGCCGCGTTTGCAAGGCGCTCGAGGAGAACCGCTCTGCCGACGCCGAGCGGGAGCTCGACCGGCTCGAGCAGGTCTTCGGCCGCGACCGCGTCTACGTCGAGCTGCAGAACGCGCATCTCGACGTCCAGCAGCGGATCAACCCCGAGCTCGTCGCACTTGCGGAGAAGCGTGGCCTGCCGACGGTCGCAACCGGCGACGTCCACTACCTCCGTCACGAGGATGCGCGCGCCCACGAGGCGCTGCTCTGCATCCAGTCCGGCGACTCGCTCAAGAACCCGAACCGCTGGCGTTTCGAGACCGACCACTTCTACTTCAAGACCCCCGAGGAGATGGCCGCCGATTTCCCCGGCCGCGACGACGCACTGCGGCGGACGCTCGAGGTCGCCGAGCGGTGCAGCGTCGAGATCGAACTCGGGCGGATCCTGCTCCCGAAGTTCGATACGCCCGAGGGCCGAGACGCGTTCGAGTACCTCGTGGAGCTCGTCGAGGCGGGAGCGGCGAAGCGGTACGGCACCGTCACGCCCGAGCTCCGCGACCGGCTCAAGTTCGAGCTGAAGACGATCAAGGAGATGGGCTTCTCCGACTACTTCCTGATCGTCGCGGACTTCGTCGGCTTCGCGAAGCGGAACGGGATCGCGGTCGGCCCCGGCCGCGGGTCGGCCGCCGGCAGCCTCGTGGCCTACAGCCTCGAGATCACCGACCTCGATCCGATCCGGTACGACCTCCTCTTCGAGCGGTTCCTCAACCCGGGCCGCAAGTCGATGCCGGACATGGACATCGACTTCGCCGTCGACGGCCGCGACCGCGTCATCAACTACGTCCGCGAGAGATACGGCCGCGACCGCGTCGCCCAGATCATCACGTTCGGGACGATGGCCGCTCGCGCCGCCGTTCGCGACGCCGGCCGAGTCCTCGAGCACCCGTACGGTGTCGTCGACCGGATCGCCAAGCTCATCCCGGAAGGTCCCGGTCAGACGCTCGACGACTGCCTCAAACCGGGCGCCGAGCTGAAGCAGGCGTACGACGCCGACCCCGCTGCGAAGGAAATCGTCGACCTTGCCAAGCCGCTCGAGGGGCTGACCCGGCAGGACGGGATCCACGCCGCCGCCGTCGTGATCGGCGCCGAGCCGCTCACCGAGGTCGTCCCCGTGCAGCAGAAGGGGCGCGAAGAGGAGATCGTGACCCAGTTCTCCGGCACCGTGATCGAGTCGATCGGGCTGCTCAAGATCGACTTCCTCGGCCTCCGCAACCTCGACGTGATCGAGAAGGCGGTCGCGCTCGTCCCCGGCCTCGACATCTCGACGATCCCGCTCGACGACCGCAGGACGTACGAGATGCTCGCGCGCGGCGAGGCGACCGGCGTGTTCCAGTTCGAGTCGTCGGGAATGCGCGACGCGCTGCGCCAGGTCAAGCCGACGGAGTTCGAGGACTTGATCGCGCTCGGCGCGCTCTACCGGCCGGGCCCGATGGCGTACATCCCCGTCTACGCGCGCCGCAAGAACGGCCAGGAACGTGTCATCTATCCCGACCCTCGACTCGAGCCGATCACGTCCTCCACATACGGCATCTGCGTCTACCAGGAGCAGTACATGGAGATCGCGAAGCAGCTCGCCGGCTTCTCGCCAGCCGAGGCCGACGACCTGCGGAAGGCGATCGGCAAGAAGATCCATTCGCTCATGGCCTCCCTCAAGAGCAAGTTCCTCGAGGGTTGTGCTGCGACCGGCACCGCCGACAGCGTCGCCCGGCAGCTCTGGGCCGACATGGAGCAGGCGCAGGACTACTCCTTCAACAAGGCGCACGCCGCCTGCTACGCCCTCATCTCGTACCGCACCGCGTGGCTGCGCGCCAACCACCCGCGTGAGTACATGGCTGCCCTCATCTCCTCGGTCATGAACACGAAGGACAAGGTGCCGTTCTACGTCGCCGCGTGCGACGAGCTCGAGATCGAGGTGCTGCCGCCCGACGTGAACGAGTCGCAGGTCGATTTCGCGGTCGTCGAGGGAAAGATCCGCTTCGGCCTCAACGCCGTCAAGAACGTCGGCGAGGCCACGTGCCGCGCGATCGTCTCGGCTCGCGAGGAGGACGGGCCGTTCGCCTCCGTCGGCGACCTCGTCACGCGCGTCGACGCGCAGCTCCTCAACCGTCGTGTGCTCGAGGCGCTCGCGAAGTGCGGAGCGCTCGACCGGATCGCGCCCTCGCGGCTCGGCGTGCTCGAGGAGCGCACGCTCGACCAGATCCTCGCCTACGGCCAGCGCCACCAGGCCGACCGCCTGCTCGGCCAGGCCTCGATCTTCGACCTCGGCGCCGAAGACGCGTCCTCCTCCGACCACGAGCCGAAGATCCCGCTGCTCGAGGCGGACAAGGCAACGCTGCTGCACATGGAGAAGGAAAGCCTCGGCCTCTACGTGTCCGAGCACCCGCTCAGCGCGATCCGCGACCAGCTGCGCCGGCGCACCGACTGCACGCTCGTCGAGCTCGAGCGGCGCCGCGAGGGCGAGGCCCTCCTGGCCGGCGGCATCGTCGCCTCGCTTCGCACGACGACGACGAAGAAGGGCGAGCCGATGGCGTTCGTCCAGCTCGAAGACGTGACCGGCTCGGTCGAGGTCGTCGTCTTCAACTCGACGTACGCGGCCGCGCGCGACCTGCTCGTCGAGGACGCCGTTCTCGTGGTCAAGGGCCGCGTCGACCACAAGCAGCAGGGCGAAACGAAGCTCGTGGCGCTGGAGGTCACACGCTTCGAGGCGACCCCCGAGCGGCGGGAAGTGCGGCTCAAGGTCGACGCTCGGAGCGCGCCCGCCGGCGTGATCCGCGAGCTGGCTCTCGTCGTCCGCGACTTCCCCGGCGAGGCGCCTGTCTACGTCGATCTCGTGACCTCGCTGGGGCCGAGGCTGCTGGAGCTCGGCCCGGACTACCGGGTCGATCCGCAGCCAGACTTCTTCGCCTCCGTGCGGCACCTGCTCGGGGCCGCGTCCGTCCAATAAGGCGGGAAGAATCCCCCCGGAGGGGGAGATCCAATCGGCGCGGGATCCCGAAAGTGTGGACGGAGAACCTGCGGATGCCTGCGGCACACGAAGAAATCGTCGAGACCGAGCTGGAGCGCGTCGAGCGCTGGCGTACCGCCGAGCTCATGCGCGTGGGCCTAGCAGGCGACGACGCGGTGGCCCTCGCAGTGCGGCTCGAAGTCGACCTCCACGAGGCGATCTCGCTCGTCCAGCGCGGCTGCCCGCCCGAGCTCGTCGTCCGGATTCTCGGCTAAAAGCCCCGAGGCGCACACAGTCAGCCTGCGTGGCGGGCACAATGGGTCTTGTCGATGACCGGGGTCCTCGCCTTCATCCCGTCCCCCTCCAGCGGCACCTTCGATCTCGGCCCGCTGACGCTGCACATGTACGGCGTGACGCTGCTCCTGGGCATCGCCGCCTGCATCTGGCTGACCGGCAAGCGCTGGGTCAGCTGGGGAGGCGACTGGGACCTCGTTTTCCGCGTGGCGCTCTGGGGTGTGATCGCCGGGGTCGTCGGCGCGCGCCTCTACCACGACATCACGAGCTGGAACCAGGATTCCACGATCCACCAGCACTGGTGGGGCTTTGCGGCGGTGTGGGACGGCGGGCTCGGGATCTGGGGGGCGATCCCGTTCGGCGTCCTGGCGGGCGCCTGGGTCGTGCACCGCTCCGGTAACAGCATCCCGCTGATGATGGACGCCGTCGCTCCGGGCCTCCTGCTCGCACAGGGGATCGGACGCTGGGGCAACTACTGGAACCAGGAGCTCTACGGCAAGCCGACGAGCCTGCCGTGGGGGCTCAAGATCGATCCGGCCCATCGCGTGGCCGGCTACGAAGGCTACGCGACGTTCCACCCGACCTTTCTCTATGAGTTCACGTGGGATCTGATCGGCGTCGGCCTCCTGCTCTGGATCGACCGGCGGTTCACACTGCGGCGGCCCGCGCTCTTCGCGCTTTATGTCATCTGGTACACGACTTTCCGCACGTACGAGGAGGTTCTCCGCATCGACCCCTCGAACCACTTCGCCGGCATGCGCGTGAACTTCTGGGTCTCGCTCGCCGTCTGGGTGCTCGCGGTCGCGTTCTTCATCTGGTGGCAGTTCTTCCACGCGCGCTCGTCGGACCAGCCGGCACCGCGGCCGCGTCCCGTGCCCACGGGCCCGCGCATGGCCGTCCCCAAGGGCCGCGTCCGGTAACGCCACTACGCTCCGCGCGATGATCGTGCGGGAGCTCGAGCTCGACCTCGACGCCTTCGAGGGACCGTTCGACCTGCTGCTCGCGCTCGTCCTGAAGGAGGAGCTCGACCTGCGGGAAGTCGACCTCGCCGGGATCGTCACTGCCTTCCTCGAACGGCTCGCCGAGCGTGAGGAGCTCGACCTCGACGCGTGCGGGGAGTTCCTCGTCCTCATCTCGGCCCTGCTCGAGCTGAAAGCCCGCGCGCTCTTCGCCGGCGAGGACGCCGACCTCGCCGAGCTCGAGCCCGAGGAGGCGGCAGAGGAGCTCGCCCGCCGTCTCGCCGAGTACCGGCGCGCCAAGGAGGCGGCGGCGTGGCTCCGTGAACGCCTCGCAGCGGAGGGCAATCGCTTCTTCCGCCTCGGCCCCGCGCCGCTCGCGCCCAGAGCCGAGACGCCGCTCGCAGCTCAGGAGCCCGAAACGCTCGCGGGCGCGCTGCGGCTGCTCGCGCAGGATCCGCCGCAGGTCTCGCTCTCCCACATGGCGCTGCGCTTCCCGCCCGTCACGCAGTTTCTCGAGCGCTTCCGCGCGGTGCTCCGCCGCCGCTCGCGCTTCGACTTCGACACCGAGGTGAGCGAGCTCACACGGCTCGAGCAGGCGTCGGCCTTCCTGGCCGTGCTCGAGCTGCGTCGTGCGGGCGAGCTGGCGATCGAGCAGGCCGCGCCCTTCGCGCCGATCCGTGTCAGCAGAAGCACGGAGGAAAACGACCTCCCGAAGGAAAGGACCGCCACATGGACCGTCCGCTCCGCCTGATCCCGACAGATCCTCTGGACCGCGTCGCGCGGACCCTCGAGGCGCTGCTCGTCGTCGCCTCGGCGCCGCTGTCGGTCGAGGAGCTCGCCGAGGCGGCGGACGACGAGCCGGCGCGGATCGAGGAGGCGCTGCGCCTCGTGGGAGACCGTTTCGCCGAGGGCCGGAGCGGGATCGTGCTCGAGCACGTCGCCGGCGGCTGGGCCTTCCGGGCCGGTCGCGACGAGGCGGCCGCCTGCGCGCGACTGTTCGAGCGGCCGGCGCAGCGGAACATCTCCCGGGCCGCGCTCGAGACGCTCGCGATCGTGGCGTACCTGGGGCCCTGCTCCCGGCCGGAGATCGCCCGCATCCGGGGTGTTGCCGCCGACTCCGCCGTCGCCAACCTTCTCGAGCGCGGGCTGGTCGCCGAGGCCGGGCGCGACGGCGCGGCCGGCGCCGTCCGCTACCGAACGACGCCGCTCTTCGAGCGCGTCTTCGGGCTCGAGAGCCTCTCGGAGCTTCCACGCCTCGACGACGTCGGCGCCGACGCGGACGAGATCCGCGACCGCCTGCACGCCGTCGCCGAGAAGCGCAGCGCGTGAGCGCCGCTACAGCTTCCGGATGATCTTCTCCGCCTCGTCTCGGGTGAACGCGCGGAGCGTCTCGGTCTGCTCGGCGCCGTGGTGGGCCAGCTGCGTGACGATCTCGAGCGCGGTCTCGTCGTCGGGAGCCTCGAAGACCTCGACGACGTCGTAGCGCCCCAGCGTCACCCACACGCCGACGAGCTTTCCGCCGGCCTCCTCGATCTCGCGTTCGCCGTCCTCGACGCGGTCGCGCCAGGCGGGGAGGCCCATGCGTCCCTGCGACGTCCAACGCATGAGCGAGATGTAGTGCGGCACGTCCGTATCTTCTCAGGATGCGATTGAACGCATACCTCGCCCGCGCAGGCGTCGCCTCTCGCCGCCGAGCCGACGAGCTGATCCAGGACGGTCGCGTCACTATCAACGGCGAGCCCGGCCAGCTGAACAGCGTTGTGGCGGCCCGCGACCGCGTCGAGGTGGACGGGAAGGAGGTGGCGCTGCAGCAGCTCTCGTACGTCCTCCTCCACAAGCCCGCCGGCGTGGTCACGACGGCGAGCGACCCGCAAGGGCGGCCGACGGTCGTCGGTCTCGTGCCCCAGGCGCCGCGCATCGTGCCTGTGGGTCGGCTCGACGCGGACACGACCGGTGCGCTGCTGCTCACGAACGACGGACAGCTCGCGCACCGGCTCGCGCACCCGCGCTACGGCGTCGAGAAGACGTACGTCGCGGACGTCGAGGGCGACCCGGGCGAAGACGCGCTGCACCGGCTGCGGGACGGGGTCGAGCTCGGCGACGGGCGCGCGGCTCCGGCGCGTGCGCGCCGCCTCGGCCCAGGCCGTGTGCAGCTCGTCCTCCACGAGGGACGGAAGCACCAGGTGAAGCGGATGCTGGCTGCGGTAGGCCACCCGGTGACGCGGCTGCACCGGTCCGCCTACGCGGGGCTGACTCTCGACGGGCTCGAGCCCGGCACGTGGCGCGAGCTCGAGCCTTCCGAGCTCGCACGGCTGCGCGGGGTGTGAAGGGCCTGTAACGGCCACGTGACAACTCTGGAGGGACCTGCGCAAGGTCCGGGAGCGGCTTAGTAGCCTCGCGCGGTCGTCAGTTCACAACCGAAGGGGGAAGCGAATGAACAGGGTTCGCCGCAGAGCCGCAGTCGCGGCGTTGATCGTCGGTGTGGTCGCGGCAGCAGCTGTCACCGCCACGGTGGGAGGCGCGCCCTCGACCGCGGCTGCTGCAAGTCCGTCGACGTCATCGGCGTGTCACCTAGCCAACGGCATCCAGCACGTGATCGAGATCACCTTCGACAACGTCCACTACAACCGCGACAACCCGAACGTTCTCTCGGACCTCGAGCAGATGCCTGCGCTCACGAACTTCTTCACGAGCCAGGGCACGCTCCTCTCGAACAACCACACGCCGCTGATCGCACATACGGCGGACGACACCCTCACGAACTACTCCGGCCTCTACGGCGACCGCCAGGGGCAGGGCATCACCAACTCCTACGAGACGTACACGAACAACGGCAACACGATCACCTCGAAGTCGTCCTTCGCGTACTGGACGAGCACCTACGGGCTCGACCCGTTCCCGAACCAGCCGTACTCGCCGAACGTTCCCGCCGCAGGTGTGCCGGCCAGGACGCCGCCTGCACCGTGGGTTCCGTTCACCCGCGCGGGCTGCGACGTCGGCGACGTCTCGACGTCCAACATGGTGCTCGAGAACGTCAGGCCCGATCTCGCGAACTTCTTCGGTGCGAACTCGCCGGAGGTCGCCCAGCTCAACGCCGACCCTGACCCCTTTAGCGACGCAGAGGTGGCCGACTACTTGGGCCTCGGCGTCCATTGTGCGCAAGGCAGCGCGTTCTGCTCGACCGCGCAGGCGGTGAAGTTCGGTCAGACCGCGCCGTCTCCGACGGCCGTGGCCGATGTGCTCCCGGACGAACCAGGCGGGTATGCAGGCTTCCAGGCGCTCTTCGGCCACAAGTATCTCGCGCCGCAGCTGGGAGCCGGCACGCCGAACCTGATGCACAACGGGTACCAGGTGACCAACGCTGCCGGCAACCTCGTCGACCTGAGCGGCAACCAGATCAACGGTGCCTTCCTCACGAACTATCCGGGCTTCCCAGGCTTCGGCCCGATCGTCGCGACGCAGTCACTCGCGTACGTCGCCGACATGCAGGAGGCGGGCGTCCCCGTCACGTACGCATACATCGGGGACGCGCACGAGAAGAAGACGGGCCAGAGTGGCTGCTCGAACAGCGGTACGGCGCAGGGCCCTGGCGACAGCTGCTACGAGCAGAACCTGTCGAACTACAACACGGCGTTCGCAACCTTCTTCGCGCGGCTCGCCGCCGACGGCATCAATGCGAGCAACACGCTCTTCGTCCTCGCTGCCGATGAAGGTGACCACTTCGCAGGCGCCAACGTCGGGCGGGCGGTTCAGCCCACGTGCGTTGGGACCCCGCTCATGAGCACCTACCGCTGCTCCTATCCGTCCGGTCAGATCGGCGAGCAGCAGGTCTCCATCCACGGGCTGCTCGCGTCACAGCTCGGCGACACGACGTCGTTCTACAACGAGCCGCAGGGGAACTCGATCTACATCACCGGGAACCCAGGCCCGACGAACACGACGACGCGCAAGCTCGAGCGCGACTTCCTCAACGCGACCGTGAACGACAGCTACGACAACAAGACCGAGACGGTGTCGCAGTACGAGGTCGATCCGACAGTCGAGCGGCTTCTGCACTTCGTGAATGCGGACCCGAACAGGACGCCGTCGTTCACGATCTGGCCGAGGCCGGACTTCTTCCTCTCGACGGGGATGGGTGATCCGACGAGGGCGCCCTTCACGCCGAGCTGCGCGACTTCGACGGCGGCCATGGCTGCTGCGAACTGCGTCGTCATCAACAACGGATTCGCGTGGGATCACGGGTACTACGCACCCGAGATCGACAACACGTACCTCGGCTTCGTCGGTCCGGGCGTCGCGCACAAGGGCATCGACGGCTTCACCGCGGGCCAGGGACCGAGCTCGGCCGACGGCTCCAACTCGAATCCGCAGCTCGTGACCTCGATCGGGAACCCGGGGACCTGGGCCGACCAGACCGACATCAGGCCCACCATCCTGGCCCTCACCGGCCTGAAGGACGACTACGTCGACGACGGCCGTGTCCTGACCGAGGATCTGACGGTCAGTCCCGGCAGGACAGGGCAGGCGGTGTTCAAGCCGCTGGCCGTCTGCTACAAGCAGCTCAATTCGAGCGTCGGCCAGTTCGGCACGGACCTGATCGTCGCCGACACGAAGGCGCTGAAGACGGGGTCGAGCACCAATGACTCGACCTACCAGAGCGTCAACTCCCAGATCATCTGGCTGGGCATGTTCCGCGACTTGCTCGCGACGGAGATCAAGAACCAGCTGGCCGGCGCCGAGTTCGACAACGTGCCGTTGTTCCAGGGGGCCAGCGACCTGGCCGGCTGTCGCGGCATCCTGGCGGCGGCTGCAGCACTCGCGAAGTAACCGTTACAAGCCGCGTGGGCGGGCCGCCCCGAACAGGCGGCCCGCCCCGGCCTTGACGAACCCCATGCGGTCGTACATCGCCTCGAGCGTCGGCTCGCTGGCACGCCGAGCCTTCTCGGCGCCGACCGCGAGCAGGCGCTGCAGCTCGCGCTCGTCCGAACGCAGCTCGTAGTAACGCTCCTGGATCGGGACGAGCAGCGCCACGACGGCCTCGCCCACGTCCTCCTTGAACTGGCCGTAGCCGACGCCGTCGTACCGGCGCTCGAGCTCCGCCACCGGCTCCTGGGTTGCGACCGACAGGATCTCGAGCAGGTTCGCGATCCCTGGCTTCGTCGTCGGGTCGTGCAGGATCTCGGCCCCGGAGTCCGTGACCGCGGACTTGAACTTCTTGCGGATCACGTCGGGCTCGTCGACCATCCGGACGACGCCTTGCGGGGCGCCTCTCGTGGTCGACATGAGGCGCTCGGGCTCCTGGAGGTTCCTGATCCGTGCGCCCTCCTCGGGAAAGACGCCGCGCGGGATTGTGAAGGTCTCGCCGAAGCGATGGTTGAAGCGCTCCGCGACGTCCCGTGTCAGCTCGACGTGCTGGCGCTGGTCATCGCCGATCGGGACGATCTCGGTCTGGTAGAGGAGGATGTCGCCGGCCATCAGCACCGGATAGGTGAAGAGGCCTGCCGAGACGAAGTCCTGGCCTTCGGACTTCTCCTTGAACTGCGTCATGCGCCGCAGTTCACCGAAGCTCGTGACGGCGCTCAGCAGCCAGGCGGCCTCGGCGTGTGCGGTGACGTGACTCTGCGCGAAGACCGTCGAGCGGTCGGGGTCGAGGCCCGTCGCGAAGAGCATCGCGGCGCCCGCGAGCGTGTGCTCCCGCAGTTCCTCTGGCCTGAAGTCCGTCGTGATCGAGTGGAGGTCGACGATGCAGAAGAAGGCCTCGCCCTCCTCTTGGGTCGCGGCGTACTGCCGGTAGCCACCGGAGTAGTTGCCGAGCGTCTTGTCGCCGGAGGCGCGGATGCCGGAGAAGACGCGCGGCTTTGCCGGCTCGGTTGCGGGCTCGGGATCGGCCATGGGACAGGGATTCTGCCTAAGCTGTCGCGATGGCGATCACCGGCGCACCGGAGCTGCTGATCGTGATGGGCGCGAGTGCCACCCAGGAGCAGGTGGACGAGGTTGTCGCCCGCCTCGACGAGGCCGGCTGCTCGGCGCTCGTGACGCCCGGGCGCGAGGCGACGGTGATCGGCGCGATCGGGGAGCGCGAGCTGCTCGCGACGCTGCCGCTGGAGGGGTTCGCCGGAGTCGAGCAGGTGTTGCCGATCCTCAAGCCGTACAAGCTCGTCTCCCGAGAGCTGTCGCCTGATCCGACGGTGATAGAGGCGCGCGGCCGCCGCATCGGCGACGGCTACTTCGGCTTCATCGCCGGCCCCTGCACGGTCGAGACGCGGGAGCAGACGCTCGAGACGGCGCGCGCAGTCGCGGCCGAGGGCGTGACGATGCTCCGCGGCGGCGCCTTCAAGCCGCGCACTTCCCCCTACGCGTTCCAGGGCCTCGGCGACGAGGCGCTCGTGATTCTCAAGGAGGCTCGCGACGAGACGGGCCTGCCACTCGTGACGGAGCTGATGGACCCGCGCCACGTCGAGTCCGTCGTCGAGGCCGCCGACGTGATCCAGATCGGGGCTCGCAACATGTCGAACTTCTCGCTCCTCTCCGAGGTCGGGCGGGCGCCGAAGCCCGTCCTGCTCAAGCGTGGTCTCTCGTCGACGGTCGAGGACCTGCTCATGGCCGCCGAGTACATCGTCAAGGAGGGGAACTCCGAGGTCATCCTCTGCGAGCGCGGGATCAAGACCTTCGAGACGGCGACGCGCTTCACGCTCGACATCGGCGCGATCCCCGTGCTGAAGCAGGAGACGCACCTGCCCGTGATCGTCGACCCGTCCCATCCGGCGGGCCGGCGCGACCTCGTGCTGCCGCTCGCGCGGGCGGCCGTCGCGGCGGGCGCAGACGGGATCATCGTCGAGGTGCACCCGCGGCCCGAGGAGGCGTTGTGCGACGCCGCGCAGCAGATCCCGACCTCCGAGTTCGGCGACTTCGCGGACGAGATCCGCGCGCTCGCCTCCCTCATGGGCCGCACCATCGGTTGAGGATCGAGCCCGCTGCGTCGCTCGTGGGGCACGTCGTCGTGCCCGGGGACAAGTCGATCTCGCACCGCGCCCTCCTGATCGGGTCTCTCTGCGAGGGGGAGACGAAGGTGGACGGGTTCGGCCGCTCCGGCGACACGCAGGCCACCGTCGAAGCGGTGCGGACGCTCGGCGTCGAGGTCGAGGACGTCGCCGACGACGAGCTCGTCGTGCACGGCGTCGGCCTGCGCGCGCTGCGCGCCGGCAGCGTCGACTGTGCGAACGCGGGAACCCTCATGCGGCTTCTCACCGGTGTCCTTGCGGGCCAGGAGGGCGAGTTCGTCCTCGGTGGGGACGAGTCCTTGAGCTCGCGCCCCATGGAGCGGGTCGCGGTCCCGCTGCGCCGTATGGGCGCGGATGTGGAGACGACCGGCGGTCACGCGCCGCTGACGGTGCGCGGCTCCGGCGACCTGCACGGAATCGAGTTCGAGCCAGAGACCGCGAGCGCGCAGGTCAAGTCGGCCGTACTCCTCGCCGGGCTGAACGCCGAGGGGCCGACCACCGTCGTCGAGCGAGTACCGACGCGCGACCACACCGAGCTGATGCTCGAGGCGGCCGGAGCGCGCGTGCGCCGTAGCGCGATTTCGGTGACGGTCGCGCCGGCGGGTGCGCTGCAGCTCGGCGAGGTCGCCGTTCCCGGGGACTTCTCGTCCGCTGCGCCGCTCCTCGTCGCCGCGGCGCTCGTCCCAGGCAGTGACCTGACGATCCACGACCTCGGCGTCAATGCGCGCCGCACGGGACTGCTCGCCGTGCTCGAGCGGATGGGAGCCCGGGTCTCGGTCTTCGACCGGCGGCGCGAGGCCGGCGAGCCGGTCGCATCGGTGCAAATCCAGCCGGGCGAGCTGGTCGCGACGGAGATCGGGGCCGATGAGGTGCCGGGTCTCGTCGACGAGCTGCCGCTCGTCGCGCTCCTCGCTTCCCACGCCCGCGGCGAGACCCGCGTCACCGGCGCCCGCGAGCTGCGGGTGAAGGAGACGGACCGGATCGAGGCGGTCACCGACGGCCTGCGACCGCTCGGCGCGCGGATCCACTCCCGGGACGACGGATGGACGGTGACAGGCGTCCCCGCCCGGCTGCGCGGCGGACGAGTCGATGCCCGCGGAGACCACCGGATCGCCATGCTCGGCGCGGTTGCGGGGCTCGCGTCACGAGAGGGTGTCGCGATCGAGGGCGCCGACACGGCAGCTATAAGCTTCCCCGGTTTCTACGAGCTTCTGGAGTCGGTGACGAGGCGGTGAGGCGAAAGTGATCGTGGCGATCGACGGGCCTGCGGGCGCGGGAAAGAGCACGGTGGCGCGGGCGCTCGCGGAGCGTCTCGGCTTCCGCTACCTCGACACCGGTGCGATGTACCGCGCACTGACGTGGCTCGCGATGCAGCGCGGCCTCGATCTCGGCGATGCGGAGGGGCTGGCCCAGCTCGCGCGGGAGAACCCCGTCCTCTTCTCCGAGGACGACCGCGTCTCCATCGCCGGCATCGACGTCACCTCGTCGATCCGCGAGACCCGCGTCGACCGGATGGTGCCGGTCGTGGCTCGCCATTCCGCGGTGCGCGAGGTGATGCGAGAGCGTCAGCGCCAGCTCGGCCACGACGGCGACGTCGTGATCGAGGGCCGCGACATCGGCACCGTGGTGGTACCCGACGCCGAGGTGAAGGTGTTCCTCGTGGCCGACCGCGACGAGCGCGCGAAACGGCGCGTCGCCGAGCGCCCCGGCATCGGCGCCGACGCCCTCGCGACCGACCTGCGACTCCGTGACGAGAGCGACGCCGCTCGAATGCGGCCGGCGCTCGACGCGACGGAGATCGACACGACGAGCCTGGAGGTCGAGGACGTCGTCGACCGGATCGAGGCGCTCGTTCGCGAGCGCTCGGCCGCGTGAGGTCCGAGGACGTCGTCTGGAAGTTCGGCAGGCCCGCGCTGGGTCTGCCGACCGCGGTCGCCACCCGACTCCGGTCGTATGGCACCGAACGGATCCCGCGCAGTGGCGGGCTCGTCATCGCCATCAACCACTTCCACTGGGTCGACATTCCCTGCATCGGCTGGGTCTGCAAGCGCAACATCTACTTCCTCGCCAAGGTCGAGGCGCACGGAGTCCTCGGTCTCGGCCAGCTGATCCGAGGCTTCGGCACCCTGGCGGTGCGGAGGGGCGAATCCGACCGCGAAGCCGTGCGGCGGATGCGCGAGGTCGTGCGTGACGGGCACGTCCTCGGCATCTTCGTCGAGGGGACGCGGCAGCGCAGTGGCGTGCCAGGCCATGTCCAGCCGGGTGCCGCGATGGCCGCGGTCCAGGGGGAGGTGCCGGTGATCTGCGCCGCGATTCACGGCTCTCAGGATTGGCGGCCGATCAACTTCGCGCCGGTCTCGATCGCCTGGAGCGAGCCGATGCGCTTCGACGGGCTGCCTCGCGGTGCCAAGGGCTACCGCGAGGCCTCGGAGCAGATCGAGGAGGAGCTGAACCGGCTCTGGCGATGGCTCCGCGACCTGCACGAGGCGGGTCGGCCGCGCTTCGCGGTGCCGCCGACGCGGGAGGACGCCGCAGCGGTCACGCTCCCGGCGTGAATGACGTCGAGGACACCGACGCGGGCGAGCTGCCCGCCCCGCCGCCGCCTCCGCTGATCGGCGCAGTGGCGATCGTCGGCTTTCCGAACGTGGGCAAGTCGACGCTCGTCAACCGACTGACGGAGACGCGGGCGGCGGTCGTGCACGAGATGCCCGGCGTGACGCGCGACCGGAAGGAGCTCGTCTGCGAATGGACGGGGAAGCGCTTCGTCCTCGTCGACACGGGAGGAGTCGACATCGCCGACCCGGCGCCGCTCACGCGAGCGATCGCCCGGCAGGCGCGGGAGGCGGTCGACGAGGCGGACCTCGTCCTCTTCGTCGTCGACGCTCGAGCCGGCGTGACGCCGGGTGACGAGGAGGTGGCGCAGATCCTCCGCGAGTCGCGCAAGCCGGTGCTCGTGCTCGCGAACAAGATCGACGACCCGAGCCAGGAGCCGCTCGCGCTCGAGCTGCACCGGCTCGGCCTCGGAGACCCGATCCCGGTCTCCGGCCTGCACGGGACGGGAAGCGGCGACCTTCTCGACCGCATCGTCGACGAGCTCGAGCGCCTTGCGCCGCCAGGGCGGCCGTCGCTGCCCGACGACGCCATCCGGGTTGCCATTCTCGGCCGCCCCAATGTCGGCAAGTCGAGCCTCGTCAACGCGCTCCTCGGTCGCGAGCGCCTGATCGTGAGCGAGATCCCGGGCACGACCCGCGATGCCGTCGACACCGTGCTCGAACGCGGCGAGCGGACGTTCGTGCTGATCGACACGGCCGGCCTGCGGCGCAAGCGGCGGCACCGGCGGGGAGTCGACTACTACTCCGAGCTGCGCTCGCTCGAGGCGGCCGAGCGCGCGGACGTCGCGCTCGTCCTGATCGACTCCTCCGAGGGGATCGTCGAGCAGGACATCGC
>Ga0187776_10000453_pt1 | contig 19742 bp, 12 predicted proteins | sample 0216_BV02_MP12_2_FD_132426 | JGI IMG/M metagenome (GOLD analysis project Ga0187776, IMG submission 132426) | Tropical peat soil microbial communities from peatlands in Department of Meta, Colombia - 0216_BV02_MP12_20_MG | ecosystem: Environmental > Terrestrial > Soil > Wetlands > Peat | place...
GCGCGCTGGGCCGACATTCCGGTGATCAATCTCCAGTGCGACGTCGACCATCCGACCCAGACGCTCGCCGACCTGATGACGCTGCGCGAGCATCGCGGCAATGACCTGCGCGGGATGAGGGTCGCGATGACGTGGGCCTATGCGCCGTCGTACGCGCGGCCGCTCTCGGTGCCGCAGGGCGTCGCGACGCTCTTCCCCCGCTTCGGGATCGACGTCGTGATCGCCCACCCGCCGGGATTCGACCTGATGCCGGAGGTGCTCGAGAAGGCGCAGGCCGCCGCGGCCGAGGCCGGCGCGACGATCACGTTCGCCGAGTCGATGGAGGAGGCGTTCGAAGGCGCCGACGCCGTCTATCCCAAATCGTGGGGGCGGCTGGACGCCTTCACGGACGAGTCGAAGGCGCTCGCCGAGTCGGGAGCCTTTGCCGACTGGATCTGCGACGAGCAGAAGATGGAGCTCACGGCTCCCGACTCCCTCTACCTCCATTGCCTGCCGGCCGACCGCGGCCGCGAGGTCACCGACGCGGTCATGGACGGCCCGCACTCGGTGATCTGGGACGAGGCCGAGAACCGGATGCACATCGGCAAGGCGCTCTGCGCGCTGACGATGGGCGGCTACGCGGGCGGCGGGAGGTGAGCGGGCGCCGGCGCGCCGTCGTCGCCATCGGCGGCAACTCGCTGATCAAGGACAAGCAGCACCAGAGCGTCCGCGACCAGTACATCGCCGCCGGCGAGACGTGCTGGCACATCGCCTCGATGATCGAGGAGGGCTGGGACGTGGCCATCGGTCACGGCAACGGGCCGCAGGTCGGCTTCATCCTGCGTCGCTCGGAGCTTGCTGCCCACGAGCTGCATGAGGTGCCGCTCGATGTGTGCGGAGCCGACAGCCAGGGCGCGATCGGCTACGCGCTCGTGCAGAACCTCGAGAACGACTTTCGCCGTCTCGGCATGGACAGGCATGCGGTCGCGGTGGTGACCCAGGTCGAGGTCGCCGCCGACGACCCGGCGTTCGAGCATCCGACGAAGCCGATCGGCTCCTTCATGGAAGAGTCGGAGGCGATGCGGCGCAAGGATGAGGACGGCTGGGCCGTCGTCGACGACGCCAACCGCGGCTGGCGGCGGGTCGTCGCCTCGCCGCAGCCGATCCGGATCGTCGAGGAGGAGGCGATCAAAGGGCTCCTCGACGAGGGCTTCGTCGTCGTCTCGGTCGGCGGCGGCGGCATCCCGGTCGTGGTCGACGCGGACGGCAACCTCACCGGCGTCGCGGCAGTGATCGACAAGGATCTTGCGAGCTCGCTCCTCGCCAGCCGGATCGACGCCGACCTCTTGATGATCACTACCGCTGTCGAGAAGGTGGCCCTCGACTTCGGGACTCCGGACGAGCGTCCGGTCGACCGGATGACCCTCGCCGAGGCGAAGGAATACCTCGCCGAGGGCCGCCACTTCCTGGCGGGCAGCATGGCCCCGAAGATCGAAGCCGTGATTGGATTCCTCGAGCGTGGCGGCGAGCGCGCGGTGATCACCGATCCCGACAACGTCGAGCGGGCATTGCACGGCGAGACGGGTACGACGATCGTGCGCGAATAGCCGGCCTACGCCGGCGGCGAGCCACTCGACGTACGGTCGGCCGGAACGGCCGCCTCGGCTGGCGGCTCCGGGTTCGTGCCGGCCATGCGGAGCCCGATCTCCTCGACGCTCGTCCGGTCCTCGACCTCGTTCAGCTCGCCCTCGTACATCACGACGACCCGGTCGTTGAGGGCGAGGATCTCGTCCAGGTCCTCGCTGATGAGGATCACGCCGGCGCCGCTCGACGCAGCCTCGAGCAGGTGTGAGTGCACGGTCTCGACGGCGGCGACGTCGAGGCCACGGGTCGGAGAAGCGGCCACGAGCAATTTCATCTCGCCCGAGAATTCGCGCGCGATCACGAGCTTCTGGAGATTCCCGCCCGAGAGGTTCGCCGCCATCATCGCGGGCCCGGACGCCTTGATCTCGTAGGCGTCGATCGCCCGCTCTGCGTCGGTCCGCATCTTCCGCAGCGGCAGCACCGGCCCGCGTGCCAGGTGTCGGTACGCGCGGAGCGCAAGGTTCCAAGCAATCGAGAGGCTCGGCGCGACGCCGGTCCCGAGCCGGTCCTCGGGTACGTACCGGATCCCGGCATCGAATGCCGCTCGCGGGTCACCTTTCTTCAGCTTCCTGTCGCCGACGCGGATCTCGCCGTGTGTGGGCGCGCGAAGCCCGGTGACCGCGTCTGCCAGCTCCCGCTGTCCATTACCCGCCACGCCCGCGATGGCGACGATCTCGCCGGCGCGAACCCGAAGCGAGACACCCTTGACGGCGGGCAGCCCGCGGTCTCCGTCCACCCAGAGATCCTGCGCCTCCAGGATGTTCTCCTCCCGAACCGAGGCAGAGGGCGTTCGCGTGACCGTCTGCAATTCGTGGCCGACCATGAGGGCCGTCAGCGACTGCGGCGTGGCCTCGGCCGTCTCGACCGTCCCGACGACGCGGCCGTCGCGGAGCACGGTCACTCGATCGGACACCGCCATGACCTCGTGCAGCTTGTGCGAGATGAAGATGACCGTCCGCTGTTCGGCTGCCATCTGGCGGAGGGTCTCGAAGAGCGTGTCGGCTTCCTCGGGGGTCAGCACCGCCGTCGGCTCGTCGAGGAAGAGGACGCGTGCGTTCTGATACAGCGCGTTGAGAATCTCGACCCGCTGCTGCTCGCCCACCGAGAGCTGCCAGACGTGTGCGCGCGGGTCGACCGGAAGGCGATAGCGCTTGCCGAGCTCACGCACCTGGCCGTCCACCGCACGCGGATGGATCAGGAAGTGGCGGCCGGCGCCGTGCCGGTCTCCGAGGACGAGGTTCTCGGCGACGGTGAACCGCTCGACGAGCCGGAAGTGCTGGTGCACCATGCAGACGCCGGCGTCGATCGCATCTCGCGGACACGTGAAGGAGACGGGCTCGCCGAAGAGCCGGACCTCGCCCTGATCGGGCCGGTACAGGCCGGTGAGGATGTGCGAGAGCGTGGTCTTGCCGGCGCCGTTCTCGCCGAGCAGCGCGTGCACCTCACCCGGTAGCGCCGAGAAGTCGACGCGGTCGTTCGCGACGACCCCGGGGAACCGCTTGGTGATCCCGATCGTCTCGATCGCGGGAGCCGACGCTTCCGCCATCAGTGCTCCTCGCGGACGTAGGGGACGCCGAGTGCGGAGGGCGCGCCGAGGCGTCGACGGGCTGTGCCGGAGGAGACGACGACGAGCACGAAGATCGTCATCAGGTACGGCAGGGCATTCGTCCAGAGAACCGTCGGTCCGAGCGTGATGTTACGAGCCTGGAGCTGTGGCGCGAGCGCCTGGAGCGCGCCGAAGAAGTAGGCCCCCACGAGGCAGAGTTCCGGCCGCCAGAACGCGAAGATGACGAGCGCGATGGCAATCCAGCCTGCCCCGCCGGTGATCCCGTCCACCCACTGCGGAGTGATTGCGAGGGTGATCGTTGCTCCGCCGAGACCGGCGAACGCGCCGCCGAGGAGCGTGTGGACGTAGCGATACCGGGTCACGTCGATCCCCATCGTGTCGGCCGCCGCGGGCGACTCGCCGACGGAGCGCAGGTTGAGGCCCGGGCGCGTGCGTGACAGGTACAGGGCGATGACGATCACGCACACCCAGGAGAAGTAGACGAGAGGGTTCTGGCCGAACAGGATCGGTCCGACGATCGGCCAGTTCTGCATCGAGTTCGGCAGGAAGGCCTGAAACGCATGGTGTGCAGGCTGGTCGGCGAGGTTCAGGTCGTTGCCGAGATATGAGGAGAGGCCGGCCGCGCCGGCGAAGATCGTCAACGCGAGGCCGGTGACGATCTGGTTGGCCCGCAGGGTGATGACGAGGACGGCGAGGATTGACGCCATCGCGGCGCCGGCCACCGCCGCGACGACCAGTGCGAGCAACAGGGTGACCGCAGTTGCCGCGTGAAAACGCTGGACGGTCCAGAAGCCCGTCACGGCTCCCACGAGCATCATCCCCTCGACTCCGAGGTTGAGGACACCCGAGCGCTCGGCGAGCAGCTCCCCGAGCGAGGCGAACAGAAGCGGTGTCCCGTAGGCGATGCCCGAGGCGATCAGGACGACCGCGAGCGAGTTGTTCACGCCGCCGTCTCCGGGACCTGGGCTGGTGCGACGCCGCCGGGCCGGGCCGGCCGGCGGATGCGAACGCGATAGCGGATGAGCAGCTCGCCGCCGAGCGCGGAGAAGAGGATGATGCCCTGGATCACGCCGACGAGCCCGGACGGGAAGCTCGGGCCCTGCAACGCGGCGCCGGCGTTCTGGAGCCCGCCGAGCAGGAAGGCGATCACGACGACCGCGAACGGGTTGTATCGTCCCAGCGCCGCGACGACGATCCCCGTGTAGCCGTACCCCTGCTTCTGGAGGCCGTTCGGGTCGCCGTCGAGCGCGTGCCGGAAATCCCCGTCCTGGCTCACGCCTCCGAGGCCGGCGATGGCGCCCGAGAGCGCCATCACGGCGAGGATCTTCCGCCGCACGCGGATGCCCGCGTAGCGGGCTGCTCGGTCGGAGTCGCCGAGCACCTGCGCCTCGAAGCCGAATCGGGTCCGCGTGTACAGGAACCAGAGGAACACGGCGACGAGGACGGCGAGCCCCGCTCCGAGCGGTAGCACGATCCCGCCCTGGAGGTTGAACGACAGGCCCGGCCAGACCGCCGACGGGGGCAGCGGCTTGCCGGTCGGGAAGACCGTGGCGTTGAAGCCCTTCGTCTGGCGCCAGTACGACTCGCTCTCGAAGATCAGGTAGGTGAGGATGAGGCCCGCGACGTAGTTGAGCAGCAGCGAGGTCAGGATCTCGCTCGTGCGGAAGAAGGCGCGGAGGATGCCGGGGATCAGGCCCCAGGCCATGCCGCCGAGGCCGCCGGCGACGACCATGGCGGCGATGACGAACGGCGACGGGCCGCCGCGGCCGCCGAGGTAGAGGCCGGCGGCGGCGCCCGTGATGGCACCCATGTACATCTGTCCCTCGGCGCCGATGTTGTAGAGCTTCATCCGGAACGCGGCCGCCGCGGCCAGGCCGGTGAAGGCGAGCGGCGTGGCGGCGATCAGGGTCTGGTCGAGTGAGCCCCTCTGGACGAACGCGGCGTCGAAGAGCTGGTGGTACGTCGAGATCGGGTCGTGTCCGGTGGCGACGAGCACGAGCGCGGCGACGAGGAAGGCGAAGATGACCGAGCCGACCGGCACCGCCACCGTGAGCCAGCGAGGCCGCCGGAGTCGTTGCTCGATCGTGACGGGAGGCCGTAGGCGCATCGCTTCGAAGAGGCTACGGGTGCGTTGGCGGGATGAGAAGGGGGCGCCTTCGCGGCGCCCCCTCTTCCGCTGTCCTAGCCGCTCGGGCTCCCGATGACGCCCTTCACGAGCCAGTTCATGCCGTAGAGGCTGTTCGTGCCGCCCTTCAGCACCTGCATGCGGACGCCCTTCTTGACGCGGAGCTTGCCCTTCTGGTCGTAGAGCGGCCCCGTGAACTCATAGTAGGAGCCTCTCTCGATCCGTCTTTCGTACCTTCGGATCAGCGACTTGGTTCTCAGCGAGACGCCCGGCCCGTACGGGGCGAGCTTCGTGAAGCCGTCGTTGATCGTGCCGTAGTAGAAGCCCGGCTTCCACGTGCCGGCCATCGCGGCCTTGACGCGCTTGAGGTAGTAGGGACCCCAGTTGTAGACGGAGGCCGTCAGCCAGGACTTGGGCGCGAACTTCGCCGCGTCCGAGTCATAGCCGACCCACGGGATGTGGATCGATTCTGCGTACTGCCCGGTGGCCGGGGAGTCGACGTTCTGGCCGAGCACGCAAGCCCCTGCCGCACGGAGGCTCTGCGCGGCCTTCTTCTCCTTCGACGGGTCGAACCACGAGTTCGTCCACACGAGCTTGACCTTCACGCCCGGATGGGTTAGCTGCGCGCCGAGCGCGAACGCGTTCGCGTGCCGTTTCACCTCGGGGATCGGGTAGGCGACGACGTAGCCGATCGTGTTGCACTTCGCCGCCGCGCCGGCCGCCATCCCCGAGAGGAAGACGGTGTCCTCGGCCGCGCCGAAGTACTCGGACACGTTGCTCTTCACGAGTGTGCCCGTCGCCTGCTCGAACTTGACATTCGGATACTGCGCTGCGATCTGCGGCGTCACATACCCGTACGACGTCGCGAAGATCATCTGGTAGCCCTGGGCGACGAGGCTGGCCACCGTCTGGGCGAACTGCGTTCCGACGGCGATGTTCTCCTTGTACGTCGTCTGGACCTTGCTGCCCAGCTGCTTTTGGACGTACACGCGGCCCTGGTCATGAGCTTGCGACCAGCCGCCGTCGTTGTGCGGCCCGACGTAGATCCAGGCGACCTTGTACGGACTCGCCTTGTGGGCGCCGGCGCCGACGCTCGCAAAAACCAAGGCGAGCACCGTCAACAGCAACACGCCGAGCGCGAGTCTGTGCCTTTTCATCTCTCCTCCTAACGTTTCTTCGACACGGGCCGCGCTTTCGCAATCAGATTGCTGCTACCGGAGCGCCTCCTTTCCGAACGCCGCGGCCGCCGTATCACCGCGATCCGATGGTGGACGAGAGAGGCTCCCGATGCATCGTCGGAGTTACTGAACGCCCTGGTGGCGGATTACTGACACCAGTTCACATACAACAACATGCGGGGATGACGAACAAGGGTCAGGAGCGACCGCGAGCCGGCTTCAGCTCCTGCCCGAATCGCGCTCGCTCGATGAAGCGTCCGACGCCGGGCTCGGCGACGAGCTCGCCGTCCTCGACCAGGATGTTGCCCCGGACCATGACGACCTCCGGCGCGCCGAGCACCGTCGTCCCCTCGTACAGGTTGTAGTCGGCCTTCGTGTGGTGCGTCCGCGCCGAGATCGTGTGCTCCCTCTCGGGATCGAAGATCACGATGTCGGCGTCCGAGCCGGGGGCGATCGTTCCCTTGCGCGGGTAGAGGCCGAACAGTTTCGCGGCGTTCGTGGAGAGCAGCTCGACCATGCGGTTGAGATTGATCCGTCCCTCGTTGACTCCGAAGTGGTGGATCATGAGCAGCCGGTCCTCGACGCCGGGCGCACCGTTCGGAATCAGGGCGAAGTTGTCCCTGCCAAGCGTCTTCTGGTCGCTCATGCGGAACGAGCAGTGGTCGGTCGAGATCGCCGACAGCTTGTCGGACCGCACTGCCTCCCAGAGAATCGGCTGGTTGCGCTTGTCGCGCACCGGCGGCGAGAAGACCGCCTTCGCGCCTTCGAAGTCCGGCCGGTCGAGATACGTATCGTCGATGAAGAAGTACTGGGTGCACGTCTCGCCCCACACCGGCCAGCCCTTCGCGCGCGCGCGCGCGATCGCGTCGACGGACTCCTCGCAGGTGACGTGGACGACGTACAGAGGACAGCCGGCGACGTGGGCGATCTGGATGGCGCGGTTCGTCGCCTCGCCCTCCAGTTCCGCTGGCCGCGTCTTCGCGTGCCAGCGTGGCTCGAGGTTGCCCTGGTCGACCGCCTCCTTCACGAGCACGTCGATGACGTCGCCGTTCTCCCCGTGGATCATCGCGAGCGCGCCCGTCTCCGTCGCGAGCCGGAAGACCTTGAACAGCGTCTCGTCGTCGACCTGGAGGACGTTCTTGTAGGCCAGGAGCATCTTGTACGAGGTGACACCGAGGTCCGGCAGCGTCGCGAGCTCCTCGAGCGAGCCGCCCTCCTCGATGTCGACGACGATGATGTGGAACCCGTAGTCGATCAGTGCTTTCCCGTTCGCCTTCCCGTGCCAGGTCTCGATGCCCTCGGCGAACGAGTGGCCTCGCACCTGATTCGCGAAGTCGATGTGACAGGTCGTCCCGCCGAACGCGCACGACGTCTGGCCTGACTCGAAGTCGTCCGCGGTGATCGTGCCCCCGAAAGGCATGTCGAAGTGGGTGTGCGGATCGATGCATCCCGGCAGCACGTATCGGCCCCTCGCGTCGATCACGCGGTCGGCCCCGATGTCGAGGGATTCTCCGATCATCGAAACCGTCTCGTCCTCGATGTAGACGTCGGCCTCATAGTCGTCGCTTCCGGTGACGATCCTTCCGCCCTCGATCAGAATCGACATCGCTCGGCCCTCCGTCCCTTCGAAGCCCGTTTCGTGTGTGACTCTAGCCCGCCGTCACCCGAGGGCGGAAGGTCTGCACCTCGGAGGGATCTGGCGGGTAAGGAAGTCTCCATTCCCCCAGCCCGGCCGGCTTGCCTTTAGCCCGTCGTCCCCTCGGGGGTCCGTCGGTTGACTGGCGGTTCAAGGCCGTGTTGGATACACGCGGTTCGGCCTTGACCGCCGCGCCGGCAGCCGTCGGCGCGGCCCCAAGAAGGGGGGAAAGACATGTGCGTCAGATTCATCGCCGGTCGGCGGGTGCTCGTCCTCACCGCCGCCGTGCTCGTCCTTGTTGTCGCGGTCGCGTTTGGAGCCGCAGCCGCATCGGCCAAACCGGTCACCGGCTCCGCCAGAAACGGGATCTACCTCGCGCTCGGCGACTCGGTCGCGTTCGGCTACGTGCCTCCGAACGCGGTTCCCGCGCCGAACTACCGCAGTGCACATTCCTTCGTCGGCTATCCCGAGTTCCTCGCCCAGGAGCTGGACGAGCACGTCTCGAACGCGTCGTGCCCGGGTGAGACGTCGGCGAGCATGCTCGTCGCGGGTGCCGCGAGCAACGGCTGCGAGAACTCTCCGGGCTCGTCGGTCGGCTACCGGACGCTCTACCCGCTGCATGTCCAGTACCGGGGAACGCAGATGGAGTACGCCGTCCACTACCTCGAGGCGCACAAGCACACCAATCTCGTCACGATCGACATCGGGGCGAACGACGTCTTCCTCTGTCAGGAGACGACCGCCGACCAGTGCACCGGGACCGATCTGCTCGAGGTCGCGAGCCAGCTCGCCGTCAACCTCGGGACGATCTTCCACCAGCTGCGTGACCTGGCCGGGTACCAGGGCCCTATCGTCGCGCTGACGTACTACTCGCTGAGCTACAGCGATCCGGCCACGATCGCCGGCGCCGAGTTCCTCGACTCGGTGATCGCGGCCGCCACGGCCGCGAACGGCGGGATCGTGGCCGACGGGTTCGGGGCCTTCCAGGGGCCTTCGCTCGCAGCAGGAGGGGATCCGTGCGCCGCCGGGCTGCTGATCAAGCTCCCCGACGGTACATGCAACATCCACCCATCCCCTGCCGGCCACAAGCTGCTCGCCGGGGCGATCGCGACGGCGATCGGAGCCTGAGCGAGCCGGCCCGACTGCACGAGAGCCCAGCGAGAGGCCGCGCGAGCGGCCTCTCGCTGCGGTGACTGCTCACCCCCATGCGCCGGTCGTCCGGACCAGCGCCGGCCGCACCGCCGTGCCGTACGGCGGTAGAGTCCGGGCGACCGGAGCGAGGGTGCCTATGCGTGGGCGTTCTGGGAGGCAGCATTCGAAACGGCGCCGTGGGGTGACCGTCGTGGCAGGCCGCTACGGCCTCGTCGAGCGGATCGGCGAAGGCGCAACAGGCGTGGTCTGGCTGGCGCACGATCAGAAGCTCGACCGCCATGTCGCCGTGAAGGTGCTGCGGCCGCTGGTCGCAAGCGACACCGAGCAGCGCCTGCGTTTTGCGCGTGAGGCCCAGGTGCTCGCACAACTTTCGCACGACCACATCGTCCGGGTGTTCGACTACGTCGACGACGGCGAGGAGGCCTTGCTCGTAATGGAGCACGTCGACGGTCTCAATCTTGCCCAGTCGACGGCAGCGAGGACGCCCATTTCGATCGGCGAGGCCGCTGCCTACCTCGCTCCGGTCGCGCAGGCGCTCGGGTACGCCCACGCCAAGGGCGTGATTCACCGCGACCTGACCCCATCGAACATCTTGATCGAAGGCCGGACCGGGCGGGTCGTCACCACAGACTTCGGGCTTGCGCGCCTTGCGCGCCTGCCGAGCACGTTGACGGGAACCGGCACGCTGATCGGAACGCCGGAGTACTGGTCACCGGAGCAGGCAAGCGGCCGGCCGACCGACGGCACGACAGACGTCTACGCGCTTGGGTGCATTCTCGTCCTGCTCCTCAGCGGGACGTTGCCCTTCGACGGCGAGGACCGACTCGCCGCTGGTTTGCGGCGGGCCCACGAGGCGGCGCCTTCACTCCGGGAACGCCTGCCGGAGGCGCCTGAGGAGATCGTCGCGTTCGTCGATTCGCTGCTAGCGCACGACCCTTTCGATCGGCCTGCTGCGCAGACCGCAGGGACCGTCCTTGCGGAACTCTCCCAGTGTGCGCCTGTAGCCGTCGACGGTGCGCGCGATTGCGTGCCTGAAGATCGCACCGTGACTCTCACGGCGGAAGTGCCGACCACGGTGATCCCGCCACCGACCCCCGTGAGGGCAACGACTCGTCCGAGAAGGCGCGCACTGCTCGCGGCGGTCGTCGTGTCGGCCGGGGTGACCTTCGGAGGATTGTTCCTCGCCCATCTCCTCGGAGGGCCGACATTGCGCGTCCCCAGCCTGGTTTCGCTTCGGGAGGGCGCCGCGCGTGCACGAATCCGACATTCGCTCCCGGGAGTGGCTCTCGAGGTGACGAGCAGATACAGCGTGCGAGCCCTCGCCGGTCGCGTGCTCCGGCAAGAGCCCTCCGCGGGTGAGCGCCTTGTGGATGGCTCGCCGATCCGGCTCGTCGTCAGCAGGGGGACTCCCTTCGCCGACGTCCCGGATGTCGCCCCGGGTGCGGCCCCGAGTGCCGCGCGCGCCATCCTGGCCGAGGGCGGATTCAGGGCGCGCTTCTGGTGGGCGCCGTCATGGAGCATCCGGAAAGGCGCTGTGATCGAGTTGCGGCCGCAGTCGGGAACGCGGATGCGTCGCCCGGCACGAGTGAAGGTCGTGATCTCCAGCGGCTACCCCCGCGCAGTCGTGCCGAACGTGCAGAGTACGGACCTCGCGGACGCAGAGGCTCGACTCCGCGCCAAGCACCTGCAATATCGTGTCGTTTACCGCGCGCAGCGCGGTGTTCCCGCGAACCGGGTGATCGCCCAGATCCCGGCAACCGGCGCGAACGTCTACCAAGGAACCCGCGTCCGGCTGACCGTCACGCGACCGCTGAACTGGGAACGAGTTCTCAGCGACACGGGAACTGGTCCATACGTGAGCGAACCCTTCAACGTGCCGGTCCATTGGAGGATCCGCTACCGGCTCGTTCCCGGCTGGCTCGGAGCCGGTGTCGCACAGATCAGCTGGGCGCCGGACGGCAACTTCGACGGCGGGGCCGGCTTCGTCGCTACCGCGACGGGCGGGTTGGCGACGCGCAATGTATCCGACGGGGCGGGGAGGTACCGCCTGGCAATCGACCCGTATGCCGGCAGGGGCTGGTACGTCGAGATCGATGCGCTCCGCTGACTACCCACGGTGCGGACCGTTTCGGGCTCTAGGCCGCGACTTCGATGCCGGTTCCGGATCGCTTCGCCTGGTACATCGCCTCGTCCGCGATGCGCAGGAGTTCCTCCGGCTCCGCGCTCGACCCGCTCATCGCCACGCCGAAGCTCGCGCGCAGCCGCCGTAGTAACGGCTCGATGCTCGCCTCGAGGGCCTCGACGGCGCGGTTGGCGATCTGTCGCGCTTCCGCCTCGGCAGCACCGCGAAGGAGTAGTGCGAATTCGTCGCCGCCCACACGGAACGCCTGATCGCCGGTGCGGACGAGTCCGGCGAGCAGCACGCCGACGTGCTCGAGGACGCGGTCGCCGATGCTGTGACCGAACTCGTCGTTGATCTTCTTGAAGTCGTCGAGGTCGAGAAAGACGAGGGCAAGCTCTTGTGGATTCGTCGCTCCGTCCCCGCACGCCTCTTCCAGTTCCCTCAGCAGCGCGCGTCTGTTCAGCAGACGCGTGAGGGAGTCGTGATCGGCAAGGAATTTCGTCTCCGTCAGTTGTGTCGCTACGGCGATGGCTCCCATCGCGTGATTCCCGAAGATCCGCAGCGCCTGGAGGACGTTTTCCGATGGCAAGAGGCGGTCGCGCGGCTCGTCGGCCCAGATCACTCCGCGCAGCGCGTCGTCGGGATCGAAGAGCGGCACCAACAGCCAGTGGTGGCTCCAGCCATGCGGTCCCTTGCCGTTGAAGGCCGATTTGTAGACGAGCTGATTCTTGCCCGTGCGGCGTTCTGCCTCGCCGCGCGGCACGAGGTAGCAGCCGGCAAGCTCGAACTGGGAGTCGAAGAGGCAGCTGATCGAGTGCAGGTCGAGTGTTGCCGTCAGCGCGTCGTCGCCCTCCAGCCAGCCGGCAGCCGCCACAGGACGCAACGAGGTCGCAGTCTCGTCGACCAACTGGATCAGGACCTTGTCGAAGTCCAGCGCGTCACGAATCGCCGTACAGACCGAGGTCAGCATCGCCTCGATCGACATGGTCTGCGGTAGCCGCGAGGAGACGTGCAGCAGCTCCTCGAGACCCCTCTGGTGGCGCTCGAGCCGCGCGTGCTCCTCCTTCGTCTCGAGGGCGAGCGCAGCGTGCGCGGCCAGCGCGACCGTGAGCGCGAGCTTTTCGTCCGGCGGACGCAACCCGTCGACCGGTTCGCCGAACGACATGATCCCGACGATTTGCGCGTCGGACCGGACGAGCGGTACGAACAACTCATCCTCCGGATGCCAACCGGCGGGGCCCTCGACGACCGGCCGGCCGGCCGGCACGTAGCGTGCGCCGGGATGCCGCGACCAGTCGAAAGCCTCGTTCGGGATGAAGTAAGCCCCGGCACGGCAGAACTGCGGGTGCAGGAGCGGCTTCCAGGTGTCCCATCCGTCCACGGAGCCGAGCAGCGCAGCGCGGACCGTGTCGCTGCCGTGTACCGCGGCGACGTAGAAGTCGTCCCATTCCGGGCGGTAGACGTTCATCACCACAGTCGCAAAGCCGAGCACCTCCGACGCCGCCCGTGCGATCGTGCTCAGCACGGTGCCGATGTCCGCTCCACCGCGCACCGCGCGGGGCACGTCGAGCACAGCTGCCAACGAAGCCGGGTCGAGACCGAACCCGCTCGGGTTCGTTCCCGTCGGAGATGAGTGATGTTCAGGCATTGCCGCAGAAGCCCCTGGGGGCTCCTCTGAACGATCGACTGCGACCGCGATTCGAGCATCACTCGCAAGAGGGTTTGCGGGGCTTCCCTTCGCTGCATCCCGAGTGGAGATGGGTCAGGGCCGCCGATTCCCGCCTGAGCAGGGCTAAGGAACCTGTCTCTGAGGGCCGATAAGGCTCGCATGGCATCTGCGGCTCCTCGGCGTGCTGCATTCAGCGCGCCTTCAGATCGTTCCGACTGGGTCGATCGGTGGCTGTCGAGCGTCTCCGAGCTCGCCGAGCTGAGCCGCTCGAACCCGATGTCGGATGCCGTGATCGAGGAGATCGATGGCCGCCGGATCCGGATCGGCGACCAGTGGCTCGCCGACTTCGCCTCCTGCAACTACCTCGGCTTCGACCTCGATCCGGAGATAGCAGCGGCGATCCCTGCCCAGGTTGCGCGATGGGGCACACATCCGAGCTGGTCGCGTCTGCTCGGCAGTCCAAGGCTGTACACGGAGATCGAGGAGCGGTTGACGGAGCTCCTCGGTTGCGAGGACACCCTCGTCCTGCCGACGATCACACTGATCCATCTCTCTGTGATCCCGGTGCTCGCCGGCGGTGGAACGGTTCTGGTCGACCGGCGGGCGCACAAGACGATCTACGAGGGCTGCCAGTTCGCGTCGATTCGCGGTGCCCGCATCGAGCGCTACGAGCACGACGACGCCGACGACCTCGAGCGGCTGCTCCGCAAGGATCGCTCGAAGACTCGTCTGATCTGCATGGACGGGGTGAACAGCATGACCGGGAACGCCCCGGATCTGCGTGTCTTCGCCGAGCTCGCGCGCCGCTACGACGCGGTTCTCTACGTCGACGATGCGCACGGCTTCGGCGTGATCGGCGAGCGCGGGGTCGACGAGTCGAGCCCCTACGGGATGCGCGGGAACAGCATCGTCCGCTACTTCGACGAGAGCTACGACCACGTGGTCTTCGTCGCCGGCCTGTCGAAGGCGTACTCCTCCCTGGCGGCGTTCGTCGCCTGCCCGCCGGAGATGAAACAGCTGCTGAAGACCGCGGCGCCGCCGTATCTCTACTCGGGGCCGTCTCCGGTTGCTTCGCTCGCGACCGTGCTCGCCGGCCTGGACGTCAACGAGCGGCGCGGCGACGCGCTACGCGCCAGCCTGTGGCAGAAGACCCATCGGGTGCTCAGGGCGCTCGACGAGCTGGGCGTGTACACGCCCAACACCTCCGGGTTCCCGATCGTCGAGGTCCCGCTCGCCCACCACGAGGACATCGCCGAGGTCGGACGCTTCCTGTTCCAGCACGGCGTCTACGTCACGCTCGCCGCCTATCCGCTTGTCCCCAGACACGAGGTCGGCTTCCGGATCCAGGTCACTGCGGCAAACACGGACGCTGAGATCGAGCAGCTCGTCGAGACTCTGGGCAAGCTCGCCGCGACCTTCGACCTCCAGCCGGCGCGGCCGGCAGCGGAAGGGGCGGCTGCGTGAACGGGCAGCTGCTTCGGCGCAGCAGTCTCTGGGCCTGGTACCTGGCGGCAATGGCCGGGTTGACGGGCCTGTACCTGTTCGTGCCCCCGTTCAAGGGCTACGCCGCGGTGATCAACTTCATCGGCCTCTGCGCGGTGGTGGCCATCGCCGTCGGCATGTGGATTCACCGCCCCCGGGCCTCGGCGGCATGGCTGCTGATCCTCGTCGGCCAGTCGCTGTATTTCGCCGGCGACTTCTACACGTATAGCTACCCCGAGCTACTCGGAGGCCACGTCGGCTTCCCCTCGGCCGGCGATGCGATGTACCTGCTGGTCTATCCGTTTCTCGTGGCCGGTCTTCTCCTGCTGGTGCGGAGACGTAACCCGAAGGGCGACAGGGCGGCGGTGATCGACTCGCTGATCCTCAGTGTCGGCTTCGCGGCGCTCTCCTGGGTTCTGCTCATCGCCCCGAACGTTCACCTCTCCGGTCTCGATTGGCTCGCGAAGTCCGTTTCCGTGGCGTATCCCGTCGGAGACGTCCTGCTGCTCGCCGCGGCGATCCGGTTGGCGGTCAACGCCGGCAGACGCGTGCCGGCCTTCTACCTTCTCGTCGCCAGCATCGTGTCGCTGCTCATGACGGACTGCGCCTACAACTACGCGCTGCTGGTCGGCAGCTTCAACCACCAGCTCATCTACGACGCCGGCTGGATCGCGTATCTCGTGCTGTGGGGTGCAGCCGCCCTGCATCCTTCGATGCGCCGGCTCGAGGAGCCGGTCCAGGCAGGCACGCGGCTCACGCGCGTGCGCCTTCTGCTCCTGACCGTCGCCTGCCTGATCGCGCCCGGGGTCGGCATCTGGTACGAGCGCCGCAGCGCCGACGTGCTCGTGATCGTCGCCGCCTCCGTGGTCTTGTTCCTGCTCGTCGTTGCGCGCATGGTCGGCCTCGTGCGCAGGGAGGAAAGCCGCACCGGGCATGAGCAGGCGCTTCGGCGTGCGGGCGTTCGGCTCACGGCGACGGAGGGAGATCGCGTCTACGAGTCGGTCATCGCGGCGGTCCGCGAGGTCGTCTCGGACGAGGCGGCGCAGATCCGACTCGTCGTGTGCACGGATGACAGCCTGGCGCTTGCTGCCTCGAGTGAGCCGGTCGCTGCAGGCACTGGCTTCGACGCCGACGCCTCGGGCTGGTTGCACTCGACCTTGAGGCACGTCGGCTCGCTGCCCGCAGCCGCCGTTCCGGCATCCGTGCGGGACGCCGTGCACCTGCAGGCGACCGGATACGCGCTGTTCTCGCGGCTCACGGTTCGCTCGGAGACGGGCGGCGCGCTCGTGATCGGGACCGAGCGCCCCCTGTCCGCCGACGAGCTCGATCTGCTCTCGTCTCTCTCGACCCACATCTCGCTCTCGCTCGAGAGCGCAGCGCTCGCTGCGGAGGCGCATCGGCAGAAGAGCGAAGCCCGGTTCCGTTCGCTCGTCGCCAACGCGACCGACATGATCACCGTGCTCGACGCCGCCGGCATCGTCACGTACCAGAGCCCCTCGATCGAGCGCGTCCTCGGCTACACGGCGCAGGAGACCGAAGGGAGTCGCTTCGACCGTCTGCTCGCCGAGGCGGACCGGCCTCGCCTTGCGCAGATCCTCGACGGCCATGCCGAGGGAGCCGAGACGATCTCGATCGAGTGTTCGCTCCGGAACGCCGACGGTCGCTGGCTTCAGTTCGAGGTGCGCGTCACGGACTTGCTCGACGACGAGCATGTGAACGGCCTGGTCCTCAACAGCCGGGACATCAGCGAGCGGAAGGCGTTCGAGGAGCAGCTCTCCCATCAGGCCTTCCACGATCCCGTCACCGGCCTCGCCAACCGTGCGCTCTTCGGCGACCGCGTGGGCCACGCGCTCGTCGGCACGCACCGCACCGGCGTACAGCTGGCGGTGCTGTTCATCGATCTCGACGACTTCAAGACCGTGAACGACAGCCTCGGTCACCAGGCGGGCGATGCCGTCCTGGTCGAGGTCGCCCACCGGCTCGAGCAGGCGGTGCGACCCGAAGACACCGTGGCACGGTTCGGAGGCGACGAGTTTGCGATCCTGCTCGACGAAGTCGCCTCGAGCGATGAGGCCGCAATGATCGCCGACCGCGTTCTCGCGGCCCTCCAGCAGCCCGTCCTGCTCCACGGGAAAGAGGTCTACGCACGTGCGAGCGTCGGCATCTGCATGAGCGACGAGGATCTCCGCGCGCAGGACGCCGAGGAGTTCCTCCGCAACGCCGACTTGGCCATGTACATGGCCAAGCGCGACAGCAAGGGCAGTTACCGTCTGTTCGAGCCCGCGATGCACGAGCGCGTCGTCGAGCGCCTGGAACTCCGAGCGGAGCTGCAGCGCGCGCTCGGCCTCGGCCAGTTCGAGGTCTACTACCAGCCGGTCGTCCACCTCGACCAGCGCACCGACTACGGCGTCGAGGCGCTGCTGCGGTGGAACCACCCCGAACGGGGCCAGATCTCGCCCGCGCAGTTCATCCCACTCGCCGAGGAGACCGGCCTGATCGTGCCGATCGGACGTTGGGTGATCCTCGAATCCTGCCGTCAGGGAGCCGTCCTCCACCAGCGCTTCCCGCGCGACCCGGCGCTGACGATGAGCGTCAACCTCTCCGTCAAGCAGCTCCAGTCGGAAACGATCGTCGACGACGTGCGCGAGGCGCTGCGGCTGACGGGCATCGCACCCGCGACACTCGTCCTAGAGATCACCGAAACCGTGATGATGGCCGACCCCGACACTGCCTCCGCGCGGCTGAACGAGCTGAAGGAGCTCGGCGTGCGGATCGCGATGGACGACTTCGGAACCGGATACTCCTCGCTCAGCTACCTCAGCCGGCTGCCGGTCGACATCCTCAAGATGGACCGCTCGTTCCTCGGCGCCGGCAACACCGACTCCGGCCTGGCTGCCGCGATCATCGCGATCGGCGAGCGCCTCGGCCTCGAGGTCGTCGCAGAGGGGATCGAGGAGCCGGAGCAGATCGGCACCCTTCGCGATCTCGGCTGCGAGCTCGGTCAAGGATTCCTGTTTGCCCGCCCGATGCCACAGCCGGCTCTCGTCAGTTACCTCGACGAGGAAGAGGCAGACGAGAACGATCTCGAGGCGACCGACGGGCGTGCCTCGAGTGCAGCCTAGCTTCGAGAGCCTCGACCGCCCTGGGGGCCTCGCCCGAGTCGGTCTTCTTCGCCCGCTCCGGGCCTCCCGCGACTTCCGTGTCCTCTGGGCGGGAATGGCCGTTTCGCTCGTGGGCGACGGCATCTTCCTGATCACGATCGCGTGGACGGCGTTCAGGCTGTGGAACGCCCCGGCAGCACTCGCCGTCATCGGCATCGCGATGACGGTCCCGACGATCTGTTGCTTGCTCGCCGGAGGAGCAGTCAGCGACCGGTTCGACCGGAGGCGCGTACTGATCTGTTCCGATGTCGCCCGGGCAGCCTCCGTCGCGGCGATCGCAGCACTCGGGTTTGCCGGCGCGCTGAGCTTTCCGCTGCTCGCCTTGTGCGCGGCCGCCTACAGCGCGGCGGGAGCATTCTTCATTCCGGCTTTCGACGCGATCGTCCCCGAGATCGTGGCCGCTGACGATCTCGCCGCTGCGAACTCGCTCGACCAGTTCGTCCGACCCATCGCCCTTCGTCTCGCAGGTCCGGCGTTGGGAGGCCTGATCGTGGCGAGCCTCGGATCGTCGGCGGCGTTCGCCCTGGATGCTGTTTCGTTCGCGGGTTCGACGATGGCCATCGTCGCCGTGCGTACGTCACTGCGAGTTTCGTCGCCGGCGACGTCGACCCGCGCCGCGATCGGCGAGGGGTTCCGCTTCGTGCGTAGACACGTTTGGCTCTGGGGCACGCTCGTCTCTGCCGCAGTCGCCTACCTCGCCTTCCTCGGTCCCACCGAGGTGCTGGTTCCCTACCTCGTGAAGAACGAGCTTGGCGGCTCCGCGGCCGACCTCGGCATCGTCTTCGCCGCGGGCGGAGTCGGGGCGACGGCAGCCGCCGCCGTCATGGCGCAGTACGGGCGGCCTCGTCGGGACATCACCTTCATGTACGGGTGCTGGATCGGCGCCACGCTCGCGGTGGCCGGGTACGGCTTCGCCCGCTCGACTCTCCAGCTTGCAATCGTCTGTCTCGCGTTCAGCGCACTCGAGGCCGCAGGCACGGTGGTCTGGGCGACGATCAAACAGCACCACGTCCCCTCCGGGCTCCTCGGCCGGGTCTCGAGCCTCGACTGGCTCATCTCGATCGGCCTGCTGCCCGTCTCGTATGCGCTGACTGCGCCCGCCGTCTCGCTCGTCGGTGTCAGGATGACACTCGTAGGGGCATCCCTGATCGGAACGGCCGCCACCGCCGCCGCGCTGCTCTTGCCCGGAATGCGGGCGATCGAAGGAGTCCGCGGTCTCACGAGCAGCGAGCACCCCGCTACTCATCGCGCTGCAGCCTGACCTGCAAGCTCTAGGGAGACGGGGGCCGCGGCCTGCGCCGCGGCCCCCGCTCCTCGGGTCGGTATCAGCCCTCCGACGCTCCCAGTAGCTGCGTCGGGTACTGGCTCTGGTCCGTTCCGGCGGTGTTCGTGACGCCGTTCATGGCGTTCGAACCCGCCGTCTGCGTCCCGCTGCTCGAGCCGCCGTTGATGTTTCCGCCGGCGGTCGAGTGCGGGCTGTTCCCGTTGACGGCGTTCTGCTTGCTCGCCGCGATGCCGGCAGCGAACTGGCCGGTATCGGCGAACTGGCCTCCGAGCTGGAAGCCGCCGTTGCCGCCACAGCCGGCGTAGCAGCCGTCGTGGCGCCCCTTCTTCTCACGACCGTCGCACCCGCAGCTCTTGCCCCCGAGGTTCTGGCTGAGCTGCTGGTTCTGGTCCGTCGTCCCGGTGTTCGAGACGTCGTTCGTCGCGGTCGAGTTGGCGTTCTGCGTGGCCGAGCTCGAGCCGGAGTTGACGTCGCCGCCTGCGATCGCCACCGGTGCGTTCCCGTTGACGGCGTTCTGGCCGCTGTACGCGAGTCCGACGGCGAACTGCTTCGTGCTCGCGTCCTGCAAGCCGGCCTGGAAGCCGCCTGCACCGCCGCAACCGAGCTTGCAGGACGAGCCGCCAATGTTCTGGTCGAGCGTCTGGTCCTGGTCGGTCGTCGCGGTGTTGGAGACGTCGTTCGTCGCGGTCGAGTTGGCGTTCTGCGTGGCCGAGCTCGAGCCGGAGTTGACGTCGCCGCCCGC
>Ga0187776_10000457_pt1 | contig 19634 bp, 17 predicted proteins | sample 0216_BV02_MP12_2_FD_132426 | JGI IMG/M metagenome (GOLD analysis project Ga0187776, IMG submission 132426) | Tropical peat soil microbial communities from peatlands in Department of Meta, Colombia - 0216_BV02_MP12_20_MG | ecosystem: Environmental > Terrestrial > Soil > Wetlands > Peat | place...
CAGGCTGAACCTCTATTCCAACGGTCGTTGGGCGTGAGTGTGGCCGCACTAGGTCCCGATCATCCCGATGTGGCCATTGTTCTGAGGAACATGGGGATCTTGAAAGCTGCTCAGCAGAAGTATGCAGAGGCGGATGTTCTGTTGGGGCGGTCGCTCTTACTGAGTAACCGAGTGTTGGGGCAAGAACATCCGATTGTGGCGGTCACCATGAGAACCATCGCTGTGTTTCAGGCCGTCCAGGGGCGTTATGGGGAAGCCGAGCGTTTCATCCGTCGCTCGCTGGAGATCAGTGAAAAAACTCTCGGATCTGAACACCCCGAGGTTGCCACGAGTCTGGAGTTGTTCGCGCAGGTGCTTCACACGGTACACCGAGATAATGAAGCCTCGCAGCTCGAAGCACGGGCTCAGGAAATCCGAGCCAGATCAGGTGGCGCCCATCGAGAGTAGATGACGCGACGAGTCGTCGTCACGATTCGTTTCAGGCGGCTCGCCAAATCGCCATGGAAGACGTGGGGTGGGGAGATCACATCATGAACGGCGACGACAAGATATCGAAAAATGGGAGGCGATCTTGCGGGGAATTATTGATGACAAAAGATTTCGGCCTTCTGTTTTCCGGTCAGGTGATTTCTCAGATCGGTGAGAGCATCAATAAGGTGGCGCTGCTGTGGTTCGTGTACGAACTCACAGGGTCGGCCTTCAAGATGACGGTGATCGGATTGCTCCAAACGATTCCGCCATTGGCCTTCGGCCCCCTCATCGGTGTCTATCTCGATCGGATGAGGAAGAAACCGGTCATGATCTGGGTGGACCTCGTCCGCTCCGTTCTCGTCACGCTCATTCCGCTTTTATACGCTTCGGAGGTCCTGACGCTCGAACTGCTTTACGTGCTTGTATTCACAACATCGATCATCTCGACAATTTTTGGTCCGGCCTTGGCCTCGGCGATTCCGCTCGTCGTAACGCGGCATCAGCTCACCGGTGCTAACGCGCTCATTCAAAGCACGCTGAACATCGGCTTACTGATTGGCCCTGTACTCAGCGGTGCCGGCATCGCCATGATGGGGGCGCAGAACGTTCTCTACATCAATGCCGCCACGTTCTTGATCTCCGCCTTCTGTCTCATGCCGATCCACCTGCGGGAGAGTACGCCTCCTGTAACGCGAAGGGCTGACGGCACAAGTTTGATCCGAGACCTCATGGTCGGATTTCGTTTCGTGTTTGTCCAGCAGCGGACCGTTCTCCTCCTAATGCTCACCGCCACGTTGTACAGTTTGGGTGCCAGCGCCTTTGTTTTCTTACTTCCCGTGTTTGCGAAAGAACATCTCGACGCGGGTCCGTATGAACTGGGGTGGCTCTGGTCGTCACTCGGGATAGGCATGCTGGCCGCATCTGTGTGGCTGGCCAGGAGACATCATGGAAACATCCGAAGTCGGCTGCAGCTGATTGCCGCCGCCCTCGCCGTCGGCGCCGTCGCAGTCTGCACGCTCGGCATGTTGGAGGCGCCGGCTTTGGCGGCAGTCCTCATCGTTGTCTTCGGCGGCAGTACGGCCGTCTTTACGCCTGTCGTCTGGGCGATGTTGCAGGAATTGACGCCGGAAAATTTGCTGGGCCGCGTCTTCACGACGTTCAGCACCGGCGCGATGGCTTCCGCCATGACCGGAATGGCGGGATTTGGTTGGGCGGCGGATACCATCGGTCCAGCGGAGAGCCTGGTGGGCATCGGGTTGGTGCTCTTAGGGACGGCGATCGTCGCGGCTGCGTTCAGCCGACGACAGGTTCAGCCGGACGAGGCAAGAATTCCCGGTCTCATGACAGTGTGAGATGGCCTTCAGTACCTCGGCGGATGGTAGCGGGAACGAACGTGAGCGATCTGAAGCGATCCGCTTGGCGGCTCAAGATCGTCTGGAAAGAAAGAACGCCCCTAGGACTCGTCGTGTGTGTTCTGCTCGCAAGCCTTCTGATCGAACCGAGGCTCGTGCAGGGTGATCAGCCTTCGGGTACCCTCGAGCAACCTTCCTCCGATCAAAACAAGATCCCTGCCTCCCTCCCTCCGGCCAAGCCCACGAAAGAGCTGTCTCAGACACAGCCGTCGTCTCAGGAATCGAAGCCGGCTGAGGAGAAAAAACAGCACCCCAAGAGTGAGGACTCGAGGTCAAAAGGAGATAAAAAGGTCGACGAGGGGATAGACAAGGAAAAAGAAGGCACGGGAAAGAAAACCGTCTCCTCACTGATCTTGACCGTCAAACTTGCGCTCCTCGCAGACACGCGACTCTTCCCTTATGACATCGAGGTCGAAACCAAATCGGATGAAGTCGTGCTGTTAGGAAAGGTGTCCAGCGTCGCGGAGAAATCCATCGCCGCCGAAATTGCGGGCGCCGTGTCTGGTGTGAAGTCCGTTGTGAACAGGATTGAGATTGTCAAGGAGCTGCCAGAAGTTCTGGCACAGAGACAGGATGACATTGTGACTCGTCAGGTGAAGGAACGGTTTACCCAGAGCGCCACACTGAAGGCAGCGGGCTTTGACGTGAAAACAGAAAAGGGGGTGGTCTCCCTTGGAGGGACCGTGCGATTCCAAGTCTTTATTTTGGAAGCGGCTGAGGCGGCCAGACATGTACCAGGAGTGAAAGCCGTGAAGACGGACAAGGTTAGGATTGAGAGTGAGGGATGAGGTCTTGGCAGACTCTCACGATGAATCGATCCTCTGCGCGGCACGAAGGGGGTGCACGAGAAGAGTCTCGAGTCACCGATCGAAAGAGCTTGGTCTTTACGCGAGATTTCGGACTGGTCTGGCTGAGCCAACTGGTGTCCCAAGTCGGCGACGGGGTTTCAAACCTGGCGCTCCTCTGGTTTGTGTATTCGATTACGGGCTCGCCGGTGAAAACGACCATCATCGGGCTTCTCCACACGATTCCACCCATCGTGCTCGGTCCTCTTATCGGCGTCTACGTCGATCGGTTGCCGAAGAAAGTCTTCCTCGTCGGATCGAACGCCATGCGAGCGGTACTGATCGGAATCATCCCCTGTGCGATTCCGACCGACACGTTCACCGTCGATATGTTGTATGCCTTAGTCTTTTTCGACTCGGTGGCGATAGCGGCGTTCAATCCGGCATTGACATCGTCGGTACCGCTGATTGTTCCCCGGGCGCAATTCACCGCTGCCAATGCCCTTCTCCAGAGCACGACGAGCCTGGGCATTATCCTCGGCCCGGCGGTGAGCGGGGTCGGAATTGCGTTGTTCGGGTCGCAGGAAGTCCTCTGTTTGAATGCGGTCACGTATTGCGTGTCCGCCTTTTGTCTGGGTTTCATGCGGTTGAAAGACCCGCGTGGATCCGTGGAATCGCAGGGGAATAGTAGATCGGCGTGGCAAGATTTCATCGAGGGGCTGGTCTTTGTCGCGAACAAGCAACGTGTCCTCCTGCTCGTGATCGCAACAGCTGGATGCTACGGGTTCGGCGCCAGCGCGCTGACGACGTTATTCCCGGTGTTTGCGAGAAAACTATTGGGTCTTGGCCCAGTCGAGGTTGGTTTCTTGTGGTCCATCTTGGGCGTAGGATTGTTGCTCATGTCGGTGACGCTCTTGTGGTTCACCGAATGGAATCTACCGGATCGCACCAGGATCATCGCCGGAGCAAGCGTAACGAGCGCAATAGCGATCGGGGCTCTCGTTTGGACGAAAGACCTTTTACTGGTCAGTGTTCTCATGGTTGCGATTGGCGGTGGGATGGGGGCCTTTACTCCGATCGCGTGGGGCGTGGTGCAGGAATTGACGCCCGCCTCGATGGTGGGTCGGATTCTTGGGCTGTACAGCACTGGAGCAATGGTCGCTGCCATCGGCGGGATCAGCACCTTCGGCTGGATGACAGAACGGTTTGGTGAATCGACCGGGGTTTCCGGCATTGGCGCGACTTTTCTCCTAACTGCTTCACTCGGTGGCTGGCTGAGCCGGTCGATCCGAGACTGATGAGGGGGACTTGTGGAACAACCAGATTGTCGAATTGATCAATTCAACATCGTCGCTTCTTCTTCCTCGACCAATGACCATGTGAGGGTGTTGAAGCAAGGCGATACGTTCGGTGTATTTGATCGAGACGGTGACATCCGCTGCGCCAGACAGGGGCCACAGGGCCTTTACCATGAAGGAACCAGATTTCTGTCCCGTTTCGAACTGGCCATCAATGGAGACCAGCCGTTGCTGTTGAGCTCGACGGTCAAGCAAGATAACGTGCTGTTGAACGTCGATCTCACGAATCCCGACAGGATTCATGAGGGACAGGTGACGGTCGCACGTGGTTCATTACACCTGTCTCGGGCTCGGTTTTTGTGGCAGGGCCTCTGTTTCGAGCGCCTTCGCATTCACAACTACAGCCTTCTTCCAATTCCAGTTCGACTCGCCTTTACGGTGGATGCTGATTTTGCCGACCTCTTTGAAGTCCGTGGAAAAAAGCGCGACCAGCGTGGGCGACGGTTGGAGTCGATCATGTCCAAGGAGGGACTCTCGCTCGGATATGAAGGTTTGGATAGGGTAGTTCGGCGGGTCACCGTCCATTGTGTACCGGCACCTACGGCCATTCGTCCTGATGAAATTCAATGCGAGGCGCTTCTGCCGGCTGGAGAGGCAACGCAGTGGGACCTCACGATCTCATGCGAGATCGATCGGCAACCCACGTGCGAGCTCGTGTATGAAAAGGCGCTCGTTGAGGTAGATCAGGCTCTTCAGTCCGCCAAAGCAGACGATTGTCTTATCGTGACATCCAATGAACAGTTCAACGCCTGGCTGAACAGTTCGCTGGCCGACCTTCATATGATGATCTCCGAGACGCCCGAGGGACCGTATCCTTATGCCGGGGTCCCATGGTTCAGCACTCCGTTTGGACGCGATGGCCTCATCACTGCATTTGAACTCCTGTGGGTCAATCCAACCATCGCTCGAGGGGTGTTGGCCTATTTGGCGGCCACTCAGGCGAAAGAAGCTGAGCCCGCACAGGACGCGGAGATCGGCAAGATTTTGCATGAAAGTCGCAGGGGAGAGATGGCAGCTCTCAACGAGATTCCGTTCGGCCGCTACTACGGCAGTATCGATGCGACACCCTTGTTTATTATGTTGGCAGGAGCGTATTACGAACGCACAGGGGATCAAGCATTCATCGAGGAGATCTGGCCGAATATTGAATTGGCGCTCCAATGGATCGATAACTCAGGAGATCTTGACGAAGACGGTTTTGTGGAATATCGCCGTCAATCGAACGGCGGGCTTGCTCATCAAGGGTGGAAAGATTCGCAGGACGCGGTATTTCACGCTGATGGTACCGCGGCCGAGGCGCCCATCGCACTCTGTGAAGTCCAGGGGTATGTGTTTGCGGCCAAGCGGCGAGCGGCTCGATTGGCTTTGACGCTGGGTCGTCCGGAGCGGGCCAGGCCTCTCATCAGGGAGGCTGACAAACTGCGGTATCGCTTCGAACGGAGTTTTTGGAGTAACGACCTCTCGTCGTATGTTTTAGCATTAGACCGGTTCAAGCAGCCCTGTCGGGTCAGGACGTCCAATGCCGGGCACTGCCTGTGGACCGGTATTGCCGACCCGAAGCATGGGATGAAGACAGCCAAGACGTTAGCGAGTGAAGATTCCTTTAATGGATGGGGCATCCGAACGGTTGCAGTCAAGGAGACTCGTTACAACCCGATGTCCTACCACAACGGATCGGTCTGGCCCCACGATACGGCTCTTATCGCTGCTGGCATGGCCTCCTACGGATTCAAGGAAGGCACATTGAAGATGCTCAGCGGTCTCTTCGACGCCAGTCTTTTTCTCGAACTCCACCGTTTGCCCGAACTGTTGTGCGGGTTCTCGCGTAGGTCCGGCGAAGGCCCGACATTGTACCCCGTGGCTTGTAGTCCTCAGACGTGGTCTTCGGCCGCCGTGTTTCTGCTGCTCCAATCCTGCCTCGGCTTGCGGATTGAAGCCCCCCGTTCCCGCCTGTCATTTTCGCAGCCGGTCTTGCCGCCATTTCTTGAGCACGTTGAGATACGGAATCTCCGGATCGGTGACGCGACCATTGACCTGTCGCTTGAACGCCATGCCCAAGATGTCGGCATTAACGTCTTGCGGAGACAAGGTAGAGTCGGGATCGTAATAACAAAATAAATCCGAGTCCATTTGGTATATGACCGATCAATTCATTCGCATGAGGACATTTTGTCTTCATCGGACAAAGTGTTTCTTCATCGATCATAGTCCTTACCTATCCACGACTTAGGAACGAGCTCTCTGTAAGATCGGTCCAACAGGTTCCCTTCAGTGCCGTGCCTTATCGTTGAAGCCCTGCCTCAATTCGAGAGGGCTAAGCGTTTCTATTCATTGTCAGAATTGAGAGTTGTGGACGTCGGACCTTTCGTCTTCTGAAGGGGCCTACCTTTTGCACTTTCATCCCTCCAGATTGTGAATTTGTCGTATTCGTCAATATGAATTCTCCTATGGCCAGTACTACCGAAGTCTTGTGTGTGGAGAAGCGGAACGATGAAGGAAATCAATTCTGCTGCGGCTGGAACATGTGGTGATATGCAGAGTGAAAGAAGGGGAAGCAAGTTACTCATCCAGAGCGATCTGGAAGGTCACATGTGTCCCTACTGTGGAAGCCGCCGGTACGTTCTCGTCTTTCGCATGATCCGAGGTCGCCACAGTGGGTTTTTGGCTGCTCGATGCAGCCGCTGTCGCACACCCAGGTCGCTACGACCACAGGACTTATTGCCACGGGAAACGAAGCGAGAAACCGGTTCTGATCAAGAAGCCATTCAAAGTGAGATCAACGGATGAGGTGATGAGGTAAGGACCATGGAGAATGAAATCAGGAACCTACGGATGAGCGGCACCACATTTCTTATCGGTTTTGTGGCGGGAATCGGCGCAGGTATTTTGACAGCCCCTCAATCCGGTGCTCGGACACGCCGCCAGCTACACAATCTGGCACACGATCTCAATGAGCAGGCCGGTCATGTCGTCCGTGATGCCAAAGCTTCAATCGGCAGGGTCATCGAACGCGGCAGGCGCCTGGCGACGTGAGCGGCCCATGAGACACCGGCTCCCTCCATCATTGGTGTAGGACCGAAAATCCGTTAACGGCTGCGACCAGTGGATTCATGAGGTGAAGGAGAAGGGTAGGGAATTCAGGGAACTGCCCTCGCCGTCATTGTGTCCCGACAACCGGGATGCGTTCAGGACGACGATCCCTGTCTTTCGCGAAGATTCTTGAGCTGAAGAATAAGAACAGTGTCCGGCTGCCGATATAAGGGAGTCACCACTAGGAGGGAACAAGATATGCGATGCCAACGTTGTCAAGGTTGCATGGTCAGAGACTTTTTTTTAGATGTGATGAATGTGAGTGGCGAAATGGATTTCAACGGCTGGCGCTGTGTGAACTGCGGAAACATCACAGACCCGGTGATTGTACAGCATCGTGATGCCGACCGACGAGAACTCGCGAGACCGAAACGACGCTGGTCAGGGGTTCGCCCTCGTTTCTTCTACTTCCTCGCCAAAGAGACTGACAATCACTAGCGCAGCAAGGCGACAGCCTCCGGGAGACATGAATGTCCGATTTTCATCAGAACGGCGTTGTGACGGTTCTTCACCGGTTGGGGAGGCCGAATCTTGAACAGCTGGAAGCTGAGATTGAGCGACATGCTGGATCGAATCCCATTGCGCTGGTCTTGCCCTCGTTGTATGAAGAACTCAGCCGGCCTGCATTGCAGGGAATAGTCGAAACACTGACTCAGGTCCGCTATCTCAACGAAATCATCGTCTCGTTGGACCGTGCGACTGCTCTGGAATTCAGGCGAGCCAAGCAATTTTTCTCGGTGTTACCGCAGCGGGTCCGCATTATCTGGAATGACGGAGCCCGTATCCGGGAGATCCTCCGGCTGCTGACGGCAAATGCCATCGATGTTGGCCTGCAAGGTAAGGGACGTGGTTGTTGGGTGGCGTTCGGCTATGTGCTGGCGCGCCATCAAAGCAAAGTCATTGCGCTGCACGATTGCGATATCGTGAGCTATGACCGGCAATATCTTGCCCGCCTCTGCTACCCGATCGCCAACCCCAATCTCGGGTACGAATTCGCAAAAGGCTTTTACAGCCGTGTGACTAACCGGCTTCATGGTCGCGTCACGAGATTGTTCATGACTCCGATCCTTCGCAGTCTCCAGCAGCTGGTCGGTGTCCATCCTTTCCTGACATTCTTAGACAGTTTCAGGTATCCCCTCGCGGGCGAATTCGCCATGGTTCACGATCTGGCTTGGATCAACCGCATCCCCGGCGATTGGGGACTTGAGATCGGTGTGCTGGCGGAGGTGTATCGAAATTGCGCACTTCGTCGAGTCTGCCAAGTCGACATCGCCGACGCGTATGAGCACAAACATCAGTCGCTTTCGGCCGACAATCCTGATACCGGACTTCTGAAGATGTGTGTGGACATCACGAAATCGCTGTTTCGCAATCTCGCGAGCGAAGGGGTCATCCTTTCAGGCAGCACGCTCAAGACGCTCAGGGCGAACTATCTGCAGGCGGCCCAGGACGCCATTAATCGATACGAAAACGATGCAGCGATCAACGGTCTCAGCTTTGATCGTCATGAAGAACGAATGGCGGTCGAAGTGTTTCTCGCGGGAATGAAGCTGGCAACCGAACGGTTTCTCGAAGACCCTCTTGGTGTTCCGATGATCTCCAATTGGAGTCGCGTGACTGCGGCGGTACCCGACATTTTTGGGCAGCTGATTGAGGCGGTTGAAGCGGATCATGAATGGGAGCCGGTTGCAGAACTCGCTCATTCCGAAGCCTCAGAAGGATGAGATGGGCACTGAGTGTGGGAAGGGGAGGTGAACATGTCATTGCGCCCGGCCAAGACGCCGTTTCATTTCGTTTCATGTATGGAGTTGCGGGAGAGTCTTGGAAAACGCGCACAAGACCTTCAACGGCTGTTGGAGATCATCGAGGACGTGCCGGCGGATAGTATTTATTATCACACCCACAGTTACTATCTGCGGCATCCCTACGCCCAGGAACTGTACCCCAACGATTTTGCTACGTGGGTGGTACGACACGCACAAGACCGAGTTTTAGGCGAACGATTGGGAGTCGTCGACCCGTTTGACTTCGATGACATCGAGGCCGTGCGGGCCGAACTGGTCGGCATCATCGGCGATCACCTCGATCGTGCCAGAGCACCGCTTACGAGCAGGGTTTCCGAACCGTTTGAATTCATTCGCTCGCATGTCATCGAAGTGAATTTGTTCATCGAGGTGGCCACACTCCAAGAATTTCGTGACGAACTCAGCCATGTCGAAATTGGCGCGGTCTACAACCATCTCTGCGAAGCACGGATGCGAAAACGTCGGCCTAGCGGGGATTTTGCGGAATGGCTGTCCTCCGAGGCGGGACTGGGCCTGGCAGAGTTGGGTGCGCAGACCGTCAACGTGGCCCGTATCGGTTTGAGTTTGGAAGACATGCGCGTACGCATCGTCAATCTCTGTGACCAGGCCTTGAAGGCAGCAAGTTAATCCAGTCGACCGGAGAGGAGGACGGGATGGCACCGATGCTGGCTGAGTATACCGACGTAGCTCCCACCGGGACCGTGGAGTTCCTCAGGCGGCTGGGTGAGATGGCGGAAGGCAGGACGATGCTCCATGTTAATTCAACCCGTTACGGTGGCGGCGTGGCGGAAATTCTCCATCGATTGCTCCCTCTCATGGATGAGTTGGGAGTGAAGACCAGATGGGAAGTGCTGACAGGAACGGATCTGTTTTACCGAACGACCAAGAGTTTTCACAACGCACTGCAGGGTACGACGCAGCGAGTGACCAAGGAGATGTTCGACGCCTACATCGAGTGCAACCGCGCGAACGCCAAGCGGTTGAACTTAGAAGCCGACGTCGCCCTGATCCATGATCCTCAACCGGCTCCGCTCATAGACAGCCGTCCGTCTGGCGCCAAGTGGATGTGGCGCTGCCACATCGATTTGTCGACGCCGCAACGATCCGTTTGGCAATTCTTGCGTCCTTATATTATCCGGTATGACGCAGCCGTCTTCTCCCTCCCAAAATTCACCCAGCGGCTCCCGATCCCTCAGTTTCTCATCTACCCGTCGATCGATCCGTTCAGCGACAAGAATCGCGAACTCCCGGAAGAGGAGGTTGCCGCCGTCCTCGACCGACTCGAGATTCCGAGGGACAAGCCGATTCTTTTGCAAGTTTCGCGGTTCGATCGTTTTAAGGATCCGGTCGGGGTGGTCGAAGCCTATCGGATCGTCAAGAAGAGTCACGACTGTCGCTTAGTGCTGGCAGGCGGGAGTGCCGACGATGACCCGGAAGGTGCAGAAGTTCTGGCGGAGGTTCGGGAAGTGGTTGGTGTCGACCCGGACGTCCATCTTCTCTTGCTTCCTCCGACGGCCAACATCGAGATTAATGCGCTCCAACGGGCTGCGGCGATTATCTTACAAAAATCCACGCGTGAGGGGTTCGGGCTCACGGTGACCGAAGCCATGTGGAAAGGCAAGCCCGTGATTGGAGGGGAGACCGGCGGGATTACGGCTCAGATCATTCACGAAAAAACAGGGTATACCGTCAATTCTCCGGAAGGAGCCGCCTTCTACATTAGACGCCTTTTCAACGATCCTGAGCTGATGGCTGCAATTGGACGGCGAGCCAAGGAATATGCCAGGCATCGGTTTTTGATTACCAGACAACTTCAAGATTACCTCGGGGTGATGATTCATCTCTCCCGTCAGGTTGCATGAACAAAGAACGTGGGAGGTATGCCTAAATGATGGACCTGCATCGACTCATCGCTGTGTCGAACCGGGAACCGTACGAACACCACTGGGAGAACGGTTTACTCGTGAGCAAGCGGACGGACGGAGGACTGACCTCGGCTTTGGACCCGGTGCTTCGCCGAAACGGCGGGACATGGATCGCCTGGGGAAGCGGACCGGCTGATTGTGATGTCGTGGCAGCCGACATGTCCGTCGAAGTGCCGCCTGAATTACCTGCCTACCGGTTGCGACGTGTCTGGCTGAGTCAAGAAGAAATCCAGGACGGATACCACGGTTACGCCAATCAAGTGCTGTGGCCGCTGTGTCATATCACCCTGGACCGCATTACCTATCTGAAGGCGTTTTGGCCCGCCTACCGGTCGACAAACTTAAATTTCGCCGGGGCCGTTTTGGAGGAGCTGGATCGAGAACAGAGGCCTGTATGGATCCACGATTTTCACCTGGCTCTTCTCCCTGCGCTGGTGAAAGCTGCACGACCCACTGTGCCAGTCTCCGTCTTCTGGCACATCCCATGGCCCGGTCCTGACGTATGGCGCATTCTTCCGGAGCGTAGGGAAATTCTGCAGGGACTGTTGGCTGCCGATCGGCTCGTCTTTCAAACACCCAGTTATGCTGAGGCCTTCCTCCGCTGCGCCCACGATTTTCTCGGTGCCATCATTCATGCCTCTCACGATCACGTCCTGTACAACGGCCGCGATACCAGGGTCTTGGCCCATCCAATCAGCGTAGATTTTCGGCTGCTCTCTGACCACGCGCATAGCCCGGCCGTGAATCAGACCGAGGCAGCCCTGCGGAAACAGTTTGCTCTGCGTGCGGGGGTACGGCTTGGGCTGGGCGTTGATCGATTGGATTATACGAAGGGTTTGCTGAAGCGCCTGTGGGCGCTCGACACGTTTTTTTCACAATTCCCCGAATTCCGTGGGAAATTTACGTTCCTCCAAATCGCGATTCCCACGCGCGGGGAACTCGATACCTACCAACGGTATCGCGACCTCATCCGGGAAACGGTGTCGGAGATAAATCAGCGCCACGCGGGCGCATACGACTCTGGAACAAACGAACACGAAAGCTGGACTCCCATCGAGTTGTATGAAGGACGAATCGCCTTTAATGAACTCGTGGCCTTGTATCGGATGGCCGACTTGGCATTGGTCAGCTCCGTGTATGACGGAATGAATCTGGTGGCCAAGGAATACGTGTCCGCCCAAGTTGATGAACGTGGGGTCCTCCTGGTGAGTCAGATGGCCGGAGCATCGGAAGAACTGTCCGGTGCGATCGTGATCAACCCCTATGAAACGGAAGGCGTGGCGGAGGCCATTAAGGAAGCTCTGGAAATGCCGCAGGATGAGCGTCGGCGGAGAATGCGTCGAATGCGCTCCTACCTGGCGACACATGACATTCATGCCTGGGTGGACCGGTGCATGAGTGAGGCGCTGACCGGTATGCCCCGCTGAAGAAATGTCGTCAGCCGGTATCTCATCCCTGCGTTCGCGGCTTGAATCGATCGGGCTGTCCCGCCTGGTGCTTTTTCTCGATTTCGATGGGACGATGGTTCCGATCGCCCCACAACCGCAGCATGCCAGGATGAGTAAGAGGATGAAGCGAACCGTGGAAAGGTTGGGGCGGCGGGTACCGATCGCGATAGTCAGCGGCCGTCCGATCAACGATCTCCGCCGTATTCTGGGTCTGAGGCAAATCCATTATATAGGGATGCACGGCTTCTCTTATGCGACACATGGGAAACGTCCTTCATGGCTGGCGCCGCGTCCGCCGCGGCGGATCGTTCGACAATGGAAGACAGCGCTCGAAGCTGTAGCAAAAAAAGTTCGGGGTGCCTGGGTGGAAGACAAAGGTATTGCGGTTGCGCTGCACGATAGACAGGTCGCTGCTCAGGATCGCCGACGCCTCCGGCGCCACGCGTTGGGCGCGATGCAGGATTGGCTTCGTCGGAACCAGGTCCGTCTATTGCGCGGGAAACGCATCATGGAGGTTCTTCCGCCCACCCGCTGTGATAAAGGAACTGCCGTCATGTGGCTACTCCAGAAATCCTGGGCCAGGTCCCGAGTTCCCGTCTACATTGGTGATGACACCACAGACATCCCTGCTCTTGACTTTGTCGCACGGTCTGGCATCGCGGTTCAGGTTGGATCAATCCCCCATGCGCGCAAGACGTACCTGCGACTGAAGAATAGAAATGCGGTCGAACAGCTTTTGCGCGAATTGGCGAATCGACTCGATCAGCCGATACCGGTGGAGCGTCAGCGGCTGGCCAACAGTTCCTGCACAGCATGATTCCAGCCGACGGGCCCGATGCCGGGTGCCCGAGTCATGCCGGGAATATGGATATCAGGATCGTAGGAGCCGTCCGGCTTCTGAACGAGGATCGGATGGTCGACAGTCGCCAGGAGCGGTGCATCGTTGACACTATCCCCGATTCCTACCGTTTCGATCCGGTCGCCCTCGCCTTGTAATTGGTGCTGGCGCTGATAACACCGGAGCAGGAGCGCTGCTGCCTGCCCCTTGTTGTTGTCGCCCATCAGATGGAAGAACCGTCCGCCCTTGGTCCACCGCAGACCCCGCATGACGATTTGGCGACAGACTTCTTCAATGAGCGCCGGAGGGCCTTCCAAGAGATAGGGTTCGTCGTATTCCCTCTGTTTGGCGAGGGAGGCCTCCTGCCGACTAAGCCCCGTCACTTGCATGACGTCATCGACGGACAAGTCGCCGAAGCCTCGTAAGGTGGTGGCGACATTTTTTTCAATTTGTTTGAGGACATCACGCAATATGCCGTAGGGAAGCCCGAGCTCGATCACGTCATAGGAGTTCCTGGCTCGTGCCCGTTCGAGCGGGAAGTCGAAGAGGCCTCGAGGAACGAAGACGGCGGCGCCATTTTCTACGATGAACGGGTCGTGGTGACTCAACCGCTTCCGCAACGGTTCGATCTCCGCCCGCGTCTTGCTGGATACGAGAACGAGCGGAATATGCTGCGCCTGGAGAGCCTCTAACGCTGGCCTAGCTGGCTCATAAGAATACGTGGTGCTGTCCAGCAAGCAACCATCCAAATCTGTATAGACGACCAGCTGAGTCATGAGTAGTCAAATCGTCTTTCCGCGTGAAGGCTGTGTCGCCATCTTGGCTACAAATGCCGCAAATCGTCAGTGATGTCGGATCGTGATCGTCCTGCGATGCGGCGTTCGAGGAATTCCTTGGCGAGATCCTTCCCTCCGAGTCCGAACGCGATGGCGGTAGCGAGCACGACACCGCCCCACGTAATTCCGAATCCCACCACGACGATGTTTTGGGCGATCCCCAGTTGTTCAAGGGCCATGGCGCCAGCGAGCAGCAGGATGCCCCAGCGAGCCGTAGCCGCGATAAGCCGGGCTGGAGGCAGTCCTGCATTCACGGCCGCGATCAGAACGGCTTGAGAAATGAAGTTCGAAAGGAAATATCCGGCGAGCACGATCACCGCGGCCGTGACGAAATGCGGGACGTACGCTAATAGCGATTGGGCGAATTGGTTGATCGGAGCGAGGTTCAAGACTCCCAACGCGGCAACGGTGGCCAGAAGTACCACCGTCCAGTAAAAGGTGCGACCGATGAGCCGAGAGGGATCAGTCTTGATGCCGCCGCGAAGCAAGGCGGCATTGATCCCGAGCCGATCACTGAGGTGGTCGACACCGATCACGCGGAGCAGCCGTTCGACGAAGGTGCCGGTCAACCAGGCCACGGCGAAGCCTCCGAGCAGGATCATGCCCATCGCCAGGAGATTGGGGAGCACGGACAAGACATGCTGTCCGAGAATTTGGAGCGGCCCGATAATCGCTTGGCTAAGGAATTCGCTCATACGTCCCTCCCGCATCGGTCGCGGTTCGGTGGGCTAAGGGTTCCCCAGGTTCATGTGATTCCGAACCGGCCCAACGCTTGATCAGGTACGGTTTCAATCGCTCAAAGGTCTGACACAACGCCTCGATTCTCAGTTCCGCCTCGGCCGACGTGAGCCCTTGTGTGGTCAGGACAAAGGAGGCGGTTCGCCCTAAATATAATGGTGTCAGGGCTTTTAGGAGGTGATCACGAGACATCACTCGCTTGTGGTAAGCCGCAGCTGCGTCGTACACCACCTTGACCCAGAGCTCATCGGAGATACGACAGTCATTGCTGGGTGCATTCTTCAAGCGGCGCAATTGAGCAAGCGTGTCTTCAGCGAGCATTTTTTGCCAGACGGCCTCGAGATCCGTCAGCCCTTGCTGAAAGTTCGCGACCATTCGCTCGAGATTGACATGCACGGGCTCCACGCCGACTTCGTAGCGAAATCCGAAAAGAGGAACCGGCTGCGAGCTCTCCTGACGGAACCATAGTGTGTCATGCCGTTCCATCGCAGCGAAGAGTGCACCCACAACCTGCGTCAGCATGGCAGACAGGTCGGCTGCCGGGTCCTTCGGGTTGTGAATTTTAGCCCCGAGAAAACTTTGGCAGACACGGGCGCCGCTGGCGATGGCTTCTGTCGTCATCCAAATGTCGATGCCAAATCGAGCCACCTCGGACTCCCACACATGCTGGTCGAGATAATGGGTGGCAAGCGAACCGGAGAATCCAAACTCGCCGCCGATTGGTTGACGGATACGCTGACCGTAGAGGGCCCTCGTCAGGGGATAGGCAAGGCTGTTCGTAATCGTCCCGTCGTACTTGTGCCGCAGATAGTAGGGGGCGACGTAGTCGTATCCCTCGTCGAGCAACGGACGTAACAACAGCTCGATCCATTCCGGCGCGATACTCCGCAAGTCCGCATCGACCACGGCGCAGGCTTTCGCATTCAGTCGGTTGGCAATCTCGAAGATGGTCCGAAACGCGCTCCCTTTCCCCGGTATCCCGTGGTAGGGAGTGATAATGCGGTGCAACACACTCTGCTGATCGCTGATGAATAATTGGTTGGGGTCAATGATAGTATGGGCCACGATGTCGCGAGTTTTGTCGGAGGAGCCGCCATCGGAATTGACCAGCACGGCGCGCCGGTCGGGAAAGTACTTCGCCAAACCCGCGCTCACCGCCTGCACGACGTGACCGACTGTTGCAGCGTTGTTGTAGCTCGGGATGCCGACAAGAATGTCCGTCGATCCGATGGTGAGGATCTGTGCATCCGTTTCCGGCGTGAGCGGGGTCCGAGCGGTGCTCATCGTCCTGGCGATACCGTTTCGGTTGTAGGATCCCATGCGTGGTCCTCTTCAACCGCTTCGACGAGGCGGGCGAAGAAATCAGGCACGGCATGAGTGACGCGACTCCAGTTGGAAATCATCGGAACACCAAGAGGGTCCTCGAGAAACCCTTCTGTCGCGAGCTTCATGCCTTTCAGGAACACCTCGACGGCAGTCCGTTCCTCATGGCGATCGAAGGTGAGGCTGTTGATTGCCGCATCGTTCTCATACCGGCTGATGGCGTCCTGAGCTGCTTGGAGATAGGTGGCCCGCAAGGTTTTCAGGATGCCGTCCGACAGTACCACGCCTTCGCTCGCTAAATTTCTGAAGAGAGACTTCGTGATATCCACGCACATTTTTAGCAGTCCGCTTTCCGGATTCTGACTGGAAAGAGATTGATGTTTATGGTCGTAGGCGTCTGCAATATCGGCCTGGCAGATGCGCCTCAGAGCGCAATTTCGGTAGACCTCGGCCAGAACGCCGACCTCCAATCCCCAATCGCCGGGGATGCGGTTGATCCAGGCCAAGTCGCGAACCATGGCAAATTCTCCGGCAAGGGGATAGCGAAAACTGTCGAGGAAGGTCAGGAGTGGGTGAGGTCCCAGGAGCTGTTGAAGGCTTCGGATCAGCGGAGTGATAAAGAGCCGTGTGGCGCGACCGTGCAGGCGGTCGGTGACTCGGCTGTAGTAGCCTTTGCAAAATTCATAGCCGAGGTTCGGATTGGCGACGGGATAGCAAAGCCGTGCCAGATACTCGCGCCGGTAACTCGTAATATCGCAGTCGTGGAGTGCGATGACCTGGCTATGGTTGCGAGCCAGCACGTAGCCGAACGCCAACCAACAACCGCGTCCTTTGCCCGGCAATCCGATATCGATGTTCTGTGAGACGAGCAAGTTGAGGAGCGTCTGGATGCGGGCGCCGTCGTTCCAGATCAGCCGGACCCGCTGGGGCAGAACGGCGAAATACTGTTTGGCGAGGCGAAATTCTAACGCTGATGCCCGATCGAGTGAAATCACGATTTCGTGGACGTACCTGACGGTCTTCAGGACCTCGACAATTGTCTTGAGAGCGGGTCGTTCCAACTCGGCATAGAGAGACGGAAGCACCAAGGCGATCGGATGCATGCCCCCGCATCGTTCCAACTCGCTCTCTAATTGATCGACATTCGGGCTGCCGAGTCTGTGAAGAACAGTCACGACGCCGTTTTGGTAAAAGTCTGACATGCGGAACTCCAGTCAGATAACGAAAGGTCACCCTCTAGGGGCGTGAATAGAGAAGAATAAGAAGCGGTATTATAGCCAGTGGATAACGACCGATTTAGGATACCTGAATTGCACAGGGTGTGCCATACGGAACTTGGGGGAAAGCCGACTTCTGGCAGTTTACTGTTTGAAAACCAGGGCATTCCCTAGTGGCAAAAGCCTTCACTTATACAAATGGATCGGATAAGCGTTATGGCCTGTCGGTAGACAGTCGCTTCGCGAGGCGGTGGGCTAATCGCTTCATGCCGGCAGATCGATCGGCTGGATCGAGAAGGACGTTGAAGATGTGCAATTGACTCGAATCGGCCAATGCGGTCGCAAGTTTCTGTTCGAATTCTCCCTGCGTTCGAATACGTGAGCCGACTCCACCACCCACGACATCGCACATCCGTTCATAGTGCCATTCGTGAAGATCGTTGAAGGGGCCTTCCAGAATTTCCCGTTCAGTCGAATATCCGTGATTGTTCAGGACGATGATGATCGGAGCTTGGCCGTACCTGACAGCCGTGGCAAGTTCAGAACCCGTCATTTGGAACGCGCCATCACCGACCAAAACGATGGGTCGGAGCGAAGGATCAGCGAATGACGCCCCCACCGCAGCCGGAACGGCAAAACCCATTGAAGTGTAATACGCCGGCGAAAGGAATTCAAACCGCCGGTGAACGTGAAGATCGGCTGCGGCAAATAAGGATTCGCCGACATCGGCGATTACGAGGGTTTTTTCGTCCAACACACTGTCAAGGTGGTGAAAGAGTCCACTCAACCTAATGGGGGAATTGGGTCCGTTCGTTCCGGCTTCGATTGGAAACGTCGGTGGGAGGGAGCGCGAAGGAAACGTTGGAAGCTGGTGGGTCGCCAATGCTCGGACAAAGTCTTCGAATCGAATCGCATCATAGCGGTGATGCTTGATAGCAACTCGATCTGCTGTCGCATGGATAGTCCGGCCCTCAATCAGCAGTGGAGAACGAACGTCGAAATCTTCGACATCGGAGAGAATTGAGCCGAGAATCAGCAAACAATCGGATTGATTGATAAACTGTTGAACATCATCGCGCGCGATCAACCCCCCGTACACACCGACGTAAAGCGGGTGGTCTTCGCGAATGACCGATTTGCCCAACAATGTGGAGGCGATTGGAATGTTCAGGCGCTCGACAAGCCGGGCCAGATCATCTTGCAGTCCGAAACGGCCGATTTCTGCGCCAGCCAGAATGGCGGGTCGACTGGCAGAGGTCAACATGGCCCGGACTTCTCCAATGGCCTCGTCGAGGGCTGCCGGATCGCTCGGTTCATCTTCGACGCACATGGGACGGGAAGGGGTGGAAAGGGGAGCATGGACCATGTCGCGCGGGATCTCGATATAGATTGGTCGACGGTATCGAAGCAAGGCAGCAAAGGCCCGATCCATTTCGCGTTCCGCTGTGAGAGGATCGTCGAGCGACACTGCAGCAACCGTCATCTTTTCGAACACCTCACGCTGGGTTGAAAAATCGCGCACCATATGATGCAAGTAGGGTGTGCGCATCCGCTCTGAGAGTCCGGGAGAGCCGGTCAACAGGACGACAGGAGATCGCTCGGCGTACGCACAAGCGATGGCGTTGACCGTGTTCAAGCCACCGACGCAATAGGTTACACAGACCGCACCGATCCCGTTGATGCGGGCATAGGCGTCCGCGGCGAATCCGGCGCAGTCTTCACGGGTTGTGCCGATGTGACGGATCGGTGAGGTTTCCAGAAGCTTGTAGAGACTCAGGACATAATCGCCGGGAATTCCGAAGATATGGCGAACCCCAAGCTTGTGCAGTCGATCAATGACCGTGGACCCGATCGTTGGCTTTCGTACCATCGAGTTCTCTTCCTCAATCCAGCAAACCACAGCTGGCGGCGGCCGTCAAGCAAAGGAAGAACCACAGGGGGGCTTGACCTTCCTCTCGAGCAATCGGATAAGTATCTCCGATGATCCGACACGATGCACCCAGGGGGACGATCCGACTCTCGCGCTCCGGGAGGGGGCAGGATTCCCGGCACCTTTGGGTGTACGCCGGCCATATCGATGAAGTCAGGGGAGAGCCGACGGCAGGCGATGTGGTCGACGTCGTGGCATCAAACGGAAAGTTTGTTGGTCGAGGACTCTTCAATCCACACTCCAAAATTCGCGTACGCCTGCTCACGTTCGAGGAAGAACCCATTACGGAACAGTTTTGGCGGGGGAAGGTGATGCAGGCGATTCGTCTGCGGGAGCGAATTGTGTCGGCCACGAACGCGTATCGACTTTTGTACGGAGAGGCGGATCAGTTACCTGGCTTGATCGTGGACCGGTATGATGACGTCTTGGTCATGCAAACCTTGTCCTATGGCATGGAC
>Ga0187776_10000458_pt1 | contig 19631 bp, 13 predicted proteins | sample 0216_BV02_MP12_2_FD_132426 | JGI IMG/M metagenome (GOLD analysis project Ga0187776, IMG submission 132426) | Tropical peat soil microbial communities from peatlands in Department of Meta, Colombia - 0216_BV02_MP12_20_MG | ecosystem: Environmental > Terrestrial > Soil > Wetlands > Peat | place...
ACGGCGTTGACCTCGCCGCTGAGACCGCCGTCGAAGCTGACGATGCCGAGGAAGTTCCAGGTCACGCCGCCGCCGAAGGCGATGTAGGCCGGGAACGAGTAGACGAAGTAGGCGTTCGCGAGCGTCTGGTCCTTCAGGATCGGCAGGTTCATCGTGGCGTTGCCCGCCAGCGCGATCGTGAAGTCGCTGTACTCCCTCGGCGTCCAGTCGTCGGGCAGCTGCGCGATCTGGCTCTTGTCGAGCTTCCACTTGTAATCGATCGTCGGGAACGCGAAGGCGAGGCCGCCGTGCACGTTGACGAGGTCGATGACGTTGAGGTCGCCGCCGCCCCGGACCACGGTGGGATCGGTCGCGACGTGGAAGTTGATCGCGTCGAGGTTGACCCCGGGGAAGAGCTCGATGCAGAGGTCCGGGCAGGGCAGGTTGAGCGTCGCGCCGGCGCCCGAGAAGCCACCGTCCGCGAACACGATCCCGTTGTCGGGGAAGTTCTTGTCCGGCGGGAAGCCGAAGTTGAGCGAGGCGTCGCCGACGCTGAACGAGCCCGTGATCGAGAGGCGCGAGTGCGGTGGAGCAGGCGAGTTGTTCAGGTAGTCGACGTGGACGGCGTCGATCTTCAGCGGAATCAAGTCGCCGAAGTCGAGCGGCTGGTTGAGCACCCCGTGCACGTCGGAGAGCTGCAGAGCGCCTCCCACTCCCAACGGCCCGAACGAGTTGGTTTCACGGAAGTTCCCCGTGACGGTGGCCGGATCGCCGTCGATGAGGCTGAGCACGTCCGGCTTGATCTGGGGCAGTCCGAGCGTGGCGTTGATCAGCGTGTAGTGGTTGTTCGATGTGTCGCGCACGAACGAGAGGTCGACGTGCCGCGGGACGAGCCCGGCCAGGCCGGGCACGGCGCCCTTGGGAGCGTCGAAGCCGGCAACGTGCGCGATGTGGTCGTCGGTCGCGTTCTGCGTGAGCGGGGCGTTCACGTCGCGGAAGCTGAGGGCGAGCTGATGCGGCAGCACGGTGCTCGGCACCGTGGCGCCGTTCAGCGTGACGGTGACGTCGCCGGAGAAGATCGTCTGCAGCAGCGGCGAGACCACGAGCGCGTGGCCCGGCGCAGGCGTGAAGACGAGGCCGTTGATCGTCACCGGAGCGCGCGACTCCCAGAGGAGGATCGAGTTCTGCGTCAGCGGGCCGGTGATCTGGCGGCGGTCGATCTGGGACACCACGGCACAGTTGGCCGGGTCGCCCTCCAGCTTCGCGATCGCGCACAGGGCCTTGACATACGTGACGTAGGAGGCCGGGCCGTTGTTGTACGCGTCAATTGCGCTCTGAACGAGCGTCTTGTCCTCTTGCGAGGGCAGGTCGCCGAGGCCCGTCGCCTGGTGGAGGTCGCACCCCGAGGCCTGGACGACGCCCCAGGACAATGTCGCCGGCGTGATGCAGATCCCGGCCTGCCGGAAGTTGACGCAGTACGCGCTGAGGGTGCCCTGGAAGAAGTTGTAGGTCGGCGCGGTGATCGTGGTGCCGCCGGCGGAGAACGGCGAGGACTGCGAGGCGGAGCTGGTCGCGCCCGTCGCGCTGACGACCGTCAGGCGCGCCTGGGCGAGGCTGCTCGCGGCTTTGAACGAGCTGCCCGGGGTGGGCAAGAACTGCGTCTGGAGCTGGGAGGTGCTGCACGAGACGTCGGTGTGGCCGTCGCCGTTCAGGTCCCAGAGGTACCGCGTCGCATTCAGCGAGGCGTTCGCGTTCAGCGTGGTCACGGCGCCCGGCCGGATCGTGTTCGGCATCGTGAAGAGCGCCGTGGGCTGCGTGCTCGTGAAGGTCGCGGTCACGCTGCGCGCCTGGCTCATGTGCACGGTGCAGCTCATCCCGGAGCAGGCGCCCGAGTAGCCGGAGAAGACGGCGTTCTGACCGGCCGTCGCGTGCAGGGTCACGTCGGTGCCGGCCGCGAACGAGTGCGAGCAGAACTCACCGCAGTCGATCCCGGCCGGCAAGCTCGTGACCCTGCCGGAGCCGGCGCCTGAGCCGGCCTTGCTCACGCTCAGCCCGAAGGTCGCGCCCCCACCCGTGCCTGTGAGCTTCCAGAGCTCGGAGCCGTGCACGCCGTCGTCGGCCCCGAACAGCAGGTTCCCGTTCACGTTCGCGAGCGCCGAGGGGAACGAGTTGCCGCTGCCGGGATTGATGTCGGCGACGAGGGCCGTCCCCGCCCCGCTTCCGTCGGTCTTCCACAGCTCGGAGCCGTCGCTGCCGTCGTTGGCCGAGAAGTAGAGCTGCCCGTCGAGGCCCGCGAACTGGCCGGGGAACGAGCCGCCGCCGGGATTGATGTCCGCGACGAGCGCCGTGCCGGTGGCCGTGCCGTCGCTGCGCCACAGCTCGACGCCGTGCGTGCCGTCGTCGGCCTGGAACACGAGCGTCCCGTCGAGGTCCGTGAGCTGGTCCGGCTCCGAGGCCCCTGGGCCGGGGTTGATGTCCTTGACCATGGCCGTGCCGAGGGTGGTGCCGTCGCTACTCCAGAGCTCGCGACCGTGATCGCCGGGGCCGCTGCCGTCGTCGCCGGTGAAGAACAGCTTGCTCCCGACGTCCGTTAGATGCTCGGGCCCCAAGCTCGCGCCCGAGCCGCCGTCACCCTTGAGGAGCATCGTGCCGGCCCCTGTGCCGTCGCTCTTCCACAGTCCGGTGAACGTCCCGTCGAAGGCGCTGAAGAACGCCGTGCCGTTCACGTCGGTGATCTCACTGACGTTCGATGGCGCGTTGGGGTTGGGATTGATGTCCTTGACGAGCTGCGTCCCGGCGCCCGTGCCGTCGCTCTTCCAGAGCTCCTCCCCGTTGCTGCCGTCGTCGGCGTTGAAGAACAATGTCCCGCCCACGTCCACCAGGTCGCTCGGGGTCGAGGAGCCGCCCGGGTTGATGTCTTTCACCATCGTGGTCCCGCCGGCCGTGCCGTCGCTGCGCCACAGCTCGCGCCCGTTCGTCCCGTCGCCGGCGGCGAAGAACAGCGTTCCGCCGAAGTCGATCAGGCCGTTGGGCTGCGACGACCCGCTCGGATCGATGTCCTTGACCATCGTGGTGCCGGCGGCCGTCCCGTCGCTGCTCCAGAGCTCGCTGCCGTGGGTGCCGTCGTCGGCGGTGAAGAACAGCGTCCCGTTGACGTTGGTGAGAAGCGACGGGAACGAGCCGCCGCTGCCGGGATTGACGTCCTTGACCAGGCTGGTGCCGGCTGCTGTGCCGTCGGTCTTCCAGAGCTCGAAACCGTGAGTGCCGTCGTCGGCGACGAAGAAGCCCGTGCCGCCGACGTCCCTGATCTCGTCCGGGCTCGAGCTGCCGCCACCGGGGTTGATGTCCAAGACGAGCCCGGGCCCCGACGCGGCGAAGGCCAGCGCACCGCCGCACGCAAGGACGACGAGCGCGAGAACGAGTGAGACGCGGGATCTCACCTGTTCACCGACTCGACGACTCGCTCGAACGGGACGCGCGCGCGCTCGCACGCCTCGCGCACGACGTCGGCGGAGTCGCCGTCGAAGAGGTAGAAGACGACCTCGTCGCCGGGGACGAGGATGGTGCCGGTGAGCGTCACCCCTGTGCCCGCCCTGGTCAGCTCGGCAGCACTCTCGCGGATGCGCGCCGCCGCCTCGTCGACCGACGTCTCGTGGAGATCCGGCCAGAAGCATTCGGCCAGATACGTCGCCGGCGAAGCGTGTTCGGACACAACGGCGAGACTAGGCCACCGCGGCCGGCGAGTAATCGGGGGTTTCCCTACGAACTTCGCACGGGCTCGGCTTCGGCACCCATGGCGGCGCCGAGCTGCGCCCGGGAGCGGATGCCGAGCTTGCGGTAGACGCGGCCGAGGTTCGCCTCCACCGTCTTCGGGCTCACGAACAGCCGCTCGGCGATCTCGCGGTTCCGCAGGCCGGCGGCGGCCAGACGGGCAACCTGCTCCTCGCTCGGAGTGAGGTCGCTCGGCGCCTCGCGGAGGTGCGTGCGCTCGAGCTCCGCGCGGGTCTTCTCGGCCCAGAGCGGGGCACCCAGCTCCTCGAAGATCCCGAGCGCCCGTTCCAGCGTCTCGCGCGCCGCCTTCCGCTGCTTGCGGCGGCGCTGCAACCTGCCGAGGGTCAGCAGCGTCCGCGCCAGGTCGAACGGCACGGTCACCTGATCGTGGTGCGCCAGCGCCTCGTCGAGGGCAGAAGCGGCCGCGTCCAACGCTCCCTGTGCGGCTGCGACCTGTGCGCGAGCGCAGGCGCCGACAGCCTGGAGCGGCACGCGTGCCGTGGAGCGGGCCCGCTCCTCGAGAACCCTGACGACCTCCTCGGCCCGGTCGGCATCGCCGATCTCCACCAGCGCCTCGGCGTAGTCCGCGGACGAGCGAAGCGGCTCGCCTCGCCCCATCGCCTCGCGCATCTCGAAGTTGCGGGCGAGCAGCTCCGCGGCGCCGTCCGAGTTGCCGAGCGAAAGCTCGATCAGGCCCAGCGCCGCCAGCGCGTTGGTGGCGCCCCAGTCCTCGCCGGCTGCCTCGGCCTCGCTCAGGAGCTCCTCGGCCTCGGCGCGCGCCTCGTCGACGCGGCCCATGTGGGCATGGACATTCGAGAGGTTGAAGAGCGCCTGCCTGCGCTGGTCGGGCTGCGCGGTCTCCTCGGCCAGCCGCAGGTGCTCCAGCGCGTACCGCTCCGCGGCCTGCCAGTTGCCCGTCCAGAGCTCGAGCTGCGGCAGGTGGCCGACCGCGTACGGCAACGAGCCGTCGTCGCCCTCCTCGACTGCGGCCCGGTGGGTCGCCTCCAGCCAGGTGCGGGCGCCGTCGAAGTCGCCCTGGTACTTGAGGTAGACGCCGAGCGCGGCGCTCATCCGGTCGGCGACGTTGGGCGCCGGCGCGACGTGCTCGAGCTGGAGCGCCCGCTCGACGACGTCCATCGGCAGCGGCCGCCCGGTGACGAACTCGGCTTCCGTGAAGGCCAGCAAGGCCTGCGAGAGGACGACCGGGTCGGGCTCGTCCTGCGAGTCGAGGATCGCCAGCGCCGCGCGGGCGTGCTCGCGCGCCAGCGGCGTGTCGTGCCACGAGACGAGCGCGAAGGTCGCGTGGATCCGGGCTCGGAGCGCGTCGTCGCCGTCGCCCACTTCCGCGAGTGCCTGCTCGCAGCTGGCCGTCGCCTCGCTCGCCGTCCCCGCGACGTGGAGCATGCGGGCGAGCAGCTCGAGCGCGCGGGCGCGGAGCGGTCCCGAGGCCTCGCCGGCGAGCACCTCGTCGGTCAGCCGACGGGCGTGCTCCGTGTCGCCTGCGCGGAACGTGTAGTTCGCCAGCGCCAGCTCGCGGCGCGCGCGCGAATCGGGCCGGTTCGGTGGTGTGAGCCTGCGCCCGAGCTCGGCGAGCTCCGCTGCCGCGGCCGGCGCCCCGCGCAGGTCGGCATCGGCTGCCGCCGACTCCAGCGTCTCGGCGACGCTCTCCTCCGGCTCGGCGGTCGCCAGTGCCAGATGACGTGCGCGCTCCTCGACATCGGTGGCGAGCTCGCCCAGCCTCCAGTGCAGCCGCCGGCGCCGGTCGGTCGAGGCCGCCGCGTAGATCGCCGCCGCGTACAGCGGGTGCGCGAACCGGATCTGCCCGCTCTCGAGCTCGATCACCTCGGCCTCCTCCGCCTCCTCGACGGCAGGGGCAGGATCGCGGTCGAGCGCGGCGGCGAGCGCTCGAAGCGTGGGCTCGCCGAGCGCCGCAGCCACGAGCAGCGCGTCCTTCGCCGCCGGCGAGAGCCGGTCGAGCCGCCCGCGAACCAGGCGCTGGAGATCGGCCGGCACGGGGAGCGGATTCGTCGGCCCGCCGGCGGACCGGGCGGTTTCGCGGGCGATCTCGAGCGCGAAGAGCGGATTCCCGCCGCAGGTCTCGTACAGCCGCACGAGCCGAGGTCTCGGCAGGGAGCGCCCGAGCCGGCCCTTCAGGACCTCGTGGATCGCCGCCAGGCTGAGCCGGTCGAGCTCGACCAGGCGGCCGCCCGGAAGGTCGAGGCGCGGGCGCGTGCCAGGCCTGCGGGTGGTGAGCACGCCCAGGTGCTCGTCTTCGAGCCGCCGCAACGCGAACGAAAGCGCGCCCGCGGAGGCCGAGTCGAGCCACTGCAAGTCGTCGATCGCGAGCAGGGCGGGCGCGTCGCCGGCCAGTCCGGCCAGGACGCTGCGCAGGCCGGCCGCCAGCGCGCGGGGCTCGGGTCGCGCACCCGCTCCGGAGGCCCGCAGGAGCGCCACCTCGAGCGCGTGCCGCTGCGGCTCGGGCAGCGCCTCGAACGCGGTGGACGGAACCGGCTCAAGGAGATCGGTGAGCGCTGCGAACGAGAGCTTCGCCTCCGCCTGCGCCGGCCGGCACACGAGCGTCGGGTAGCCTCGCTCTCCCGCGCGGTGAACGGCCTCCCGCCAGATCGTGGTCTTGCCGATTCCCGGCTCGCCCTCGACCGCGAGCGCCGCGAAGCCGTCCTGCAGCGAGTCGAGGAAGCCCTCGACTGCGGCAAGCTCAGCCTCCCGCCCGACGACCACGTGCCAATCCTAGGCCGCAAGCAGGGGATTTACGAGTTTCCGGAGCCGGCGACCCAGCACGACTGGCAGGGCTAGACTCGCAGCCGATGGGCCTGCGCGTCTGCCTGGTCACCCCGTTTGCCTGGTCGCGGCCCCACGACGTCAACGAGCACGTGGCGGGGCTTGCGGCCGAGCTGCGCATGCTCGGCCACTCGGTGACCGTGCTCGCGCCCTCGACGCGGGCAGCCGACCTGCTCGCCGGCCGGCGCGCGCTGCTCGACGGCGACGGCGCCGAGGTGATCGCGCTCGGGCCGGCGGTGCCGGTCTCGCGGCGGTCGAGGATCGGCGTGCCGGTCGGCGTCCGTGCCAACCTGGCGCTGGCGCTCGCCCGCGGCGGTTACGACGTCGTCCACGGGTTCGAGCCCGGCCTGCCGAGCCTCTCCTACCTGGCACTGCGCGACGCCCGCGCCTTCGCGGTCGCGACCTTCCTCTCGCCCGAGCGGCTCGGCTACCCGCCCGGCCGCGCCCAGCGCGAACGGCTGCTCGGGCGGCTCGACGCGCTGCTCGCGACCTCCGAGGGAACCGCCGAGGCGGCGGCCGAGCGGCTGCCCGGCGACTACCGCGTCGTGCCGGTCGGCGTCGACCCGCGGCTCTTCCACCCCGGCCGCAAGCGGCGGCTCGTCGTCTACGAGTGGCGGCCGACCGAGCGCGCGCTGGCCCGGTCGGTGACGCGGGCGCTGCGCGGCCTCCCCGGCTGGGAGCTCGTCCTGCTGCGGACGAAGCCGCTCTCGGGCCGGCCGACGATCCCTCGCGCGCTGCGTGGGCGCGCGCGTGTCCGCACCCTGCGCGACGGCGCGGGACGGGCGCCGCTGCTGAGCGAAGCCTCGGTCTTCGTGCCGGCCTTCGAGGGAGTCGACCGCGTCGCGCTCGAGGCCGCGGCCGCCGGTGCGGCGATCGTCTCGCCGCCTGGGGTGAACGAGCAGCCGGAGCTGGCCGCGGCCGAGATCGCGCGGCTGGCCGAGGACGAGGCCTACCGCAGGCGCTCGGGCGAGCGGGCGCGGGTCGTGGCCGAGGGACAGAGCTTCACGGCGCTCGCCCGCGAGATCGACGAGGTCTACCGCAGCCTGGCGACGAGGCGGCGCGAGGGCCGGCCCGCAAAGGCAATCCCGGACGGGCGGGGCTGGATCCACGCCGACCTGCATCTGCACACCAACTGGTCGCACGACTGCCAGATCCAGGTCGAGGAGCTGCTCGACCACGCCGAGGCGAGCGGCCTCGGTGCGATCGCGGTCACCGACCACAACGTCTTTGGCGGCGCGCTGGAGGCGGTCGACGCCGCGCGCGGCCGCGACCTGATCGTCATCCCCGGCGAGGAGGTGAAGACCGACGGCCAGGGCGAGGTGATCGGCCTCTTCCTCTCCGAGGAGATCCCGCGCGGGCTCTCGTTCGGCGAGACGATCGCGGCCATCCACGACCAGGGCGGGATCGCTTACCTTCCCCACCCCTTCGACCGGTTGCACGCGATCCCCGACCCGGCGACGCTGCACCGGCATCTCGCGGAGCTCGACGTGCTCGAGGTCTACAACGCGCGCCTGCTGTTCGAGGGCTACAACGACGAGGCGCTGCGCTTCGCGCGCAAGTACGGCCTGACGATGGGCGCCGGCTCCGACGCGCACGTCCTCCAGGGCGTCGGCACCGGCGGCCTCCGGATGCGCGCCTTCGAGGGGCCGGAGGAGTTCTTGGCGAGCCTGCGCACCGCCCAGGTGCTGCGGCGACCGCGGTCACTCCTCTACCTGCAGTCGCTCAAGTGGGCGGCCCAGGCCAAGGAACGGGTCCGGTAGCCGTCGAACAGGGGTCGTGTCCGGAATGCATGCCGTGAGCGACGAGATCTTCGAGAAGTACCTGCAGAAGGCGATCTCCGAGACGAACGAGCTCGGGGACGAGATCGCCCGCGCTGCAGGCGCCCGCGTGCCCGTGCTCGGCTCCGGCCACCCGCTCGCGGACGTGATGCTGCTGAAGTACTCGCCCCAGCCGGCGGAGGTGCAGGAAGGCGTCGCCTTCTACGGGCGGGCGGGCCAGGCGATCCTCAAGTCGCTGCAGCGGCTGCACGTCGACCCGATGGCCGTCTACGGGACGAACTGCCTCAAGTTCACGGACGGGGACGAGGAGGAGGCGGGGGAGTGGCTGACGCGCGAGCTGCACATCGTCCAGCCGAAGCTCGTGGTCGTGATGGGCGAACAGGCGCTCGGCTTCCTGAACGGGCTCGAGTTCCCGCTGTCCGAGACGGTGGCCGCCGAGCCCGGGACGCTGCAGCGGTTCACGCCGACGGTGCAGGCGCTCCAGGTCCCGGACATCGACGCGTCGCTCGACGAGACGCCGGCCAAGACGCAGTTCTGGAACGCCTTCAAGGCGCTAGGCCCGTGGTGGGCCGAGCTACCGCCGTACTGAGCCCGCGCGGGGCCGCGTTCGTCGCGCTCGCGGTCGTCGTCGGCGTCTACTACGGGTCGCACCAGTACTGGTTCGGCCTGTCGCTGTGGCGGGCGATCGCCTTCCTCGCGTTTCTCGTGATTCCGGCGGTGTTCGGGCTCGTCTACCTCGCGCTGCCGCTCTGGCGCTCGCCCCCCGGCCGGCTGCTGGGGGCGGCTGCCGGCTTCGGGGTGGCCGCGGTGCTGCTGCAATCGGCCGGCGCCGGGCCGGTGGCGAACTTCGCCAAGCTCGGCGCGATGACGTTCCTGGCCTGGGCCTTCCTGCGCTTCTTCGAGGAGCTGAGCTGGGTCGTGCTCGTCGCGTTCATCGTGCCGTGGGTCGACTCGTACTCGGTCTGGCGCGGGCCGACCTCGAAGCTCGTCAAGACGCAGGCGTTCGACATTCTCTCGTTCACCTTCGTCGTGCCGGGCCAGAGCGGCGGGGCGAAGCTGGGGCTCCCCGACCTGCTCTTCTTCGCGCTCTACCTCGGCGCGGCAGCGCGCTGGGAGCTGCGGGTCGGCTGGACGTGGGTGTGCCTGACCGCGTCGATCGGCGCGACGATGGCGATCGCGACCTGGTGGGACGTCGGCGGCCTGCCCGCGCTGCCGCTGCTCTCACTCGGCTTCCTGCTCCCGAACGCCGACCTGCTCTGGCGTGCCGTCAGGGATCGAAGCGCCAGAGATCCCCGTCGAGCTCCGACGTGACCCAGGCCGCGCCGGCCGCCGCAGCGACCGCGATCGGGCTCGGGCCGACCGGGATCGTCCGCTCGACCGCGTTGGTCGCCGGGTCGACGACCGACACCGTGCCCGCGTCGATGTTCGGCACCCAGAGCCGGTCGCCGACCCACGAGCCCGCGAGCGGGTTGGCGCCGACGGTGATGGTTGCCTGCGTCGCCATCGTGACCGGGTCGACGCGGAAGACGACGCCGGTTTCGCTCGAGACCCAGAGCGAGCCCTGGTAGGAGGTGATCCAGTCGGCGCGCTTCAGGGCGACGCTGCGCTCGACGCGGTTCCGCCTCGGGTCGATCCGGATCAGCCGGCCGCGGCCGTAGTCGGCGACCCAGATCTTGCCGAAGGCGGGCGCGATCCCGTCGGGCTGCCCGCCGACGCGGATCGTCTTCGTCACCCGGTTGCGGCGCGGCGAGATGCGGCTGACGCTTCCGGAGCCCTCGTTCGTGACCCAGATCGAGCCGGCGCCGTACGCCAGCGCGTACGGGGCGCTGCCGACGCGGATGCGCGCCTGGCGACGTTTCGTCTTCGCGCTGATGCGTGTGACCCGGTCCTGATAGCGCGAGCCGACCCAGACGCTGCCGGCCCCGTAGGCGATCCCGAACGGGTAGCCGGGGACGGCCAGGCGCCATTTGACGCTTCCGCTGCTCGGGTCGACCTTCACGAGGCGGCCGGCCGTATGGTCGGTCACCCAGAGCGCCCCGCCGCCCGCGGCGACGAACGAGGCCGAGAGGCCCACGTGCACCTTCGACGGCGGTGCCGCCGAAGCGAGACCGCCGAAGGTCGCCACCAGGACGGTGGCCGCCGCCGTCCGGAGTAGGATTACCACAATCTTGCGCTACTTTACCACAAGGTTGCGGTAGTGTCGGAGCCGGCTCCGGACACGATCCTGCTCGACCTCTTTCGCACGAACCAGGTGCGCGAGCGACTGCTCGCCGCGGCCTTCGACGGCATCGAGCTGCAGCCGCAGGACTACCCCTTCTACGTCCTGATCGGGGCCGAGGGCCCGCTGACACCGACGGCGCTCGCCGCGCGGACGGAGATGCCGCTCTCGACGGTGCTCTTCCGCGCGGGCAAGCTCGAGCAAAGAGGCCACGCCGAGCGCGCCCCGAATCCGGAGGACCGCCGCTCGTACCTGCTGCGCCTGACCCCAGCGGGCGCGCGGCTTCTCGCGGAAGCACGGCCGCGGTTCCGCGCCCTCGCCGAGGCGGTCGAGGCGCGGCTGGGCCACGAGCGGATCGGCAGCCTGCGCGGCGGCCTTGCCCACCTCCGCGACGCAATCGAAAGGGAGCTCGACGCCGGCTGACCGCGCTCGGCCCGGTCGCGGCAGGCCACGCCCGGGGTCAGACCCCGAATATGGCCGCTTTGGTCACGTGTGCGCCAGGAGGGCCACCGTCTCGACGTGCGGCGTGTGCGGGAACATGTCCACCGGGCGCGCGCGCTCCAGGCGGTAGCCCCAGTCGCGCTGGAGATCCTTCACGTTCCCGGCCAGCGTGGTCGGGTTGCACGAGACGTAGACCAGCCGCGGCGCCTCCAGCCGCGCGAGCCGGCGCAGCGCCTTCCCCGAGAGCCCGGCCCGCGGCGGGTCGACCACGGCGATGTCGGGCGGCCCGGCCCGCTCGGCGAGCTCCTCGAGCGACGCGCCCACCTCGCCCGCGAAGAAGGCCGCGTTCGTGATCCCGTTCAGGTCGGCGTTCTCGAGCGCGCACGCGACCGACTCCTCCGAGACCTCCACCCCCCAAACCGTCAGGGCCCGCGTGGCGAGCGTCAGCCCGATCGTCCCGATCCCGCAGTAGAGGTCGTAGACCGTCTCGCCGCCCGTGAGCCCCGCGTACTCGCCCGCCAGCTCGTACAGCAGCTCCGCCATGCGCGTGTTCGTCTGGAGGAACGCATTCGGCCGGACGCGGAAGCGCAGCCCGCACAGCTCCTCCTCGATCGCCTCCTCGCCCCAGAGCAGCGTCGTCGGCAGGTTCGTCACCTCCGCCTGCGATTCGTTTACCGCCCAGTGGATCGAGCGCACCTGCGGAAATCGCCGCAGCACCTCGACGAGCTCGTCGCGGTCGAACCGCTCGCCCGCCGCCGTCACGAGCTGGACGAGCAGCTGGCCCGTGTTGCGACCTTCCCGCAGGACGAGATGGCGCAAATAGCCGGTGTGCTCGGCCTGGTCATAGGCCTCGAGCTTCTCGGCGCGGGCCCAGTCCCGGACGGCGTCGCGAACGGCGTTGCCGAGGTCAGTCGTCAGCCAGCAGCGCGAGATCTCCAGCACCTCGTCCCACCGTCCCGCCATGTGGAACCCGAGCGCCGGCCCCGACGGTGTCTCCGTGAACGAGTACTCGAGCTTGTTCCGGTAGTGGAAGACCTCTTCCGCGGGCACGATCGGCTCGAGCGGCGGCTCCGCGATTCCGCCGATTCGCCGCAGCGCATCGCGAACCTGCTCCTCCTTGGCCGCGGCCTGCGCCTCGTAGGCGAGATCCTGGAAGCGGCAACCGCCGCAGGCCGAGTAGTGCTCGCATGGCGCCTCGACCCGCTGCGGCCCCGGCTCGAGCACGTCGACCGCGAGCGCCTCGGCATGGTTGCGGCGCACCTTCGTGACCCGGGCCCGCACCCGGTCGCCCGGCAGCCCGCGCCGGACGAAGACGACGAACCCGTTCAGCCGCGCGACGCCGTTCCCGCCGTAGGCGAGCGAGTCGATCGAGAGCTCGAGCTCCTGATCCCTGGAGACGGGCGCGGCCATGCGGCCCAGGCTACGAGAACGGCGGGTGCAGCGGCAGGATCAGCGGCGGCAGCGGCTTCTCCTTGAAGTCGAAGTCGAGCGCCATGTCGCCGACCTGCGGCATGTTCTCCCGAACATCGGGCCGCGGGTCGGGCCGGCCGTCGGTCTGCGGGTCGAGCCGCGAGCCGTCGAGGAAGTCGTCCTCGATGAACTTCGCGTAGGCGTCGAAGCTCGCAGTCTGGTGGTCGATGAACCCGTGCCGCGCGTACGGCGAGATCACGATCGCCGGCACGCGCAGGCCGAAGCCGTTCTCGTCCACGTGCGGAGGCACGACGTGGTCGTAGAAGCCTCCCCAGTCGTCCCAGGCGAGGAAGATCGCCGTCGAGCGCCAGTCCTTGCTGCGCATGACCGCGTTGATCACGTTCGTGACGTAGGCCTGGCCGTTCGAGATCAGGCTGGGCGGGTGCTCGCTGACGTGGTTGTTCGGCGTCACCCACGACACAGCCGGCAGCCGGCCCCGCCGCGCGGCCCGGAAGAACCGTGAGATCGAGGTGACGTCTCGGAGCTGGTGGTCGTCGCGGACGGTGTCGAACCAGGGCAGCGGGTTCCAGATCCCCGGCGTCTTCGCGCGCTGCTGGATCGCGGCGCAGACCATCGCGCCCGTCTCGCAGTCCGGCTCGGCGCCGGCGAAGACGTAGTAGCGCCAGGAGACATGGTGCTTGTGAAGCAGGTAGGTGAGATCGGTCCAGGCGTAGTCCGGCTTCTTCGAGGTTGGGTTCTGCGCCTCGTGCGGCGGGGGCAACGGGTTTTCGAGCGCGTTGACGCAGCTCATCGGGTCGTGGCGCACGGAGCAGCGCGCCGACCACTCGGAGACCATGAACAGATGGGCCGGCAGGCTCCAGGAGGTGTCCGGCTCGAACATGTGGTCCTCGAGCACGAAGTGCCGCGCGTAGGACCAGTAGTTCGGGATCTCGTGCCAGTCGTGGTAGCCCATCACGTCGGGGTGGCGCGCGCCGAACGAGCAGATCGGCTGGTCGGGATGGGCCAGACAGCCCCTGGTCAGGCCGCGCCGGGCCTCGCGGACGAAGCCGTTCATCTTCCCGTCGTCCACGTCGCGAACGGCGTCGAGGTGCTCGTGCGGGCCGGCTGTGTTGCGGTCCTGCGTGTCGTGGTACGGCCTCAGGCACTGGCCGGTCCGCGGGTCGGGCGAGCAGACCGTGAACCTGCCGTCGTGCCGCGGAATGCCGTCCGCGCCCGGGTATGTGCCGAAGTAGGAGTCGAACGAGCGGTTCTCCTGCATCACGATCACGACGTGCCGGATCTTGTGGATGCCCATGTGGGAGATCGCGTGCGCCCGCGGCTCGCTCGGGCGAACGAGGAAGTAGACAGGCGTGACCGCCGCGACGATGAGCGCGAGCGTGATCGTCAGCCGCCGTGGCACACGCTCACCCTAAGAGCGCGCTGTTGAGTTCAGGTTGTGCCGCGGTTCAGGTCTAGCGAAGCAAGGTCACGTAGACCTTGCGGTCGCGCGGCCCGTCGAACTCGCAGAAGAAAATCCCCTGGTAGCGGCCGAGCGCGAGCTTTCCCTCCTCGAGCGGGACCAGCACCTCGGGGCTCATCAGCGACGCGCGCATGTGCGAGGGCGCGTTCGGGCCGTCGGCATCCTCATGGCGCCAGCCCCAGCCGTCCTCGACGATCTTCTCCATCGCCGCCTCGATGTCCTTGGCGAGGTCGGGGTCGATGTCCTCGTTGATCGTCACCCCTGCGGTCGTGTGCGGAACGTAGACCAGCGCTGCCGCTGCGCCGTCGACCCCGTTCAGCGCCTGCTCGACGAGAGGCGTGATCTCGACGAGCTGCGTCCGCCGTTCGGTGTGAAGGCTGATCTCCTGCACCTGGGTATCCTACGGCCTGTGCCGAGGCCGCCGACCCCGCAGGAGCTCGACGCCTACCGGGCGGGGGCCGACCGCTTCATCGCCGAGCTGGACGAGGAGTACTACCAGCACTACGCGGGCCTGAAGGACCGGCTCGAGCTCGAGGAGATCTACGAGCGGTACGCGAGCCTGACCGAGCTCGAGCAGGCGCAGGCGATCGGCGAGGCGGTCGACGGCGACCACGGGGTCCGCGAGCTGTGGAAGTTCGCGTGCGAGGGGTACATCGGCCGGCTGACACGCGAGTACGCGGAGCGGGTCGCGGCGATCGAGGCCGAGCTGACCGTGACCGTCGACGGCGAGACGGTCCCGTTCCGGATGCTGCGCCCGACGATCGCGAACGAGACCGACCGCGGCGTGCGCGAGAAGCTCGACCGGGCGATGTGGGAGGCGACCGACGAGCACCTCAACCCGGTGTACCTCGAGGCGCTCGAAGCGACCCGCGCGACGTTGCCGTCGCTGGGCGCGTCCACCTACCTCGAGCTCTACGAGCGCTTCGGCCTCGACCTGCCGGGGCTCGCCGACCAGTGCCGCGCCTTCCTCGACTCGACCGAGGAGCTCTACGAGCGCACGATCGACCGCGCGCTCCGCGACTCGATCGGCGTCGGGATCGACGAGGCCGAGCGCTGGGACGTCCAGCGCGCGATCCGCTCCCCGCAGTGGGACGAGGCGTTCCCAGGCGAGCTGATGGTGCCGGCGCTCCGCTCGACGCTCTCCGACCTGGGCATCGACCTCGACGGCCAGCCGAACGTCCACCTCGACATCGAGCAGCGACCGCAGAAGACACCGCGCGCGTTCTGCTCGCCGATCGAGGTCCCGGACAAGGTGATGCTCGTGATCCAGCCGATCGGCGGCGCCGACGACTGGCGCGCATTCTTCCACGAGGCCGGCCACACCGAGCACTTCGCCAACACCTCGCCCGACCTGCGCATGGAGGAGAAGCGGCTCGGCGACTCGGCGGTCACCGAGGGCTGGGCGATGCTCCTGCAACATCTGACCGACTCGCCCGAGTGGCTCTCGCGCCGGCTCGACTTCCCGCGGCCCGAGGACTACGCGGCCGAGGGGATGGTCTGGCTCTTGTTCTTCGTCCGCCGCTACTCGGCCAAGCTGCTCTACGAGCTCGAGTTCCACGGCGGCGGCGAGCTGGCCGCGATGCCGGCCCGTTACGTCGAGCTGCTCGGCAACGCGCTTCGGATCGAGCCGAGCCCCGCGAACTACCTCGCCGACATCGACGAGGGCTTCTACGTGAACGCGTACCTGCGCTCGTGGGCCTTCGAGGCGCAGCTCCACGACCACCTGAGGACGCGCTTCGGGTCGGAGTGGTTCGCCTCACGCGAGGCGGGCTCGCTGCTGCGCGAGCTCTGGGCCGAGGGCCAGCGCCCGACCGCGGACGAGCTGCTGCAGGAGGTCGCCGGCACGGCGATCGAGATGGAAGCCGTGGCCGACCGCGTCCGCGAGCACCTCGGCTAAGACCTCCAAGTAACACTGTGTTACAAGGTCAGAGCGCTTGGCTCCGTCCTGCGTAGGTGCATAAGCTCTATACATGCGCAAGCGTGTGCTGATCGCCGGCGCGGCCGGTAGGGACTTCCACAACTTCAACCTCGTCTACCGAGGCCGCGAGGAGTACGGGGTCGTCGTCTTCACGGCGACGCAGATCCCGAACATCGACGGGCGGGTCTACCCGCCGGAGCTGGCGGGCGAGCTCTACCCGGACGGGATCCCGATCGCGCCCGAGGCCGAGCTCGAGGAGCTGATCGGCAAGCACGAGGTCGACGAGGTCGTCTTCGCCTACTCCGACGTCACGCACGAGCACGTGATGCACATCGCGTCGCGGTCGCTCGCAGCCGGCGCTGCTTTCCGCCTGCTCTCGCCGCGCGAGACGATGCTGACCTCCGAGAAGCCGGTCGTCGCCGTCTGCGCCGTGCGCACCGGCTCGGGCAAGAGCCAGACCACTCGCCACATCGCCGGTCTCCTCCGCGAGTCCGGCAAGCGCGTCGCCGTCCTGCGGCACCCGATGCCGTACGGCGACCTGGCGGCGCAGGCCGTCCAGCGCTTCGAGCGCTACGAGGATCTCGACGCCGCCGATGCGACGATCGAGGAGCGCGAGGAGTACGAGCCGCACCTGGCCGAGGGCAACCTCGTCTTCGCCGGGATCGACTACGCGGCGATCCTCGACCGCGCCGAGCAGGAGGCGGACGTGATCCTCTGGGACGGCGGCAACAACGACACGCCGTTCATCAAGCCGAACGTGCACGTGGTCGTGGTCGACCCGCACCGGCCGGGCCACGAGCTGCGCTACCACCCCGGCGAGACCAACCTCCGGATGGCCGACGTCTGCGTGGTCAACAAGATCGACAGCGCGCCGCAGGAGGGTGTCGACGCGGTGCTCGACTCGATCCGCGCGAACAACCCCGGCGCAAGGATCGTGCTCGCGGCCTCGCCGTTCGTGGTCGAGGGCGACGCGGGCGAGATCAACGGCAAGCGGGTGCTCGCGATCGAGGACGGCCCGACGCTGACCCACGGCGAGATGACCTACGGCGCAGCGGTGCTCGCGGCGAAGGCCCACGGCGCGGCCGAGTTGATCGATCCGCGCGCGGCGGCGGTCGGCTCGATCGCGCAGACCTTCGAGGACTACCCGAACGTCGGCGCGCTGCTGCCGGCGATGGGCTACGGGCGCGAGCAGATGGAAGACCTCAAGGCCACGATCGAGGCGTCAGGAGCCGAGCTCGTCCTGATCGGGACGCCGATCGACCTGCGCAAGCTGATCCCGTTCGACGTGCCGGCCCTGCGGGTGACGTACCGCCTGCAGGAGGTCGGCGAGCCGACGCTGGCCGAGATCCTCGGAGAGCACGGCCTGATCGGCGACAAAGCGCTCGTTTGAGCGTCGGTGTCGGGCCGTGACGGCAGTCGTCGCGCTCGGCGGGAACGCGCTGATGCGGCCCGGCGAGCGGGGAACGGCGGCCGAGCAGCGCGCGAACCTACGCCGGGCCTGCGAGGCGCTGCGGCCCTTGCTGGACGAGCGCGAGCTGGTGATCACGCACGGAAACGGCCCGCAGGTCGGCAATGAGCTGCTCCGGCAGGAGCGCGCGGCCGACGAGGCCCCGCCGCTGCCGCTCTACCTCGCGGTCGCGCAGACCCAGGCCGAGATCGGAGCGCTGATCGAGAGCGAGCTCGAGCCCGTCGCGGGCCGCCCGGTCGCCTGCCTGTTGACGCACGTGCTCGTCGCCGACGACGACCCGGCCTTCGCCGAGCCGACGAAGCCCGTCGGGCCGTTCTACGACGAGGCGAAGGCGCATGAGCTCGAGCGCGAGCGCGGCTGGCAGGTCGTGCACGACGCGGGCCGGGGCTGGCGCCGCGTCGTGCCCTCGCCGCTGCCGCTCGAGGTCGTCGAGCTGGACGCGATCCGCGCCCTGCTCTCGGCCGGCACGATCGTCGTCGCCTGCGGCGGCGGCGGCATCCCGGCCACACGCCGCGGCGCGCACCTGGCCGGGATCGACGCCGTGATCGACAAGGACCGCGCCTCCTCCCTCCTCGCCCGCGAGCTCGACGCCGACCGGCTCGTGATCCTGACCGAGGTGGACACCGTCTCGCGCGACTTCGGCACCGACCGCGAGAGCGCGCTGCGCGAGCTGACGGTGGACGAGGCCGAGGCGCTCGTCCCGGAGCTCGCCGCCGGCTCGATGCGCCCGAAGGTCGAGGCGTCGGTCGAGTTCGTCCGCGCGACCGGCCACGCCGCCCTGATCACCTCGCCCGCCGCAGTGGGCGAGGCGATCGAGGGCCGCGCGGGGACGCTGATCCGCTAGGGCTGGGCCGAGACGCCGACCGGCGCCCGTCCCGCGTACTCGGCCGCGCGGTCGAGCACGTCGAGGGCGTCCTGGTCGCGGCCGGCGGCGCGAAGCGCATGCGCCCAGCTGCGCGAGGTCGCGGCAGCTTCCTGCCAGTGGTTCTCGCCGTCGAAGAGCTTCACCGCGCGCTCGTACTCGGCGTCCGCCTTGTCGACGTCGCCGGCTGCGGCATGTGCCCCGGCCAGCGCCGCGTGTGCCCGCGCGAGCTTCAGCGGGTCGGACCCCTTCAGGGTCTCGAGCGCCCGCCTCGCCAGCCGGGCCGCTTGCTCGTGGTCGCCGGCTGCCGTCCGCTCACGCGCCTGCTCGGACCAGAGCCAGCCGAGGTCGGCAGCGTCGGCGGTGTCGCCGAGGAGCCGCTCGGCCCGCTCGAGGTGCGAAGCGGCGTCGGCGGCGTTCCCTTCGTCGAGCAGGATCTCGGCGCAGGAAAGGTGAGCGCGGCCGAGCTGACGCGTGTCCTCGGTTGCCTCGAGCAGACCGATCGCGCGGTGGACCTGCCGTAGCGCCGTTCGCGGTTTACCCTCCATCAGTGCCAGGCGGGCAAGCGACCAGTACAGGCGGACGCGTGAGTACGGGTCGGCGGCGCCTTGCGCGCGGGCCAGCGCCTCCTTCACGACCTTGCGGGCGGCCCCGAGGTCCCGCCGGTCCGCGAGCGCGTAGCTGAGGTAGGTGGCGAAGCGAACCTCCGCGGCAACGTCCTCGGGCGCGCGCTCTCGAACCTCCGCGAGGCAGCCCTCCAGCAGCTCGACCGCACGCTCGGGCCGGCCGAGCGCCGAGTAGGCCCGCGCGAGCGTCGCGTAGACGTCCCCGTGGGAAAGCGGCGAGACCTCGCCTTCGGTCAGTGGCGCCTCGAGCTGACGGACGGACTCGACGTAGTCGGCGCGCCGGAACGCGATCTCGCCGAGGCCGAGCCGCGCACGCAGGAGCGCGTCGACGTCGCCGTCTTCGGCCGCATCCTCGAGCACCGTGCGGAAGTCCTGCTCGGGCTCCGCGAGATCCTGCTCGAGCCGTAGCCGCAGCTCGGCCTGCGAGAGGCGGAGCTCCCGCTCCTCGCCCGGGAGGACGTCCCTGCCGGTCTCCAGGTACTCGGCCGAGACACCGAGCTTGCGCGCGAGCTTGCGCAGCGCCTTGACCGACGGCTGGCGGGCGCCGCCCTCGATCCGGCTCACGTAGGCGTACGAGACACCCGGCGAGGCGACGTCGCGCTGGGAGAGGCCGCGTTCCCGCCGCAGCCGTCTCAGCCGCTCGCCGAGCGACTCCAGGCTCTCTGTGGGGAGAGAAGACCCCGACTGCGGAAGGGAGGTGTGGGCATGCGTCGCCGTCTCATCATGTGGCTGCCGGTCGCGGCTGCGGTCGCGGCTGCACTGGCGAACGCGATGGACTGGGGCCCATAGGCCCAACAGTCCGAACGCGGGCGGGCGGCCAGGCCCGGCCGCCCGCCCGCCCAGTAGCATCGGCCCGGTGACGGAGCTGACCGGACGACACT
>Ga0187776_10000460_pt1 | contig 19590 bp, 18 predicted proteins | sample 0216_BV02_MP12_2_FD_132426 | JGI IMG/M metagenome (GOLD analysis project Ga0187776, IMG submission 132426) | Tropical peat soil microbial communities from peatlands in Department of Meta, Colombia - 0216_BV02_MP12_20_MG | ecosystem: Environmental > Terrestrial > Soil > Wetlands > Peat | place...
CCTTCTTCATCGTCCTGTACATCCAGCAGGTCGGCGGCTACACGCCGGTGCAGGCGGGGCTGTCGCTGCTGCCGCTGACCGTCCTGCTGTTCGCCCTGTCCCGCCGGTTCGGCGCGCTGGCCGACAAATACGGACCGCACCTGTTCATGTCCGGCGGCCCGCTGCTCGCCGGCGCCGGCCTGCTGCTGCTGCTGCGGACGACCGCGAGCGCCGACTACGTGACCGAGCTGCTGCCCGGCTTAGTCGTGTTCGGGCTTGGGCTTGCCGCGACCGTCGCGCCGCTGACTGCGACCGTGCTCGGATCGGTCGAGGCGGGACATTCGGGACTGGCGAGCGGAGTCAACAACGCGGTCGCGAGGATCGCCGGCCTGATCGCGATCGCAGCAATCGGCGCGGTTGTGGCGGGAACCTTCCACTCCCGCGTTGCCGGCAACCTGGCGCGCGCGTCGCTCTCCCCCGGGGCGCGCGCAGGGGTCGCGACGCTGAGCAAGAAGCCGCTCGTGACCGACAGCCACACGATTCCGGCGGCACAACGGCCAGTCGTCCACGCCGCCCTGGTGAACGCGTCCGTGTACGCGTTCCGGGTCGGCATCGGGATCTCCGGGGCGCTCGCGATCCTCGGCGGCGTGATGGCGCTGGTCGGAATCGAAAACCCCAAGCGGAAGGTCCCGTGCGTCGAGTGTCCCGGCGGCGCGCTCGGGATCAGCGAGGACGTGGCCCGAATCCCCGCTGCCCGCGGCGGGCGGCCTGCTCCGGTCCCCGCAGCGGGATCGGGCGGCGGGTAGGCTGAGTCCACGTGGCACTCGTAGCGCTCATAACCGGCGCCTCCAGCGGCATCGGCGAGGCCACCGCGCGCCGGCTGGCTCGCGAGCCCGGAGCCGAGCTCGTGCTCGTCGCACGGCGCGAGCAGCGCCTGCAACGTCTCGCGGATGGGCTCGGCGGCGCGACGGTGATCGCCGCCGACCTCACCGATCCCGCGGCGCCTGCACGCATCCGCGATGCGATCGAGAGCGGCTACGGCCGGTTGCACCTGCTCGTCAACAACGCGGGCGCTTCGTGGCGGGGGAGATTCGGCGAGGTCGGATGGGCAAACGTCGAGCAGCACATGAAGCTCAACTTCGAGGCTCCGGTCAGGCTCACCGAGGCGCTCCTGCCGCTCCTGCGGCGGACCGCGCGCAGCGAGCCCGGGAGAGTTGCGATCGTCAACGTCGCCAGCACCGCGGCGCGGGTCGCGCGGCCAGAATCCGGTGCCTACTCCGCGAGCAAGTCCGCGCTCGCCGGCTGGAGCGACTCGCTGTACGCGGAGGAGCTACCGCACGGCGTCCACGTGGGGTTGGTCCTGCCCGGGTTCGTCGCGACCGAGGGCTTTCCCGCCAGCGAGCTCCGAGCGCGCGCTGCGACGCGGTGGATGGTGTCGCGGCCAGAGCGGGTCGCCGAGGCGATCCTCGAGGCGGGACCCGGCAGGAAGGCCGAGCGGTACGTTCCTCGCGGCTACTGGCTGCCGGCGGCGCTGCGAATCCTCGCGCCGGCGCTTGTTCGCCGGGCGACCGCGGGTGGCGCATTCAGCACCTCGACGGGGACACCCGCCGACGCCGCCGAGACGGCTGCGCCTGCCGCGGCCGCCGGCACGCCGGACGCCGCCGCGTCGGACGCCGCCGGCACCAACGCGCGCGCTACCGGCGGATAAGAAGCTACGGTACTGTAAATAATCAGGGGAAGAGAGTATTCCCCCGATCAGGAGCACCAGATGAACTCAACCCGCCGCGTGGCCGTGCTCGGCGGCATCCGAATACCGTTCGCGCGTCAGAACGGACCGCTGGGCTCGGTCGACCGCGACAAGCTGAACGTCCGCGGCGGCTCGATCGCGGCGGGTCACCCGTTCGGGGGGACCGGTGGGAAGATCGTCGCTGTGATGGCGAAGCTCCTCAACGAAAAGGGCTCCGGCCGAGGCCTGATCTCGATCTGCGCCGCCGGCGGCCTGGGCGTTACCGCGATCATGGAGGCGGCGTGATGCCAGACCGCTACCAGCAGCTCATCAACACGCCGGTCGGACGCATCGTCTCAAGGCAGGTCGGCCTGCCTGCCCCGGTCGAGCTCGAGCGCTACGAACCGGGGCAGCCGGTCGTCTCGGGGCCGGTCCTGCTCGGCGCGGCCTCCCGTTCAACGCTGGTCGCGCCGGTCGCAGGAGTGCTCGCGGCCGTCCAGGCCGAGGTCAGCACCCCCCACCAGGAGGAGGCCCGACAGGCCGCCGCCGACGCCGGCCTGTCGGCCGGCATCTTCAACGCCGAGGTCGCCTCGGCCGACCAGACGTTCAAGGCGCTCGTGTTCGACGCGAGCGGGATCGCCGACAGCGCCGAGCTGAAGCAGGCCTGGGCGTTCTTTCGCCCCACGATCCGACGGGTCCGCGCCAGCGGGCGCGTGATCGTGCTGGGCACGCCGCCGGAGTCCCACGACCGTCCCGAACCGGCGGTTGCGCAGCGCGCGCTCGAGGGACTGGTGCGATCGATCGGCAAGGAGCTCCGCAAGGGAGCCACTGCGCAGTTGATCTACGTGGCTCCCGGCGCCGAGGACCAGCTGGAGTCGACCGTGCGGTTCTTCCTGTCGGCGAAGTCGGCGTATGTCTCGGGGCAGGTCGTGCGGGTAGGAGACACTGTGGCGGCGCTCGGGGCACCGCTCGACTGGGATCGCCCGCTCGCCGGGAAGGTCGCGCTCGTCACCGGCGCCTCGCGCGGGATCGGCGAGTCGATCGCCGAGGTGCTGGCTCGCGACGGCGCGCACGTGGTCGGCGTCGACGTCGCGGCGCAGGCCGCGGATCTCGAGGCGGTCACGGGACGGCTCGGGGGCTCGGCGTTGACGCTCGACATCACCGACGTCGACGCCCCCGCCGCGATCGCCGACGGGCTGCTCGACAGGCACGGCGGCGTCGATGTCGTCGTGCACAACGCCGGGATCACGCGCGACAAGACGCTCGCGCGGATGACCGAGGACCTCTGGGACACTGTGATCAGCATCAACCTGATCGCCCCGCACCGGATCGACGCCGAGCTGTTCGGCCGCCAGGCCGTCCGCGCCAACGGGCGCATCGTGCTGATCTCGTCGATCAGCGGGATCGCGGGCAACGCCGGCCAGGCGAACTACGCGACCTCGAAGGCGGGGCTGATCGGAATGGTCCAGGCGTACGCTCCCCGGCTCGCCGAACGCGGCGCGACCGTGAACGCGGTCGCGCCGGGGTTCATCGAGACACGGATGACCGCAGCGATGCCGATCGCCACGCGCGAGGCGGGCCGGCGGATGAACAGCCTCGCGCAGGGCGGGCTGCCGGTCGACGTCGCCGAGACGATCGCATGGTTCGCCAACCCGGCCTCCGGCGGGGTGAACGGCAACATCGTGCGGGTCTGCGGGCAGAGCCTGATCGGGGCGTAAGCGGTGGCCGAGCGAGTCCTTTCCAGTTCGCCCGGAATGCTCCCGCTGTTCGCGCGCGCCGGCGCGGCGATGATCCCGGGTGCGTCGAAGCTTCCGTTCGTCGGCGGCGAGCGTGAGGACCAGGTGCCGGACCTCGTCCTCACGCTGAAGGAGGTGCCCGTCGATCGGGAGCGCCTCGCCGCCTATGACCGCGTCTGCATGTTCCCCCTGCGCGACGACCTTCCCGCGACCTATCCGCACATGCTGGCGTTCCCGCTGCACCTGACGCTGATGACCGAACCGAGCTTCCCGTTTCCGGCGCTGGGGCTCGTCCACATCGCCAACCGGATCGTCCAGCACCGGCCGATCGACGCCGCGGCCGTCCTCGACCTGAAGGTGTGGGCGACCCCGCTCGAGCCCCATCCGCGCGGCACCCAGTTCACGCTCCGGTCAGAGGCTCGCGTCGGCGAAGAGCTGGTGTGGGAGGAGGACTCGAGGATCCTCAAGCGCGGGCAGCCGAACGAGGGCGCGCGGCAGGAGCGCGAGCCGCCTGGCGACGAGGAGCTGCCGGTGGCCGCGACCTGGCGGCTGCCCGGCGATCTCGGGCGCCGATACGCGTCGGTATCTGGCGATTTCAACCCGATCCACATCCATCCGCTCAGCGCGAAGCTGTTCGGCTTCCCGACCGCGATCGCGCACGGGATGTGGACCCAAGCTCGCTGTCTGGCGGCACTCGATCCACGGCTGCCGGATCGCTTCACGGTCGAGGTCGCATTCAAGAAGCCGATCCTGCTGCCCGCGACCGTGGAGTTTTCCGAACGCGAGCACGCCGCGGGGATCCGCTTCGCCGTCCGCGGCGCGGGCAAGGGCACTCCGCACCTGGACGGCACGGTCGACTTCGCCTAGGCCTCAGCCGTCCGACTCGGCGAGCTCGTCGAAGATCCCGCGGACGGCGTCGAGAACGGCTGCAGCCGACCGCAGCTCCTCCTCGCTGAAGCCCGCCATCGCCGCCTGCCAGAGCGGCTCGTACTGGGCCCGCCGCTCCTCGACCAGCGCCTTCCCGCGCGGGGTCAGCGACGTCAGGACGATCCGCTTGTCCTGGTCCGAGCGCACCCGCTCGACGAGTCCCGCCGCCGCGAGCCCGTCGAGCATCTCGGTCGCCGTCGCCGGCGAGACGTCGGCCGAGAACGCCAGCTCGCGCGCGGACATCCGGTCGCCCTGAGCGAGCCCGAACAGGAGCGAGTACTGCGCGAAGCTGAGCTCCCCGGGGCGGTGGGTCTCGCGTCCGCGCATCCGTCGCACCGCCGCCAGCGCGCCCTTGAACGAGCGGCCTACGGCCTCGAGCGTCTCCGCTCGGGCGTGTGTCGCGACGCTCATGCTGCGGCGACCTCGACCGGGGCCTCCACCGGTGGCTCCGCGACCTCCGGCTGAGCCGTGCGTGCGGCGCGCTCCGCCCGCAGTAGGAGGATGCACGGAACGATCGCCACAGCTGCCAGTCCTGCCGAGGCCCAGAACGCGGTTCCGTACGCGGACGCCTCTGCGCCCAGCGTATGCGCGCCACTGAGAGCGCGCTGGAGGATCACCGCCAGCACCGCGGTGCCGATCGAGCCGCCGACGCGCTGCAGCACGTTCAGCTGGGGCGTGGCGTCCGAGAGCTCCGAGCGCTTCAGGGAGGCGAACGCGGCGGTCATCGCGGGCATGAACCCGAAGCCGATCCCGGTGCCGCGGAGGAACATCGCCAGCGACAGCACCACGATCGAGGTGTGCGCCGTCACGAGGCCAAACGGGATCGTCAGAACCGCGGTGATCGTGACGCCGATCAGCGCGATCGGCCCGCCGCCATAGCGGTCCGTGAGCCGGCCGGCGAACGGCATCGAGAGCGCGGCGCCGATCCCCTGCGGGGCCATCAGCAAGCCGGCGTCGACGACGCTCTGGTGGCGGATCTCCTGCCAGTAGAGCGGAAGCAGGATCATCCCGCCGAACAGCGCCGCGGCGAGGAAGAACATCGCGATCGACGCGGACGAGAAGGTCGGACGACGGAACAGGCGCAGATCGAGCAGGGGTCGGGGGACGCGCAGCGTGTGGAGCCCGAACAGCGTGATCAACACCAGCCCCGCCACGCATGGGAAGACGACCTTCGCCGCGGTAAAGCTCCCCAGCGTTCCGATCTCGGCCAGGCCGTAGGTGAGCAGCGCGAGGCCGGCGCTCATCAGCACCAGGCCGAGGACGTCGAGGGCTCCGGCCTGGCCGGCTTCCATTCGCGGCAACGTGCGCAGCGCCAAGATCACGGCGATCACGCCGATCGGGACGTTGACGTAGAAGATCCACTGCCAGCTCGCGTTCTGGATGATCAGGCCGCCGATCGTCGGTCCGAGGATCGGCGCGAGCATCACCGGAACCGCGACGATGCTCATCACCCGACCCATCCGCTTGGGCCCGGCCGCGTCGGCCATCATCATCTGACCGATCGGCAGCAGCATCCCGCCGCCGGCGCCCTGGAGGACGCGGAAGAGCACCAGCTCGCCGGTCGACGTGGCGAGCCCGCAGAGGGCCGAGCCCATTGTGAACAGCACGAGCGAGACGAGGTACACCTGCTTCGCCCCGAACCGCCGCGCCGCCCATCCGGTGACTGGGATCACGGCCGCGAGCGAGAGCAAGTAGCCCGTGACGACCCATTGGATCTGCGACACGGATGAGTGCAGGTCGCGTCCGAGCGTCGCGAGCGCGACGTTCACGATGGTCGTGTCGAGGATCGACATGACCGACCCGATCAGCACGACCAAGCTGATCCGCCAGACGTGCGGTTCGATGCGATCAGCCGCGTCAGTCATCGAGACGAATCGTTCGGCGCCAAATCATTCGGTTCCGAACGATAGCAGAGTCAGGCTATCTTCGTCGCGTGACCACTTTTGCCGAGCTTGGACTGACGCCCGAGATCCTCGAGGCGCTCCACGACGTCGGCTACGAGGTCCCGAGCCCGATCCAGGAGCAGGCGATTCCGCTGCTGCTCGAGGGCAAGGACGTGATCGGCCAGGCGCAGACCGGCTCCGGGAAGACGGCCGCGTTCGGGCTGCCCATGATCGAGTACGTCGACCCGAGCGAGCCGGAGCCGCAGGCGCTCGTGCTCACGCCGACGCGAGAGCTCTGCATCCAGGTGACGCAGGCGCTGCGCGCCTACGGGTCCCACCGCGGGGTCGATGTGGTGGCGGTATTCGGCGGCGCTCCGATCCGCTCCCAGCAGTCGCAGCTGCGGGCCGGCGGCCACATCGTCGTGGGCACGGTGGGTCGGGTCAAGGACCTGATCTCCCGCCACGCGCTGCTCCTGCACTCGTGTCGCTTCGTGGTGCTCGACGAGGCCGACGAGATGCTCGACCTGGGGTTCATCGAGGACGTCGAGCGGATCCTGTCGCTGACCCCCGCGAGCCGCCAGACGGCGCTGTTCAGCGCGACCATGCCACCGCCGGTCCGGCGCCTGGCGGAGCAGTACCTGTACCACCCGGTCACAGTCAGGGTCCAGGCGGCGACGCTGACCGTGGACACGGTCGAGCAGTTCGCGCTGGAGGTCAAGCCCAAGGAGAAGGTCGAGCGTCTGATCGAGGTGCTCGAGTCGGAGCGACCGAAGCAGGCGATCGTGTTCGTGCGGACGAAGATCCGCTGCGACGAGCTCTACCGAAAGCTGCGCAACCGCGGGATGGACGTCCGCGCGCTGCACGGCGACATGACCCAGGGCGCGCGCGACGGGGTGATGATCTCGTTCAAGGACGGGCGCCTTCCGTTGCTCGTCGCGACCGACGTCGCGGCGCGCGGCCTCGACATCTCGGGTGTCTCGCACGTGATCAACTTCGACGTCCCGACGTCCCCCGACGTGTACGTACACCGGGTCGGGCGAACCGGCCGGGTCGGCCGTGCCGGGCGCGCGATCACCCTGTTCGAGCCGCGGCAGCGCAAGGAGATCGAGGCGATCGAAAAGCACGCCGGCGTCAAGCTCGCGCCCTGGGTGAAGGACGCCCACGTAGCACCCACGCCGGTCACCTCGCGCCCGCGCCGGCACTCGAAACCGCACGACCCTCTCGACGGCGACGGCGCGGGGCGCAAGCTGATCATCTCGGCGGGACGCGCAGCCGGGCTCGAGCCATCGGACATCATCCACGCGATCACCGCCGCGACCGGCCTGGACGGCGAGGCGGTGCGCAACGTGCGCGTGCTCGAGCGGTTCGCGTTCGTCGAAGTCCCCGAACGCGACGCGAAGCGTGTGGTCGAGCTTGTGAACGGCGCCGAGGTGCACGGCCAGCGGCTCCGGCTCGAGCCGGCGCGCGGCTGAGCGGCTCCTTCCGGTCGACGCTGAACGCCATCGAGACGGGAAGCAATTCCTGATTGACCCATGACGATGCGTGCGACCGGACGGCCGCACCGCGTCGCCTCAGATAGGCTCGAAGCATGAGCACAGCGACGATGAACACAAGCGCCGGCCCGATTGAGGTCGAGCTCTTCGACGATGACGCCCCTCAGACGGTCGCCAACTTCCGCAAGCTCGCTTCGGACGGCTTCTACGACGGGGTGATCTTTCACCGCATCATTCCCGACTTCATGATCCAGGGCGGGGACCCGCAGGGCACCGGGATCGGCGGGCCGGGCTACACCTTCGACGACGAGATCAACGAGCACAAGGTCGTCCGCGGCGCGCTCGCGATGGCGAACGCCGGACCGAACACGAACGGCTCGCAGTTCTTCATCGTCACCACCGCTGCAGCGCCGTGGCTCGATGGGAAGCACACCGTGTTCGGGCGCGTGACCGGAGGGATGGAGACGGTCGACGCGATCGAGAGCGCCCCGACCGACGCTCGCGACCGCCCGCTCGAGCCGCCGGTGATCGAGTCGATCGAGCTGGGCACCGCATAGGTTCGACCCGCGCCGGCGCGCCGGCGGTGCTCCGCTAGGCTCCCCTCGCAGAAAGACCCGCAAGAGGAGAAGTCATGGCGAGCGTGACCGAGCAGACCGAGGGCGAGGTGAACGGCGGCACACCAGCGGCCGCAATCGCGGTCGAGAACCCCGCTACCGGCGAGGTGATCACCACCGTACCGCTGCTCTCATCGGAGGATGTGGCGCGACTTGCTACACGCGCGCGCGAGGCGCAGCCGGGGTGGGAGGCGATCGGATTCGACGGTCGCGGCAGGATGCTACGCCGCGCCCAGAAGTGGATGGTCGACAACATCGACCGGATCCTCGATGTGGTCATGTCCGAGACGGGCAAGACGTACGAGGACGCTCAGCTTGGGGACTACGGCCAGACGGTCGCCGCGCTTGGGTTCTGGGCCAAGGAGGCTCCGAACTACCTCGAGGACGAGCACGTACCGTCGTGGAACAACCCGTTCGTTGCCGGCAAGAAGCTGATCATCCGGTACGCACCGGTCGGCCTCGTCGGCGTGATCGGACCGTGGAACTACCCGATCACCAATTCATTTGGCGACTGCATTCCCGCGCTTGCCGCGGGCAACAGCGTGATCCTCAAGCCGAGCGAGGTGACGCCGCTGAGCTCGTTGCTGATGGAGGAGATGATGCGCGAGTGCGGTCTCCCCGAGAGCGTCTTCCAGGTCGCCACCGGCGAGGGCTCCACCGGAGCCGCGCTGATCGAGCACGTCGACTGCATCATGTTCACCGGCTCGGCCAAGACGGGCAAGGCCGTGATGAAGGCAGCCGCCGACAGGATGATCCCCTGCTACCTGGAGCTCGGGGGCAAGGACCCGATGATCGTGCTGGCGGACGCCAACCTGGACCGTGCCGCCAACGCCGCCACGTACTACTCGATGAACAACGGCGGCCAGGTGTGCGTCTCGGTCGAGCGCGCGTACATCGAGGCGCCGGTCTATGACCAGTTCGTCGAGAAGGTCACCGACAACATCCGCAGCCTGCGGCAGGGCGCGCCCGGCGAGGCGGGCTCCGTCGACATCGGCGCCGTCACATTCCCGCCGCAGCTCGAGATCGTCGACAGCCAGGTCAAGGACGCGGTCGCGAAGGGCGCGAAGGTCCTCGTCGGCGGCCATCCGAAGGAGGGCGCGGGCCGCTTCTTCGAGCCGACCGTCCTCGTCGACGTCGACCACTCGATGAAGATCATGCAGGAGGAGACGTTCGGTCCCGTCCTGCCGATCATGAAGGTCGCCGACGCGGACGAGGCGGTGCGCCTGGCGAACGACTCGGCGTACGGGCTCCAGGCGAGCGTGTGGACGCGAGACACGAAGCGCGGCGAGCAGCTGGCGCGGCGGGTCGAGGCGGGCGCCGTGTGCGTCAACGACGCGCAGGTCAACTACGCGGCGATGAACCTGCCGATGGGTGGCTGGAAGGCGTCTGGCCTGGGCACCCGACACGGCGCCGCCGGGATCCGCAAGTACACGAAGGTCCAGTCGCTGCTCGTGACCAAGCTCGCGCCCAACAAGGACCTCCACATGTTCCCGTACCGCAAGAGGCGTACCCGCACCATGCAGCGGCTGTCCAAGTTCGTGTACGGCCGCGGCAAGCGCGACTAGCCGGCTCGCCCTCGTTAGGCGGCCTGGCGGTCTGCGCCTACCCGGCCGTGTAGGCGCTGTACACGGCCGCGCCGAACACGGGAAGCTGTTTGTCGGCCGCATACCCGAGTCGCTGGAGCGCGAACAGCTCCTCGATGCTCGCGAGCAACGAGTAGTGGTTGAAGTAGTCGGTCACGTCCGGGTTGTTCGGCTTCACGTACTGGGATAGAAGCAGCAGCCCAACCTGGCCGCCGCCCCCGGTGGGGTTGGTCTCCCCGCCGCCCAGCGAGGCCGGGCCGGTGGCGCCCGTCGGACCGGTCGGTCCCGTGGTCCCGGTGGCGCCCGTGGTCCCCGTCGGCCCCGTCGCTCCCGTCGGTCCGGTCGTGCCGTCAGGTCCGATCACCGGCGGGGGAGCGCCCTCCATGTTCGGATAGGTGGGGTTGCCGCAGCAGCTGCTCGTGTCGGCGAATGGCCCGGTCTGAGGCGCGTTGTCGAACGTGATCGCGATCAGACCGTCGGCTTTGTATGCAGGCGAGTGCTGGATCTGCGGAATCACCGACTTGAGGAACGCGTCGGCCGCCGCGATCCCCGACCGCGCGTGCGGAGCGCACGGAGCGTCGCTGCCATCGTCACACGCGTCGGCGACGATGTAGGAGAACGAAGGGGTGCTGCTCGTCTTCTTCAGGTCCGTTGCGAGCTGACGCAGCGGCACGTCGTTCTTCGGGCACGCGCCCGTCGTGGTCAGCGACGAGAAGTACATGAATGGGTTGCGCCAGGTGGCGTAAGGCTGTGACGGCGTGGCCCTCGAGCTGCCGGTGCTGCCGAGCCGGGGATGGCACTGCTCGGTCCCCGCCGTCTTCTGGTTGCCGTTGGTTTGCAGGTAGGTCTTCCAGGTCTTGCCAGCTGCCGTCAGCTGGTCGGCGAGCGACTGTGCGCTCGACGCGAAGACGCACCCGCTGCCCAGGAGCTGGTTCTGCGCGCCGAACCCGCTGGCGATGAACGGGTCGTAGGTTGGACAGTCCGCGGCGGTCTCGGGATTGGGTCCCTGCCCGCTCACCAGCGCCAGCTCGTTGGCGAGCGGGCTGCCGGCGACGGAGTAGTAGTTGATGACCACCTCGCCCGCTTTGGCAAGAGTCTTCGCGAGATACGGGTCGTTCGCGGTGCGCGCGAAGGTCTGGTTGTAGCCCTGGCCGGAGAGCACCACCATGAACACGTGCTTGATCGGAGGAAGCGTCGTCGAGGCAGGGGTGCTGTTGGTCGTGGTGGAGCCGGAGCTCCCGGACCCCGAGCTTCCGGAGCTGGGAGCGGCGGTCTGCGGCGCTGGTGTCGTCGTGGTGATCGTGATCGACCCACCGCTGCCGCCGGAGCCCCCGCCGCCGGGGCCGCCCGAGCCGCTTCTGACCGGCGTCGACGCGCTCTGATGGCTCGACGGCGAGAGCGCGACGATCACCGGGGTGAGCGGGCTGGCGGCGCTTCCGCTCACCAGCGAGCCGACCACCACTCCAAAGCCCAGCATCCCCAGCACCGCGACCGCGGCGGCCCGCGGAGCCCCGACCCACGCATCGAAGCGGCTCGGCTCGGGCGCGGGTGCCGTTGCCGGCAGCGCGCCACCGGCGGGGATCCGCCTGCCCTGCTCCATGATCCCGCCGATCAAGCTCGAGATGTGCCGGGGCAGGGAGCCTCTGCGGGCCCCGCATTCGACGCAGTAGCGCTGGTCGTGCGCGAGCGGCGAGCTGCACTCTGCGCACCGACCGGGGTGCAGATGGGTGCTCGAGGATCCCTCCATGCGACCGACTAGTGTCGCGGGCGCAAGCAGCGAGAATGTGAACGCCCTGTGACCGGCGCGAAACGCCTCCACGACTACGATTCCGCGTTCATGCTCGGCGCGGGCGCCGCCTGCTCAGTCACATCTTGGTTACATCTTTGCCGCGGCGGCCGACCATACTCAGCGCCGTGTCAACGGATGCGATCCGCGCCGGCGACGACGGCTCGCCGACGACCGAGTTGGTCACCGGCGTGGTCGGGGATCGCTGCGCCAACTGCCAGTCTCCGCTGTCGCCGGATCAGCGCTACTGCGTGAACTGCGGCGAGCGGCGCGGCCGGCCCCGCTTCTCCTACGACACGCTGGTCACGCAAACCGCCCCGGCAGCGGCGGCCGAGCCCCCCGCCCCCACGCGCCAGCGCAGGTTCTCTTCTGGGGCGACGCTGGTGGCCGGGGTTGCGACGCTCCTGATCGCGCTGGGCGTGGGCGTCCTGATCGGCCACGACAGCAACAGCGGCACGCCGGCACGCGCGTCGGCGCCGCCCGTGATCACCGTCAACGGAGGCTCTGGGGCCACCGCCGGCACGAACGCCGGGGCCAATACGACCGCGGCCACCCCAGCCACCCCGACGTCAACCGGCACCTCCAAGGGCAAGTCCGGCAAGGTCAAGGTGACTCACGTGGTGGTCAGCGCGAAGACGGCGAAGGCCGCCACCCAAGCCGCCTCGAAGGTCCTCGGGTCGAGCAAGAACCTGTCGAATAACTCCCAGCAGCAGATCGGCGGCTCGTGCAGCGGCGGCGCCGGTTGCCAGAACGGCAAATTCACCGGCAACTTCTTCCCCGGCGGCTAGACGTGCCGGAATTCCTACAGCGCGCGAGTAACGCCGTCAGCGGCGTCGTCCGGCGGCCCGGCCGCAAGCCTTCCGCTTCGAACGGCGGCGGCGCGTTCGCGCCGCCGACCAACGACCAGGCGCTGATCGATCTTCAGCGGCGCCGCGACCAGCTGAACGCGAAGGTCGCCGAGCTCCAATGGGACCTCGGCGGGCTGGTATACGAGATGGCGATCCGTGACCGGATTCGCGTCGACGTCCTGGTTCGGCGCGCGGCCGAGCTCCAGAACGCCGACGCTGAGCTGGGCGAGGTCGAGCGGATCCTGAGGCTCGAGCAGACCTCGACGGCGGGCGAGTGCGGCTCGTGCGGAGCCCCCCACTCGAGCGGCGCCGCGTACTGCTGGCAGTGCGGCCAGCCGCTGCTGCAAGAGGTGCACAGCGACACGATCGCCGCGCCGTAGCGTCGGCTGACCAGCACGCTGCGGCAACGGGCGGGCGATAACCAGCCTAGACCCGCGCGATCCAGCCCCCGCCGGCGGGAAGGAAGCCGGGATCCTGGCCGTCGCCGCGGCGCGCCTCGAGCACCAGCTCTCCCGTCCTGATCACGGGCGCGGGGTCTCTCCCGAAGTTGGCCGCGATCAGATGGTTTCCACGCTGGAACATGACGGTCTGGCCCGGCGACGCGAGGAACCGGAGCCCCGGGCCGAGCCCGCCCCGCAAGCGGATCACCCGCCGGAACAGCGCGAGCGCCGACTCTGGATCTTGCCCCTGCTCGGCGACGTTGCGCCGCTGTGGGTCGATCGGCGGTAACCACGGGGCGCCGGTCGTGAATCCGCCCCCCGGCGACGGATCCCACTGCATCGGGTGCCGATAGCGATCTCTTCCGACCTGGTCCTGCGGAGGATCCACACCGGGGCCGTCGATCATCCCGAGCTCATCGCCCTGGTAGACGAAGGCCGGCCCGGGTAGCGAGAGGAACAGCAGAGCGGCGGCTCGAAAGCTTGCGCCGAACCGCGTGGCGAAGCGCGTGAAGTCGTGGTTCGAGAGGACCCAGGCGACCTTGCCCGTGGCGTGGGCTGCGGCGATCGTCGTCTCGAGCAGCTTCGCGTCCGGACCGACGTTCATCGGTTCGAACGCGAATACCAGGTCGAGCGTCTGCGTGTAGGGCTGGAGCTGATCGGTTGGTACGTACGCCTCGCCGACCAGGAACGAGTCTCCTGCCGCCTGGCGGATCGCTCGCAGGGCGACCCCGATGTCGGGCGCGTTGGCGGAGTTGACGTGGCTCAGGCGGCCGTACTCGTCCTGGAGGGGTAAGACGGAAGGATCGGTCGCGGGCGGATCGTCACGTAGCCGACGATCCTTCATGAGCGCCTGGACCGCATCGAGCCTGAATCCATCCACTCCGCGGTCCAGCCAGAACCTGAGCGCCTTGCCGATCTCCGCCCGCACCTCTGGATTACGCCAGTTCAGGTCGGGTTGCTGCACGGAGAACGTGTGCAGGTAGTAGCGGCCGGTCTCGGGGTCGCGCTGCCAAGCCGGACCTCCGCTCGCGTCGCGCCAATTGTTCGGAGCGGTGTCTGCCCAGAAGTAGAAGCTCGGCCGCGCCCGAAACCACGGATGCTCGATCGAGGTGTGTGCGGGGACGAAGTCGAGCAGTACCCTCAGGTCGCGTTCGTGCGCGGCTTTCAGAAGCCGGTCGAAGTCCTGGAGGGTCCCGTAGGCGGGATCAACCGCCGTGTAGTCGGTTACGTCATAGCCGAAGTCGGCGTTCGGTGACGGATACGGAGGGGAGATCCAAATCGCCGCCGCACCGAGGCTCTCGATGTGATCAAGCCGCGAGATGATCCCCGCCAAGTCGCCGACGCCGTCACCATCCGAGTCCTGAAACGAGCGGATATAGATCTGGTAGATGACGGCGTCGTGCCACCACATCGGCACTGGAGCGTAGCCCCGCCGCGGCCGCCGCCACGCGGCCGGGATCAGCCGAACTGCCCGGTCACGTAGTCGCGCGTGCGCGTGTCCTTCGGGCTGCGGAAGATCGTCTCCGTGTCGCCGTACTCGATCAGCGTTCCAACTTGGTCGACGCGGTCGAGGCTGAAGAACGCCGTCTGATCGGCGACACGCGCCGCCTGCTGCATGTTGTGGGTGACGATCACGATCGTGTAGCGGTTCTTGAGCGTGTGCATGAGGTCCTCGATCGACGCGGTCGAGACCGGGTCGAGCGCCGAGGCCGGCTCGTCGAGCAGCAACACGTCGGGCTCGACCGCGATCGCGCGGGCGATGCACAGCCGCTGCTGCTGGCCGCCCGAGAGACCGAGCGCGCTCGTGCGCAGGCGGTTCTTGACCTCGTCCCACAGCGCCGCCTGCTTCAGCGCGCGCTCGACGCGCTCGTCGAGCCCTGACTTCAACCCGAGGTTGCGGGGCGCCCACGCGACGTTGTCGTAGATCGACTTCGGGAATGGGTTGGGCTTCTGGAACACCATCCCGATCCGGCGCCGGACCTCGACCCGGTTGACGCCGGCGCCGTAGACGTCGTGGCCGTGATAGAGAACCTGGCCGGTCAGCCTGAAGCTGGGGATCGAGTCGTTCATGCGGTTGAGGCTGCGGATGAACGTGGACTTGCCGCATCCGGAGGGACCGATCACGGCGGTGACCAGGTTGCGGCGGATCTTCATGCTGGTGCCCATCAGCGCCCGGTTGCTGCCGTAGTAGACCGACATGTCGCGGATGTCGAACACCACCGGCCGCGATTCGTTGATCCGCACGCCTTGGGCACGGTGGCTCGCGATCGTCGGAGTGCGTGCGCCGGTCCGTATCCGCACTCGGGCCGGGACCGGCTGGTCGTCACGCGCGCGGTCCTCGGTGGAGTCCCAGACGGTCATGACGCGCCCATCTTCGCACGGCTGCGCGCCAGGATGACCCGCGCGAGGAGATTGGCCAACAGGATCATCACAAGGAGAATGAAGGCCGCTCCCCAGGCGCGAACGAACACGCCCGAGACCGCCTCCTCCGTGATCGTGTAGATGTACATCGGGACGCTCGGGATTCCGTGGAACGGGTTGAGCGAAGTCGTCTGGGTGTTGAAGATCGAGTCGCAGATCAGCAGCGGCGCGGTTTCGCCCGCACCGCGCGCGATCGCGAGGATCGCTCCGGTCACGATCCCGCCCGTCGCTGCCGGGAGGATCACGGTCAACACGCTCCGCCACCGGCTCACGCCGAGCGCGTCGGCTGCCTCGCGCAGGCTTCCGGGAACGAGCAGCAGCACCTCCTGGGCCGATCGGGCCATCAGCGGCAGGATCACGATCGCCAGCGCGACCGCTCCGGCGAACCCCGACTCCTGATGCAGAGGGAGCACGATCAGTCCGTAGACGAACAGACCCACCACGATCGTCGGGATCCCTTGCATCAGATCGAGCCCGAGCTTGAGTGCCCGTCCAGTGCGGGAGTCTGCGCCTGCGAACTCCGTCAGGTACAGGCCCGTGAGGACCCCTATCGGTACTGCGATCAGCGCCGCGATCGTGACGATCTCGAGCGTGCCCAGCAGCGCGTTCGCGATCCCCCCGCCGACGAGCCCCACCGGATTGTGGATCACGAAGCCGATGCTGAGCGCGGAGGCGCCCTTGGTCACGACCGAATAGACGACGATTACAAGCATCCCGACCCCGATCGCGGCCGCCACCGTCGCGAGGACACGGACGAGGCGATCGACGGCGTCTCGGCGGCGAAGGTTGCCTGAGGCGGTCAGCGGGGCCGTCGGGTCGAACAGGGGGACGTCCGGCGCTGCGAAGTCAGTGGAGGTGGTCATGCGGCGACCGCGCGCGCGTAGGACCGTTCGACGTCGAAGCGCCCCGCGATCCAGCGTGCGGCCAGGCTCGTGAGCAGTCCGATCGCAAGCAGAATCAGGCCGCAGTACCACAACGACGCGATCAGCAGGTTGCTCGACGCTCCGACGAACTGGTTCGCGATCCGCTCGGCCAGCGTCGCGCCCGGCTGGAAGAGCGAGGCGTGAATCGCGCTCACGTCGCCGATCACCAGCGAGACCGCGATCGCCTCGCCGAGCGCCCGCCCCAGCGCGAGCACCATCGCTGCGCTCACTCCCGACACCGTGCTCGGGAGCACGATGCCGCGGATCACCTCCCATTGCGTGGCGCCAAGAGCGGCGGCGCCCTCCCTGAGCTCGCGAGGTACGGTGAGAAACAGGTCACGGCTGAGCGACGCGACGATCGGCAGGATCATGAACGTCAGCACCAGCCCGGCGGAAAACACGCTGATTCCGGTCGTCTGCGGCGGGCCGAACAGCGGGATCCAGCCGAGCGCACTGTTGAGACCGGGCTCGATGCTCTGGACGAACGGCACCAGCACGATCAGGCCCCAGAAGCCGTAGATGATGCTCGGCACCGCCGCGAGCATCTCCACCAACGGCCCGACCACCGCCCGCACCTTCGGGGAAGCGAGCATCGCGAGGTAGATGGCGATCGAGATCCCGAGGGGCCCCGCGATCGCCAGCGCCATCACCGAGCTGACCACCGTGCCGTAGATCAGCGTGGCCGCCCCCATCTGGCCGAAATGCGGCTCCCACACCTGGTGGCCGATGAAGCCCAGCCCGAACCGCGAGATCGCCGGGCCGGCGTTGCTGATCAGCTGATAGACGATGTCGCCGAGCGTCAGCGCGACCAGGACGCCGGCGGCCGCGCACAGCCAGAACAGCACGCGATCGCCGGTCTCGCCGGCCCCCCGGGCGCCGCGCGCGAACGCGCGCGACAACCCGGCCAATGAAACGCCCCTCGTTGACACGCGGCGCAAGGCTAGAGAAACCGCACCGCCGAACTCCGCCGAGGTCGTTGGGTCGTCACAACATTTCAAAACCTCGGTAACAAGTCGGCAACAGGTGGCCGATCGGGCATCGCGATGCTTAGCCCGGCTCGATAGGGCGGCCGGGCCACACCGAGCTTTCAACGGGGTTCTCCTAACCGAAAGGAACTGCTTTGCTCTTGAAGAGATTGGCCATCGCCAGCGCCGCGACTGTGCTCGCGGGCGGCGCCCTCGGCCTGAGTGCCGCCGCTGCGTCGGCGGCCACGCTCAGTGGCGCGGGGTCGACGCTCGTCGCCCCGATCGAGGCCGAGTGGGGGGCCGCGTGGGGCAGCGCCACTGGGAATACGGTCACCTACAACTCCGTCGGCTCTGGGACGGGGTACAAGGACATCGCGCAAGGCTTGGTTGACTTCGGCGCCTCGGATGCGCCGCTGTCGGCGTATTCGTCGCCCCCTTGCAACAGCTGCGTCCAGATCCCCTGGGGTCTGACCGCGACCGGCGTGAGCTACAGCCTCCGCGGGCTCAGGCTTCCGAGGGGCAGGGCCTTTCACCTGACGTCGCGGGTCATCGCCGCGATCTACCTCGGGCAGATCAAGAACTGGGCGGATCCCCAGATCAGGCGGATCAACCCGGGAGCGAGGATCCCGAGCACGCCGATCACGGTGTTCTGGCGCAGCGATGCGTCGGGCGACTCGTTCGCGTTCAGCTCGGAGCTCTCCGACGTGTCCGGGACATTCAGGGGGAGGGTCGGCCCGTCCACCCAGCCGAGCTTCCCGGTTGGCCTAGGCGAGAAGGGCAACGGCGGTCTGGCCGCGGCACTCGGCCAGACCAATGGCGGCATCGCCTACATCTCGGTGGCGTACCTGCTGGCGAACAACCTGCCAGCCGCGGCGGTCCAGAACAACGCTGGTCGCTACGCGGTCCCGAACCTGGGCGCGATCTCGGCGGCGGCGTCGGTGTTCCACAGCGTCCCTGGCAATCGCCAGCTGACGATCGTCAACCCGCCGCGGAGGGTCAAGACGGCGTACCCGATCTCCACGTACACGTACGTAATGGTGCCGACGAACGCCCCCCAGGGAGCGCTGCTCAGGTCGTTCATCAGCTACGCACTCACCGGAGGCCAGGCCTTCGGCCCGCGGCTCGGCTTCGTGCCGCTGCCGAGGGCCGTGGTGAGCGCATCCCAAGCCACGCTCAGGACCATCCAGTAGGCGGGTGTGACTAGAGCCACTCCGTGCTGGGCCCGGCTGCCGAGGCGGTCGGGCCCCGAGGCACATTTCGTGACGTTTTCCACCCGAGAGAGATGGAGGTATTCGTGAGACGTCGTATGTGGTTCGCCCTGATCGTGGTCATGGCAGCCTCGCTAGTGATCGGAGTCGGATTCGCCGGGGCGGCGAGTCCGAAGAAGCCGGCCGCCAAGTTCACAACGCTGAACTGCAGGGTGTCGCTGACGACCGAACCCCCGCCCGGCTCGAACACCGTCAACCAGCCGCAGGCCCAGGGCTCGCAGTACGGGCCCATCCACTGTCGCACCGCCGGGTTCGGCGGTGGGCTAGAGGGTGATTCGTTCACCATCCCCGACAGCGGTGACACGGTCGCCAAGTACAACGCGTACTTCAGCGCCGGGTCGATCAAGGGGTCGTTCGACATCACGCCAGGAGAGCCCGGTCCGCTGTCGAGCAACAGCTTCTCGAGCCAGACGTGGACCGGGACGATGACGGTCGACGGCGGCACCGGTGTCTACAAGGGGATCACCGGCAAGAAGAACTCGGGCGTCATGAACTGCTCGAGCCCTGACAGCGTGCATATGACCTGCACCGAGACGGTCAAGGTCAAGATGCCGTCCACGACGGGCTGAGCGAGTAGGTCGAGAAAGCCGGCGTGGGCACCGACTCCTCCGCCCACGCCGGCCCTCGCCATTGGGGGACGCTCAGCCCTGGAGGCAGCGGGGCATCTGCAGCGCGCGCCAGCCATCGTTCGCCCGGGTCTCCAGCGGGCCCAGCCGCTGCTGGAGCGGCGGGGATCCGCGGGCTCACTGCAGCTCGACGCCGAGTAGGCGCTCGAGCTCGGCGATCGTCTCGCCGGCGGAGGTGTGGTGAACCGTCGCCATGCCGAGCTCTGAGGCCGGAGCCAGGTTGAACGGAAGGTCGTCGACGAACACGCACCGCTCGGGCTCGAGGCCGATGCTTTGCGCGCCCAGCTCGTAGATCTTCGGCGTCGGCTTTCGCATCCCCACCTCCCCTGAGATCACGATCCCGTCGAACAGCTCGGCGAGCAGCGTCCGGTC
>Ga0187776_10000461_pt1 | contig 19574 bp, 22 predicted proteins | sample 0216_BV02_MP12_2_FD_132426 | JGI IMG/M metagenome (GOLD analysis project Ga0187776, IMG submission 132426) | Tropical peat soil microbial communities from peatlands in Department of Meta, Colombia - 0216_BV02_MP12_20_MG | ecosystem: Environmental > Terrestrial > Soil > Wetlands > Peat | place...
ATGGATCTCGGCTGCTACCGGGGGCTCCGTCACCGCCGCGGGCTCCCGGTTCGCGGGCAGCGCACCCACACCAACGCCCGCACGCGAAAGGGACCGCGGCGATCCATGATCCGGCGGAAGAAGTAAGGGGAGCAGGAGGAGCAATGGCAAAAGCGAAAGGAAAACTGACGAGGAAAAAGAAGGAACGCAAGAACGTCCTGAACGGTATTGCCCACATTCAGTCCACCTTCAATAATACGATCATCACCATCACGGACATGAATGGCAATGTGCTTGCCTGGTCCAGTGCCGGCAGTCAGGGCTTCAAGGGGTCACGGAAGAGTACGCCCTTTGCGGCGCAAATGGCAGCGGAGAATGCCGCCAAGAAGGCTCAGGAACATGGAGTGCAGAACATCGAAGTCTACGTCAAGGGCCCCGGTTCCGGCCGCGAGGCGGCCCTTCGTGCCCTGCAAGCGGCAGGCTTCACCGTCAGTCTCATTCGGGATGTTACCCCGATTCCTCACAACGGCTGCCGTCCGCCCAAGAGGCGGCGAGTGTAGGGAAGGAGGTCCAGCGTGGCTCGACATACTACGTCGGTATGCCGTCTCTGTCGTCGAGAGAATCTCAAGCTGTTCTTGAAAGGGGACCGCTGCTACTCGGACAAGTGCGCCTATGAACGGCGCGGCTATCCTCCGGGCCAGCACGGTCAGGCGCGCGGGAAGCACTCGGACTACGCTCTCCAGTTGCGGGAGAAACAGAAGGTCAAGCGGATGTACGGGCTCCTGGAGCGCCAGTTTCACACGTACTTCTACAAGGCGGAGCGGCAAAAAGGAATCACCGGAACGAACCTTCTCGTCTTCCTGGAGCGCCGGCTCGACAACGTCGTCTATCGCCTGGGCTTCGCCAACTCCAGGTCACAAGCTCGGCAATTGGTTCGGCACTCACACTTCCTCGTGAACGGCGACCGGGTCAACATTCCCTCGTACCTGGTGGACGTGGGAGACACGGTGGAGGTCAGGGAGAAGAGTCGCGAACTCCTTCCCCTCCGGGTTGCAGTTGAAGCGGCGGCCCGTCGCGGTGTGCCCCAGTGGCTCGAGGTGGACAAGGAGAAACTGAAAGGCACGGTGAAGTCATTGCCGGCGCGGGAAGACCTGACCATGCCCATTCAGGAACAGCTCATCGTTGAGCACTATTCCAAGTAACCCCCGTGGCCAGACGACCCGATGGCCGAGAAGGGGACCTCACACAAGGGGAGCCGAAATGGAGCGGAATTGGCGTGAACTGATTAAGCCGAGACGGCTTGAAAGGGATGAGAGTTCCTATTCGAAGTTCTACGGTAAGTTCTCCTGCGAGCCTCTGGAGAGAGGATTCGGAATCACGATGGGGAACGCCCTCAGGCGAGTCCTCCTCTCTTCCGTGCAGGGTGCGGCAATCACCTCGGTGAAGATCGACGGTGTGCTTCACGAATTCTCATCCATCCCCGGTGTCCGCGAAGACGTGACCGATATTATCCTGAACCTGAAAGAGATACGACTCAAGCTTCACGGCGAGGAGGCCAAGACCGTCTACGTCGAGAAGGCCGGCAACGGCTCGTTGACCGCCAGCGACCTCGTCTGCCCGCCCGAGGTGGAAGTCCTCAACCCTGAGGCCCACATTGCGTCTCTCTCGAAGGATGCGAAACTTCGGATGGAAATGCAGGTCAAACTAGGCAAAGGCTATGTGCCGGCGGAACGAAACAGGGAGGAGGGCGCTCCCATCGGGGTCATCCCTATGGATGCCACCTTCTCGCCGATCCGAAAGGTGAACTACGTGGTCACCCAGGCTCGGGTCGGGCAAATTACCGACTACGACAAACTCACCGTGGAGATCTGGACCGACGGGAGCGTTAAGCCGGAGGACGCCCTGGGCTATGCCGCCAAGATCCTCAAAGAGCAGGTCTCCATCTTCATCAACTTCGAGGAGGCGACGGAGCCGAAGAAGGAACAAGTGGTCCAGGAAGAGACGCCCTTGAACGAGAATCTTTTCCGCACCGTGGAAGAACTCGAGCTGTCGGTCCGCTCTGCCAACTGTCTCAAGAACGCCAACATCCGCTACATCGGGGAACTCGTGCAGAAGTCCGAGACAGAGATGCTGAAGACCAAGAACTTCGGACGGAAATCGCTCAATGAGATCAAGGAAATCCTGACCGAGATGGGCCTGTCGCTGGGAATGAAACTGGAGAATTTCCCGTCACGTGAGGAAATCGAGGTGAGAAAGGAACAGGAGTAGATGCGACATAGCGTAAGTGGCAGAAAGCTGAGCCGTACCACCAGCCATCGGCTGGCCATGTTTCGAAACCTGGTCACTTCCCTGCTGCAGAACGAGCGGGTGTACACTACCGATGCCAAGGCCAAGGAGATTCGCCGCTGGGCCGACCGGATGATCACCCTGGGGAAACGCGGAGACCTTCACGCCAGACGCCAGGCGCTCCAGGTCGTCCGTGACAAGACGATCGTGGCCAAGCTTTTTACCGACCTGGCCCAGCGCTACCAGGCACGAAGCGGGGGCTACACGCGGACGGTGAAGGTGGGTTTTCGTCCGGGGGATGGAGCGCCCATCAGCATCATCGAGCTCATGGCGGGCGAGACGGAGAAGAAGAAAAAGAAGCGGAAGGGCAAGAAAGAAGGGGCAGCCCCGGCGCGAAAGAAGAAAGCTGCCCCCGCCAAGCCTGCCAAGGCGAAAAAAGAGGGGGTGCCGAAGAAGGAAAAGAAGGCAGCTCCCGCGACCGCCGAGAAACCCGCTCCTGAGGAGCCGAAGGAGAGCGAATAACTCGTTTTGCCTGCACGGACGGGGCGGCGTCAGGCCGCTCCGTCTTTTTTGTTCGCGCCCCGATACCTCTCCCCAAGGCGCGGACCGGCGAGGCGGATCGCGGCAGGCCTTGCTTCTCCCTCAGTCCCGTCTATTCCTGGGCTATGGTCAGCATCGAACTCGACAATATCACCTTCGCCTACGGAGACGGCCAGATTCGTTCCTCCCTGCGAACCTCAGTGGTCGCCGCCCGGTGCGCAATGAGGTATCTGTAATGCTCGAGCAGTTCTGCCGGGCGGTGGAGAAGGGCCCATGGTAGCGTATTCCCCCCCAAACAATACGAAAGCCCTCTCCGGTGAGGGCTTGCAGGTGACGGGACCGGGGTGCCTGGGCGCGCTACAGGGTGTTGACGTCAATGCTCCGGATGTAACGCATTACATCTTCCATGATCTTGGGAACGCGGAAGTCCAATTCACTCTCCCGATGATCTCCCTTGTCGCCTTCTCTCCAGGGGCTGCTTACTGCGGATTCATCGAAGTCTGACGGGATCTCGCTCTCCGCTCCCAGGGAAAAGGGAGTGTGCAAAGGAAACGCGTCTCGGGAACCGTAGAGGAGCCGTGAAATCGCCATCCGACGGATCAGTTCGCTCCGTGACATGATCTTTACCTCCGGATATGGTGAACAACGAGATTCCACTCGTCGATCTCTTCCAGTCGTCCTTTCCTCGCAGAGGGTTACATTCCCGGCCACAACCTAATCACGAGAGGGCAGAGTGTAAACCCCTCTCAGAACTTTCCTGACAGCCACCTTCATGAGAGCTCTTCTCCCCCAACTTCCACCTTTATCAAAGGGAGACCGAGGGGGCTTCCACACCCCGCTTTTGGTCGCCATTTCACCCCATCCCCCGACGCTCTGGGAGAGCTACCAGAAATCCGTGGCATCTGCGAGTTTTGCGAGGCGGAACCCGCGTCCCCATCTTCTCTTCGCGGTCTTGGCGTCGCTTGCGTGAGGCGGTTTTCCTTTGACCTCATCCGTCACTCGGGTGTATTAGAAGCGGGTGTCGGCGATCAGTCCCGGGAGAGACCTCTGAGTCGAGGCCGGCAGCAAACGTTCGTGGAAATCGAAAAGCGGCTTTGGGTGAATAGTGGAGGATTAATCCCCAGGGCTCGCTACGATACGATCTTGGTCAACCGATTGCCCTTACTGGACAAGCGCAGAATGGGCGGTTATGTGGGTAGTCTGAGGGAGCGACGGAGGAACTATGCAGGGGGTTTTTGAAGTTTACGTGCAGACGCACTTTTCTGCTGCTCATTCTCTCAAGGGCTATGCCGGCGACTGCGCCCGGACACACGGCCACAACTGGATTGTCGAGGTCTTTGTGAAGTGTGGGGAGCTGGACGAGATCGGCATCGGGATCGATTTCACGGACGTCAAAAGGGCCGTAAAGGAAGTCTTGGCTGGGCTTGACCATTTCAACCTAAACGAACTGCCTGCCTTCAGCGAGGTGAATCCGACCTCTGAGAATATTGCCAAGTTCTTGTACGGAGAACTCAGTAGGAAGCTCAACTCAGACGTAGTCAGGGTGGCCAAGGTCAAGGCCTCCGAAACCCCTGGTGCCGGAGCCTTCTACTGGGAGGAATAGGTGGGCCTGAGGGTGAACGAGATCTTCTACAGCATCCAGGGAGAGTCTTCCCACGTTGGGCGTCCCTGCGTCTTTGTTAGGCTCACCGGGTGCAACCTGCGTTGTTCATACTGCGACACCCAGTATGCTTATGAAGAGGGGGAAGAGTTCGAGGCCGATGCCATAGTGAAACGAGTCCGAGCGTACCGATGCCCTCTAGTAGAGGTTACCGGCGGCGAACCTTTGATCCAGACTGAGACCCCAATTCTCATCCGTCGCTTGCTCGATGAGCGGTATGAGGTGTTGTTGGAGACAAACGGCAGTCAAGACATCAGTCGAGTTGACGACCGATGCGTGCGGATCGTCGATATCAAGTGTCCTTCGAGCGGCGAGGCGAAAAATAACGACCTAGGGAACCTCGTGAGGCTCACTGAGAAAGACGAAGTTAAGTTTGTCATTGGTGACAGGGCAGACTACGAGTACGCTAAGAAGACGCTGGCCTCGATGAACTCGAACGCCAACAAGGTTCGAGCGGTTCATTTCTCACCCGTGCTCCAGAACATCCATCCGAGACTGTTGGCAGAGTGGATCCTCGAGGACCACCTGGATGTGAGGCTGCATCTGCAACTCCATAAATTCATCTGGGACCCCAATCAGAGAGGGGTTTGAGAGCCGGTTGATAGATGAGTGGATAGCGAGGCTTGGACTCTAAGAAGGAGGTTTGATCCAGCCGGAGGCCGACAAGCCCGCGTGAAAGGTCAGTGCTCTTGCCCGATCGCAGCGGGCGGTAAATCCCCACCGCGCTCTTTGCGCCTTGGCGTGAGGCGAGAAGAGTCTGCGGCATCTGGGAGTTTCGCGAAGCGAACCCTGCGTCCCAATTCTGTTCCCAGAATCGGGGTCACCCATTAGAGGTGGGTCGCCATGCAACCCTTTTCCCTTTTACCCGGAGGTCGAGCAATGAGCAGCGACAAGTCATCGAAACTGTTTTCCCTCGATAAGTACGCGTGCAACGCGCGGGTGGTTCCCGCCCTCCTTGTCCTTTTTCCCATCGGCATCTCTATTGCGTGCCTCTTCCCCGAGAAATTAGCCGGCTGGGATCTGATTGTGTGGCTGGGAACCTCAGCGGGCTTGGCTGTCTTTCTGGAGCAGCTAGCGCGGGATCGCGGCCTGCACAGGCAGGAGGAACTCTTCAAGAGCTGGGGAGGGAATCCTTCCACGGCGATGCTGAGGCACAGGGAATCCCTGGTTAACCGTCCGACATTGATTCGTTACCATGAAAAACTCAGCCGTCTTGTTCCCATCAAGCTGCCAGCCCTTGAAGAGGAGATAAAGGACCCCCAGGCGGCGGAGGCCATCTATGAGTCGTGCGGCGACTTCCTCAGGGCCAGAACGCGCGACAAGGAGAAGTTCCAGTTACTTTTCGAGGAAAACGTCAACTACGGTTTCAGGCGTAACCTTTGGGGAATGAAGGTTCTGGCGTTTATCCTGAATGCGCTGTCTGTAGGCATTGCTCTCACCCAGGTCCATCCAGACTGGCTGAAGCCGGCTCATGTTAGACCCGTAGTGTGGGTAGCCCTCCTGCTTGACGTGTCATTTCTGCTTGTCTGGCTCTTTGTGATAAACCCGGCCTGGGTCAAGAGTGCAGCCGAGGCTTACGCCAAGCAGCTTCTGGCAGCCATCGATGTCTTGGAACCGAAAAATCACTAGCAAAAGTGAAAAAGGGGGACGTGGGGCCCACAAGACAATGGACAGATGGCAGCATGCAGCTGGCAGTCCGTGAGAGAGGGTTAGTTGTTAGGTTGACAGAGAGACCTTCCTCCGTTGTTCCGGGCAGGTGGTTGCTCCTTTCCGCTTAGAGTTCCCTGGTGTCCTGCGGTTCTCAAGACAATAGGAAAACGCCGAAAACGAGGGCACAGGAGGCGCCGAGAGGGGGTCGGACCACGCCAAGTGATCGAGATGATGTGACAACGTGCTCAGAAATCCCCGAATTTGGCACTTATATTCGCATTCTTGTGGTCAGAAATGAGTGCTTTAAGGCAAAGTGTTTTGGTGCGATGGACTGCCATTCCACTTCGAGCCCAGGCGCACTGTGTCAAGTCGGGGAGGGGCAGCAAATTACAGCTTGGTCCCTGGCGCGGTTCGGCGTCGGCTTGCACCTGCAATAGGGATCGGGTGAACCTGGGAAGCTCGGTGTCAGGCGAGGACAACACGCTTGCCTGTCCGCGCAAACTCGAAGAAGGGGAGCGACGAACGATTCAGTTCTTCGGTTCTTCCGGAAGTCGAGCGCCGTGCCAGACCGCGACGATCCATATTGTTTGACCCTTGATTCGATAGAAGAAGCATCAAGGTGCGATCACGACCTCACGACGGGGAAGCTCCGGGAATTCGGGCACCACTCTCCCGGACTTGGGCAACTTTTCCACGCCCTACCTCCTGAAGTACGTCTCGATGTACTACTGAACGTACCGAAGAGCAAGAGGGCAGCAGGCAGGTGACTGCGCGGCGTTAGATTGGAGGCTTGAACAACAAGACACCATAGGGCAGAGGGCATAAGGCAGACGGACTTGGCATGTCTGGATAGGGTAGAACCGCCTTTTTCTTTTTTGGAAGCCTTGATGCCCAAAGTCAGAGCTTGACATCGCCCTCGGCAACCTCGCGCAAGCGCCGGCAGTCGAGGAGGGTCACCCGGTTTCGCTCCACGAGCAAGAGCCCCTGCTGCTGGAGCTTCCTGAAGGTGCGGGACAGGGTCTCACTGATGGTCCCGATCCTCGCGGCAAGAGCGGTCTTGGTCGTTTCCAGCTCGAGGGTCAGGCCGTCTCTGAGGGCGCCGGCGTCCCCCTCGGCCAGCTCGAGGAGGTGGCGGCACAGCCTCGCCCCGACCTCGCGCAGCGAGAGATCCTCGATCTTCACCGTGAGGGCGTGGAGCAGCTCAGCCATGGTGGCGATCATGTTGAGGGCAAGCTGGGGGGTGCGGTGAATGAGCTGGCGAAACTCATTGACCTCGAAACGGACCAATCGACAGGGCTCCAGGGCCTCGGCAAAGACCGGGTACCTGAGCCCTGAGAAGGCCACAGCCTCGGCAAACGTCTCTCCGGCCCGAACCATCCGCAGGATATACTCCTTGCCCTCCGGCGAGATCTTGTAGAGCTTTATTCTTCCCTCGAGAAGGACGAAGAAGCCGGCATCGGGGTCACCGGCGGCAAAGAGGACCTCGCCGGCATCGATCCGCCGCACTCGGGCAATGCGCCCCAGCTCCGCCAGGCTCTCCGGTTCCAGGCGCGAGAATAGGGCCGTTCTTCTCAGGTCTTCGACGAGCGGATTCTGACCCATGACGTCTGCTAACTCCTTTGTCGGCGCACGGACACCGAGGCTCCCACTCCCTGACCGATCGCCTCCAGGGCGCTGCCGCCGCGAACCGCGACCTCCAGGTAGCCGCTGCTTCCTCTGAGGGCGAAGGGGTGTGAAGGGGGCCCCTCCTCGTAGGTCCTGGGACCGACGAGCACTTGGCGGCCCGCGACGGTCACCTCTACCCCCTGGCCAAGGTCTGCCGCGGACGGGACCTCGATGTCGGAGATGAGGTTTCCGAACCGATCGACATGGATGATCTCCCCCTGGACCTCATCATCTCGGCCCAGCCGAGGCGGGGGCGGACCCTGCACCCGGTAGGCAAAGGGAGGTCCAAAATTTTCCAAGGGCACGCCCAGGGAGAGGTGGCCTGCCGCCGGGGCGAAGACGTCGCGGCCGTGGAAGGTAGGGCTCACCTGGGGCAGGCGATACTCGGCGTTTTCCAAGGAAACCACGAGCCGGGGAGGCTCGATGCTGAACACGCAATCGAAGAGTCCATTATCAGGGCCGACGAAGAGGTGCCGGGAACCGGCCGCGGCGAGTCCCCGACGCTGCCCTCCGACCCCCGGATCTACCACGGCAAGATGGATGGTGCCGGCAGGGAACGCGTCAGAGGCTGAGGCGAGCAGAAATCCTCCCTCACGGATGCTGTGCCGGCCGATCTCATGGCTGATGTCCACAAGGACGAGGGCTGGATTGATGGAGAGGAGCACGCCCTTCATGGCGGCGACGTAGTGATCCCGGGTGCCGAAGTCAGTAAGCAGGGTTACAATCCGAGGCATGGTGTAGCAATGGACCGGGCGATAACGTCCAGCGCCCTATAGGTGTCGGCGGCGGCCATGGTCTGACCCATGGCGGGAGCGAGCCGGGTTACCGTATCGCTGCGAAGATCGATCATCGCGCTCGTCCTTCGGGTCGACGCCCTTCTTAACACAGGCGCCGGGGTGAGTCAATGGACTGCGGGTCCGCGGCTGGCTTTCTCCCAGCGTCTTCCTCTATCTCGCGAAGGAGATGGAAAAATTTTGGCGGGCCTGCTATCATGCTATCATTTCGAGCGCGAACCCGGTTCCCACTTCCTGAGCATGATCCCATAGCGATCTGACCATGGACAAAGAGGCGAGTCTCTTCAACGAGGCGGCCGGGCCTCGGCGCTCCTTCCTCCTGACTCTCGCTCCGAGCTTCCCGGGGGCTTCACCGGGAGGATCGTGCAGACGGCCGCTGCCGTTGATCGTAGAGTCCCACGACTCTCTCGCAGAGAAGAAGCGGCTTTCAGTCCGCTCGACCGGCCCGGATCGATGAGTCGAGCCGGTCCATCGTCGCGGTTATTGACAAAGGCAACAGTGAGATCCTGTCAAATCGAGGGGGTGTCCCATGACCTACGAGAACATCTTGTTTTCCGTGGCAGGAGGAATCGCGAGATTGACCTTCAATCGGCCCAAGGTGCTCAATGCCCTAAACCTGAAAACCGTCCAGGAGGTGGCTGATGCCGTCCGCACCGTGGAAGCGGACGAGGCGATCAGGGTGCTCATTCTTACCGGCGCCGGCGACAAGGCCTTTGTGGCGGGGGCCGACATCAGCGAGCTCCAGAAGCTGACCCCTATCGGCGCCGCTCAGTTCGGCGCCGAAGGGCAGAACGTGCTCTTCGCCATTGAGAACCTTCCCATCCCGACCATCGCCTGCGTGAACGGCTTCGCCCTCGGCGGCGGATGCGAGATCGCCATGACCTGCGATTTCATTTACGCGTCGGATAAGGCCAGGTTCGGTCAGCCCGAGATCAACCTGGGCCTCATTCCCGGTTTCGGCGGGACCCAGCGGCTCCTTCGGCTCGTGGGTCGAGCCCGGGCCAAGGAGATCTGCCTGACCGGCGCCATGATCAGCGCCAAGGAGGCGATGGAGATGGGGCTGGTGAACAAGGTCTTTCCTCCAGAGTCCCTCATGGAAGAGACGATGAAGGTCGCTACCCTGATGGCAAGCAAGGGCAAGGTGGCGCTCAAGTCCATCAAGCAGGTCATCAACCGGGGCATGGATACGGATCTCAGAACCGGGTGCGCCCTGGAGATCGAGGCCTTCGCTTTGACCTTCGCCAGCCCGGACGCCAAGGAGGGCACGACCGCCTTTTTGGAGAAACGGGCGGCAACCTTTGCCGGCTCGCGGAAACAGTGAGTGGATGCCGGCCGAGACGCTCTACGGCAGTGAAGGCCTGGGAGCCTCCCTCCGCCGCCTTTCCCGGGCGGGGTTGGCGCGAATCGGCGCGCTTGCTGTGAGAATGGCCGGGAATAGAGTGATAGGTGACGAGAACGTTTCAGACCAGAGGAACCCACAGCCACAGGGAGGAAGGGTCATGAATTTCCAGCTAACAGAAGAGCAACTGATGATTCAGGACATGGCTCGCAAGTTCGCCGAGCGGGAAATCAAGCCCAAGGCTGCCGAGCTGGACCGGACCAAGGCTCACCCGGCGGAGATCTGCCGGAAGATGGGCGAACTCGGCCTCATGGGAATCACCATCCCGACGGAGTACGGCGGCGGCGGGATGGACTATGTCTCCTACGTGCTCGCCATGATCGAGATCTCCAAGGGCTGCGCCTCCTGCGGGGTCATCATGAGTGTGTGCAACAGCCTCTACGACTTTCCAGTGTATACCTACGGCACGGAGGAGCAAAAGCAGAAGTACCTGGTGCCGGTCGCGAGCGGCAAGGAACTCGGCTGCTACGGGCTCACCGAAGCGGGAGCGGGCTCCGACCCGGCCGCCATGCGAACCACCGCCGAGGATGGCGGTGAGGCGTGGATCCTCAACGGGGTGAAGAAGTTCATCACCAACGGCAATGTGGCGAGGTACGGGGTGGTCGCAGCGATGACGGACCGAGACAAGGGTTACAAGGGCATCAGCTCCTTCATCGTGGATCTGCAAAACACCCCGGGGTTCAGCGTGGGCACGGTGGAGGAGAAGCTCGGGATCAACGCCTCGGGTACCGCGGAACTCGTCTTCGACAACGCCCGTATTCCCAAGGAGAACCTCCTCGGCAAGCGGGGCGAAGGGTTTAGGCAGATGCTCACCACCCTGGACGGCGGCCGCATCGGCATCGCCTCCCAGGCCCTCGGGATCGGCCGGGCGGTTCTGGAGGAGGCCCTCGCCTACTCAAAGGAGCGGCAGCAGTTCGGGAAACCCATCTCCAGCTTCCAGGCCATCCAGTGGAAGCTCGCGGAGATCGCGACCCAGCTCGAAGCCGCGGAGCTTCTCACCTTGAAGGCGGCCTGGCTGGAAGACAACAAGATGGCCTACGAGAAGGAAGCGGCCATGGCCAAAATGCTCGCCTCGGACGTGGCGATGCAGGCCGCGGTCGAGGGCGTCCAGGTTCTGGGCGGCTACGGCTACTGCAAGGACTTCCCCATGGAACGCCACCTGCGGGACGCGAAGATCTGTCAGATCTATGAAGGCACCAACGAGATCATGCGCCTGGTCATCGCCCGCAACCTGCTCAAGTAACCTGGTGGGGAGTGGAGCGGGGAGGACTGGTGAGTAAGGATTCGGCAGCGGTCGTCGGTTGCGACATCGGCGGAACCAACATCAAGCTTGCTCTGGTTGATCCGAGAACGGGCCGCCTTCTCGGGCGGAGGCGCCTGAAGACGGGCGCGGAGCGAGGCCCGGAGGCGGTGCTCCGGGACCTCGCTCAGAGCGTGAAGGAGTTGAGCAGTCACGGGGACGCCCGCGGTGTCCGGGTTGTTGGGCTTGGAGTGGGTGCGGCCGGCGTCGTCGATGGCAAAGAGGGCCTCGTGATTACCTCGCCCAACCTGCCCGGCTGGGTTCGCCTGCCGCTGGCGGCGCGGCTCGCTGAGGAACTGCGGCTCCCGGTAGCCGTGGGAAACGATGCGGACTGCATAGGCTACGGCGAGTACTGGCTGGGAGCCGGACGCGAGCTGGGGGATTTCCTCGGCATCGCACTCGGGACAGGCGTTGGCGGCTGCCTCATCATCGGCGGTAAGGCCTGGACCGGTGTGGGAGGTTCAGCCGGCGAGGTAGGCCACATGACCATCGAACCCGAGGGAGAACGATGCCTCTGCGGCAACCGCGGCTGCCTGGAGACCCTGGCCTCGGCTTCCTGGTTGGTCAGGCGGGCCAGGGAAAGGCTGGAGCGGGGGACATCGAGCCTGCTGGCGCAGGAACCGGGGCAATTGGACGCGAAAGCCATCTACGGCGCCGCCACGAAGGGGGACGCGCTCGCCCGGGAACTTTTCGCGGGGGCAGGAAGGAGCCTGGCCATTGCCATCGGCAACGTGGTGACCCTCCTCGATATTCGTGGCGTAGTCATCGGGGGAGGGCTGGCTCGAGCGTGGGATGCCTTCATCGGTCCACTCGAGGAGGAGCTGGCTCGAAGGCTTACGATGGTTCCTGCGGCGGCGGTGCGGGTTGTGAGGGCCGAGCTTGACGATGACGCCGGCTCGTTCGGTGCCGCATACCTTGCCGGTGTCAGCCTGCATCTGATATGAGCCCTGGACATCCGGTCCATTCCCCAGGAAAAGCCCTCTCGTCTGCTGGGTCGGGGGTTGCAAGTCGTGCCTCGGTATGTTAGAAAGAAATCTTACAAAGGGTCGTAACATTGAGAAAACGAGCAGGTCTATGATCCGGGGAAGGTCCGCCACTGACTGAGACAAGCGGGAAACGGCAAGATCTGGGGCCCTTGAGAGAGGGCCTTTTTTGTGGCGAAAGAGAGGTGAGCGGTGGATGGCCGGTCAGGAGAAAGAGGCTCTCGAAAGAAAGATCAGGAGACTCCGTAGGGACTATCAGAGGAATGTGCAGCCGGCGCTCAGACGCCACACCTACTATTTGAGCAAGAGCGAACGTCGGCGCATCAAGCGCAAGAAGGCGATCAAGCGACTGCAAAGGAGAGAGAGGCGGTTCCAGCCGTCAGTCTGATTTGCGGCCCGCCTTCGGCGGGACGAGGTTGCCCCTGCCGGGGATTTCATGGGGAGGGCCGATACTAGCCGACTGCGCAGAGGGACACTATGGTCGGAGGCGAGCCGAAACACAAAGTTTTTACCGTAACGTGGCACGGACGCGGCGGTCAGGGTGCGGTAACGGCGGCGATGATTCTTGCCGAGGCGGCGTACCTCGACGGCTACAAGGGCGTAACCGCCGCCCCGTTTTTCGGGGTAGAACGCCGAGGTGCGCCGGTCACGGCCTCGACCCGTTTCTCCCGGCAACCCATTCGCACGGTGAACCAGGTGGGGGGCGCCGATGTGGTCATGGTGTTTGACGAGCGGCTCATGAAGACCGTGAACGTGCTGGCCGGGTTGAGCCCGAGGGGGCTCCTTGTGGTGAATTCGAGAGGCATTCCCGGGAGCCTCTGCAACCGGGACGACGTGGTGGTGGCGACCTCGGACGCCGCGGCCATTGCCAGGGAGATCGGCCTCCTTGTTGCCGGAATTACTGTGATCAACACCCCGCTGCTCGGCGCCTTCGCGCGTGCGAGCGGCCTGGTAAGCTTGGCGAGCCTTGAGCAGGCCATCCGCCGGAACTTCAAGGAGAAGGCGGCGGAGCTGAACATCCGGGGCGCCCGGCTCACCTACGAGGCGACTCGAACGACAGGGAAGTGGAAGCCGTAGCAGGCTGTTGAAAAACTCCATGAGGCAGGCCCGTTCGTACACCGCGCTGGCGAACTATACCGCGAGACAGGGGGAGCTACTCGGCATGGCTGCATGGTCGCACCATGAATAGGGTTGGGGTGATCCGACCCTCCGCAGAGCGGCGGTACGGTGTTCGTGAGGTCGCCTGCCTGCCGGCATTCCCGACGGCCAAAGAGTTACGAGGTGGCTCCAGATGCGGCTTGCTTCGCAAATCCCCCTGTCTGTGGCCGGGCAGCCTCCTCGGCGAGCATGGGAAAGGGATGAGAGAGGTTTTTCAACAGTTTGTTGATCTCAGGGCTTTTCCCGTCTCGATCGCGGGCGGCCCCCGAGCCGCCCTTGCTTCAACCGGGGACACGCGGTCATGAGCAAGAACAAGAAAGATCACTTCATCTCCGCCTGCGCCACGCTGGCGCGGGGAGAAGCCGGCCGCACCGGCGACTGGCGTGCAGAGCGGCCGGTCATAGACCACAGCAAGTGCACCCCCTCCAGAACCAACAAGGCGAGTTGCTACCTCTGCTGGCTCTACTGCCCCGAAGCGACCGTCAAGCGCGCCATACCCGTGGAGATCGATCTCACCTACTGCAAAGGGTGTGGGATCTGCGCGGCGGAGTGCCCCAGCAAGGCAATTCGCATGGAGGCGGAGGATCAGTTCTCTTCCACCGAGTGCCCGGCCCCGGAGGATGAGGCCAGGGGTGGGAAGAAGGGAAGGGGAACTTCGCGCAAGGGGTCGAAGGCTAAGGGAAGGTAGTGCTCGCGATCGGCAGGCCCGGCGAGCAGCGCTGCAGGCGAGCGATCTTCCTCCGTCATGGGATCGATCCGGAAGCTGAAACTTCTTGTGAGTCGGTGAGATCGATATGGGAACGATGAGGATCATCAACGGCAATGAAGCTGCGGCCCTCGGGGCCAAGCTCTGTCGGGTCCAGGTGGTGGCGGCCTACCCGATTACCCCTCAGTCCAAGATTCCTGAGACGCTCGTCCAGTATGTTGAGTCCGGCGAGCTGAAGGCGGAGTTTATCCGGGTGGAGAGCGAGCACAGCGCGCTTACCGTATGCATCTCCGCATCGACTGTGGGCGCCCGAACGTTTACCGCCACCTCGGCCAACGGCCTCGCCTACATGCACGAGCAGCTCCACTGGGCGGCGGGGGCCAGGCTCCCCATAGTCCTGGCGCTCGCCAATCGAGGTCTTGGCGCCCCCTGGACCATCTTCAACGACATGCAGGACTCCATCGCCCAGAGGGATACCGGTTGGAAGCAGGTGTACTGCCGGGACAACCAGGAGATCATTGACAGCATCATTATGGCCTACCGGATTGTCGAGGCGATTCACGTGCCCATGATGGTCTGCTTTGACGGATTCATCCTCTCGCACACGGTCATGCCGGTGGAGGTTCCCGAACAGTCGGAGGTAGATGCGTTCCTCCCGGCCTATGTGCCGCACCTGCAGGCGACGGGGGCCGAGCCCATCAACATCAACCCCGTGATGCTGGCCGAACCTCGCGCCGATGCTCGGGGCGAGCCGTGTCCGAGTTACATGGGCTTCCGCATGCGTCTCCAGGAGACCTTGGAGAGCGCGGGCGATACCATCCTCGAGGTAGGCCGCCAATTCGGCGGAGCTTTCGGCCGCGATTATTCGTACTTCCTCTCCGAATACCGGTCTGATGACGCCGACACCCTCCTCCTCACCATGGGCTCCCTGGTCAACGAGGCCACCGTGGCCGCGGACGACCTGAGGGAGAAGGGATGCCGGGTCGGGGCGGTGGCAATTCGCGTGTTTCGTCCCTTCCCGGCGGAGGCACTTCGCCGGGCTCTGTCGCGGGCGAAGCAGGTGGTGATCTTCGATAAGAACATCAGTTACGGGAACGAGGGCGCCACCTGCACCGAGACCAAGGCGGCCCTCTTCGACGGCGGTCTCCGGCCGAAGGTGACCAACTATATCGTGGGATTGGGTGGAAAGAACGTGAACGCCGCGGATCTCACGGCGGCAACGCTCGAGGCCCTGGAGAACGAGGCTCGCCCCGGCTCCCCTCACTGGCTGGGGGTTGCGGTCTAGCAGGTCGTTGGAAAGCCGCGGAGGGCGGCCCGACCTGTGCAGGCGCTTGCGAGGCGATACCGGGCGACCGGGTAATCTGCTCGGTATGGCTGCACAGTCGCACCATGAATGTCGGAGGGGTCAGGGGTCGGGGATTAGGGGTCGGCGTCTCCCCTTGCGCCTTGCCTCACAGACCACCCGGTCTCTCGGTGACAGTCTCCTTCGTGGGAGCGGAAACGGTTTCATACAGAGGAACGGAGATCATGGCGACCACGGTGCTCAACCTTCCGGAAGAGGAATACATTCTGCCCGGCACTCGCGCCTGTTCCGGGTGCGGCCTGGCGCTCTCCTACCGTCATATTCTCAAGGCCCTGGGGGAAAAGACGATCGTGACCATCCCGGCCTCATGTCTTACCGTTCTCCATGGCCTGTACCCGAGCACCTCGGTGCGTGTCACCAACATCAATACCGCCTTCGCCACCACCGCCGCGTCGGCGACGGGCGTCGTCGCTGGTCTCAAAGCCTTGGGGAAGACCGACTACACGGTGCTCGGGATCGCGGGCGACGGCGGCACCTTCGATATCGGCATCCAGGCCCTGAGCGCCGCGGCCGAGCGGAACACGGATTTCATTTACGTCTGCTATGACAACGAGGGGTACATGAACACGGGAACGCAACGTTCCAGTGCGACGCCTCTCGGCGCCTACACGACGACCACTCCTGGCACCAAGTTCGAGCACAAGAAAGACATGATCGCCATCATGGAGGCCCACGGCATCCCTTACGTGGCCTCCGCCTCTCCCGCCTACCCCCTCGACCTCTACGACAAGGTGGTGAAGGCGAAAGGCATTTCGGGCACGCGCTTCATCCTCGTGCACGTGCCCTGCGCTCCCGGCTGGGGCTTTCCTACCAGGGATGTGGTCAAGCTCGGGAAGGTCGCGGTCGAGAGCGGTATGACGGTTCTTTGCGAGATCGAAAGGGGGGCTTTCCGCCTGACCGCCCGGAGCCGGACTCTTGCGCAGGGCGGCCGCCGAAAACCGGTAGCAGAGTACGTGAAGCTGCAAAGCCGGTTCGGCGCCATCACCTCCGGGCAGATCGACGAGCTTCAGGGCTGGGTTGACCGGCGCTGGGACCGCTGCCTCGAGCGGCACCGGCTCTCGCCAGAGACCGCGGAAGGCAAAGAGCGGGAGGCATAGAAGGCTGTTGCAGAACTTTTGTTGTGGGCACCAAAGCGGCTGAGGCGGAAGGCAGAGTGCCCTGCCTCGCCTGATCATCCAGCACCCTCAACCCGACGTCTCCACTTCGAACATCCAGTTGAAAATCCCGCCGGTCAGGGTTCCGGTGTGCTTGAACCCATGCTCTGCCAAGACCCGCTCGCCCACGTACGATCTGAGCCCCGAGGCGCAGTAAAGGACCGTCTCCCGCTCGGGGTCGAGATCCTTCAGCCGGCTCCGCAAGTCATCGATGGGGATATGGAGAGCTCCCGGGATTTTCCCGGTGCGCTTCACTTCCGCCGGGGTCCGCACATCGACCAGGGTCACGGGCTCGCCTCGTTTGAGCTTCTCCCATAGTTCATGAGGAGGGACGGGATTCCAGTCGCCCTGGGAGTAGTTCTGCCCTACGGCCCCGGCGATTACCACCGGATCGCGGGCGGCGGAGCAGGGCGGCGCGTAGGCGAGATCGAGCGAAAGCAAATCCTCCTGGGTCATGCGGCTGTAGAGGGCGGTGGCAAAGACGTCGATCCGCTTGTCCACTCCCTCCTCACCGATCACCTGGGCGCCGAGGAGCCGCCCCGTCTCGCGGTCGGCTACGGTCTTTATGTGCAGGGTCTTGGTACCGGGAAAGTAGCCTGCGTGGTGACCGGGGTGGACGTAGGTGACCAAGGGGGTGAACCCTTCGCCGACAGCCTCCCGCTCGGAGAGGCCGGTCTTCGCTACCGTGAGGTCAAAGACCTTGACGATCGCGGTCCCGAGGAAGCCTTTGACGGAAAGGCGACGGCCGAGGGCGTTGGCGCCGGCGGCGCGGCCCTGCTTATTCGCCGCGGAACCGAAGGGGGTGAGTGTCGGTTTTCCCGTGACCAGGTTGATGGTCTCGATGCAGTCCCCGGCCGCGAAGATGTCCGGGTCGCTGGTCTGCATGTACTCGTTGACCTTGATGCCGCCGGTGGCGCCAATATCAAGGCCGGCCTTTTTCGCCAGCTCGACGTTGGGCCGAATGCCTACGGCCACGAGGACGAGGTCGGTCTCGACCTCGCGGCCGCGATCAGTGACTACCACCACCCGGCCGGGTCTCTCCTCCACGGCTCGCAGGGCCTCCGAGAGATGGAGCCGCACCCCCTTGGCCTCCACGCGCCGGCGGACGAGCTCAGCCATCTCCCAGTCGAGGAAGGTGAGCATCTGGGGAGCAAACTCCACGACGGTCGCCTCGAGGCCCCTGAGAACGAGGTTCTCCAGGGCTTCCACCCCGATGAGACCGCCTCCGACCACCACGGCCCGTCTGGGACTTCTCTCCCCGAGAAAGCTAAAGATCCGGTCGGTATCCTCGAGGGTCTTCAGGGTGAAGACGACCGGGAGATCCATTCCGGGCACCTTCGGGACCACGGCGTGTGATCCGGGAGCAAGGACGAGCCGGTCGTAGGTTTCCTCCTCCACGGCCCCGTTTCCGAGGTTTCGGACCACGACATTCTTCCTCTCCCGGTTGATGCGGATGACCTCGCACCGGGTGCGGGCATCCACCCGAAACCGGCGGCGGAAGAAGGCCGGGCTGGTGATGAGGAGATCCTCCCGCTTCTTGATCACCCCGGAGAGGTAGTACGGCAGGCCGCAGTTGGCGTACGAAATATCGGGGCCCTTCTCGTACATGATGATTTCTACGTCTTCACTGCACCGGCGGGCCTTGGCAGCCGCCGAGGCCCCACCGGCCACCCCGCCGACGATGACGAGCTTCCTTATAGTCGCCATGGGAACCGCTTCCTCCTGAAACGTAAGTACTTACCATAGCACCGGGGCTCAAGACTTGCCAGAGGTCGGCCCCTCGATTATAGTAGCGGCCTACCATGCCGCACCGCGAAGCGCCTGTCAGCAGCCGACCAGGAGATCCGCATGACTATCCTCAGGTACGTAGCCGGGATCATCTTCCTCATTCTCGGTGTCATCGGCCTCTTTCTCCCGATTCTTCAGGGGATCCTTTTCATCCTCATCGGCCTGGCCCTCGTCTTTCCCCGGAATCGCTACGTGGAGAAGCTTATCGCCTGGGCAAGAAACCGATGGCCGAACCAGGCCACCCGCATGGACGCGTGGAACGACCGGTTACGGGTTTTCCTCCCGCGCTTGGGCGGCAAGGGCGGGGATTGCCAGGAGTAGGGCCTCGGTTGCAAGCCGGAAAACGGGCAGGCGCTCGCGCCGGCCCCACCCCGCTCCGGCCACGCGGTTTGGCCGGCAATCGAGGCTGATGGGGCCGATGATCACAGCCGATTTATACCTCAACCGAATCGACTTCCTCAGATACCTTCCCGGCTCGGCTTGCCGGGAGTGCGGCGTATCCTCCTGTGCTGCCTTTCTTCAGGAACTCAAGGAGGGAAACCGGGTGGCGGCGGACTGCCCCTCACTTCCCCGACATCGGGCGGCTGCCTTTCGCCTTGCCCTCTCAGCCCACGAGATCCTCCCCGCGGTACCGGCCCTGGATCTCCCTCGCCCAGGGTTCCAGGGGCTCATGGAAATCAACAATCCCCAGGCCGACTCGCCCATCCTGGTTTCCGGGAACAGCCAGTTTACCCAGGAGGTGGTTACCACCTTCATGGCCGCCACGGTGAGTCCCTTTCGGCTTCTGTTTGTGGATTGCCGCGGCGACACGGTGGATATGGCCATGATCCATCAGTCTCTCACCGTGGCGGGAATCCGCCGGGCGCTCGAGAAGGCGGAGCTCCTCGCAAGGCGACAGGAGATCGAGTTGATCCTCCCTGGATTCGCCTCCCGGCTCGGGGAGCCTCTGGAGCGGGAGACGGACTGTCGCGTCCGAGTGGGCCCCGTTTGCATCGCCGAGCTTCCGTTGTTTTTGGGGGAGCGGTGGCGGATCGCGGAGTGATTCGGGCCTCCGATCGATTCAACTCCCGGAGTTCTCACCAGGCGGGCGGCGGCAGACAGAGGCATGTCGCCACCGGGGATGACAACATCTTGATATCCCATTGGAAC
>Ga0187776_10000462_pt1 | contig 19573 bp, 22 predicted proteins | sample 0216_BV02_MP12_2_FD_132426 | JGI IMG/M metagenome (GOLD analysis project Ga0187776, IMG submission 132426) | Tropical peat soil microbial communities from peatlands in Department of Meta, Colombia - 0216_BV02_MP12_20_MG | ecosystem: Environmental > Terrestrial > Soil > Wetlands > Peat | place...
CGCTCCTGCGGAGCATCCGTGCGGCCGCGATCCAGCCGCTGCTGCTCGCCTTTGATGACCTGCACTGGGCGGACGCCGACTCGCTCGCGTTCCTGCATCTGCTCTGCCGGCGGATCGGATCGCTGCCGCTCGCGCTGATCGCGACGATGCGCCCGTGGCCCGACGCTGCACTGCAGTCCGCCACCAATCTTGCCGCGCAAGGGCTGGCTGAGATCGAACAGCTCGAGCGGTTGAGCGAGACCGCCGCCAAGGCAGTGGTTCACGCGCACGCCGCCGTCGGCCTCTCACAGGAGGCGCTCCAGCGGATCCTCGCTGCCTGCAATGGCAACCCGCTGCTGCTCGCGCAGCTCGCGGAGACGGGCGCGCGTCCGACCGGCAAGGAGGGCATCGACCTCGCGCGCGGGTTTCGCCGGGTCCTGCTGACGCGCTTCCTGGCTGCGGATGAGGCTGCGCAGCCTACCTTTGCGCCGCGAGCGTGCTCGGCACGCGTTTTCGTCCGTTGCTCGCCGGCAAGCTGGCCGGGCTGACGCCGGCGGAATCTGCCGGCGCCCTGGACGCCCTGTTCCGCGCCGGACAGCTTCACGACGACGGTCCGGGCTCGGCCCGCTTCGACCACGACCTGATCCGCCAGGCCGTGTATGAGGAGCTTGCCCCGCCGGTACGCGCCCAGCTGCATGAATCGGCCGCTCGGCTGCTGACCGGACACCAGGCGAGCGCTCCGGAGATCGCCGAGCACATCATCGCCGCGCAGCTCGCCGATCCGCCCGCGGTCGCGGTGCTTGCCCAGGCCGGACGCGAAGCGCTGCACGCAGGCGCGGTGCGGCAGGCCCGGCGCTATCTCGAGAGCGGCGCTTTGCTGGCAGGCGTGCGCGCGGCACCAGAGCTCATTCTCGATCTCGCTCGCGCCCTGGTCGCCGACGGCGACAGTCAAGCCGCGCTTGAGCTCCTGCAGACGCTGCTGACCCGACCGTCGCTCGCCGGGCAGGAGCGTTACGAGGCGATGCGAGCGCTCGGACGAGCCTCGTTTGAAGCTGGCCGACTGGAGCTCGCCGCCCGGTGGTTTGAGGCGGCGGTCGGCGAGGCCGAGAACGAGCCTGACCTCGCGGTCGCGATCCTGCTCGACCACGTCTTCCTGGCCTGGGCCCGCCTCGGCCCAGCCGCCGCCCTGCCGCTCGCGACCCGCGCCCGCAGCCGCTCGACCAGCGCCGAGCCGTCGCTCGCCGCGTCCGCGCTCGCGGCCTGGGCACTCTGGGCCTACCTTGCCGGCGATCCACACGGTCTCGAGGCGGCCGAAGGAGCCGCGGCCAGCGCCGCGCTCGACCCGAGCAAGCCGGCACCCGATACCCACTGGGCACTCGAGCCCTCGGAGCAAATCGCAAAGGGAAAGTGAAGCGTGGAAGAGGAGGAACCCGTCGAAGCCCACCTCGCCCACATCTACCGCAAGCTCGGCATCAATCGCCGCTGGGAGCTCATCGCCCGCGACGACCTTGACCCGAACCGTCCGCCCGGTGGCTAACGCCGACGACTAGGTAGCGGTCTCATCGACGGGGACAGACTGCTGCTCGCCCCGAGAAGCCGGAAGTCGGCGATCTAATCGGCTTCTTCCCAAGGCTTGTGTTTGGATGATGCGATGACAGAAGCCGGCGGGTTCTATGACACCACGTACTGCGATTTCGTCGAGCGAGCTAGGGCAGCTGTCAGGGTCGAGACGTTTGGCGAGGATCTCGGTCAGAACGATTGGATGACGGCGGAGGAGTGGCGGTATCTGCTGGGCTGGCTGCAACTGCCGGCCGGGGCTAAGCTGCTCGACGTCGGGTGCGGCTCCGGTGGGCCAGTGTTGTATGCCGCGCAACGTCTGGGGGTCCGGGCGTGCGGGGTCGATTCGAATGCGAGCGCGATCGACGCGGCGGTCAGCGCAGCCGCGAACGCGAACGTCCAGGCGCGGTTCGAGGTCGCTGACGCCAGTAGACGGCTGCCGTTCGCTGACGGCGAGTTCGACGCGCTGGTCTGTATCGACGCGATCAATCATCTCGATGGGCGCGAACGGGTGCTCGTCGATTGGTGTCGTGTGGTGCGGCCCGGCGGTCAGGTCCTGTTCACGGACCCAGTCGTTGTGACGGGGCTCTTGACCAGCGAGGAGATCGCCGCCCGCAGTGCGATCGGATTCTTCGTCTTCTCGCTGCTCGAGCTCGACCGAGCGCTGATCCACAACGCCGGGCTGGAGCTCGTTCGGGAGGAGGACTTGACCGGCGCTGTCGCGCAGGTGTCAGCGCGCTGGCGCGGCGCGCGCGAGCGCTATCGCGAGCACCTCGCCGCGGCTGAGGGTGAGCGTGCGTTCGAGGACTTCCAGCGTTTCTTTGAAGTCGTGCACGATCTCTCGAGCCAGCGACGGCTGTCGCGGTACGTGTTCCTCGCAACGCGACCGGCATCGCTCACCCCCGGCGCGAGCAGGTGACGGCGCCCATGGGTGGACGACGCTGATGCCGAGAACTCGAAGACGACGCGCTCGCGGCGGACGCTTGCGGATGTTCGCCGACCGGCGGTCCGTCCGGCCTCGGCGAGACCGCTCCTATTGAGCAAACGGCATCAGCGGCTCGAGACGGGCGTCCCGCTCCTTGCGCCTCGAGCTTCGCGCGGAGAGCGAGGAGCTGTGCTGGGCGCTCTTGTGGCTGAATCCGGGTGATCATCTGGGCGCGGCCGAGGTGCGCGGCAGATCGTCGCTGGCGGGCGATGGACCGGAGGGCGCTGACTGGGGCTCGTCGCGGCGAGACTGCGCCTCAGCCGAGTAGCGTGCGTTGTCGTGAGCAGCAACCGAAGCGACATCGAGCGACGGGTGGCGCGGCCGGCCGAGGCCGCGCTCGCGCAGCGCAGGTTCGTGACCGCGATCGATGTGCTGGTCGGCGTTGGGTGGCTTGAGCCGCATAGGGTGAACGAGTGGCGGCAGGGCCGCGTGGACTATCTGGAGCGAGTGACGGTCGCGAACTCGGGGGATATTTCGACCGCGATCCACGTGTTTCGCCGCTGGGCGCAGGCGCGCGGCTTGAACCCGAGCGAGACTGCGTATGTGGCGCGGACGCGCGACAGGCGCCCGTTGCGATTCTCAAACTCAGGCGATCCCGAGATCGAATGGGCGTACCGCACACACTGGGTCTCCCCGGAGCTGTCGGAGCGCAAGCGAGCGAGGATGACTGAGCGTCAGAGCCGTGCGCCTGAGCTCGTGGTGATCTCGCCGGTAAGTGATTTCACGTGCTCGCTTGGTCTCGTGGCGTTCTTGATCGGCGCCGCGCTGATCGCGGCCGGGGGCAACCCCGTGCCGACCCAGTACTGGTCGACGGGCAGCGCGATCTCCGGTGCCCTCATCGGAATCCTCGCGCCAACGCCGAAGCGCATTAGCACACCCACCCAGAAGCCGCCGGGACGGGCTCGGGCCGCTCTCAGCGAGGTGGCGGCTCTGCTGAAGGACCTGTGGCAGAACCGCTAGTTGCTGTTCTTGATGTTCGTGTTTGTCCTCTCCGTCGTGCTTGCGGCCACGCAAAGCTCAGCGCCGATGGAGACCGTCGCAGCGGCGGCCGGCGGGGCCCTGATCGGCCTGCTCGCTCCATCCCCGAGCAGCTCCTCCAACGCGTGACGTCCCGACCGATCTCGGCACATAAGTTGTCACGTCGCGGTGACGCACCGCCGTAAAGGCCGCCCCAGCGAGCTCAACACGTACAGGTCGGCCGGCGACCCGGTCAACCCGACACTTGCGCGCCAGCAGCCGCCCTACACGGTCCATCTCGCCCGCGGGCAGGAACTCGGCCCTGGCCGGAATCGGATCGGCGCGCAGTCACCGCTCGTCCGCCGACGAGTACTGCGTGAACGGAGAACCGAATCTCGTCGACGAGGTAGTTCTCGAGCAGCGTTCGGCTAAGTCGGCCGTGGCCGTATATGATGAGATCACGGCCATCCTGTTGCTTGAGCTCGGTCACGGCGGTGACGACGTCGTCGCGGATGATCGTGGAGTTGTTCCAGTCAGCGCTCTCCGGGGTCGAGGAGAACACGTACTGGCGGATCGCGTTAATTAATGGCGTCCGCGTACGGGCCGGTTGCCTCGGGCATGACATCGGCGAAATAGCTCGTCGTCGTTGACAACGCCGACGCTGATGTGCTGACGAGACATCTCCTGATGGGGTATCGGATTGTTACGAACGGGATTCGAGGACATGTCCGATTGAACTCCAGAGGCGGTGATGCTTGGCGACCCGGCCGCTGCCGGCGGACTGCTGAGCAGACGCCGCGTCGGGTGGGACGAGAAGCTCGAGCTCCGTCCCGCCGCACGGACGCCGGCGTGCCACGAGCCGTCCGCCGAGCGCTGCGGCACGATTGCGCATCATCCTGAGGCCAAATCCCCGGGACGCCATCATCTCGGTCTCGACGATGCCGCAGCCATCGTCACGAATCTGCAACAGCGGCGCCGACGGGCGGTAATCGAGCACCACCTCGATGTCGTGGGCACCACCGTCCTTGATCGCGTTGACGGTAGCTTCGCGCGCGATCCTTACCACCTCGCACCGCTGCTTAGGGTCGAGATCGGCCGAGGCGTCGTCGTCTCCTTTGATTCGGACACTGACCTTGACGTTGAAACGGGCGCCAAGCTCTTGTGCCACCTGATCGAGTGCTGCGCCCGTATTGGGTGCCGCCGAGGCGGTGAGGTCCACGATCACCCCGCGTGAAGCTGCAAGCGCCCGCCTCGCAGCCGATGAGACCCGGTGATCAACGCCAAGCTTGGATTCCAACTGCTCGCTCTGCAGGGCAATGAACGCGAGATCCTGTGCAAGCCCGTCGTGCAGATCGCTCGCAATTCGGGACCGCTCCTGCGCAGCGGCGGCGTCGGCGATTTCCCGACGAGTCACGGCGTACCGACAGATCGCCGTCGCCAGCAGCAGCCCGTACGCGACGAGTCGTAGCCCGTCGCGGGCCGTAAGCCAGTCCGCGCGCATAGCCGGAAGCGCAAGGTACTGGAGCCCCGCGGCGCCGAGCATGAACGATGCTCCCGCCAGCGCCCAACCGTCGCGATCTTGGCGCAGGGAGAACGCGACCCCGGCGATGACCAGCAGGCAGCAGGCGACGATCGGCTCGATCAGAGAGACTGGATGCTGCGCAGCCGCGGCAATTCCGCTCCTAGAGGCCGTCTCGGTCCCCTCAGCTCCAGCGAGCATTCCGATCAGTGCCGCAAGCGCGACGATTCCCATGCTTGCGGCTACCGCGAACAACATCGGTCGGTCGCCCATCCCGGACAGTTTGCCGCGCGGTATCACGGCTACCGCAACAAACGCGGCGGCCACCAGGGCTTCACACGCGACATGAGCTCCCATCCCAAACGCGAGGAGCTCGTGTCCCGATATAGCCGGGAGCGCGGAGAACGCGAAATCGGTGCACCCGGCCAAGGCCAACGCGCTCACCAAGAGGAGATCGGCGCGATCGCGACTCTCACGGAACCCTGCACCGATCAATCCAGCACTCAGAAGCGCGCCCAGCGCGATCATCGTCTCGATCGCCGCACGGGCCCCCGGTGCGTAGATTCTGATCGGGCTCGGCAATGCGAACATCAGTGTTGACCCTCCCACGACCACACCCGCAAGTGTGGCCGCAGCAAGTTGTCGCGCCGGTGATCTCCCAGACCGGCACAAGCAAGCAACGCGATTGCCTATCGCCGGATCATGCATCATTGGGTTTCCAACCTCCCGACCCGCCATCGCCCCGTAAACACCGATCACACCCTTTCCTTGCGGGTCGCACAGTGTGAGCAGATCTCTGTGGGCAGATTCTCGCGCCCGACCGCAGGCGCGCAACAGTGCCAACTACAGTAGTCGCGTGCGGCGTTCTACGGATCGCGCCGGTCGAGCACCCGGGGCGCGGATCCTTGTCCGCGGGTGTCTTCGGTCGTCGAGCTCCGACCCTGGATCGGGGATTCACCCGGACCATATCCGATCGTCGTGTCACCAGAGCCGAAGAAGCTGCGGATCGCTGCGCCGGCGCGAATCGCGGGGGGCCTCGGCTGTGAGGTTGAGGGCACGCTCGAGAGCCGAGTTGGGACCTATCTCGCTATGACTTCCCCCGACCGCAGCCGGCCGCGATGACGCACAACGCGAGGACTGCACACCTCAATTGCGGATGACCGCGAATCGTAGAACCTTCGCATCGACGAACGCGCCTGAAAGGTACGCCTCTGAGAGCGGACATGAGTACTTTTGAGAAGCGTTGATCGTGGCATATCACCCATCCTCCTCCGTATTACGGCACGTATTCGAAATCGGCAGGCACTGGTACGTTGGTGCAACCATGGGGCACGATTGCGGCCTTCTGTCACATGATCAGGGGCTGGCCGGTGAGACGCTGGACAGCGTTTCGGTGCTCGTCGCGGACGATCAGGCTGCGTTCCGAGCAGGTGTTCGGCGTACGCTCGCGTCTCACGGCTTTCGTGTGATCGCGGAACCGACCACGGTCGCGGAAGCGGTCGCCGCGGCGCTGAAGTATCGCCCCGACATTTGCCTGTTGGCCATCTCCATACGCGGCAACGGAATCGCCGCCGCTGAAGAGATCAGCAGCTCCCTTCCGGACAGCAAGATCATCATGATGACGAGCTCCCCTCGGGACGAGGAGCTGCTCGCCGCGTTGCGAGCCGGAGCCGACGGGTACCTCCTGAAGAGCATCTCCGCGGAGCGACTTCCACTCGCGCTCAGCGGCGTGCTCAACGGCGAGGCGGCACTTCCGCGCGCGATGACCCCGCGTTTGATCCATGAGTATCGCAACCGAGGGCGCCGGCATCGGCTGCCGCTCTCCGACGTCTCCGGCGAACCGGTCGAGTTGACCGCTCGCGAATTCGAGGTGCTGGAAGCGTTGCAACACGGCGAGACGAGCCCGGCCATTGCAGCTCAGCTCGGGATCTCGGAGGTGACAGTGCGGCGCCACATCTCCGACACGCTTCACAAGATCGGAGTGGGAGATCGCCGCACCGCACTCGCGCTCCTCGCGCGCGCCGAGCAGAACCAGGCTAACCGAGTGGCGACAGCCACCGACTCTCACGCCCGCGGCCCAGTGTGAACTCGAACGTTGCTCTCGCGACCCGTGGCACGCTGTCCTCGTTGCCGTGCGGCGCTGGCGACGAGCTCGTCCACGTGATCACGCCAATATCCACGTTCCGCCTGCCCGTGCAGGTACGGGACGAGCAAGCAGAACTTTCACGGCGCGCGGGGCGGGGCGCTGTGGGGCGGGCGTCCAATTTGCGGGGGACTACGGGCCGTTCATGGGAAGCCTATACGGATGGCCGCTTCGGCGGATCGGGCTATATGTTGGTTTCCTGCATCTACCTTTCACGGCGGGATGCGACGATGAATCCCGATGCTCTTTGCACGAGTTGCCGTCACGACAGCTCACGTCCTGTCGCGCTTCTGCCGGATCCCAACAACTGTGCCAGCGAGACGGCAATCGTGTGCGGCGATGAACGGGCGGTCGTTCGTGGTGCGGTGCGGCGGGTTCTGGAGGCGCAGCCGGATCTCCGCGTCGCTGCTGAAGCGACCGATGTCGCGTCGGCGGTGCGCAAGGTGCTCGGCTACAAGCCCGCCGTGCTGGTGTTCGATCCCGATGTCGACGCGAGCGCGATCGGCGACGTGCTGAGGAAGCTCGTGCAGGCATCGCCGACAACGAGAATTGTGGTTCTGGCGGCGGATGGTTCACCACGAGCCGCGCGCGCTGCCATGCGAGCAGGCGCAAGCGCGTTCGTGCCGAAGGTCGCTGCAGCGCGGGAGCTCGTCGACGCGGTTCCTGCCGCCGCGGCCGGACGCTTGTACCTCTGCCCCGAACTGGGTGCCGAGGTGTTGGTCGAGCCGGACGAGCGGACCGATAACTCGGCGCATCTCTCGCCGCGCGAGCTCGGTGTGCTGAGGCTCGTCGCGCTCGGATACACCAACCGCGAGATCGCGGCTCGGTTGCAGGTGGGCGTCCGGACGGTCGAGTGCCATCGCGTGCACGCACAACGCAAGACCCACACGCGCACCCGGGCACAAGCGTGGACATACGCGCGCGAGCATCGCTTCATCTGAGGGAGCCGGAGATGTCGAAACTATGGCGCCGGACTCGCCCCATCACCTCGCGGAGGAGCTTGACATGACCGAGGAGCACACACGGCGTGGAGCTGTGACCCCCTCCGTGCAGGCGGTCATCGAATTCCTCCGGTACGCGCAGACGTCCTATCGGCTCGTCGACCACGAGCCTGTGATGAGCGCCGCCGCCGAGGCGCGGACCACGCACGTCCCGCCCGATCAGGTGGCCAAGACAATCGTCCTGGACGACGGCGCCAACCGCGTCATCGCAGCGATCCCCGCCTCACAGCGCCTGGACCTTCACAAGCTTCGTCGTCTGCTCAACGCAACGCGCCGCCTTCGGCTCGCACGCGAGGATCGCATCGCCCGAGATTTCGCGGAACTCGAGGTCGGCGCGATCCCACCGTTCGGGCCGCGGCTCCCCGACACCGAGGTGATCGACCGCCGCCTGCTGGAGCACGACCGGATCCTCTGCGCGGCGGGCGATCACCGGCACGGAGTGATCGTTGACCCCAGAGACGTCGTACGCATGACCGCTGCCCGAACCGCGGACATCTGCCAGGACTGATTCCCCACCAGGGAGCTCACGCGCGGATCTCGAAGTCCCAACCTCGCGGAGATCAGGCCACGATGGCGGGATCTCCAGGGCGAGGCTCGTTGGCTAGTGGTCGGGAACGTGAAGACGGTCTTGTGCGTCTTCGTCTTCGCGGGGGCGACCGCTGCGACCGTGATCCCCGCGTTCTTGAGCTTGGTCGTGACCTTGGGGTTGATGGTCAAGACGGTGCTGTGGCCAACGACCGTTGCGGGCGCCGACGTCGCCGTGGTGGTCGTGCTGCCGGCTGTTACTGCGGTGCCGGTTTTGTTGCGCTGCTGCTTGAGCTGCTGCCACACGCCGCCACGCTGAGCACGCCTGCAGCGATCACACCCATCGCCGACAGTCGTCGCAAGATGAAAAGCATCAAGACAATCTCCTTCTGATCAGAATCTCGAGTGAGAAAGCAAGAATAGGGTCGCCGGTCAGGTCGAGGCTCCGCGGCGTGCTCGATGTGGACCCTCTCCTAGCTTCGGGCGGCACGCGCGTCCGGCGGCAAGGACGTCGCGTGCCGCACCGACCCGAACTGTCCCGCGGTGAGGTCGCGATCCACGTGGCGTCGCGGGGTCCCGGGATCCTCGCTCCACTGCCGCGGCTGCAAACAGACTCATACCGGACGAAACCTCCTCAAGGATCCATTTCTTGCGCAGTTTCTACGGGACCAGGACCACGGAACCAATCGGCGAGCTGCTGGACAAGGTCAGTCAACTCCTCGCGGGGCCGCTGCTTCGGTGTCAGTCAGTAGGCGGCTCGCGATTACCGCGAGGAGGGAGGAACGGGCCTGGTTATGAGGAGCTGCGCGAGTCCGTTTCCTCGTGAGCCATCTCAGCCGCGCGCTTCCAGAGTACCCAAAGACCTTTACAGCGTGCCCAAGATCCTGAAGTGCGTGATACGTGAAGAGGTATGACGGGCTCGGAGAGATCCGCTCTCCGGAAGACGGTTCGAGTTTGGTCCTTCGCGGAGTTCGTCTGTGCCGACCCGCCGGGTGGGTCAATTGTGAGTGTGGTCACATGAGCGCGCTAACACGATGAATCCGTAGTCTACTCGGATACCGCCTCAAGCTGGCAATGTTAGTTTCGAACCTCCTCTCTCCTCCTAAAGGACAAAGCGCTAGGGATGGCACACCGACGGTGGCTGCTGAGCGAGGAGGGGGCCGCTGACACCGCTCTCTCAGCAGCTCCGTCGTCGCCTTGCTGCAAGTTGTCCGATTGTGGCTGTCGAGGTGCGCGATGCGTAGTCGTCGACCTCGACCCAAGCACCGTGACTCCGGAGCCGATCATGCGGCCCTATGGCGGTGACCCTGTTTCCCGATCGCCACTTCGCGCCGCTTGCCGCCGGCGGCGCCACGGGCATGATGTTTCTCGCCCGCTCGGCGTGGAATGAGGGGACGGTCCTGACTGACGGTGGAGAGATACAGGACTGCTACCAGCACGGTGGGTGCCAACGTCGCGATCAGGAACACGCTGACACCCGCCAACGGTCCAGCGATCCATCCGATCAAGGCTGAGACCGCTGCGACCAGTCCTCCGGCGAGCGCGACGCGGAGGACGATGCTCTCTGACCCGGTCGGTGCCTGCATCCTAGGCGCCACGCTACGCCCGTCAGCCGCGGGCGTCATGCGGGAAAACCACGGTCTCGGGATCGTGGCATTCCGTGCGTGGTCGCGGAGGATTGCCGAGCCGGCGCCATCAGGCTCTCACGCTCTTTGTCTTAGCTTAGGGGCTTGCTTCTCGGTCGGCTGCGGTGGCTTCGATCGTGATGGTGTAGCTGGGCGGCTCGAGTTTGGCGGTGGGGCGGCGGGCTCGGTGCTGTGGGCTGTAGCGCTTTGCGCTGCCCGTCGGGGCCGAGTTCTTATGGGACTCGGTCGCGGGACGGTCTACGCGACGGGTTGATGCCGTCGAGGTCGAGGATGAGGATTGGCTCATGAACGGTCGCGTCCGTAGAAACCGCGGTGGTCGACGTCAAGGGCACCGCGGTGGAGGGAGCAGCCCTCTATACCTGCTATGGCTGTATCAACTGTCACGGACCCAACGGTCTGGGAGGCGTGCCGAACCCCCAAGCGCCCGACCGAACGATCCCGCCACTATCCGGTGCAAGTTTCCGGACGCAGTTCAACACCGATGCGAAGATCATCGCGGTGATCCGATCCGACAGCGTGATCGGACGCGCCCCAATCGTCAGCCACCAGCGTCGGCTATCCACAACCGGCGACCCCTATGTCACCGCGTTCATTCACCCCGTCTACTCGGTGCAGATACGGAACACGGGGTATTGCTCGGCGATCTGCTCGAACTGCTCCAGTGAAGCGTGCCGATCGACAAGGAAGTGAGCGCGCGCGCCCGGAGCAGCCTCGAGGTAGTTCCGTACCGAGCATCGCGACGAGATACCGCTGGCCCTCGTGCTCCGCGATCACCACGGGCAACGAAAGGCGCCGGCCCGTGCGACGCCCGCGGACCTCGAGCCTGGCTAGGCGCTTAGGTCCGATTCCTGCCGCCGCCGCCGTAGCGTCTACACGATTGAGGAGCTTGGCGACTTGGTTCCGGCGCTTGCCGCGGTACATCCATCGCCTCGAAGCTTCCTTCATGTGGGCCATGACGGTGCCTCCTGTGTGCTCGAGCGACAGAGGATTCTCCCGGACGCACTGATCGTTCCACGTCTCAACAGAACCCGCGTCCGTACTTGGCTCGTATCGCGCCTGCCTTCATTCAACTACCCGTGCGATGTTCAGTCGCCGAGCCGTGCCTTCGAGGGCGCGAGGTACACAGCTGACGCCGGCCGGGTACAGTCATCGCGCGGCCGAGCTTAGCGGCCCCGCGCGGCGGCTGTGAGAGTGTCACTAGTAGTGTTCGCTGTGATCGAGTGACGGGAACGCTTTGCCCGCTAGTTCGGTCGCGTCGTGAGGCGATGCGAGCGCTTGCGTCGTGACGAACGCGAGCGCGACCGCGCTGGGCGGGTGTCTGTGGACAGAGGTGAGCTCGTGACCGCTCGTGTCGTAGCGGCCGCGGCGCGTGACCGCGCGCGCGAGTTCGCCAATCACCGCCCGCCGAGTCCCGTCGTTGCGTGGCCGCGCCGAGGCGAAGCGCGATCGTGCCATGGGTGCGACAGCCACGCTTGCTCGTGCGTCAGCACCACGTCGATCCGACGTTCGCTGAGCACTCGCTTGACGACCTTCAGATAGCCCAATGGGTCGACGACCGAGTGCGGGACAGACATGCACCGAGAGCGGGCCGGGCGGTTTGGAGACTGCGCGATATTTACCCGCGCGTCCGCCCAGTCGCGTCGACGCTCCTGGTCGGCTGGGGCTGCCGGTCGAACTTGGCGCGGAGCCGCGGGGTCATGTCGGCGACGCGCGGTTTGTCGAGGAGGTCGTCGAGGGGCGTGCATGGTGGCACGTGGCTCATTGCGTGCTCGGCGAGTGCGGTGATGGTGAGGCTCGGGTTGACGCCGGGATTGGCGGGGATCACCGACCCGTCGCATACCAGCAGGTTGCGGTAGCCGAACGCCCGGTGGTGGCGATCCACGACGCCGTGTTCCGGGTCGGCGCCGATCACGGCGCCGCCGAGGATGTGGGCAGTCGCCGCGGTGTTGAGGAGCGCCTCTGGGAGGTTGCTCTGTGCGACACCATCCATTTCTTCGGCGACGATCTCTGCCGCTCGGTTGGCGGCGGGGATGAAGGTCGGGTTCGGGTGCTGTGGGTCCTGGCGGGTCGTCAGGATGAGCCGCTTGCCGACCCGCCGAGGCGCGAACGAGAGCGACCCCGGGAGCGTCTGCATGACCAGCAGGATCATCGTCCGCCGCGACCAGCTCCAGCGGCGGGTGGCCAGCCGAAAGGCGCCGGCGGGGTGGTGGACGACCTGTCCGGCGAGGCGCAGCGGGCGGGTGAGGCGGCTGCCCGCGCCGGTCAGCATCGTGAACAGCAGGCCCATGAACCCGCCGCCGTGGCCGTAGGTGACGTTCTCGATGTGGGTGTTCTGATCGGGGTAGATGCTCGAGGTGATCGCGACGCTGTCGGCGAAGTCGTGTGTGTCGTCCTTGGCTGTGACGGCCAGCAATGCCTCGCTGTTCGTGCGGACCTGAGCGCCGATGCGGTCCGAGAGGCGCGGGAGCATGCCGGTGTGCTTGGCGCGTGCCAGCAGCGTGTTGGTCCCGATCGTGCCGGCGGAGATAACCACGCCGCGCGCGGTGATTGTCCGGCGTCGTTTGCGCAACCAGGCGCCCGAACGGACCGAGGTGATGGCATACCCGTCTGAGCCGTCCTCGGTTCCCAGCGGGCGGATCTCCTTGACCGTCCGCTCGGGAAGGATTTCGGCGCCGTTGCGCTCGGCGAAGTGCAGGTAGTTCTTCACCAGCGTGTTCTTGGCGCCCACTCGGCACCCGATCATGCATCCGCCGCAACGCGTACAAGCCGTCCGGCGAGGCCCCTTGCCCGCGAAGTACGGGTCGGCGAACGTGGTCCCCGCCTCGCCCTCGTCGCCGAAGAAGACCGAGACCTCCGGGCGCTGGTAGGAGTCGCCCACGCCCATGCGCCGACCGACCAGTTGCAGGAGATCGTCGGCATCGGTGCGAAACGGGATCGAGGTGGCGCCGAGCATCCGCTTGGCCTCGGCATAGTGGGGCTCGAGCGCATCCCGCCAGTCATCCAGCTCGCTCCACTCCGGGGCGGAGAAGAATGCCGCGCCGGGCTGATACAGCGTGTTGGCATAGACGAGGCTCCCGCCGCCGACCCCCGCCCCCGCCAGGACCCACACGTCCTTGAACGTGTAGATCCGCATGATCCCCCGCAGCCCGACCACCGGCATCCACAAGAAGCGCCCCAGGTTCCAAGTGCTCTGCGCGAACTCCTCGTCGGCGAACTGCCGACCCGCTTCGAGCACCGCCACGCGATACCCCTTCTCGCTCAGGCGCAGCGCGGACACGCTACCGCCGAAGCCCGATCCGACCACGACCCAGTCGTAGTCGAACTGCCCTGTACCCCAGTCTTGGTCGTGCATCATCGGCCCTTTACATCGTGTCGCACAGATCGTCAAGACGCCATGTATTAGCAAGCCGGCGGGTAGGCTGTCAAGCGATGGGAGTCCTGGGCAAGCGTGGCGGCGCGCAGTCCGCGCGCAACAACGAGCAACACCGGCCGTTGCCAAGCAGGGGCCGATGAGCGGCAGGGCGCTCGGACCGACACAGATTCGGCCCACCATCGCGCTCGCGATGTCAATCGCCCGAGACCACGCTCCCCTGTTCCGGGCCGTGATCGAGGCCTCGACCTACCCCTCGTCAACCGACAACCACGCGACCACCGGCCCGCCCTGTGCCGCCGCTTACTCCGCGAGCAGCGTCGTCTTGCCGAACCCGGGCGGAGCAGCGACCAGCATCAACCTGTACGAGCCGGTCGCCAACGCCGGGAGCAGACCACGACGCGGAACGTGCTCGGAGCACACGCGCGGCCGAGTGAGCTTCGTCTCCAGCACGACGGCATCCCGAGCGGCGACATGCTCGCTCGCAACTTCAACGCCCTCAACCGTCGCCACGGCTCACCTCGCCCTCGGGTGGCGCCCCGAGAGAGGACTGTAGTTCCACCCGGGCGCCGGCACGAATCGCGCGGGTGAAACCGCACCTGCATGATGCGCTCTCACGCAGACCGTGTTCGACGCCGACCGCACCGCCCCGCACAGCTGAAAGGAGCTGACGTGTCCCGTCTCGCCCACTCGATCCGCGATCTCCGGGCAAACCAAGGGAGTCCTCTCATGAACGCCTCGACAAACGAACCGGAGACGATGAAGCGCGTCGTCGTCGACCACCACGGCGGTCCCGAGGTCCTGTAGGTGATCGAGGAGAACATCCCTCGACCCGCCGAGGGCGAGGTCCGCGTCAAGGTGCTGAGCAGGCCGGAGGTGACGCCACCCTGCACGACGATCCCCCCGAAGCGCGAACGAGAGGCCGCGTTTTGATCGTAATGAAGCGGGTTGCGATCGCCAGTCAGCTCAGTGAACAGCTCTGTGTCACGGTCGCGAACGACCCGGGTCCTGCGCGCGACCTCTCCCAGCCGTCGTAGCGTGCGTCGTCCGCCGCGCGTTGGTGTTGGGCTTGGCGGAGGGGTTCGGCGGGGTGCGCCGTCGCGAGGTAATAGTTTCAGCTGGGGATGCATTCTGTTTGCGAGGTTGCGCTTGGAAATCGTGGACAGGGCGCCAAAGTCAGGGCGTTCTCGGCTCGAGACACGATCGGAGAGCTGGCCCTGACTTCGGCGGTCGGCCCGGGTCGGGCGGGTCCTATGGGGTGATGTTGTGGTTGAGGTGGAAGACGTTGTCGGGGTCGTAGCGGCGTTTGATCTTGCGGGCCCGTTGGTAGTCGGGACCGTAGGCGGCGCGGATGGCCTCGTCGGGTTGGTCGTCGCCGAAACCCGGCGAACACGGTCAAATCATCCGGTGCGTCGGCAACCGCGTCGCGGTAGAAGCGCAAGAGCTCGGGCGCAGCGTCGATCGGGTGGGCAATGAGCCCCCCTGTGACCGTCTGCAACCGGTGCAGCCGGTAGGTGAACGCGGTGGCGACACCGAAGTTGCCGCCGCCGCCGCGCAGCGCCCAGAACAGGTCGGGGTATGCGGTGGGGTCGACGTGCAGGATCTCGCCGGCCGCGGTCACGAGCTCGACGGCTTCGAGGTTGTCAGCCGCGAGCCCGTACTTCGCCATCAGCCAGCCGAGCCCGCCGCCGAGCGTGAGCCCCGCGATGCCGGTGCTCGACACGGCGCCTCCGGTCACGGCCAGCCCGTGTACGCCGGTGGCCTCGTTGAGCTCGGCCCAGCGCAAACCGCCCTGCGCGGTCGCGATCGCTCGCTCGGGGTCGACCGCGACTGCGGTCATCTCGGCGAGGTCGATCATCACTCCGCCGTCGGTGACGGCCCGCCCCGCGACGTTGTGCCCGCCGCCGCGCACGGAGACCTCGAGCCCCGCCTCGCGCGCGAGGGTGAGTGCGTCGTGGACGTCATCGGTGCTGCGCGCGCGGACGATCAGCGCCGGCCTGCGGTCGATGAGGCCGTTGTGGACGGCCCGCGCCTCGTCGTAGCGCGGGTCCTGCGGGGTGAGGACGGGGCCCGAGATCCGCTCATGCAGCCGAGCGAGTCGGTGGTTGTCCAATGTCGTGCTCATGCCGGTCCTTTCCGTTGAATTAGCACGATCGGTCGTGCCTATTATATACGACCGGTCGTGCTATCTTGTCAAGCATGAATGCACCGTCGGGATGAGCAAGAGCGGGCTGTTCGCCCACTTCCGCTCCAAGGAAGAGCTGCAACTGGCGACCGTCGAGGTGCGTTCCCCGTCGCTGCGTCGTCTGCGCGAGGCGGGCTGGCGGTCCTGACGCCCAATACGTCGTCGCCCGCACGCCCGAACCGATCGAGCGGGCGCGCCGCGCGATCGAACGCCGACTCGCGCCGGCTGCCAACGCCCCGACGAGGTGACCGAGACGCGCACGTGCTCGACGCTGCGGCTCACTCGCCGCACGCGAGCGGCACCGCCGAGGTCGATCACCCCGGCTTCTGCGTCCACCAGGCGTCAGCGAATTGGTGCGGATGCCGGCCCTGGCCGTGGCGCCGGGAAGCTCCGACCACCGTCAGAGGCGAGCCGGAGCACGAGCTGTTGGTTGCGCCGCCGCTACCGCGTCGTATCCGTGGCAGTCGTCGAATTCCCGGCTTCACCCTGGTTGTCGAGAGGTGTCTGCTCACCAGTCGATCTGAGCGCGGCTAACGGGTCATGGATCAGCGCGCTGGCACGTTCGAGGAGGTCTGCCTGCTGGTCCATCAGCCCGGCGAGCTGGCCAAAGGTGACAGATGCCGCCCGAAACGACGTGGCCTGCGCTCGGAACGTCCCCGTAGCCTGCTCGACGAGGTCCTGCGCGGCGTGTAAGGGCGCGACGGCGCGGCCGACGAGCTCGCGCTCAAACTCAAGCTGGCGCTGCAGTACCTGCTGGAGCAGCTCGGCTTGGTGCTGCAGAGGTCGCACCAGATCGCTCGCCGCACGAGCCGGGCCAGCGGCAACCGAGGCGGCTACCCCGCCTAAGTCCGCGATCGCGTGCTGCCAAGCCTTCAGCAGCTCAGTTGGATCAGCCATCCTCAGGTCCCCTCCGATCCGTCGCTATCGCACATCGGCGACGATTCTTCTCCGGCCCATGCCCCGTTCGCCGCAATACGCTGCGCGGATCGTACTCGCTTGGGGCGACGAGCCCGGTGGCCCAGTTCATCGAGCACGACCTCATCGAGCGACTCGAGCACCCGCGCCTGTTGCCGAGAGCGCAGCGAGCACTTGCCCGAATCCTCCGGTCGGCCGGGGTATCGTCGCCGGTCTGCGATCAGCTGGTGAGCTCTGAGCGGCCGTCAAGCACCTGCCCGCCAGATTGACTGCGCCGCATTGCGGACGGAGTTTGGGCGTCCGAGATCTCGGGTCGTGCCGAACGCGGGTCTAGGCACGCTCCACGTCGAGCTTGAGGAAGTGTGTGGCGCACGAGATGCAGGGATCGTAGTTCCGTATCGCCTGCTCGCATTGCCATTGAAGTTCGTCGTCGGCAAGGTCGAGGTGTCCCGTCACGAACCCATGCAGGTCTTCCTCGATAGCGCGCTGATTCTGGGACGTGGGGGGCACGATGCGAGCGTCTCGGATGGCACCTGAGGCATCGATCTCGTAGCGGTGCCAGAGGATCCCGCGCGGGGCCTCGCTGACTCCACAGCCCACCCCGTCGCGTGGCTCGAGGTTGATGGCCGGAGGGTCAGGCTCCTCGTAGGCCTCGATCAAGCGCAAGGCCTCCTCGATCGCATACAACAGCTCCACACCACGCACGATGAGGCTCTGAAACGGGTTACGACACGACGGGCCGAGATCGGCGTTGCGGGCGGCCTCACGCGCCAACGGCGACAGGCAGTCGAAGGCGAGGCTATAGCGCGCCAGCGGCCCCACCATGTAGGAGCCACCGGTGCGTAGGCGGCTGTGTAGGGCGTTGGAGTGGGACACCTGCTCCTCGACGAAATGCTCTTCAAAGGCCTCAGCTGGAATGTCCAGGCCGCTGCTCGAGACAATCCGTCCCTTGTCGATCGGATAGAGCCCATCCTCGTCGCGAAGCGCCACAAACTCATAATCGCGCTCGAATTCCGGCATCGGCAACGTAGCGGTGAGGGCGATCGTCTCGAGCGTATCCTCGAGCGCTCGCTTCAGCGGCTCGACCAGCGGCATCAGCTCACGCCGGCTCGGGGCACGATAGAAGCCGCCGGTCCGCACGTTGATCGGGTGCTCGGCGCGGCCACCCAACGTGATCAGCAACCCGTTGCCCGCTTTGCGCGTGGCCAGCCCGCGCTCGACCAGCGCCGGATGGTCGGCGGCCATGTGGATCGCACTTTCGTAACCGAGGAAATCGGGCGCGTGCAGCAGATACAGGTGCAAGGCGTGGCTCTCGATCCACTCGCCGCAGTACATCAGCCGGCGCAGGTCGCGGATCGGACCGGCGACGGTCGCGCCGCATGCCTGCTCGATCGCGAGCGAGCCGCTCGTCTGATAAGCGACTGGGCAGATGCCGCAGATCCGCGCGGTGATGTCCGGCACCTCGGTGTACGACCGTCCTTTCAGGAACGCCTCAAAGAAGCGCGGCGGCTCGTAGATGCGCAGCTGCACCTCGAGGACGTCGCGGCCGCGGATGCGGACGTTCATTGCGCCCTCGCCCTCGACGCGGGCGAGGGCTGCGGTGCTGATCCGGCGGCTGCGAGCCTGAGACTCAAGCGGAATGGCCATGGCGCTCACTTTCGCGTTCGAATGCCGGCGCGCCCGCGTTGAACGTACGGTACACGCGAAGCAGGTCAACGTCGTCCATATCCACCTTCCGAAGCCAGGTGCTGAGCGACGAGGGGTTCGGCGACTCCATCGGCCCGTAGCACCCGTAGCAACCGCGGTTGAACGACGGGCACAGCGCTCCGCAGCCCGCGTGCGTCACAGGACCAAGACACGGCGTGCCGTGGGCGACCAGGACGCACACGTTGCCACGCAGCTTGCACTCCTGGCAGACGCTCGAGGCGGGGATCGGCGGCGAACGGTCGCCGAGCGCGGCCCGGATCACCTCGAGCAGCTGGTACTTGTTCACCGGGCAGCCCCGCAGCTCGAAGTCGACCGGCACGTGGGCACTGATGGGGGTCGATTGCTCGAGCGTGGAGACGTACTCGGGTGAGGGGTACACCGCCGCGACGAAGTCCTCGACGTCGGCGAAGTTGCGTAGCGCCTGGATTCCGCCTGCGGTGGCGCACGCGCCGATCGTCACCAGCCGCCGCGACACTCGCCGTACCCGGTGGATCCGCTCGGCGTCCTGCTCGGTGGTGATCGACCCTTCCACCAGCGACAGGTCGTAGGGCCCCTGGACCTCGGCCCGCGAGGCTTCGAGGAAGTATGCGATGTCGACCTGACCGACGAGCGAGAGCAGCTCGTCTTCGCAGCTGAGCAAGCTCAGCTGACAGCCGTCGCAGGAGGAGAACTTCCAGACGGCCAGCTTGGGCTTGACGGCGACCTCGCTCACAGCTGTGCCACCTTCAGCCACTGCTCGACCTCGTCGTAGCGCAGCACCGGCCCCTCGCGGCAAATGAACTTGGGACCGAACTGGCAGTGGCCGCACTGTGCGATCGCACAGTGCATGTTGCGCTCCATCGAGATGTAGAGACGATCCGAGGGAAGGTCGCGCGCCTTCAGCGTGAGCGCCACGAAGCGCAGCATCACCTCCGGGCCGCACGCCATCGCGATCGTTTGTCGGGGGTCGAATGCCGCCAGTTCGACGAGCTTCGTGACCACGCCGACCTTCCCGTGCCACTCCGCGCCGCCAACGTCGACGATCATGTCGATGTCGAGGTCGAAGCGCCTCCGCCACTCCTCGAACTCGGTCGTGTACAGCAGC
>Ga0187776_10000463_pt1 | contig 19572 bp, 17 predicted proteins | sample 0216_BV02_MP12_2_FD_132426 | JGI IMG/M metagenome (GOLD analysis project Ga0187776, IMG submission 132426) | Tropical peat soil microbial communities from peatlands in Department of Meta, Colombia - 0216_BV02_MP12_20_MG | ecosystem: Environmental > Terrestrial > Soil > Wetlands > Peat | place...
CCCAGGGTTCTACGTTCCTTTGTTTTTGGATTGATTCAGAAAAAAGACCTGTGTTAGGGTAAAACGATTCTTGCGTTCCCATGGACGAGTGTATGGACCGACGGGGATCCTCATGAAGGTGAAATTCTGGGGAGTGCGCGGCTCGCTGCCTGCACCCATACGGCCGCCGGAGATAGAAGAGAAGATTTACCAGGCGCTGAAGGGGGCGCGGGGGATCGACCTCGATGATGAGAAGGCGGTGACCGGCTATCTTCGAAGCCTTCCCTATTACCAGCGGGGAACGACGGGAGGCAACACCTCGTGTGTCGAGATCCGGGGTGATCACACTGAGATCATCCTCGACGCCGGCTCCGGCATCCGGCAATTGGGCCTCGATCTCAGGCAGGTATCGTCCGGCCCGAGCAAGGGAACCATGCACCTCCTCATGAGTCACACTCACTGGGATCACATCATGGGCTTTCCTTTCTTCAGCCCCGCCTATGCTCCCGGAAACCGCATTATCATCTATGCCAGGCACCCGCACATCAGGCAGCGGTTCCAGGATCAGCAACATCCAGACCATTTCCCCGTGACCCTGGAGACCATGCTGGCGGACGTGGAGTTCGTTCACCTCGAACACGACGGCAAGATCTCCATCGGCGAATTCACCGTGAGCACCATGCCCTTGCGGCACCCTGGCGGCTCTTACGCCTACAAGGTCGAAAAGGACGGCCGCGCCTTTGTCTACGCCACCGACGGAGAATACAAGGGTCTGCTGCCGGCAACTATGGACCAGTACGTCGCCTTCTACGCCGACAGCGAGGCGCTCGTCTTCGACGCGCAATTCACCCTCGACGAGGCCATGGAGAAGGAAGGATGGGGGCACAGCTCCTCTCTGGTGGGCGTCGATCTCGCCCTGAAGGCGAACATCAAACGGCTGATTCTCTTCCACCACGAACCCTCCTACACCGACGAGAAGCTCCAGGAAATCTACGACAAGACCATGCGGTACTACGAGGTCCAGAGACGCGGCCGGAACAGCCTGGAGATCCTCCTGGCCCGGGAGGGCCTGGAACTGGACATTTAGATCCATGCCCGACCAGCTCGATACCGTCTTGCCCGCCACGGAAACGCTTCTGCGCCACACAACGAACGGCCTGCCTTCATACCGTTTCCGACTCCTCGGTCAGTGCGCGGGATTGAAGCATGCCGTGTTCACCCGGCTGGGCGGCGTCAGTTCGGCACCGTTTGCCAGCCTCAACGTGAGTTACGATACTAAAGACGAGGCGTCGAAAGTTCGGGAGAACCTGCGCCGGGTCAGCGAGGCCTTGACAAGCCCTGCCCTCCTTTATGCCCGTCAGGTCCACGGGAACGCCATCCTTGCGCTCCACGAGCGCCCCCCTGTGGATCCCGATCGGTCGTATCCCCTGGTGGGCGTCGACGGCTTCGTCTCCGGCGTGCCCGGCCTGACCATGATGATCAAGGTGGCCGACTGCCAAGCGGTGCTCCTCTTTGACCGAAGGAGGCAGGTGGCGGCGGCTGTGCACGCCGGGTGGCGGGGCAGCGCCCAGAACCTCCCGGCAAAGGCGGTGCGGGTCATGACCGCGGAGTTCGGCTGCCGCCCCACGGATATCGTTGCTGGCATATCTCCCTCCTTGGGGCCGTGCTGTGCCGAGTTTCGCAATTGGCGCACGGAACTCCCCGAGAGCTTCCTCCCCTATCAGGTGAGACCCACCTACTTCGACTTCTGGGCCATCAGTCGAGCCCAGCTCATGGAGGCGGGGATCCCTGGGGAAAACACCGAGATTGCTGGCCTCTGTACCAGGTGTCACCCGGAAGTGTTTTACTCCTATCGGGGTGAAGGCCGGACCGGGCGATTCGCGGTCACCATCGGCCTCGAGGCCTGACATGGTGCTCGAACGGGCGGAGATTCTCTTCAATGATGCGCTGAGCCAGGATCTGTACCATCTTGGCCTGAGGTGCCCGAAGGTGGCCTGCTCGATCCAGCCCGGTCAGTTCCTCATGATCCGGATACGATCCGGATACGATCCCCTGCTCCGCCGCCCTTTTGCGGTCCACCGTCTGAGCCCCCCTACAGGGTTCGAGGTTCTCTACAAGGCGGTCGGCCGCGGCACCCGGCTCCTCGCCGAGACCCGGCGGGGTGCAAGCCTGGACGTGCTCGGGCCGCTCGGCCGGGGCTTCGAGATCCCCGGTGGGGATGGGCCCCTCCTCATGGTGGCGGGCGGCATCGGGGTGGCGCCCCTCCCCTTCCTGGCGGAGACCGTGGTGAAATCGGGGCGAAAGGGGCCCTATCTCCTCTGGTTCGGTGGGAGAACCGCGCGTGATCTTGTCTGCGTTCACCACTTCCAAGATCTGGGATTCGTCACCGAACTTGTCACCGAAGACGGTACCGCGGGCCGAAAGGGCCTGGTCACCGACTATTTGGAGGAGTGGCTCCCGCGGCAGAAGGAGATGCCGAAGCTGATTTATTCGTGCGGGCCCTATCCCATGCAGCGGAAGGTGGTGCAGCTTGCCAGTCGGCTAGGGATCGCGGTGGAGGTCGCCATGGAGGCTCTCATGGCCTGCGGCTTCGGCGCCTGTTTGGGCTGCTCTCTCAGGTGCCGGCCTCCGGAGGGGGGCACGGATCTTTACTACGCCAACGTCTGCCAGCATGGCCCCGTGTTCCGCGGGGATGAGATCATCTGGGAATAGGGGCAGAAACCCGTGGAGAAACCGGTCAATCTTGCCGTTCAGCTCGGTCCCTTGCGCCTGAAGAACCCGGTCATGGTGGCATCGGGTACATTCGGTTACGGCGAGGAGTATGCCGACTTCGTTTCTCCGGAACGGCTGGGCGCCCTAGTGGTCAAGGGAATCTCCCTGGAGCCGCGGCCGGGAAACCCGCCGCCCCGCATTTGGGAAACGTGCGGCGGCATCCTCAACTCCATCGGTCTCCAGAACGTCGGGCTCCGCGCCTTTCTGGTGGAGAAGCTCCCCTGGCTTCGGTCTCTTGCCGTGCCTGTGGTGGTGAACATCTTCGGGAATACGGTGGAGGAATATGGGGAGCTCGCCGCGGCGTTGGACGGCCAGGAGGATATCTTGGCCCTGGAGATCAATATCTCCTGTCCCAACGTCAAGGCCGGTGGGATGGTCTTCGGTTGCGAACCCGCCATGGTCGCCGAGGTGGTCGGCGCCGTGCGCCGGAGGACCAGGCTGCCCGTCATCACCAAGCTTACGCCCAATGTCACGGATGTCACCGTGGCAGCCAGGGCCGCAGAGGAGGCGGGGTCCGATATTCTGTCGCTCATCAACACCGTGGCCGGCATGGCTGTTGACGTCGAGAGGCGCAAGCCGCGACTGTCATCGGTGATCGGCGGCCTCTCGGGCCCCGCCATCAAGCCCATCGCTCTCAGGCAGGTCTGGCAGGTGGTGGGGGCGGTGAAGGTGCCGGTCATCGGGCTCGGCGGGATCACCTGCGCGGAAGATGCCCTGGAGTTCCTCATCGTCGGCGCGCGGGCGGTCCAGATCGGCACCGCCAACTTCGTGAACCCCCAAGTCACGTTGGAGATCATCGCCGGCCTCGAGGCCTACCTGAGGGACCAGGGTCTGAACGACATCAACGAGGTGATCGGGACGCTCGAGATTGGCGAGAAAGGCTAGCTCTTCCCTCCCTCCCTGAGTCTCCTCACATCACCGATCCGAATAGTGAAGCGGGTCACATCCAGGTACTCGAGCAGGGGAATGGTGTATTTCCTCGTCGCCTGGGTAAGGTCCTTAAACTGGGGTGTGGTGATCTCTTCCTGGTTCACGAAAAACGCCAGCAGACGGCTCTTGAGGTCATCCAGCGCCCCCCGGTGAAAGTACATATCCTCCTTCACCTTCACCAGGATACCCTGCTCCAGCATCCAGTTGAGGAGCTGACGCGAGTCCGCCTCCGGCACCCCCAGGGATTGGGTCACCTCTCGGAAGAAGGGCGGCTGGAGGCCGGCCTGGCGGTAGACGCCCTCAATCTCCTCCCGTAACTTCTCCTGATCCGCCGCGAGCGCCACTTCGTGTGAGGCAAGGCGGACCAGGTCCCTGTCCTGGACCACCTGGTTCTGCCGAATCAGCCCCTGGAGTAGCTCGCTGAAGAGCTTGCCGTCCACCCCGACAGGCATCCGGCCAAAAAGCTTTTCCTTGCTCATGCCCGACCGGAGAGGTTCCCGCCGGTGGAACTGATCCAGCTCGGCCTCAAGAAGCTCCGTGAGCTTCTTGAGAACCCGGCTATCAACGAACCTTCGACCCTCGCGATCGAACTGCACCGCCTCGCCGCGGCTGCTGAGATCCTGAAGCACCCGGGCAAGCTGCTTCTCGGGAAGGTTCGCGCGGATGGCCAGATCAGCCTCTTTGATCCCTCCGACCCCGGCATCTTCTAGGTGCAACCGCACCATCCCTACCGGTTCGCCCTTCTCGAGCACCGCCAGAGCGGCCAGGGCAGAAGCCGCCATCCGCTTGCGCTTGGTGGGAGCGGGATGCAGGATCTGCCCGCCGCCGATGGTCCGCACCGGTGAGTAGCTCCTGAGCACGAACCGATCACCCCTCCTGACCACAACGGGATCCTCCAGGCGCAGCTGCGCATAGCCGCTCGAGCCCGGAGTGAGCTCGTCGGAGTCGAGCAGGTGCAGGGTTGCCATGATCTCGCAGGTCCCCGTGTGGAAGCGCACCTTGGCCCGATGTTTGAGAGATCGAGGGGCGCTCGCCAGATGCTGCAGCCGCACATCCACCACGCGGGAGGGTACGAGACTGTCCGGCGCTGCCAGGACGTTGCCTCGCTCCACAGCGGCCTTCTCGATCCCCTGAAGATTGATCGCCGTTCGCTGGCCGCTCGTCGCCTCATCCACTTCCTCGCCGTGAACCTGGAGGCCCCGGACCTTGGCCCGAATCTCCTGAGGGTAGACGGCGAGGGTATCTCCCGTCCGGACCCTCCCCGCCATGGCGGTGCCCGTGATCACGGTACCAAAGCCCTTCATGGTGAAGACCCGGTCAACGGGCAGCCGGAAGTCGCCGCTCATGGACCTGGACTCCGCGGATTCGCAAAGCCGCTGTATTTCTGCCACCAGCTCCGAGAGACCCTGCCCGGCAACCGCAGAGACCGGCATGATTGCGGCCGAAGCGAAAAACGTTCCCTGGAGAAACTCCCGGATGTCCTCTTTCACCAAGTCCAGCCAGTCGGGATCATCCACCAAGTCGGTCTTCGTAAGGACCACCACTCCCTGCTTGACCCGGAGGAGTTCACAGATCTCCAAGTGCTCCCTCGTCTGGGGCATCACCCCCTCGTCCGCAGCCACGACCAGCGCCACCAGGTCCAACCCGGTCGCGCCTGCCACCATGTGGCGAACGAACCGTTCGTGTCCGGGCACATCGACGATCCCGACGAGCTGACCGTTAGGGAGCCGCAGGTGGGCGAAACCCAGCTCGATGGTGATCCCTCGCTCCTTCTCTTCCTTCAGCCGATCCGTATCAATGCCGGTGAGCGCTTTGACAAGCGTAGTTTTTCCGTGGTCGATGTGCCCTGCCGTGCCCAGGATGATCTGCTTCATGCCGCGAACACCTCTCTCCGGCCGCTCATGTCTGCGCCCTATCTGACGCTACCGTTATTCCCTATTCGCTGTGGGCGGAATGAACTGACACTTGAAGACACTCATCACCGAGACGTTCGACTCCACGACCGACAGGTTGCCGAAAAACCCTTCTCATGCTCCTCTGCCACCGAAGGCCGGGTGGTCTGCGAGGCAAGCCGCACCCGGAGCCGCCTCTTGACTCCTGGACGCCAGGAGCACCTCCCGAACCTCTATCATCGCCGCACAAGGGGCCGGACCGCCCCAGTCCTGCCCTCTTCGGGTACTGTGGAACGCATCACAATACCCGGTGCTGTCTTCTAGGAGCTCAATCGGCTCACGAGATCTCCGTGGTGTCGATCTCTTCCCTCGGCTTCACCATGTAGGTGAAGAGCCCGGTCGCCAGGTGTCTCCCCGATTGACCGGAAACATCCACCTGGCAGAGGGCCAACCTCCGGCCCCGGTGCACCACCCACCCCCGAGCGACGACATCCTCTCCACCCCCCGGTCTGAGAAAGTTCAGTTTGAACTCGACGGTCGGTATAGTGACGTCCAGGGGATCCGGAAGCACCGAGTACAGAGACACCCCGCCGGCGACATCCGCGACGACGGCAAGGACACCCCCCTGGACGAGCCCGAGGGAGTTGTGGAGCTCCTCCCGGTTGTGGAGCAGCACGGTCGCTCTGCCTGGAGCGATCTCAAGGACTTCAATTCCCATGAAGCCAAGGATCGGATTCGTTCGAAGCCTCGCCTCGATGGCGCGTTGCTGGACTTCGGTCAGCTCCCTGGCCGCAAGGCTTCCAGCTTTCTCTTTCAACTGATCTTCCACGCTTCCTCCTGTGGCGTTGTCAGGTGTTGCCCGTGGTTCGTTATACGCTTTTCGCCATCCGGTCTCTATGCTCTTCGCCCCCTGCCAACTGCCGGCTGCCTTCTGCTCCCTGACTACAACTCCCCTCGCCCGATCATGGCCTCGACGGCCTGGAGACGGCCCAGACAGCCGCCAGGCCAGCCCTTGCTCCCGTAGCGGAAGTTCAGCTCCAGGACCCGGAACCGCCTGCCGTCGAAGAGCATGTCCACCCCCACATCAGAGAACTTTGCGGAACAGGCGATACGCTTGGCCAGCGAAACCGCCTCCGGCGGCAGCCCTTCCTCGGGGAGGGGTGAACCAAAAGGGACGGCGTACGGGAAATTGCTCGCAACCCACCAGCAACCATAAACAAGGCGGTAATTGAGCACACTCACACGCAATTCCCGCTCCCCGGCCACGTACTCCTGGATGAAGGCCGGATTAAAATTTTTATTGTACCAGCTCAGCTCATTCTGGTCACGGATGAGGAAGACATATCGTCCCCGGGATGAGCGGCAGGCCCTCTTCCCCACCAGGGGAAAGGGAAAATCAGCGGCAATTCGCTCCTTCTGCGTGTCCCCGTAGTAGGCCCGGGTCCGAGGATGGGGGACCTTCAAGAGTCCAAAAAGGGCGGTCTGTTTGAGCTTGTCCCCGAGAAAGCGGTAGCAGTTCACGCTCGGGAAAGTCTCCTTCCCCACACCGCCAAAGATGTCAACAAAGCGAACCGTGGGATAGAAGATGATGTCAGCAGCGAGGAGCAATTTCCGTTCTTGTGCAGTGTAATCGGAAAGCTGGGGCCGGACTCCCAGGGTGATCACCTCTTTGCAATTCCGCAATTGCTCGCCGATCGCCACCCGGAGCCGTCCTGTCACGATAGTCGTCCTCTCCCTGCAACTCCCCGGTCTCACACCTCTTCCTCGGGGATGAGTACGGCCTGAGATGAGAGCTGGGCGGGGATTATTGTGGCGGGGCGGCGGTCTTCGGTAACCGCAATCCGTAAGCGTAACTTCGCATGCGGAAGAAGTTGTCGAGGATACTCACCTTGGAGTCCACGTAATCGTAGACCCTCATGGGAGGTTGGCCGTTGCGGCGGGCCAGCAACTTATGAAGGTGCTCGCTTATCCGGCCCTGGAAGCTCAAGGGCGTCGTGAGAAAGAGGGCTCCGTACCGGCCTTCCAGCACCTCCTCCTGGAAAACTTCCCGACTGGCGAGCACCACCTGGATCTTTCCCTCCTCGATCTGGGCGAAGAGCCGCTCCTTCTCTTCGCGGACTGCAGCAGCATCAAGGGAGACGCTGGTGATCCCGCGCGCCCGAAGCAGATCCTCGATGGCACTCCCCTGCGTTTCCTCCTCGGTCAACACCAGGAGCGGCTTCTTGTCCTCGCCGCTCAATTCCTTCTCCACGTCCGCCACGATGAGACTATTTCTCTTGGGGTCCCTGGCCAGAGCCGCAATCATAGACCCATAGTCCTCACTGCTCTCATAGGGGTAGTAGAAATCCGTTTCCCGCACCACCACTTCCGCCTGCAAGCTTCCTCGATGTTCTGTGGCGTCGCGGGTGTCAATCTGGTGGAGGATGTCCCCCACGTAATAGTAAATCAGGCGGGAGAGGCGATCTCGCCGCGGAGTGGTGGCTGAGAGGCCGAGAAGGTAGCGACAGTCGAAGTTGCTTACCACCTGGGTGAAAGTGCGGCTGGGTGTGCGGTGACATTCATCGACGATGATAAAGCCGATACTGTCGCGAACTTCTCGCACCTTGCGGTACATGGCACTCACGTGGGCGACCGTCACTCGCGGCCCAACCTTGAATCCCCCCTGGCCGATCATGCCGATCTCGTCCGGAGGCAGGTTGAGGAATCGAACAAGCTTCTCCTTCCAATGGTCAAGGAGGGAGGTGTTCGGTACCAGGATCATGGTGGGCTGACGCCGGTGAGCGATCATCCGAAGGGCGATCACCGTCTTCCCACTCTTCGCATCTCCCACCAGGGTGCCATGGTCCCTGGTCACCATGGCGGAGAAGGCCCGTTCCTGGTAGTTCTTCAACATGCCGTGGAACGCGAACTCCCGCGGTTCAAGACTGCGCTGGCGGTCGATGAGGCGGTAGGCTATGTTGAAGCGCTGGCACAGCTCCAGGAGTTGGGCCAGGAAACCCCGAGGCACGAACAGGTTCTGCCGCTGCTCATACAAGCACCGGATCTGGACGGGCACGTTCCCCAGCCACTCGCCACGACTCTGACGCAGCTCGTATTCGGGATTGGTGAACACCAGTCGCTCGTTGAGCTTCTTGACGAGCAGCGGCGCAAGCGCCGAGGCAGGCACCTTGATGCGCTCGGAGATGAAGATGGTCAGCGTCTTGTGCATACCGGAATTTGCGGCCTCCGGAACGCTCTCCCGCGAGCTACTCCCTCAGGCAACGGAGGCACGGCACCGCGTCTCCCGAGTCTTCGCCGCGCTGCAAGACTTCACCATCAGGCGACACCCCGAACGCGATGGGCACCACTCGATGGTCAGGATCACGAGCGTCCTGGCGAGGACTGAGAACCGAACAGAATCCGTGACCGAGTGCGGTGAGCGCGGCCAGTGGCGAATATCCCAGGAAGGGCAAACCGATCTTATCGACACAAGCCTGCCCGCATTATTGCACCGCCCAAGCAAGAATTCAAGACAAAAACTGTTGGCTCCCGACCGAGGACTCTCTACAATGGGACCCTGGTGTCAAAGGGCTGATGAAAGGAGTCCAAACCTATGAACGAGCCCTCGCCAATTCAAGACCATCTTAGGACGCTCGCCGAAGAGTACCGCAATCACCACCTGACGCTACAAAAGCGCTACCAGGAGATGACCGCGGCCGATGACTTCGTTGCCGAACTGAGACGACGAGAGTCTGCTTTGGTTGACCGGTTCCGTCTGCTGCAGATCAAGTTGCTCGGCTCGCTTCAGGGAGAGCACCTGAACCTGATGCTGGATCTCTCCCGCATCTTTGACGAGATGAGGGTCGTCAACTCCTTCGCCGTCCAAGTACTGACTGAGACGAGGGGGCCGTGGTCCTCAGCGGCGCAGCCTGGGCAGGAGTAGTTGGCAGGCGCAAGACGTGAGGCAGAACGTGGACGGGGCAGACTGTAGGAGCAAGCTTCGCTCGCGATCTTCCGCTAGCGCAAGCCTCGACCGCGCCTGATTGCGGGCAGATCTCGCTCCCCCGTGACCACGGACCACGGACGACTGGCGGCTGACGCGTCGGAAGGCAACACCACGGACAACCGACGACTGGCAACTGATATAGGAGAGACTATAGACGACAGCGGGCAGCACTGCGGCGAACGCCTTCACTCCTGCCTGAGCACCAGGAAGAAGAGGGAACCCTCGTGCCGGAGGTGTCCGGCGCCAATCTGGCTCAGGGGGCCACTGCCCCAGAAAAGATCCACCCGAGCCGGTCCCTTGATGGCACCGCCCGTGTCCTGGTTGACCACGTAGCGGCCGAAGGGCTGCCACCCGGTGATGACGCCGTCCCTGGCGAAGATCGGCTTCTGGCACTGAATGAAGGCCAGTGCACCTCGGGGGAAGAGGGTGAGATCCGTAGCGATGGAACGCCCCGGGGTGACCGGAACCGAAAGACTCCCGATGGGTCCCTCTGCCACCTTGCGGAAGAACACATAGCTTGGATTGAGATTCAGGATCTCCGGCGTCTCCTCAGGGTGGTCAGTCAGGTACCTCCGGATGGCCTGCATGGACACCTCTTCCGAAGGAATGAACCCCCGTTCGACGAGCACCCCTCCAATACTCCGGTAGGGCCGACCATTGCTCGCAGCGTAATTCAGTTGTATTGTTTCTCCGTTCACCAGCCGGATGCGGCCCGAACCCTGGATCTGGAGGAAGAACAAGGCCACCGGGTCGGCGACCCAGGCGAGTTCCAACCCTTTCCCCAAAAGGGCCCCCGCCGAATCGATCTCCTCCCGGCTGTAGTAAGGAACCACCTGGTTCCCCTGAATCCGACCCACGAGCCGCACGCCCCGGTACTGAGAACGGAACTTCTCCAGATCGATAACCAGCATGTCCCCGGGAATCCCGTAGACGGGAAACCGGTAATGCTCGTCCGGGGTCAGGCTGCCCTGGATGACCGGTTCGTGATAGCCGGTAAACAATACACGGTGGTCTAGCCCTTTCCCGGCAGCCTGATAGACGACAAACCGCTTCCGGACGCCTTGGGCCAGCTCTTCCCAGGAATTGCTCTCAGCAAGTAGGGTGAGAAATACCTCAAGCGACCTCTTCATCCGATCCAGGGAGACCGTGTCCCGACCGAACCTGAACTGGGTCTCAGCGGGAAGCCGCTCGAAGTAGCGAAGGCTGGCGCGAGCGGCCTGCTCCAGTGAGGCCCGGTCCAGATCATCCTGTCCTAGCGGCAGAGGGTCGAAGGTAGCCTGTTGGAGCGCCTGCTCCGGCTGGATTTCGGTTATCGGCACCCTCGGCGCGCACGCCGCGAGGCACGTGACCAATGAGACGAACAAGAGCCATCCGCCAATAATCCTTCGCCGCTTCACTTCAACCGCCTCCCGACCCTCCGGCGCGTCAGTCGCCAGTTGCCCGTGGTCCGTGGTCACGGGGGAGCGAGATCTGCTCGTCAATGGTCGCAGGCAGGAGCCTGCTCATAGACCGCCTTCCCGTTCACCCACTCCGCGTTCCGAATTCCGCCTTCCGGCTTACCCCTTGCGCCTTACACTTTACTCTTTGCTGGCGAGAGGCAGCGTAATGGTGATGTTGACCTGGTTCTCCTTGTCCCTGTTGATGGCGATGACGCCGCCGTGCCTGTGGAGCACCACCTTGGTGAGAGGCAACTCAAGATTGGACTCCGCTAGCTCGTCGGGAACAAAAGGGTAGAAGAAGTGGTCGATATCGTCGTCCGCCATGTGGAGGCCTGAATAGGAAAACTGGACTACCGCCGTACCATTGCACGATGTCCTGATGCTCAGTCTGGCATCGCGGGGGATATGGTCGCAGGCGGTCTGGATGATGTTCTGCATGGCCTGTCTGAGCTGACCCCGATCGGCGCGGATGCTGGGCGCTGTACCCTCGAGGTCGAGGTCCAGGGAAATCCCGCGGCTATTGAGCTTGGGCTCGGCGGCCTGTACCGCCTCCTCGATGACTCCGTTCAGGTCCACTTCGGAAAACTCCAGGCTAACAGGCCGAATGTAAGCCAGGATCATTCTGAGGATCTGCTCGAGACGACCAAGCTCGTACACGATGATCTCCACCTTCCGCCGTTGGGGGTCGTGGGCCGATGTCTCCTGGAGCAGACGTCTGGCGAAGCCGCCGGCCGATGTAAGGGGATTGCGGATCTCGTGGGCGAGCCGAGCCGACACCTCGCCCAGAGTCTTCAATTCCTCGGTCTGGCTGGTCTTCTCCTGAAGCCTTTTTCGCTCGGTCACATCAACGATGATTCCGTCAACGGCCTGGAACCGGCCCTGGTCGTCCACCACCGGAAGGGCATGGTTGAGAAGGAATATCTCGTACCCGTTCTTGTTTAACCCACGGTACTCGAGCTGGAGTTCCTTGCCCTGCTCCAGGCAGGTCTGCAGCCCCACCTCCAGCCGGCGCCGATCTTCCGGATGGGCTGTCCTCACCCAGAAGCCGCGGTCATCGATGACCTCGGTCGGCGTGTACCCGAAAACCTCCTCAACGAATCGATTGACGTACACCGTGCTCCCGTCCGGCATGAGCCGATACACAATGAGTGGTGCGCTCTCCACCAGGGTCTCGAACTTCTCCTTTTGCTCCACCAGTTCCACGGTCCTCACACGAACACGCTCTTCCAGGGTGTCGCAGTGCGCCTGCACCTCACGCCGGGCCTCGCCCAGGGAGGCAAGCATCTCATTTAGGGAATCCGCGAGAGTACCGATCTCATCGTGCACCCGTACCTCGATCGTCTTGACTCGCCTTCCGGCCGCGATCTCCCGCGCCGCCTGGACGATCTCCTGGACCGGCCGGAGGAAAAGAGCCGCAACCCACCAGATGAGAGCCGACGAGATAAGGAGGGCGCCCCCCATAATGATGAAAAGGATGTTGCGGTTCCTCTTCACTTCAGCCAGAGTCACCGCCCTGTCCATGCCGATTTCAACCACTCCGATGCTCTTCCCTGAGAAGTCTCGGAGCGGCCCGAGCAAGAGGGCGAGGTTTCCTGCTTCGGGCGGGCTGGTCAGCACTTCCGAGTGCTGGGTGGCGAAAATCCGGGCGTATACGGGCTCCGCCAGGCGGGGTAAGGCCCGGGAGGAGGTGACTAGGTAAGCGAACCCTCGGTCGCCCTCCATGGGGATGAGGAGGGCGATGTCCATCGGATACTTCGCCTTGAGGGATTCGAGGAAGGGTTGCTCCACCGAGAAGCCGATCTCGAAGGTGCCGATGAGCCGGCGCCGATAAAGGACCGGCGCCACGCCGCGAACTCCAAAACCGGTCGTACCCCACTCGAGGCCGGCGATTCCCTCGTGCGTCGCCTCTACCCGGTTGATGGTATGCCGGTAGGCGGCCATCTGCTCGCCGTACTGGTGGGGCCGATGAAGCCGAAGAAACGAGGTGGCCGGTGGGACGTGAAAATGAAACTGCTTCACGTCGAATTGCTGGGCAAGGATCTGGTAGACGGGACCGAGAAGAGTAATGAGCGCCGTCCGATCACGTCGCGCGAAAGCCTCCTGTACCTCGGTCGATCCCGCTACCGAATATGCCAGACTCAGAGCCGCACGCTTGCGATCCTCGATCTGGTCTGAAAAGGCCTGGTAGTAGCCGAGGAGCTTCTCCCGCTCGTGGGTCTTGATGAGCCTGATCTGGCTATGGAGGTTGAAAAGGATGAGAAAAAGGGTGCCGGCAAAGGAGAGCAAGAGGAAGGGGATGAGGAGCTTCCATTTCAAGCTGATGTCATGGATCCGTCTGAAGTCCACGAGCGATTCCCCCTTGGCGGCTTACATGAACCGCGCTCGGTCCCCGCTCCGGCGAGAAAGTTAGTTTTTCCTAAACCCTCCACCTCTGGTGGAGGACCCGGAGAGCTTGGACCGATCCTGGGTTCTTTGGGTGCCGCGATAGGCGAATGGGTGGACGGGTTCAGATGGCCTCGATATGAGCACCAGACTCCTGGGACACTCAACCTCGTCAGCACTTGTCCACACGAAGACGCCCACTGATTCCTCCGCAAGGCCGGAGAGTGCTACGGCTTAAGGCGTGAATCCTTGGGTTTTAGCCCCCTTCGAGGGGGCCTCCTGATGCCACCCGCTCTGCGGGTGGAGTATCACTTGTCCCCCTTGGCTGCCAGCTCATCCCGCGGATTGCAGAGTATATCACATGATAGTCGCCCGCCTCTCCTCAATGTCAGGACTTGCTCATCCTCATCAGGCGGAGGAGCCGGCCGTCCAGATAGGGCAGCAAGTTCCCGAAGCGTGTCTTTACGACAGACCATCCCATCAGTATTCCGCAACCGTCGGCGAGAGCATCGGCCAACTCGGCCGTGCGAAAAACAAGCAGCCCTTGGATGAGCTCGAGGCACACACCAAGAGCGAAGAGTCCGACACCGAGCCAGAACTGGCGGCGCGGCTCGCGGTGGAGCTGGCAAAACCAGAACATCAGCGTCATATAAGCAGCAACGTGCTCCAATTTGTCGCTTGCTGGTAGCTCGAGCACGCTCGGCACCTCGGGAGCTACAGAGAGCACGATCACGGCGGCCACCATAAGCCACCCAAGGCTATGCCAGAGCCTCGAATAGTGAAAAGTTGGCCGATTCATGGTGTCGGAAGCTGTCAACCTTGGCATGTTCGCCTGTCCTCTGTCCTCCCTGTCGCGCCGAAGCCCGGACCTGTCACGGCGAGGGTGCATGCACACCTAAGAGCTGCCCGCCGCTCCCTGTTCTGAGTAGACTGTCTGGTAAGAGCTTAACCTATACAACGGGCTCTATGCTCTCTGCCCCATGCGCCATGCCCGCTTCTCCTGACTCCTGGATTCTCGCGCCTTGGCTCCTGCCCTCACCGTTTGAGTTTCTTACCGCGGTAGGGTAATCTCTGGGGCCGAATAATGAGCGCTGGCTCCGGATTCCGACACACCCAGTTTCGACCTGCGATCCTTCGCCACCGGCGGATTATGACTGAAAGCTGCTGTTCCTGCAAGAAAGGAGGGACTATGAAGAAAATCCTGGTTCTCCACGGCGTAAACCTCAACATGCTCGGCAAGAGAGACCCGGTCCAGTACGGCACCTCCACTCTTGAAGAGATCAATCGTCTTCTTGCTGACCTTGGGAAAGAACTCGGCCTGGAGGTGAAAGCCTTCCAGAGCAACCACGAAGGGGAGCTGGTGGAGAGAGTTCAGAGGATACATCTGGAAAAAGTCGCCGGGGTGGTCATCAATCCAGGCGCCTGGACTCACTACAGTTATGCTTTGAGGGACGCGCTGGAAACGGTCCCGGTTCCTGTCGTGGAGGTCCACATGTCCAACATCCATGCCCGGGAAGATTTCAGACGCCGCTCGGTCCTCGCCCCGGTGGTCCGGGGGCAGATCTCCGGCTTCGGCGTGAACAGCTACCTTCTGGGGCTGAGGGCGGTCTCTCTGCTCCTGCCGCCCGCCTAGCCGCTACGCGGATTCACGGGCGCTTGTTTGATTCCGTATTCCGCTGGCAGGCCCGACTGGATGTGCCTGCGACCCTGCATCACACGGGCAGAGAGTGAGGACTCTCCCTTCCTCATTTTCGGTTCCAGCGACCCGACCCGTGAATCTTTTGTCATGGCCTTGACCCCATCCATCAGCCTGCTTGGCGTAAGCCTACCGTTTCAGTTCGCTTTTTCGTTCACGGGGAAGCGTCATGGATACAGTGGACCGTATCGACTCGTGCCACACCTTTGCCAAAAGGAAGTGCCCCTGCCAATCACTGATGGAAAGGTTCTACCTGGTCCCCCAGCTCATGGACCCTCGGGAGGCTCGCAACTGCGAGAAGCCCTGTTATGCCTGTAATCGAGGGGCCAGTTCTCATCGTTGAACTCCTTCTCTGCACGTCCCGGCGCGTCCGAGACGGGTGAGGCGCCTGCGGGTCACGGCGCCGGCTCCACCCTGTTCTATCTCTTCCTTCCTCCGAAAATAGCTAATTCGAAAACCTTAAAGAAGCAGTCAACATCTTCAAAGCCGATTCCACGGAGCCAGCGACACTGGTCATCGACAGGAGCGAGGATGTTTTCTTTCTTGTCGGGACGATTGTGGTAGGCCTCTTCGATCTCCGCCCGGGTCTTACCAGCCGCGGTCGCTTGGTCAAACCGGTGCAGGTGGTCCACGAAAAAGCTGTCGAAGAGGGCCTCCCCCGCGGGCGTCGCCGATGCAACGTGTTCGAGATTCAGAAAAACGCCCGGTATAGCTAGGGCGCAAAAGATCTCTGCGTAGAGTTCTCTCTTGCGACGGTCGGGTTGGTGATGGATGGCGAATCCTGATACGACGACATCGAAGGGCCGGTAGTCAGCGACACTATCGATCCAGCCCGGTGAGGAGAAATCCGCCCTCATGACGGATGCCCTGCCTTCATGGGCAATGTGCTTGCGAGCAGCGTCAAGCATGGTTTCCGAAAAGTCGACAAGGACAACTCTTGCGTTCGGGAAGTGTTGAATGAGCATCCGGCCGATCGGACCGTCACCACACCCCAAATCCAAGATCCGCGCCACGCGAGGACACCACGATTCCACAATCTTCTGTATGACCTGAAGCTGCAGGCCGGCAGCAGGGATGGCACCCCTAACGCCCTGCAAATAGGTCGCCGCTAATGCTTCGGTCTGCCATGCGCTTTTCTGATCGGTCATGATGTCTTCCCACTCGACTTCGAGGGTGAGCCGCGAGCCCACGATGGGGCGCCGTGTTCATAGGACGTCCACCCGACCCTGTGCTTGGCGCTTTTCATTGTGTTCCTTTTTGCCTGGCAACCAACAACAAATCCTCATCATCGAACCGCGTCTAGACACTACCAAAGGTCTTTGCCTTCAGCCTTACTCCCCCATCGAGGTGCTGCCACTTGGCGCCCAGCCTCGTCAGTTGCGGGTGATCACGAAGTCTGCTGTTCCCTCCCATTCACCAAGTCGCAACTTGTCACCAGGAAGGATACACTCGCCAGTTAGGTATGCCGGTTGCTTGTTCATGGTGTGCCGATTGCGGATCATCTTCTTCCGAGTAAAACCCTACCGTTCCTGTTTGCCTGCAAGGCATACTTCAGTCGGCGAGCTTCGAGTCGTGATGAATTATGCGGACTTTCACCGGGCTAGGAGGAGCGCGCATATGTGACCAGGGCGCCCCCCAACCGAGAAAGCAACGTTACCATAAGACCGCGAAACTGGTCAAAAGCATGGTCGGTAGCCGACAACGGGGTCCGCCTTGCCATCGAAGGCCATCATTCCTCCCCTCTTATGGTCGTGGATTGGGTGCCGTTACCGGAGGGCGACCGCCGTGGCCGTGTGGCATGGGGAAGCGGCCGTATTTCGTCGTTAGGAAACATCGCGGATTCAGTGATTCCGCTTTTTGTTGTCTGAACCCCCCATGTATCCGCCCATCTTGGCCGGTGAGCAGAAGCAGAGGTTAGGCAACCCCCTTTCTGTTCCATCTCAGCGGACGAGATTTTTGGGGTTGTCCGGTAAACCTTTTTTGGATTGGTACGTCTGGTATAATAGCAGTGGATTTGAATGCCTTCGCGAGGCGAGGTCGAGCGAGGGAGGAACAAACATGAAGAAGGTCACTATTGCGCTTATTGCAGCAACGGCGCTCCTTCTCGCGATTTCCTTACCTGGTTACGCGGCAGGGGCGGGCGCCTCTCTTGGCGCACACGTCAGGGCAGGTCAGGCGGCCTGGGGGGGACATCCTCCTAGCGGTGGGGGACCTGCTTCTGCCTGGAGCGGACATTCCAACTGGGGCGGACATTCCCACTCTCAGTTCTTTTTCTCAGGCTCAATAGCGTTGGGGCCGTGGTGGCCGTGGTATCCATGGTACCCTTCCTCCTACTATCCGGCCCCGCAGGTGGTCGTCCAGCAGCAGCCACAGGTGTATGCTGAGCCGGCCCCCTCGCAAACGGATTACTGGTACTACTGCCAGAATTCGCAAGGGTACTACCCGTACGTGAAGAGCTGCCCGGGCGGGTGGATGAAGGTGGTACCAGAGACGACTCCACCTCAGTATCGGTATTAGAGGGCGTGAAATATGAATTGGCGACCAGGTCTTCTGTTACTCTTAGGCGTGGCGGCGCTGAGCGCGTGCGCGACAGTTCCCACAGGCCCGAGCGTCATGGCGCTGCCGCCCCCCGGGAAGCCTTTTGAGGCATTCCAGGCTGATGACTATGCCTGTAGGCAATGGGCTGCGCAGCAAGCTGGAGCGGGGCCAAGTGACACGGTTAATCAGAACCTCGCCAGCGGCGCAGCAATTGGGACGCTGATGGGAGCGGGGCTGGGCGCGGCGATTGGCGCTGCCTCCGGCAACGCAGGTACCGGCTTGGCGATTGGGGCCGCGAGCGGTCTCATCGGTGGTACTGCTATGGCGAGTGGCCCGGCCTACGCGGCGGGGTCCGAGGTGCAGAGGCGATATGACATGGCCTACCAGCAATGCATGTATGCCAAGGGAAACCAGATCCCGGGTGTCGTCCGCGCCCCGAGGCGAGGTTATCGGGTACCTCCGCCGCCACCCCCTCCACCGCCGGACTACACTCCAGGGCCACCTCCCCCACCGCCACCTGGCGCCTACCCTCCGCCTCCACCCCCACCTCCTCCGCCGCAGTAGCGCAGCCGCGCTCGCTGGTGTCCGTGTGGGGCGGTGCTTGCCGTCCACGGCATCCGCGAGATGGGCAGGCAAAGACAAAGGGCCTTTGGTTTTCCAAGGACCCGTGTTTCTTAAGGATTTTAGTTGATGCTGGAGGGGGGAGTCGAACTCCCATGACCACAAGGGTCACTGGATTTTGAGAGCAAAATAGGCCCTTTTAGCAAACCCAGCCGATTCAAGCATCTACGCGAGTTGGCTGGGTTTTTCTTTGCCCGGCCATGTTGGGGAATGGTGGTAAAAGTGAGGGTTTTTGAGACTGGTTGGGCACGGTGATGGGCAAAGTTTTCGACCGCGCCTGCGCTGCATTCATGAACCAGTGCGCCCAAGGCTCTTGCCGCTCCGGGAAGCCAGTCTTTATCTCGGCGTCAGCGGCTGGACGCTTCGCGAATTGGCTTGGAAAGGAAAGGTCCCCGTCGTCCAGTTCGGCGGAAGGAAATGGTTTTTCCGAGTCTCTGACCTGGATCGGCTGGTTGAGCAGCACGTGAGGATGATCCAGTGAAAGAGTCAAACACAGGGAGGAAGCCGATGGAACACTTCGACCAGGGGGCTTGGGGGAGCGAACTGGACAGCCCCGCAAGTGGTCAGGGGATTGCCCGCACCCGTCAAGGCGGTGATCAGGGCTTGCGTTACCCCGGCGTCGTATTGGCCTTTCGGTTCCTCCGGCTCTTACTTTCTCCACATCCTGAGACCCAACCCCCGCAGCAGGTGGCCTGGAGTTTCCAGGGGCTCGCGAGAAACCTGGGGGTGGGTAACAGGACTTGCCGGAGACTTCTGTATGCGTTGCGACGTGCGGAAGTTCCTTTGAAAACGCAAATCGATCCCGCGACCGGGAAGAAGCGATACTATCTCTTCCTAGCCGAGTTCGAGCGGTGGCTTTTGTCGCCAAGGAACGGCAACGAGTGAGTCAGACCGTGGCGCGGGGGCTGGGGATACCGCTCCTGTTGCGAATTTGTACGTATATCACAGAATGTAGGCCAGGGGTGAGAAGTCGCAGCCTGGGGCCTCCTACCCCGGTAGGTAGGGCCGAGGCGAAGCTCGAAGACCTGCCGGCTGGTCTTTAACACAGGTACTATGAGGTACTCCGACTCCCTCTCGCCCATCCCGCCTCGCTCCGTTGCCTTCGCGCGGCGGTACCACTTCTCCGTGGAAACGAGAGGGCCTCCCAGGTTCCTAGGGAACCCCTCTGTGTGCATGCCCTGCTCTCAGACCCCGGTGGGATCTCCACGTCAGGCCATGGACTCTGACAGGATGAGACCGAGACTCGGAACGTTTCGTCGCACGCGACTACCGCGGACCACGCCTCGCTCTTTTCCTCTCAGCGGTCCTTCAACGTGTCGATGCTGCCTTCCGCACCTA
>Ga0187776_10000464_pt1 | contig 19540 bp, 17 predicted proteins | sample 0216_BV02_MP12_2_FD_132426 | JGI IMG/M metagenome (GOLD analysis project Ga0187776, IMG submission 132426) | Tropical peat soil microbial communities from peatlands in Department of Meta, Colombia - 0216_BV02_MP12_20_MG | ecosystem: Environmental > Terrestrial > Soil > Wetlands > Peat | place...
ACGCCGGCGTGCTGGAGCTTTGCGGGGCCGGCGTCGCGCTGACCGGCGGCGGGGCGCGGCTGAATGCCATCGCCGAAGCCGCGGAGCATGTGCTGCGCCGCCCGATTCGGCTGCCCCTGCCCGCCCCGGTGGACAAGATGCCCGCCGAGCTGGCCGCGCCCGAATTCGCGACGGTGATCGGCATGATCTTCTACGGCAACCGCATGCGGCTGGCTAGCGGCGCGCAGGAGCAGGGCTTCAGCGCCCGGCTGCGCGCGTTGTTCGCGCGCACGGCAGGGTGGCCGGGAACCAACGGGGTCACTAGTGACCATCGATAGAACGCTGCACATTACCCAGAGAGCACACCATGAGTGAAAAGAGCGACAAGAAAGACATCCGTATCCAGTTTCACGATGACGCGCACAACCAGGCCAAGATCAAGGTGATTGGCGTAGGTGGCGGCGGCAGCAACGCCGTCAATCGCATGATCGACGCCAAGGTTGAAGGCGTGCAGTTCGTGGTTGCCAATACCGACTTGCAGGCGCTGCAAATGGCGCGCGCGCCGGTGAAGATCCAGCTTGGCGTAAAGCTGACCAACGGCCTGGGCGCGGGCGCCAATCCCGAAGTCGGGCGCAAGGGCGCTCTGGAAGACGCCGACAAGATCATCGAGGCCCTGGAAGGCGCGGACATGGTATTTGTCACCGCCGGACTGGGCGGCGGCACCGGCACGGGCGCGGCGCCGATCATCGCTTCGCTCGCCAGCGAGATGGGCGCGCTCACGGTAGCCGTGGTTACCAAGCCGTTCGCCTTCGAAGGCAAGCGGCGCATGCAGCAGGCGGAGCGCGGCCTGGCCGAGCTGATCGATTCCGTCGATACCACCATCGTCATACCCAACGAAAAGCTGCTGGCGGTAGCGCAGAACGCCGGGTTCTTCGAATCGTTCCGCGTGGCGGACGACATCCTGCGTCAGGCGGTGCAGGGCATCTCCGACATCATCACCATACCGGGCATCATCAACCGCGACTTCGCCGACGTGAAGGCGATCATGGCCGGGATGGGCTACGCCGTCATGGGCACAGCCACCGCCAAAGGCGAGCGTCGCGCCATGGAAGCGGCACAGAAGGCCATCGCGTCCCCGCTGCTCGAAGCCGGCGCCATCGACGGCGCTCGCGGTATCCTCATCAACATCACCGGATCGAGCGCTCTCAAGCTGGCCGAAGTGAACGAGGCTTCCACAATCATCCAGAGCGCGGCCCACGAAGACGCCAACATCATCTTCGGCGCGGTGATGAACGAGCAGATGAAGGACGAGGTCAAGATCACGGTGATAGCCACCGGCTTCAAGACCGAAAATCCCCAGCGCCGCGAACGCGCACTGAATGCCGCCACGGCGCCCATCTCCACTACTCGCGCCGCGGGCGCCTTTGTACCGGCAACGCCAACGCCGGCGCCCGGCGTGACGGTTTCCGCCGTGGCCAAGGACCGGGCAGCTTCGGGGGCAGCGAAGCAGCGCGATGCCACGAGCATGTTGCCGGAGATGCCACCGCTCCAGGACGAAGACCTCGACGTGCCGGCCTTCATCCGCAAGCGGGGAGAGATCCAGTAGGTGTGCTCGGGGGAGTTTTGCCATCCGACTCACCTTGGCCGTGTCTGGCGTATTGGCCGTCGGACACTGCGACCTCAGCGTGAGCACTCCATTCGTCGCAACGCTGAAGACAGAAGCCGTATTGCGCCGCTGTTGGCCGCCAGCCGGAATTTGCCATCGGGCGTTGGCGCCAGCGCGATCGCGCCGGACGCAACGCCGGTCTTGTGAACGGCGCCCGGCTACCGAGGTCAGAGTGCCGCTGGTGGATCAATGGTGAAAACGGTCACATCGGCCGACACAGCATTGGAGGCGAACAGCAGCTTACCGCTTACCACTATGCGATTGGTGGCATAGCCCCGCCGTCTCCGGTTCCACAGGCTGGAAACGGCGAGCCGGCGATCGGTGTCAGCGTGCTATTCGTACCCACCGACAGGGCCGAAACCGTGTTGCTGCCTGCGGCACATGCGGAGTTATTGTTCGAATAGACGAAGTTACCCTGCGCCAGAGACTGCCGGGGGGATTGCAACCACGAAGATCGCTAAGCTCCGAAGAAAACCTGTGATGAAGTTGTTGGATTTCATCCATTCTCCTCTCCGAGCTGTCAGCGGGTGGAGGCCTGCCCGAGATTCACTTGGGGATGGGATGTAAGTGGTTGCTGTAGAACACGTCGGACATGGGAGGCCACTCGTCGTATTGAACCCGTCAGTGCTTCGATCCAGGTCTGCTTCCCGTCTGCACGATTGCTCCAAAGGTGTTGCTTTGAAAATCGTAGCTGGCGGAATCAGGTTCGAAATCTTAGCGAACGGCAGGAAGTCCGCTGAGGTTTCGTAAACGCACAACTCTGATTGTTACTTTTTGTCCCACTCGTGGGGCGCCGCCGCGGACCGCGCCAGCGCGTCGATGAATCTTCGTGGCCGGTTACAGTTATCTCCGTAGAAGCGGCCCAGTTGCGCAGCAGGTAGTACAGCACAGCGTGGTTGATTGTTCATAACAGGCCTTATCACAACGTATCCGGAGGAAGATTCGGCAGCGCCCCAAACTCGTCAAACCCGCAACCTGCATGTCCGAACCATCCCTGCCAATTGGCGGCCGCCGGCTTCGCACATAAGCTCAACTGAATGAGTCTGCAAGCTTTGCTCGTCAGCCGCGATCCGGACGCGGTGTCCGTCCTGCAGACGGTGATGCGCGACCTCGACGTCGAGAGCGAGGTGTGCGCCGACCTTGGACCAGCGGTGGAGCGGCTGGCGCAGGGCTCCACCTCCGTCGTGGTGGTGGACTACGATGTCGAACACGCCACCGAACTGCTGAAGCTGATGCGGCAAAACTACGCCGGCAGTTGCGTGGCCCTGGCCATGGTCAAGAGTCTAGCCAGCATCCAGGCGGCCTATGACATGGGCGCGAACTTCGTCCTGATCAAGCCGGTCAGCCCCGACGCCGCTTCCCACAGCCTGGGCGAGGCCACGGCGCTGGTGGAGCGCATACTGCATCGCCCGGCGCGGCTGGTGGTGCCAACCCTGGCTTACGTCAGCTTCGAGGGCATGCTCGATCCGGCCATCATCCTCGACATCAGCGAAGGCGGCATGGCCATCCAGGCACTGCAGGCGGTGCAGGCGGATGGGCCGCTGCGCCTGCAGTTTGACCTCCCGGGTTCGCTCGACACTATGAGCCTTGCGGCCAAGATCGTTTGGGCCGATTCCTCCGGACGCGCCGGCTTGCGCTTTCTCAATTCATCGGAGGACGAGCGGCAACGGCTTCGCGACTGGGTGCGAATCAATTGCGGACACCGGCGGACAGCGACCAGCCTCGCGGATCATCCGCCAGCCCTAGTCTGGCCGTCGCTTGCCGATGCCGGTGGCGATGTGAATGCGCGGCAAGGGCCCGCGACCGTGGCACAGCGTATGTTCTCCACCCTGATCGATGCGGGGATTGTCCTGCTGGCCAGTTTGGCGTTCTTCGCGGCCTTCTTGATCTCGGCGCGCCACCTGCCCGTTTCGCACTGGACCTGGTCCATCGCTCTGGTGTTGCCCTTCCTTTTCTGGGCCTCATACCTGTACCTATTCCTGGCGCACCCCAGTGGCACGCCTGGCATGCAGATGGCGGCAAGCGGGACAACGGTCGTGGACAAGCCGGAGATGTTCGACCTGGTGCCGCCGTCGCCGCTGGTCGCAGCCAGCTCGCGGGTCTTGACCTGGCTGGAGGCCCATTCGGCCGACGCATCTAGTAATCATGGCGCTGCCACCATTGCTACCCCGTCCGCTACCATCACCCCTCCTGCTGTCGAACCCGCGCGCCCGCGGGATGGCGTGTCCCATTCCTAAATCGGTCCAGGGTGCACTGTTACCAAAGCCTTTGCCCGGCTTGCATCTAACCTGTGGATACTCGCGTAAGGTATTTTCGGGATTAGTGACTCTGGTCAACACAAAGGGTGACCCGGGTTAACCACAAGGGTGACCTCGGAGCCAAGAATTCGGAGTTTTGGCGTTGCAATCGGGGCGGAAACTCTCTTACTATTCCGCCAGTTCCCCCCCGAGAATGTAACGGCCCCAGCTCCGGCACGGCCGAAGGCCATTGAGCGTGTTTTTGACCGGCATTTCTGTTTGGACTAGGCAATAGGAAAAATGTTGAGACCAGGCTTCATCGCTCATTTCGTCCTGATCGTGTTCATCGCATTCCTTGCGTGGGAGAAGGCTGCAGCACGCTCCAGCCGCACTGGCAAGACTTCTACGCCATCGAGTATCACCGAGACTCAGCGTGCCCAGAAACGTATCGCGCACCTGCGGCATACCCGCGCAACCCGCAGCAGATCCACCCGCCGGCACCGCCGTTTCTATGAGCGCTTCTACACCAGTTCTTACACCGACGACGTCACCGAGGGTGACGTGATCTCGGGCGAAGACCCGGTGGTGCGCGCCGCCGCCATTGAAGCCCTGGGCAACATGAACGGCACGGTGGTGGCCATCGATCCCGACAGCGGCAGGGTGCTGAGCATGGTCAATCAGAAGCTGGCGCTCTCTGGCGGCGCGCAGCCTTGTTCGACCATCAAGCTGGCAGTGGGGCTGGCGGCGCTGAACGAACGCATCGTAGACAAGGACACGGAAATCACCCTCGGACGCCACTCCCGCATGAACCTGACTGAGGCCCTGGCGCATTCCAACAATGCCTATTTCGAGGCCCTCGGACGGCGCCTGGGATTCGAGAAGGTCAGCTATTACGCGCACGAATTCGGACTCGGCGAACTGGCCGGCTACAACATCCCCGGCGAGCATCTGGGGGTTTTCCCAAGCCAGGAGCTGGCGGCCAGGGCCGGGGGCGTGGCCAGAATGTGCTCGTTCGGCGAGAGCATCTCGATGACCCCGCTGCAACTGGGCGCGCTGGTGGCGGCCATGGCGAACGGTGGAACGCTTTTCTATCTGCAGCATCCCAGCGGGCCGGAAGAAGTCGCGGGATTCGCACCCAAGGTCAAGCGGCAGCTTGATATCGCGCCGCTGGTCCCCGCGATGGCCGACGGCATGGCGGGCGCGGTCCAATATGGCACTGCGCGGAGCGTGCGCTACAGCTTCAGCGAAGAGCCCGTCCTGGGCAAGACCGGTACCTGCTCGCACGACGGTAAGCGCTTCGGCTGGTTCGCCTCCTACGCCAAGACGGATCGCGGGCGGATCGTAGTGGTAGTATTCCTCCAGGGTGGGCGTCCTACGTTCGGTCCCAAGGCCGCCGAGATCGCTGGGCGCATGTACCGCAACCTCTACGACCACAATTTTTTCGCCACACCGAGCACTCACGCCAGCCGTGGTTCACAGATGCAGACGGTCGGCATCTCGGAGTAATCACCCCTCATCGTTCACAGCCTCTCCACGGAGAGGCTCTTTTGTTGGTCAGGGATGATGCGTCGAGGCGTCAATGCCTTACATCGTCTGCGGATTTTCCTGGCCGTGCTGACAGGGTCCTCCAGCGTGCGGGTGATATCATCCCGGATTTATGAGGCATCATCTGTTGTTGCCGTGCGCATTGTGCCTGGTGGCGGTGGCCGGCGCACAGAAGCCGCCCAAGGCAGAGTATCCCGTCGAATTCTTCCCCGTGCGGATTGAACGTCAGGACCTGCGCATGGCGTTTCGCGATGTCAAGCCCACCGCTGCTGCAAACGGCCGCACAATCCTCCTGCTGCACGGCAAGAACTTCTCCGGATACTACTGGGAACGCGTTATCCGCTCGCTGGGGGTGCGAGGCTTTCGCGTCGTGGCCCCGGATCAGATCGGTTTCGGCGCTTCGTCGCGACCGGATATTCATTACAGCTTTCACCAGATGGCGGCGAACACCAAGGCGCTGCTGGATCACCTAAAGATCGCGCGAGTGGTGGTCCTTGGCCATTCGATGGGTGGCATGCTGGCCACGCGGTTCACCCTGATGTACTCCGGCACGGTAGAGAAACTGGTGCTCGAGGATCCCATCGGTCTGGAGGACTACCGCACGTTCGTTCCGTACGCCTCAATCGGGGAACTGTACAAGACCGAGCTGAACGCCACCTACGAGAGTTTTCTGAATTATCAGAAGTTGTACTACACGGACTGGAAGCCGGAATACGAGTCCTATGTGCGCGACCAGGCATGGGTTCTGGAGACGGGTGAGTATCCGCGTGCCGCGCTAGCCTCGGCCCTGACCTCCGAGATGATTTACGAGCAGCCGGTGTGCTATGAATTCTCGCGGATCGCGGTCCCGACCTTGCTCATCATCGGCCACGAGGACCGCACCGTGCCGGGCAAGGCGCGGCTTTTGCCGGAGATGAAGGCCATTGCCGGCGACTATCCCAAGCTAGGAGAGAAGACCCACGAGATGATCCGGGGATCGAAGCTGGTCGAAGTGCAAGGAGCTGGGCATGTCCCGCACATCGAACGCCCGGAGGCATTCGACACGGCCCTGCTGGGATTCTTGGGGGAGTGACGCAGCCACTGTTCGCCTGCGTGGCCAATTCTGTCAACACCTTCACCGACCTGTATGGGATATATTGTTGTGTGCGCGGTGACCCGTCCCCATTCACAGCCTAAGGGTTGGATAGCAGTGTGGGCCCTACTGTGCTTGCTGGCAGCAGGCTGCGGCAAGAACAGCGGCAAGCCGAAGGAATATGCCTACGTCTCAGCTCAGGACGCCTTTCTGCGCGACCAGCTCGCGACGGTTTACAAGAAGGTTGGCAAGGTCCAGAACGGCGATCGCGTCGAGGTGCTGGAGAAATACCGGCGCTTCGCACGCGTGCGCAACGAAGCCAATGAGGTCGGCTGGATTGAGCAGCGCTACCTGACAAGCACCGAGGTCTATGAGCAGTTCCAGAAGCTGGCCGCCGAGCACACCGCCGACCCAGTGCAAGCCCCAGCCACCACGCGCTATACCACCCACCTGCACGTCACCCCCGACCGCGAGGGCGAGCACCTCTACCAGTTGAAGGTAGGGACCAAAGTGGAAGTGCTGGCGCGCGCCACTTCAGAGAAGCCCGTCCCGCAGGGGGCGCAACCCAAGCCGGTCATCGCCAAGAAAGGCAAGGGGAAGCAAGAAACGCCGGCGAAGCCGATGGAAGACTGGTGGCTCGTGCGCGTGGCCCCGCCCGCTAGCAGTTCCGTGCCTGCACGCGTGGGATGGGTGCTGGCGCGGATGGTGGACCTGGATGTGCCCGTAGAGATCGGGCAATACGCCGAGGGGCAGCGGATCATGGCGTTCTTCGTGCTCAACCAGGTGGATGACCTCAACAAGCAGGTTCCGCAATACCTCGTCGTCCTGAACGAACCTCGCGACGGCATGCCTTTCGATTACAACCAGGTCCGCGTCTTCACCTGGAACCTCAAGCGGCACCGCTACGAGACCGCCTATCGCGAGCGCAAGCTCGAAGGCCTGCTGCCCATTCGCGTCGGCCAGCAGGAGTTCGAGAAGGAGGGTAAGCTGCCGATCTTCGTGGCTCAAGTGAAGGATGACGCCGGCAATGTTGATGTCCGCACTTACAAGCTGAGCGGCGTGATGGTGCGCCGCGTGCTCCCTCCCGGCCAGGAGAAGCCGGCGGCTGTAGCGACGCCTGCACGGCGGCACCGGCGCTGAGCGCCGCGAGTCTAGCCTCTTGCCCGGCGCTCGGAAAAGCCCCGAACGCCCTACATGCCAAATAACGGCTGGTGAATATCTACCCCGTCATCTGCCGAAGGACCATAAATGGCGGGCACCTTGCCACCCATCGGACGAATGTAGACAGTGAGTTGGCCCCGATGGTGGATCACATCCAAGAGCCCGAGCCAACACATGTGCCCCATGCTGGTCTCATAGAACACGCGACCATCAACCGCAAACTGAGTCGGCTTTTCCAGGCAACCGGTCTCGTCCACGTTCTTCAGGCGTGGGGCCACGCACACTGTCGGCTTTCTCGTATCGGCGATAATCTCAGCGAGATTCATGGTGATTGGGGCAGTTTCCGGTTGATTTTCCCGGTTTCCAGCAGCTCAATCCTGGGCCGCTTTTCTACCACCTGCAACCGCACCAGATCGGCAGCGAGCGCGAGTTCGGGTGTGGCCGATAGTCAAAAATTGTCGGCGGGAACCGCCTTCAACGTCTTCAGGAAAACCGGATACTCGTCTTCCCAGCAGCGAATAAGAAATTCCCGATTGTTCATTGAGGCCCTCCTGTCATCAAAGATTCACGCGACGCAGCAAATCTTGGAACTGTGGGTCATCACGCAGGAGGCCCCAATCCAAATCCACACCGAGATGGACCATGGCGGGGAGCCGCTCCTCGAAAACCTTCTCCAGCCATTCCAGGACGTGGTCTTTGTTGCCGGCGTGAGCGTACAGGCGTGCAATCTGCGTGGGTCAAAAGGCTCTAAGAGTAAAACTCGGCGATACTCTCTACCACGTAGCGCTGCTCGTCGGCGGTCAACTCAGGGAACATCGGCAAAGCGAGCACTTCCCGTGCGGCGCGCTCCGACTCTGGCAAATCACCCTCGCGATAGCCCAGGTAGGAAAAGCATTTCTGCAAGTGCAGGGGCAGGGGATAGTAGATCTCCGTGCCAATGTGGCGTGACGCGAGAAAGGCCTGCAGCTCGTTGCGACGGCCGGCGCGGATGACGTACTGGTGGAAGATGTGGTGGGCCTGGGGCACGGATTCGAGCAGGCGTACCGGAGCGAGCGACGCCGGTCGCGCTGCCACCAGCCCTGCGCGGGCGAACAACCGGTCGTACTCGGCGGCGTGCTCGCGGCGTTGGGCATTCCAGCGCTCCAGGTGCTGCAGTTTCACCCGCAAAACCGACGCTTGCACGGCGTCCAGACGGCTGTTGGCGCCGATCTCGTCGTGTCGGTAGCGTTCGCGCATGCCGAGATTGCGCAGGCGCCGGACACGGTCGGCGCACCCGGCGTCGACGGTCGCCACGCAGCCGGCGTCGCCGAAAGCTCCCAGGTTCTTGGTGGGATAGAAACTGAACGCGGCCACCGTGCCCAGGGTCCCTGTCCGCCGCCCGCGCCACAACGCGCCAAAGGCCTGGGCGGCGTCTTCGATAACGGCCAGCTTGTGCTCGGCGGCGATGCGCTCGAATGCATCCATATCGGCGCACTGACCGTAGAGGTGAACGGGAAGCAGCGCGCGCAAGCTAGCGGGAAGCGAGCGGGTGATGCGCTGCTCGACCAGCACCGGATCGAGGTTCAGGGTGCGCGGCTCGATATCCATCATCACGGGGCGCGCGCCGGCGCGCACGATGGCGGCGGCGGAAGAGAAAAAGCTGAAACCGCTGGTGATTACCTCGTCCCCTGGGCCCACGCCCGAGGCCACCAGCGCGAGCCACAGAGCGTCCGTGCCGGAAGCGCAGCCCACTACGAAAGACGCGCCCAGATAGGAGGCCGCCTCGCGTTCGAACGCCGCCACCTCGTCGCTCAGGATGAATTGCTGCGACTGCGCCACGCGCTGCAGCGCCTCGTCGAGCTCGCGGCGGATCTCCGCGTACTGCCGCCTCAGGTCCAGCAGCGGCACGGCACGAAGCGCGGGAGCTTTGACGGCGGATTCCTCCACGAGATTGGAGATTGTAGCATCGCTCTCCAGGCGGGGCAGTGCCGGAGGCGACGCGCCCGCCGCGAGCGCCGCAGTCCAATCCCCGAGCGCGAGGCGGAGGCGGTCGACGACGACTCCAAAGTAAACGCTGGGATAGTCCGCCAGCTTGCCACTGGCGCGTGCCAGCAGCGACTGCGCTCCTGCGACGTTCCCAGTGGAGTAATGGTGCAGGCCGACCGCAGTCTGAATCACAGCTTGCAGGAAGTCCTTTTCGGCACCATGCAATTCGCGCCACACCTCTTCCAGCACTTCGTGGGCATCGAAGAAGCTGGCGGCGTTGAAGAGCGCGATGCCGTGCTGGAGTTTGGCGGCGTCCATTGCGTCATCCTGACATTGCCGCGCGCCTGTCGGCGCCTTAGCGGCCGAATAGGGGATAGTGGCTGGACGCACCCATGAAGAACAGCATGGGGAAAGAGATGAAGACATTAGCTCGCGACGCGATGAATGCTTGCCGTACCATGCGGGCCAGCTTGTCAGGCATGGGACCGGTGGCCGCGGTTTCGCGCGTCCATGCAATGAGACGCTTGTTGGCCCGCCAGACAATGCCCCACACGTTCAGCATCATGAACCATCCCAGCCCGCCCCCCACGCCGATGGAAAGTACCCGGTTGTTCTCCACCTGCGAATTCCACTCGAGAAAGATCACGGCGGTGGCCAAGAGAACCACCGCAAAGATGACCGCCAGAACCACTCCTTTATTGAGCGCGCCTTGGCCCACCATGAGCAAACCCTGCTCGATGACGAAGGCAAGCGTCCACACCAGAAAAAAACTTCCGAAGACGTTGCCGACGCTATAACCGTGGTTGCGAGCATCGACCAGGGTGATCCGCGACCAGAAGGCTACTCCCGCGAGCACCGTCACCACCGCGCCCCAGCGGAACCACCACAGCGCCAGGGACAGTAGCGGAGGATTGACTCTTGCCCTCGTCGGCGCATCCATCTGCTTCTGCAACGGTATGTTCACCAAGTTGAAGAAGTAGAGCAGGCCGATCCAGGTGATCCCGGCGGCAAAGTGGATCCAGCGCAGAACGATCTCGTAGTTGCTGCCGAAGTCCGTGGGCGGATGGAAGGGGATGTTCAGGGCGAGGCTGGCGAGCATCGAGTCTCCTTGAGCGACGGCATCCTTACACGCGGGACAATGGGTGTCAATCCAGCCCGGGTTGCAAAACGCAGGGAGCAGCCGTATCGTACCAGTGGGTCCGCCCGGCGGGAGTGCCCCCGCTGTCCGCGTTCTTTTGGGTGGTATCCATATCCTCAGAGATCGGGAGATCGGCGATGGAGAAGCCGGCACAGAACATTCAGGATTCCTTCCTCAACAACGCACGCAAAGAGAAGGTCCCCATTACCATCTATCTGCTGAGTGGCGTGAAGCTGACGGGGCGTATCCGCTCCTTCGATAAATATTCGGTGGTGTTAGAGAGTAACAATCAGGAGCAACTGATCTTCAAGCACGCCATCTCCACCGTGGTAACGCCGCGACCGGCGCACCCGGTCGAGCGTCCGGCGGCGATCGAAGCCAAGCCCGCTGCCTCCACGCCGCAGGTGGCATCAGGCGTCACGGTCACTCCTTCCGGCACGGAGGGATAGACGATCCGCGGTTCCCGCGCAACCCGGCCCGCTCCCGGCGGCAAGAAAACCCCTAACGTTCGCGAGCGTAATGAACGTGCCTTTCTCGTCGGACTCGACTACCGGCCCCAACGCAAGCCCTGGAAACAGGTAAAGCCGGTGAGTGTCCCGCGCATGGCGCGCGACAGCCTAGCCCGCGGAGAGGACACGGCCTCGGACTTCAGCGCCCAGGAGTCGATGTCCGAGCTTCGCGAACTGGCCACCAGCGCCGGCGCCGACGTGGTGGGGGAGTTCGTTCAGGCGCGCGAGAAGCCCGATCCGGCAACCCTGATCGGCCGCGGCAAGCTGGAGGAGATAGCGGGAGCCGCTGCCTCAGCGCAAGCCGACTTGATCATCTTCGACCACGACCTCTCGCCTTCTCAGCAACGCAATGTTGAGGATGCGATCGAGGTGCGGGTGATTGACCGCACGCAGCTCATCCTCGATATCTTCGCGCGCCACGCCCGCACCCGCGAGGGGCAGTTGCAGGTGGAGCTGGCGCAACTGGAGTACCTGCTGCCGCGGCTGACGGGGCGCGGCGTGGAAATGTCGCAAATCGCTAGCACAGCGATGGGTAGCCGTGGACCGATCGGGACCCGTGGTCCTGGTGAGACCCAGCTCGAAACCGACCGCCGCAAGATCGCTCAGCGTATCCGCCACATCCAGCAGCAGGTGGAAAACGTTCGCCGCACTCGTGCCCAGCAGCGGCAGCGGCGGGAATCCGTGCCTGTGGCGACGATCGCCCTGGTCGGCTACACCAATGCCGGAAAATCCACGCTGTTCAATGCCTTGACGCGGGCCGGCGTGCTGGAATCGCCGCGCCTCTTCGCCACCCTCGACCCGACGATTCGCGCCGTGCAGTTGCCGTCGCGACGCAAGGTGCTGCTGTCGGACACAGTGGGGTTCATCCGCAACCTGCCGCACACGCTGGTCACCTCGTTCCGCGCTACCCTCGAAGAAGTGCAGCGCGCGGCGTTGCTGCTTGAGGTCTCGGACGTGACCAGCCCGGTCGCGGCCGAGCAAGATGCCCAGGTGGAAAAGGTGCTGCGCGAACTGGAAGTGCAGGACAAGCCGCGGCTGCGGGTAATCAACAAGATCGACCTGCTGCCGGCCTCACGCCGGGATGTGCTGCTGGATGATGCCGGGACAGTGCATGCGTCGGCCGTCAAAGGCATCGGGATTTCCACTCTGCTGGAACGGATCGACGGGATGCTGCAGGAGGATGCTCTCAGCCGCGTGAAGCTGCGCGTGCCGCAGCGGGAAGGAAAGGTGTTGGCGATACTTGAAGGCAGCGCCCGCGTTTTCGCGCGCGAGTACCGCGATGGATTTGTGGAACTGGACGCCCAGGTACCTCAATCGGTGCTGCGGAAGGTAAAGTCGTTCGTGACACAAACCAACTAATGCAGGTTTTCACGAAACCACCTTCGGAAGAAACCGGCGGGTTCTAAGGAAACAAAGACCGAGTTGCCCTGAAGGTCCCGGACGAACTCCCAGCCTTCCTCCCCGCTGCTGAAAGATTCGCAGGCGTGTTGGTGGACGCCCATATAATCGCAGCACTCCGCTAAGTCCACGCTGTCCGAGGATGCGATCACGGGCTTGCTCAACACACGCCCACCCTGGCTGCGGCTTCGACGAGGACCACTCTCGAGTCCCCGCGTGGCTCATGGGCAGATTCAGCTGCCGCCTCTGGCAGCCGCTGGGAGTCGGTAAAAGCAAATGGGCCGGCTGCCAAGAAGCGGTGACTTTTCTTGGCCTCCAGCCCATTCGATCCTGACTCGGATCGGAGATAATACATATGCTAAACCTACACCGCAGAAAGTCAAGCCGGTCTGTGGTACATGGGCTCGCAGAGCCAGGCGTTGGGAGTTGCCCCTTTCACCTACGCTAACTCCATGAAAACTCGCGCCCATCCTGCGGCTCTCGCGTTGACATGGGCTGCACGGGATGGTAGCGTGATGAGTTCGTCGCCATCGTAGATTTTCCATTATCCAGGGGCACCCAAACGGAAGCGGCTTTCGCGTCGTTTGGGTCAGAGGCTAATCTAACGATTCAATGGAAGAGATTCTTCGGCAACTAGGAGAATTACTGCTCGCGGCCATTCCCACCGTGGTGGTGTTCGTCATCCTCTTCTTTGCGTACAAGCTGATTGTGCACAAGCGGCTCGTGGCGGTCCTCGATGAGCGGCGGGCACGCACGGAAGGCGCAGTGGAGAAGGCCGATGCGGACATCGCTGTGGCGGAGGCGCGCGCCGCGGAATATGAGCAGCGTCTGCGCGACGCGCGGCTGTCCGTCTTCAAGAAACAGGAGGCGCATCGGCAGCAATTGTTGCAGGCCCGCTCCTCAGCAGTGGCCGAAGCCCGGGCGGCGGCTGAAGCGCGCGTCAGAGCGGCACGCACTTCCCTGGGACAGGACGCGGAGCTCGCCAAGCTGGCTCTGCAGGGCGAAGGCGAAGCTCTGGCGAACCAGATCATCCGCACCGTGCTCAAGCCCGCCGTGGCATCTGGTGTTTCGGTGGCAGGTGGCCGGCAGTCATGAGCAGGCAGCATTTCCCTCGACCTTGGCTGGTGTTGGCTCTCGCTGTTTTATTAGCTGGAGGGGCGTGGAGCCAGCAGCACTCCTCGTCCTCCCCATCGGCGGAGCAGCAGAAATCGGAGCAGACAAAACCGGCTCATTCCGAACAACATGCGGCCGGTCAGGCAGAGGGGCTATCCGTGGAGTTGGCCGAGGCTTCACGCGAAGCCGCCGGAGAAGATGAGACGGCGGAGTTCAAGCATTCGGCGACGGTGCGCTGGTTGGCCAGGGTCACGGGCCTGACACCGTTCACGGCTTACTGGGTATTCGTTGCGCTTAATTTCATCATCATTGTCGCACTGCTGGTGCTCTTCATGAAGTCGAAGTTGCCGGCAGCCTTCCGCACGCGAACGGAGACGATTCGGGAAGCGATCGCCGAAGCCCGCAAGGCCAGTAAAGAAGCGCAACGTCGGCTGAGCGACATCGAAAGCCGCTTGGCCAGGCTGGATGTGGAAATCGCCGCCATGGCCGCGGCCGCCGAGGCCGATGGGAAAAGGGAAGAAGCGCGGATCCATGCCGCCGATGAGGAAGACCGGCGCAGGATCGTGGAAGCGGCCGAGCAGGAGATCGCCGCCGCCGCGCGCCTGGCGCGCACGGAACTGCGTGCCTACGTGAGCGAACTGGCCGTGGCACTGGCGGAGAAGCACATCCAGGTGAACGCCTCTACCGATCAGGAGTTGGTGCGGAGTTTCCTCGACCAACTGAGAAAGAACGGCAAATAAAGCATGTCCGTCTTCAGCCGATACGCGCGCGCCTTCGCTGACGTGGTGGTCGAGAAGAAGCTCGATCCGCGCAGGGTGGAGGACGAACTGCGGTCGTTCGTCCGCATCGTGGAATCGGTGCCCGACCTGCGCACGGTTTGGGAGAACCCGTCGGTCGACGCGCGGCAGAAGCGGGCGGTGCTGGACCAGATCATCGCACATGTCGGCGGCTCGCGCACGCTGCGGAACTTCATAGCGGTCCTGATCGACCACCGGCGGGTGGCCGCGCTCCCCGAGATTGCGCGCCAGTTCGAGATTAACCTGAACGAACGCCTGGGGCTGGCCGACGCCGAGGTTACCAGCGCTCGCGAGCTGAGCGATTCGGAAAAGCGGTCCCTGGAAGCACGCGTCGGCGAAGTAATCGGCAAGAAGGTCCGCGCCCGCTATAAGACCGACGCCAAGCTGTTGGGCGGAGCGGTGGTGAAGGTTGGCAGCACGGTCTATGACGGATCAATCCGCGGGCAGTTGGAGAGGCTGAAGCAGGAATTGAGCGCAGGATAAATTGGCTCTTAGCCGTTAGCTTTTGGCCAAAAGCTCAGTGCTAAGGGCTACCAGTTAAGAGCTCAGGGCTAGTCATATGGCTGGAATAAAAGCAGACGAAATCACGAAAATCATCCGCGAGCAGATCGAGAACTACGAATCCAAGATCGCGGTGGACGAGGTGGGCACGGTTATCAGCTTGGGCGACGGTATCGCCCGCATCTACGGGCTGGACAAGGTCATGGCAGGCGAACTGCTCGACTTCCCCCATGACGTCGCCGGCATCGCCATGAACCTGGAAGAAGACCAGGTGGGCGCCGTGCTGCTGGGCGAGTACACCGAGATCAAGGAAGGCGACGAGGTGCGGCGCACCGGGCGCATCATGAGCGTACCCGTGGGCGAAGCCATGATTGGCCGCGTGGTGAACGCGCTGGGCCAGCCCATCGACGACAAGGGCCCCATCGCGACCGACAAATTCAACAACATCGAGCGCATCGCGCCGGGCGTCATCGACCGCCAGCCGGTGCGCGAGCCCATGGCCACAGGCCTGAAGGCGATCGACAGCATGATCCCCATCGGCCGCGGGCAGCGCGAGCTGATCATCGGCGACCGCCAGACGGGCAAGACTGCTGTCGCCATTGACACCATCATCAACAACAAGGGCAATGACCTGATCTGCATCTACTGCGCCATCGGGCAGAAGCGGTCGTCGATAGCGCAGGTGGTGAAGATTCTCACCGACTACGGCGCCATGGACTACACCATCGTCGTGGCGGCGTCGGCGTCGGAGCCCGCGCCCATGCAGTACATCGCACCCTACGCTGCGTGCGCCATCGGCGAATTCTTCCGCGATACTGGACGGCACGCGCTGTGCGTCTACGACGACCTCTCTAAGCACGCGGCCTCCTATCGCGAGATCTCGCTGCTGCTGCGGCGCCCTCCCGGGCGCGAGGCCTATCCCGGCGACGTCTTCTATCTGCATTCGCGCCTGCTGGAGCGCGCGTCGAAGATGAGCGACGCCAAGGGCGGCGGATCACTCACCGCGCTGCCCATCATCGAGACCCAGGCGGGCGACGTGTCAGCGTACATCCCGACCAACGTCATTTCGATCACTGACGGCCAGATCTACCTGGAGACCGACCTGTTCAACAGCGGCATTCGCCCGGCGGTGAACGTTGGCTTGTCAGTGAGCCGCGTGGGCGGCAACGCGCAGATCAAAGCCATGCGTCAGGTGGCGGGCACGCTCAAGCTGGAGCTGGCGCAGTACCGCGAGCTGGCGGCCTTCGCGCAGTTCGGCAGCGACCTCGACAGGGCCACCCAAGCGCAGCTCGCCCGTGGCCAGCGCCTGACGGAGTTGCTCAAGCAGGACCAGTATTCGCCTCTGGCATTCTCGAAACAGATATTGATGATCTACGCCGGCACCAATGGGTTCGTTGATGACCTTACGGTGGAAGAAATCCGCGGATTCGAGAAGGGCCTCTACGAGTACGCCGACACAATGGGTGCGGCATTGCTGGACGAGATCATGAAGAAGAAGATACTCGACGACTCGCTCAAGGCTGGCATGAAGAAGCTGATCGGCGAGTTCAAGGAGCGGTTCGCGGCGGAGAAGAAAGAAGTAGTCAGCAGTCGGTAGTCAGCTAAATGGCTAACGTCCTAGACATCCGGCGCCGGATCCGCAGCGTGCGCAACACGCGGCAGATCACCAAGGCCATGAAGATGGTCTCGGCGGCACGCTTGCGGCGAGCGCAGGAGCGGGCGCTGGCTGCGCGGCCGTACGCACGAATGCTCACCAACGTGCTGCAATCACTGGTCACACGAGCCGAGATCTATGACCCGGAAACGGGCGAGCCGCGGCATCCTCTGCTGGCGCGCCGCGAGGAAAACAACATCCTGATGCTGGTGGTCACGGGCGACCGCGGCCTGGCAGGCGCTTTCAACACCAATATCCTAAAGACCACCATGAACTTCCTGGCGGCGAAGTCGGGCAAGAACGTGGACCTCGAGACCATCGGGCGCAAAGGCCGCGACTTTCTGCGCCGCAGGTTCCCGTACGCGACGGAACAGCCATCGGACGACGGGCGCGCGGGGCCGGTGGAGATCGTCGGCGAGAAGGTTGGTATCTTCGGCAAACTCAGTCACGAGGACGCACAGGATATCGCCGAGCACGTAATCGAGCGCTACACCAAGGGCGAGATCGACGCGGTCTACATTGCGTTCAACGAGTTCAAGTCGGTGATCGCACAGCGGCTCGTGGTGGAGAAGATCTTGCCCATCAAGGAGATCGGGCGAGAGGAAATCCTGCTGGCCGAGGCCATGACGGAAGAACAGCGCAAGCGCGCTGGGGAAGCTGCGCGCACCGCCGGCCTCAGCACCGCAGAAGCCGAGACGCACGAGATCGACCAGCAAGCCGCGCAGTTTGCTACCGCGCAGGTGGACTACATCTACGAGCAGCCGGCGGCGGAGCTATTCAACAGCCTGCTGCCAAAGTACGTGGGCATACAGTTCTTTCATGCGCTGTTGGAGTCCCTCGCGGCAGAACACGCCGCGCGCATGACCGCCATGGATTCCGCGACCAACAACGCCACCGACATGATCGACTCGCTGACCCTGGCCATGAACCGCGTTCGCCAGGCCAGAATCACCAAGGAGATCATCGAGGTGGTGAGCGGAGCGGCAGCACAGTAAGAGTTTCTCGTTTCTGGTTTCTAGTTGCTCGGCAGAAGCGGAGTACGGATTCTCTCGAGAAACTAGAAACGAAAAACTAGAAACGGTTTTCTATGGCTGAAAATATTGGAAGAGTAATCCAAGTAGCCGGTCCCGCTGTAGACGTGCAGTTCTCCGAGGCGGCCCTGCCTCCCATCTACCAGGCGGTTCGCGTGGTGAGTGAAGGCTTTGACGTGCCTGCGCCCATCGATGTGATCCTCGAGGTGCAGCAGCATCTGGGCGAAGGCCGCGTGCGTTGCGTCGCCATGCAGCCGACCGAGGGCATGGTGCGCGGCATGAAGGCCCTTGACCAGGGCGGGCCCATCACAGTCCCTGTCGGCCAATGCACGCTGGGCCGCGTGATCAACGTTATCGGCCGGCCGGTGGACGAACTGGGTCCACTCCAAGGCTGCGCCGGCAAGCATCCTATCCACCGCCCGGCGCCGGCCTTCGACGAGCAGTCCACCACCGCCGAGATGTTCGAGACTGGCGTGAAGGTCATCGACCTGATCCAGCCCTTCCTCAAGGGCGGCAAGATCGGTCTGTTCGGCGGCGCCGGCGTGGGCAAGACGGTCGTCATCATGGAACTCATCAACAACGTCGCCAAGCAGCACGGGGGCTTCTCCGTGTTCGGCGGCGTGGGCGAGCGCACTCGCGAGGGCAACGATCTGTGGCTGGAGATGACCGAGTCGGGCGTGATCAAGCCCGGCAACCCCGAAAAGTCGAAAGCAGCGCTGATTTACGGGCAGATGACCGAGCCTCCGGGGGCGCGCCTGCGGGTGGCATTGACGGCGCTGACCGTCGCCGAGTATTTCCGCGATGTCGAGGGTGCGGACACCCTGCTGTTCATCGACAACATCTTCCGCTTCACCCAGGCCGGTTCGGAAGTATCGGCGCTGCTGGGTCGCATGCCATCCGCCGTCGGGTACCAGCCGAACTTGGCGACCGAGATGGGCGAATTGCAGGAACGAATCACCTCCACCAAGAAAGGTTCCGTTACCTCGGTGCAGGCGATCTACGTGCCGGCCGACGACCTCACCGATCCCGCGCCTGCGACCACCTTCGCGCACCTGGACGCGACCACGGTGCTCTCGCGCGCGCTGACCGAGATCGGTATCTACCCAGCCGTGGACCCGTTGGCTTCGACGTCGCGCATCCTCGATCCGCGCATCGTCGGCCAGGACCACTACGATGTCTCCCAAGGCGTGAAAAAGATCCTGCAGCGCTATAAGGACCTTCAGGACATCATCGCCATTCTGGGCATCGACGAGCTGAGCGAAGACGACAAGCTCACCGTGGCCCGCGCCCGCAGAATCCAGCGCTTCCTCTCGCAGCCCTTCCACGTGGCCGAGCAGTTCACCGGCACGCCGGGACGGTTCGTGAAGATTGAGGACACGGTGAATGGCTTCCGCGAGATCATCGAGGGCAAGCATGACGACATCCCGGAACAGGCTTTTTACATGGTCGGCACCATCGACGAGGTAGTAGAGCGCGCAGAGAAGATGAAGGCAACGGCGGCAGCGTAAAGACAGCGGTGGTCGCTCGTCGGTGATCGCTAGCAGTGCCTTAGCGACCGTCGGCCAACGACTGACGACCAACGACTAACGACTGAAAAATGGCTGACGTTTTCCAACTCGAGATTGTTACACCGGAGAAGCAGGTGGTGAGCGACACGGCGGAGGAGGTGCAGATACCCGCCAAGAAAGGGTATCTAGGCATCCTGCCGGGGCACGCGCCGCTGATCACCGAACTTTCGGTCGGCGAAATCACTTATCGCAGGAACGGACACGCC
>Ga0187776_10000465_pt1 | contig 19540 bp, 21 predicted proteins | sample 0216_BV02_MP12_2_FD_132426 | JGI IMG/M metagenome (GOLD analysis project Ga0187776, IMG submission 132426) | Tropical peat soil microbial communities from peatlands in Department of Meta, Colombia - 0216_BV02_MP12_20_MG | ecosystem: Environmental > Terrestrial > Soil > Wetlands > Peat | place...
CACTCGGAGGCGGAGCTGAAGATGCTCGTGTCCAGCTCGACCGAGATCGAGGGGCAGGAGCAGGAGATGCTCTACCGGGTCTTCGACTTCGCCGAGAAGGAGGTCTCGACGGTGATGGTGCCTCGGCCCGAGGTGGTCGCCCTCTCGATCGAGATGCCGCCCGAAGAGGCGCTGGCGGCGGTCATCGACTCGCCGTACACGCGCTACCCGGTCTACCGCGAGTCGCTCGACGAGATCGTCGGCATCCTGCACGTGCGCGACCTCTTCTCGGCGCTCGTCGATCGCGGCATCGCGGGCGTCCAGCTCGAGCAGCTCCTGCGCCCGGCCCACATCGTCCCCGAGACGAAGGACCTGGCCGCGCTCCTGACCGACTTCCGGCGCACGAACCAGCACATGGCGATCGTCGTCGACGAGTACGGCGACCTCGAGGGCATCGTCACGCTCGAAGACCTGCTCGAGGAGATCGTCGGCGACATCGAGGACGAGTTCGACCTCCCGGACGAGTCGGTCGAGAAGCTTCCCGACGGTCGCCTGCGGATCGGCGGCACCTTCCCGATCGACGACTTCAACGAGCAGTTCGGCCGCGCGCTCCCGATCGAGGACTACCACACCATCGGCGGCTTCGTCTTCGGCCTGCTCGGACGCGCGCCCGAGCCGGGCGACGAGGTCGCCGCCGACGGCTGCCGCTTCGAGGTGCTCGAGGTCGAGGGCTCGCGGATCGAGCGGCTCGAGGTCGAGCTGGTCCCCGAGGAACCGGGGGAGGGTCGGCTCGAAGAGGTATCGTGAGCCGCGTTCGGGGTCAGCTACTAAGGAGAGTCATGAAGCGCATCGTCTCGCTGGCGGTCGCAGCCGCTGCCGCCGCCACCGTCTTCGCCGTCGTCGCCTACGCGGGACATACCGCCTCCACGGCGACCTCGGTCAAGGTCACCGCCAAGGACTTCAAGTTCACGCTCTCGCGGAAGAGCGCGCCGCACGGGAAGGTTGTCTTCCACGTGACCAACAAGGGCCCGTCGAAGCACGACTTCAAGATCGCCGGCAAGAAGACGAAGCTGCTCGGAAAGGGCAAGAGCGCGACGCTGAGCGTCACGCTCAAGAAGGGCAAGAAGTACACCTACATCTGCACCGTGCCCGGCCATGCCGCGCTCGGCATGAAGGGCATCTTCAAGGCGACCTAGTCGAGCGACAGTTCGGCGATCTCGCCGTCTGTGATCCGCCAGGCGGCGAGCTCGCCCGTGCCGAGCGAGAGGATCAGGTAGGGCCGGCCTTCCCAGAGGCCGATGTTCTCGACGTCCGTGCGCGAGGGGCGTGGCGGCGACGAGAGGTGCGAGTGGAAGACGGCGAGCTCGTAGCCCTCGTCCTCGAGGAACCAGTTCTGCGGGTCGGTCTCGAGCTCGAAGCGGTAGGGGCTCGCTGCAGCGTTGCGCGCGGCGAGGTAGCGCTCGGCCGTGCCGTCGCGGAAGGCGACCAGGCCGCAGGCCTCGTTCGGCTCCTCGGCCTGCGCGTGCTCCTCGAGCTCGGCGCGGATCTCGGGCGGGATCACCACCAGAGCGCCTCTTCCATCTGGCGCTCCGGGTCGGCGGTCTCCCAGAAGGGCGCCGAGAGGTATTTCCAGCCGGCATCGGCGAGGACGGCGACGACGACGCCCTCGTCGAGCTCGCCAGCGAGCTTGCGCGCGACGTGAACGACCGCGCCTGAGGAGACGCCCGCAAAGACGCCCTCGCGCTCGAGCAGCGCGCGTAGGCCGGCCACCGCCTCGGCGTTGGAGACGAGCAGCTTGCGGTCCAGCTTCGAGACGTCGAGGATCGGCGGCACGTAGCCGTCCTCGAGCGAGCGCAGGCCCATCACCGGGTCACCTGGGAGCGGCTCGGCTGCGGCGACGGTGATCTCAGGGAAGCTCTCGCGCAGCCGGGCGCCGGCGCCCATCAGCGTGCCGCCGGTGCCGAGGCCCGCGACGAGCACGTCGACCCGGTCGAGCGCCTCCGCGATCTCTTCGCCCGTTCCCTCGTAATGGGCGCGCGGGTTGGCCTCGTTCGCGTACTGGAAGAGCATCCGGTAGCGCGGCGCGCGCTCGGCCAGCTCGAGCGCCAGGCGGACGGCGCCGTTCGAGCCCTCGCCGCCGGGGCTCTCGATGATCTCGGCACCGTAGAGCCGCAGCAGGCGGCGGCGCTCCTCGGTGACGTTCTCGGGCATCACGCAGGTGACGCGGTGGCCCTTGAGCCGCGCGACGAGGGCGAGCGAGATGCCCGTATTGCCGCTCGTCGGCTCCAGCAGCTCCTGACCGGGCTCGAGGTCCGCCGCTTCGACCATCGCCAGCGCGACGCGGTCCTTGATCGAGCCGGTCGGGTTCTGGCCCTCGAGCTTCGCGTAGAGCCTGACCTCCGGCTTCGGCGAGAGGTGCGGCAGCTCGACGAGCGGGGTGTTTCCTACGAGATCGAGGAGGCTGGCGGCCGGGGCCGCGTGCGTCATGTCCGCTTCGGACCGGTCCGGGGTCTGACCCCGGCCGTGGCCCCTCCGGCCATGGCCGGAAGCAAAATGATGTGTGACTTTTCATCCACAGGCGTGTCCAGGCCGTCCCTGGTGCGGACGTCCTCGCCCTCGACGTAGACGTTCACGAACGGCGCCAGCTCGTCGTCCTCGAGCAGCCGGCCGCGCAGGGCCGGGAAGCGGCCCATCAGGTCGTCGAGCAGCTCGCGGACGGTGCGGCCGCTCGCCTCGACCTCGCGCTCGCCGGCGGTCTCGGGGCGCAGTGTCGGCGGGATCCGCACGCGGCTCAATGTCCCACCCCGGAGCAGAACTCGACGTAGTCGACGTAGTCCGTGATCGTCGGCGACTCGCCACAGACCGGGCAGGCCGGGTCGCGGCGCAGCTTCATCTCGTCGAACTCGCCCGAGAGCGCGTCGTAGAGCAGCAGCCGCCCGACGAGCGGCTCGCCGATCCCGAGCGCGAGCTTGAGCGCCTCCGCGGCCTGGATCGAGCCGATCACACCGGGCAGGACGCCGAGCACGCCGCCCTCGGCACAGCTCGGAGCCATGTCCGGAGGCGGGGGCTGCGGGAACAGGCACCGGTAGCACGGCCCCGAGCCGGGCTTGAAGACCGTGACCTGGCCCTCGAAGCGGAAGATCGAGCCGTGCACGACCGGGATGTCGTGCCAGACGGAAGCGTCGTTGACGAGGTAGCGGGTGGGGAAGTTGTCGGCGCCGTCGACGATCACGTCCCAGCCGGGCTCGAGGATCCGCTCGACGTTCTCGGAGGTCAGCCGCTCGCGGAACGGCACGACCTCGACGTCCGGGTTGAGGCTCTCGATCCGCCGGCGCGCCGAGTCGGTCTTCGGCTCGCCGAGCGAGTCGGTCGAGTGGGCGATCTGGCGCTGGAGGTTCGTCTCGTCGACGACGTCCGCGTCGACGATCCCCAGCCTGCCGATTCCGGCCGCCGCCAGGTAGAGCGAGGCGGGAGAGCCCAGTCCGCCCGCGCCGACCAGCAGGATCCGCGAGTCGAGCAGCCGCAGCTGCCCCTCTTCGCCGACCTCCGGGATCAGCAGGTGGCGGCTGTAGCGCGTCTGGCGCGCGGGGCCGAGGGTCCGCGGCAACTCGGTCGGGAAGCCGTTGCGCTGCCAGTCCGTGTAGCCGCCGGCCAGCGAGACCGGGCGCTCGTAGCCGAGCTCCGTCAGCGTCTTCGCCGCGAATGCCGAGCGGTTGCCGACGGCGCAGTAGAGCACGACCGGGCGCGAGCGGTCCGCGACGGCCTGCTCGATCCGCGACTCCAGGTTTCCGCGCGGAACGTGCACGGCGCCGGGAATCCGGCCCTGTTCCCACTCATCCCGCTCGCGCACGTCGACGAGCGCGGCTCCCTCGTCCACGAGGCGCTGGACACCGGCGGCGTCTGCCTCTTCGACCTCGGTCCTGACGGCTCGGAGCAGCTCGCGGTAGGAAGACATCGCTTTCGATTGTATAGCGAGGCAGCAGGCTCGCGGAGCGCCGCTAAGGTCGTAGCGTGACCCCCCGGGGACGCGTCATCCTGATCGTCGCGCTCGCCGCGCTGATCGCTTCCGGCGCCGTCGTGGCCGGGGTGCTGGCTACCCGGAGCGACGTCCCGTCGGTGAAGCCGCGGACGGGCCCGCCGTCGCTGGCGCTCGACCTGGGCGTTCGGACCGACCCGGAGGCGCGGGCCCTCCGCCGGGCGCTGCGGCTGTACCAGGCGCGCCACCCGCAGCAGGCCGGCCAGATCTTCGCCCGCTACCGCTCGCTGGAGGCCGAGATCGGCGCCGCCTTCGCCGCCTGGCCCTCCGGAACGCTGGAGCGCCTCCGGACGCTCGCCTCGGAGCATCCGCACAGCTCTCTCGCGGCGCTGAACCTCGGCTCCGCGCTCTACTGGTCCCGCGAGGACGCCGATGCGCTTACCGCCTGGCGCGCGGCGGCCCGTCTCCAGCCCGACACCTACTACGCCGTCTACGCATCCAATCTCCTCCACCCGAGGTTCGCGCCCTGGCTGCCCGTCTTCGTCCCGTCGTTCCCGGAGCCGCGCGGGCTGAGCGGGCTCTCGCCCCCCGCGCAGCTCGCGCTCCTGCGGCGCCGCGCCGCCCGCGGCGGAGCCCGCGCGAAGATCCTCTACGGCGTCGCACTGCAGCGTCTCTACCACCCGCGCTCGGCCGAGCGCGAGTTCGCCGCCGCTGCACGCGAGGCTCCGAACGACCCGGACGCCCGCGTCGCCGCGGCGGTCGGGCTCTTCGACAAAGCTGACCCGTCGCTCGCGTTCGGCCGGCTCGGCCCGCTCGTCCGCGTCTTCCCGCAGGCCCAGACGGTGCGCTTCCACCTCGGCGTCCTCCTGCTCTGGTCCGACCGGCTCGAGCTGGCCCGCAACGAGCTACAGCGGGCGCACGACGCCGATCCGGGCTCGGTCCTCGGCAGGCAGGCGGCCGTCTACATGGGCGCCCTGCGGATGGCTGGGACCGGCTGACCGAAAAATGAGCCGTTCGGCCTATGGCGTCCATCCGGGCCATGTGTGAGAGTGCCGCATCCGCAACGGGGTGGTGCGGACCGTCACGAGCCCAGGGAGGAGCTTCAAGTGAGGGAGCCGGGGGAAGGGGCCAAGCCGATGAGCATCGCCGAGGTGCTCGAGACCGACGAGGCGCGGGGTCTATTGGAGAGCGGGCGTGAAGCCGGCTCGCTCAGCACCGAGGAGATCGCGCTCGCGCTGTCGGAGCTCGAGCTCGACGCCGCGCAGGTGGACGAGGTCTACCACGCGCTGGAGGAGCTTCAGATCGACGTCGTCGACGGCGCCGAGGAGCCGGAGCGCGTGGTCGAGCAGGTGCGCGAGGTCAGCACCGACTCGCTGCAGCTGTTCCTGAAGGACATCGGCAAGGTCGACCTGCTGACCGCCGCGCAGGAGGTCGAGCTGGCCAAACGGATCGAGCGCGGCGAGCACCAGGCCAAGCAGGCGATGGTCGAGGCCAACCTGCGCCTGGTGGTGTCGATCGCGAAGCGCTACCGCAACCAGGGCCTGCCCTTCCTCGACCTCATCCAGGAGGGGACGATCGGGCTCGTGCGCGCGGCCGAGAAGTTCGACCACCGCCGCGGGTTCAAGTTCTCGACCTACGCGACCTGGTGGATCCGGCAGGCCGTCGCCCGCGCGCTCGCGGACAAGGCTCGCACCATCCGGATGCCGGTGCACATCGTCGAGAAGCTGAACAAGATCGTCCGCTCCGAGCGCAAGCTGCGCGCCGAGCTCGGGCGCGAGCCGACCGCCGCCGAGATCGGGCGCGACGTCGAGCTGACGCCCGAGGAGGTCGAGCAGATCCGGCGCAGCTCGCAGGCGCCGGTCTCGCTCGAGAAGCCGGTCGGCGACGAGGAGGAGTCGGAGTTCGGGCACTTCCTCACCGACGAGAGCGAGCCGCTGCCCGAGGACGCCGCCGAGGTCGAGCTGCGCAAGGCGACCCTGATACGCGTGCTCGCGACGCTGAGTCTGCGCGAGCGGCGTGTGCTCGAGTTGCGCTACGGGCTCAACGGTGAGCACCCGTGCACGCTCGACGAGGTCGGCCGCGCGTTCAACGTCACCCGCGAGCGGATCCGGCAGATCGAGAACCAGAGCCTGAAGAAGCTGCGCGCCCTCGCGGACGCGGTCGCTCTCAAAGACGTCGCGTAGCGCTGCCGCTTAGACTCGCGCGTCGTGCCAGAGGCCTGGTTCGACGAGCTTGCCGAGCTGATCGCGATTCCGAGCGTCAGCGCCGACCCGGCGCGGGCAGAGGACGTCGGACGCGCAGCAGGGTGGCTGGCCGGCTTCGTGCGCGGCGCCGGCGGGTCGGCCGAGGTCGTCCCGACCGAGACGCAGCCGCTGATCGTCGGCGAGCTGCCCGCTTCCAGCGGTCAAAGACGGGGTCAGACCCCGGTGACAACCGTCTTGGTCTACGGCCACGTCGACGTCCAGCCGCCGGACCCGCTCGAGCTCTGGGAGTCCGATCCGTTCACGCTCGAGGAGCGCGACGGCTGGCTCTACGCGCGCGGCGTCGCCGACGACAAGGGCCAGCTCTACATGCTCGCCAGGGCCGCGGCCGAGCTGCACGCGGCCGGCGAGCTGCCGGTGAACGTTCGCTTCGCGTGCGACGCTGAGGAGGAGACCGGCGGCCACCAGATCGTCGACTTCCTCGCGGCCGACGAGCGCGGCGCGGACGCCGCGCTCATCTTCGACAGCGGCATGACCAGGCGCGGCGTGCCCGAGTTCGCCGTCGCGACACGCGGGCTCGTCTACTTCCACCTGACCGTCCGCACCGGCGGGCGCGACCTGCACTCGGGCCTCTTCGGCGGCGCCGCGCTGAACGCGCTGCACGCCCTGAACGAGACTCTGGCGGCGGTCCGCGCCGAGAACGGCCGCCTGCCGGAGCCGCTGCGCCAGGGGATCGCCGAGCCGACTGACGAGGAGCGCGCGGCGTGGGCCGAGCTCGTCTCGGGCGCCGAGATGCTGGCCGAAGCCGGGGCGCAGCCCACCGACCCCGGGGCCGCCGACGAGTTCTACCTGCGCACGACGGCCGAGCCCGCGCTCGACGTGAACGGCATCGCCGGCGGCTCGCCAGTCCTGCAGAAGACGGTGCTCCCGGTCGAGGCGGACGCGAACCTCTCGATCCGGCTCGCACCGGGCCAGGACGTCGAGACGATCGCGGCCGCGGTCGAGCAGCTCCTGCGCGAGGCGGCTCCCGCCGGCGCCGAGCTGGAGCTGACGCGTCTCTCGTCGGCCGCCGCCGGCCTCGTCCCGCCCGACGCACCCGCAGTGCAACGCGCCCAGGAGGCCTTCGAGCGAGTCATGGGCCGCCGCCCGCTGCTCGTCCGCTCGGGCGGCACGCTGCCGATCGTCCCTGCGCTCGTCGACAAGGGCATCCCGACGATCGTCACCGGCTTCGCCACGCCCGAGAGCAACATCCACTCGCCCAACGAGCGCCTGCTGGCCGAGTACCTGCCGCTCGGGATCGAGACCGCGAAAGCGCTTTACAAGAGCCTGGCGAGCCTCTAGACCGCGAGCGGCTCGCCGACCTCGAGCCAGACGTGCCCGAAGCGGCGCATCTCCTCGATGATCGGCAGCAGCGCCTCGCCCTTGTCGGTCAGCTCGTACTCGACGCGAGGCGGCGACTCGGGGTAGCTGCGGCGGACGACGATCTCCTCGTGCTCGAGCGCGCGCAGCCGCTCCGAGAGCGTCCGCGGGCTGATCCCCGAGCAGGAGTGCTCGAGCTCGGTGAAGCGGCGCGGCCCCTCCGAGAGATCGTGGACGAGCACGGCGGTCCACTTCGCGCCGAGGATCTCAGCGCAGGCCGCGACCGAGCAGCAGCCCGACTCGTGGACGTCGCCCATCGTGCGCATGTCCGGAATCGTAGTACGCTCGGGTCGCCTTGTCGCAGCTCGACAAAGAGCTCCGCGAGCGAATCGACGAGCCGGCCTCCGAAGAGGCGGAACGCGAAGCTCGCCTGACGCCGGCCGAGGCGACCGCGCAGATGCGGATCAAGGTGCCGGCCCAGCGCAGCCGCAAGCTGCGCGCGATCCTCGAGCGCGTCAACGCCGACGACGAGCTCAAGGCCTGGTGGCACGTCGCCAACGTGAACGCGGTCAAGCGGCTCGGGATCAACGACCACTCCTGGGTGCACATCCAGATCGTGGCCAACATCGCGCTGCGGCTGCTGCGGATCCTCGCCAAGCGGGGCGTCGAGCCGGCGATGGTCGCGGACTACGACATGAAGCAGGAGGACGCCGAGGTGGTCGTGCTGCTCGGCGCGCTGCTCCACTGCGTCGGCATGGCCGTCCACCGCGACCGGCACGAGGACTGGAGCCTGTTCCTCGCCGAGCCGAAGTCGCGCCAGCTGCTCGCCGGGATCTACGAGGAGCCCGAGCTGACCGTTGTCGTGTCCGAGGTCCTGCAGGCGATCACGAGCCACCGTGAGTCGGGCCGCCCGCTGACCCTCGAGGCCGGCGTCGTCCGCGTCGCCGACGCGCTCGACATCGAGGAGGGCCGCTCGCGAATCCCCTTCGAGCGAGGCGTGGTCTCGATCCACTCGATCTCGGCGGCGGCGATCGACGAGGTGATCATCTCCGAGGGCAAGGACCGCCCGGTCTCGGTCGAGATCAAGATGAACAACTCGGCCGGGATCTACCAGGTGGACGAGCTGCTGAAGTCGAAGCTGCACGGCTCGGGCCTGGAGCCGTACGTCGAGGTCGTGGCGCGCATCGAGACCGAGGGCGAGAAGAGCCTCGTGCCGATGTATCGCCTCGAGTAGAACGGGGGAACCCCTGGTTCCACCGTTCCTCGACCACGGAGACTCAGCTCTGGGGGTCAGGAGCCGGCCGAGGTCGGCTTAACGCGACTGTTCTTTTCGAAGCGAGGCTCACGCCGGGCGAAGCCCGGCTCCGCCGGCCACTCGAACCGACCCAAGAACCATCATCTGCGGCTAGGCGAGGAGCTCGCGCAGCGCGGCCAGCGGTTCCTCGCGGACGCGGAAGAAGGCCCAGCTGCCGCGCTGCTCCCGTTCGACCAGTCCTGCCTGGAGCAGGACCTTCAGGTGATGGCTGACGGTCGGCTGGCTGAGCCCGAGCGGCCCGGTCAGGTGGCAGACGCATGCCTCGTGGCCCGGTTGGGCCTGGATCAGGCTCAGGAGGCGCAGGCGGGCGGGATCTGCAACGGCCTTCAGAACGGCGGCGAGCTGCTCCGCGTCCCCGGCTGCGAGCGGCTCCTGCAGGAGCGGGGGGCAGGAGGCGGCGACGGTCGCGATCGGCTGCACGCCTTTGATATTGACAGACATCGATGACCGCGTCATCATCGGCAACACATCGATCAGCATCGATATCGCGAGGGAGGCCCACATGCCGCAGGCAATCGATCCGGTGACGCAGCACCACATCGACCAGGCCGCCGCCCGCCTTGCCGACGAGTTCGAGGGCGTCTTCTCGCGCGAGACGATCGCCCGCTACATGGCGGAGTCGCAGGATCTGCTCGGCGACGCGCGGATCAACGTCTTCGTCCCCGTGCTTGCGCACCGGTTCGCGCGGGAGCGGCTGAAGGCGCTTGCTCAAGCCGAAGGGAAGCTCACGAAGGAGCAGCCGGAGGTGCTGTTCGTCTGCACGCACAACGCCGGCCGCAGCCAGATGGCCGCGGGGCTGGTCAAGCTCCGCTCCGAGGGTCGCATCAACGTCCGCTCGGCAGGCTCGACGCCCGCCGACGAAATCAACCCGGCGGCGGTCGAGGCGATGGAAGAGGTCGGTGTCGACATGGGCGAGGAGTTCCCGAAGCCGTTGACCGACGAGGTCGTCCGGGCCGCCGACGTCGTGATCACGATGGGCTGCGGGGACGCCTGCCCGATCTTTCCCGGCAAGCGCTACGAGGACTGGGAGCTCGAGGACCCCGACGGCAAGGATCTCGAGACGGTCCGGCGGATCCGCGACGAGATCGACGCGCGTGCCCAAACGCTGATCGCCGAGCTGCTCCCCGACTGAGCGTGCCGCTCGCTCGCCTGCTCGCGGCCGAGTTCGTCGGCACCTTCGCGCTCGTCTTTGCGGGCGCCGGCGCGGTGATGGTCGACGCCAAGACGCACGCGCTCGGCCACGTCGGGGTCGCGTTCACCTTCGGGCTCGTGATCATGGCGATGATCTACGCCGTCGGGCACATCTCGGGCGCGCACTTCAACGGCGCGGTCACCTTCGCGTTCGCGCTCAGCCGCCACTTTCCGTGGCCGCGAGCCGGTGGCTACTGGTGCGCCCAGCTCGCCGGCGCGATCGCCGCGGCGGCGCTCCTGCGCGGCTCGCTCGGCAACGTCGCCCACGTCGGCGCCACGCTGCCGTCCGGCTCGCAGGCGCAGTCGTTTCTCTGGGAGCTCGTGCTGAGCTTCTTCCTGATGTTCGTGATCATGGCCGTCGCCACCGATACGCGCGCGGTCGGCGAGGCGGCCGCCATCGCGATTGGCGGGACGATCGGGCTCGACGCGATGTTCGGCGGACCGATCTCCGGCGCGTCGATGAACCCGATGCGCTCGGCCGGGCCGGCGCTCGTCTCGGGCGACCTGCACGCTCTCTGGCTGTACATCGTCGCGCCCGTGGTGGGCGCGTCACTCGGAGCGCTCGTCTACCAGCTCATCCGCGGCGAGTAAGGCCGCTACTTCGGGAGAGGCTCGAGCGAGTAGCCGACGCCGTAGCGCGTCTGGATGAACGTGTGCTTCGAGGCGCGCTGGTCGATCTTCTCGCGTAGCCGGCGGACGCAGACGTCCACCGTGCGGTCGCGGTGGGTGGCGCGGCGGCCCCAGATCCGCTGCAGCAGCTCGTCGCGGCTCGCGACCCGGCCGCGGTCGAGCGCGAGGGCGTAGAGCAGGCGGAACTCGGTCGGCGTCAGCTGTGCGTTCTCGCCGTCGACGAACGCCTGCACCGAGCGGGGGTCGATCCGAAGCTCGTCGATCTGGAGCTCCATGCCACGCTCCTCCTGCACGCCGCGCACGCCCCGACGGGCGGCGGCCTGCACCCGTGCGACGAGCTCCTTCATCGAGAACGGCTTGACCAGGTAGTCGTCGGCGCCGATCTGCAGCGCGTGCACCCGGTCGTGCTCGGTTCCGCGCGCGCTGACGACCACGATCGGCGTGCCGATGCCCTCGGCACGCGCCTGCTCGATCAGGCTCCAGCCGTCGAGGCCCGGCAGCATCAGGTCGAGCACGAGCACGTCGGGCCGCTCGTAGCGCAGCCGCGCAAGGCCAAGCTCGCCCGCACCGACGCGAGTGGGATCGAGGCCTGACGCGGTGAGGTGCTGCGCCATGCCGTCGGCGACCACCTCGTCGTCCTCGACGATCAGAACCTTGGTCACGCGATACTCAGCCTATGCGCTCCGAGTACGACGAGCTTCGGATGGCCTTCACGGCGGCCGTCTCGCACGAGCTGCGGACGCCTCTGGCCCGTCTGCTCGCGCTGCTCGAGTCGGCGGAGCTGCCCGGCGCCGACCGGCCGGCACTCCTTGCCCAGGCCCGCGAGGAGGTCGAGGAGATGACCGAGCTCGTCGACGACATCCTCTTCCTGAGCGAGCTCGAGCAGGGCCGCGAGGTCGTCTCGCTCGGCGAGACCGAGGCCGCGCCGCTCCTGCGTGCCCTCGTCGACGAGAAGCTCGAGCGCGCCGAGCTGGCCGGCATCACGCTGGACCTCCGGATCGAGGACGAGGAGCTGCTCCTCCCGCTGAGGCGGCGCATGCTCCGCACGGTGGCCGACAACCTGATCGAGAACGCGATCCGCTACGCCGGCGAAGGCGCGACCTGCGCGATCGCGCTCCGCCGGGAGGACGGCGAGGTGGTGCTCGAGGTGAGCGACGACGGGTCCGGCGTCCCCGAGGGGGACGCGGCGCGGCTGTTCGAGCGCTTCTTCCGCTCCGATCGCGCCCGCACCACGCGCGGCAGCGGCCTCGGCCTCGCGATCGTCAAGCACGTGGTCGAGACCGCGGGCGGGCACGTCGAAGCCCGCGGCTCCCCCGGCCGCGGGCTCGACGTGAGATGTGCTTTCCCGGCGTAGCAGCTGCTACGAGTGGATCTTGGCGATCGTCTTCAGGTCGGCTTTCTGGACGACCTTCGGGAGGGCCAGGAAGATCAGCTTGTGACCCATCTTGTTGCCCTTGGTCACGGCCCACTTCAGGAACGGCTTGAGGGTGGACGCTTTGGACGACTTCAGCGGAACGAGCGCCCAGGTGAAGGTGCAGATCGGGTAGCCGTTCTTGACGCTCTTGGGCGGGTCGACGACCGAGATCGCGTTGTTCTTCGGGACATGCTTCACACGCGCGGAGACCGCCGCCACGGTCGACCCCTTCGGCAGGATGAACTTGCCGGCGCGGTTCTTGATCTTCGCGATCGTGAAGCCGAACTTGTACGAGTAGGCGATGTCGACGTAGGTGATGCCGCCGGGCGTCGACGTGAGCTTCGCCGAGACCCCGGAGCTGCCCTTTGCGCCGACTCCGACTCCGCTGGGCCACGCGGGGGAGGTGCCCTTGCCGATCTGGTTCTTCCAGGTCTTGCTCACGTGCGACAGGTAGTCGGTGAAGTTGTAGCTCGTGCCGCTGCCGTCGCTTCGGTGGATCGGGACGATGTCCTCGTTGGGGAGGTTGACGCCCTTGTTGATGGACTTGATCTGCGGGTCGTTCCATTTCTTGATGTTGCCCAGGTAGATGTTGGCGAGGATCGGCCCGGTGAGCTTGAGCCCGTAGGTGACGCCGGAGACGTGGTAGGCGATCGAGGTGGCCGCGTAGGCCCAGGGGATCTGGACGCAGCCGTTGCAGGCCGTGGCCTGGTCGGGGGTGAACGGCGCGTCGCTCGCGCCGAAGTCGACCGTCCGGGCCGTGATCTGCTGGATGCCGGCGCCGCTGCCGACGGCGCTGTAGCTGATGTCGGCCGCGCTGTAGGCGCCCTGCCAGATCGCCACGAGCGGCGCGACGAAGGTGCTGCCTGCGCCGCTGAGCGACGCCTTCTTGGCGGACGCGCCGGCGAGGCTCGTCCAGGCGGTCAGTGCGAGCGCCGCCACCCCGAGCACGGCGAGCACTGCCCCAAGGCTTCTCGTGCGTTTCAGTTTCATGTTTGCTCTCCTCTCCGATGACACGAAAGGTGTTCCGGGTCAGGCTGACCCGGCTCACGCGGACCGTGGGCTGAAAGGCGGTGTAAGTCCGGTAACGATCCGGTAACGGGCCGTATGAACAGTGGGCTGCCGCGATAGCGTGGCCGGCAGTGAGCACGCTTCCCGCGACCACGGAGCTGCGGGGCCGCCGGCGCCTGCGCGACTCGATCGGTGACCGCCTGCTAGTAGGGGTGACCCTCGGCGCGTCGGTCGTCGCCGTCGTAGTTCTCGGCCTGATCGCGTGGAAGGTGCTCCGCGGGGCCCACCTCGCCTTCAGCAAGTTCGGCCTCTCGTTCCTGACGGAATCGGCGTGGGACGCGCAGAAGGGCGTCTTCGGCGCTCTGCCCGGCATCTACGGGACCGCAGTCAGCTCACTGATCGCGCTCGTGTTGGCGACGCCGCTTGCCCTCGCGATTGCGCTCTTCCTGAGCGAGCTCGCGCCTCGCGGAGTGCGCGTCGTCGTCGGCTCCCTCGTCGAGACCCTCGCGGCGGTTCCGAGCGTGGTGCTGGGGCTCTGGGGGATCCTCGTGCTCGGCCCCTTCACCGCCGATCACCTCGAGCCCTGGCTCAACCGCTGGTTCGGCTGGCTGCAGATCTTCAGCGGCGAGCCGTCCTCGAGCGGGATCCTGGTCGCCGGCCTGATCCTGACCATCATGATCGTGCCGATCATCGCCAGCATCTGCCGCGAGCTCTTCCTCGCGGTACCGAGCGAGCTCGAGGAGGGCGCGCTCGCGCTCGGAGCGACCCGCTGGGAGATGGTGCGTGGCGTGATCCTCTCCTCCTCCCGTCCCGGGATCGCGGCTGCGATGATCCTCGGCCTGGGCCGTGCGCTCGGCGAGGCGATCGCCGTGGCGCAGGTGATCGGCGCCAACTGGGGGATCCCGACCTCGCTCTTCAAGCCCGGCGACACCCTCGCGAGCAAGATCGTCGAGGAGTTCCAGGGCTACTCGACTTTCCTCCAACTCTCGTCGCTCTTCTACCTGGGCGTGATCCTGCTCGCGATCGGGCTGGTGACCAACCTCGCCGCGCAGCTGATCGTGCGCCGTTTCGACGTCTACCGGACGGAGGCCCGCTGATGGCAGCGGTCGACCACGCGCTGACCGTGAGCCTGCGCGGCGACCGGCGCACGCGCCGTCGGAGGATCGTCAACCGGTTGGTCGAGCTGGTAGCGATCCTCGCCGCCGCGGCGGCCGTCGGCGTGCTCGCCTGGGTCGTCTACGCCGTCGCCAAGCGCGGGATCGACCTGATCTCCTGGAGCTTTCTGACCGGCGACCTCCCGATCCCGTTCAGCCCGGAGGTCGGCGGGATCGGCCCGTTGATCCTAGGTTCGGCGATTCTGGTCGGGATCGCGACCCTGATCGCGCTCCCGATCGGCGTGTGCATCGCGCTCTTCCTCGAGGAGTTCGCTCCCGGGTGGCTCAGAGTCCCGATCCAGCTTGCGATCGATCTGATGGTCGGCCTGCCGTCGATCGTGATCGCGATCTTCGTCTTCAGCGCCCTCGTCTACGGGCACGCCGAGAACGGCCTTGCAGGCTCGCTCGGGCTTGCAATCGTGATGCTTCCCTTGATCACGCGCGCCACCCAGGAGGTCCTGCGCCTCGTTCCCAGCGACCAGCGCGAGGGGGCGCTCGCACTCGGCGCCAGCCGCTGGCGGACCGTGCTCGGGATCATCCTGCCGAGCTCGCTGGGCGGGATCCTGACCGGGACAGTGCTCGCGGTCGCCCGGGCGATCGGGGAGACGGCGCCGCTCCTGTTCGTGACCGGGATCTACGGCAGGCTGGTCGTCCTGAATCCCTCGCACGCGATGCCGAACATGCCGGTGCAGATCTTCATCTGGTCGGAGTCGCCCGACCCGCTCGACCACAAGCGCGCCTGGGCGACCGCCTTCGTGCTGATGGCCATCGTCCTCGTGACGAGCCTGGTCGCCCGGATCGCGCTCAACTGGGGCCGTAGAAACGTCACTCGGTGAGGGAGGAAACGTGAGCGAGACGGATACGATGCCGCAGATGAGGCCGGTCGACGTCGCCGTGCCGCGCGAAGCTGCGGAGCAGACGCGGGAGACCGTCTTCGACATCCAGGACCTGAAAGCCAGCTACGGCTCTAATGTCGCGGTCAGGGGCGTCGACCTCCAGATCTACCGCAATCTGGTCACCGCCGTCATCGGCCCCTCGGGCTGCGGCAAGAGCACCTTCATCCGCTGCCTCAACCGCATGAACGACGAGGTGCCGGGCTTCAAGCAGGAGGGCAAGATCCTCTACCACGGCGTCGATCTCTACGGCGACGGCGTCGACCAGATCGAGGTGCGGCGCCGGATCGGGATGGTCTTCCAGCGGCCGAACCCGTTCCCGAAGACGATCTACGACAACGTCGCCTGGGCGCCGCGCATCCTGGGCCTCCGGAAGGACCTCCACGAGCGGGTGGAGAAGGCGCTGCGCGGCGCCGCGCTCTGGGACGAGGTCAAGGACCGGCTGAAGAAGAGCGCGCTGGCACTCTCGGGCGGCCAGCAGCAGCGGCTCTGCATCGCGCGCGCGATCGCGATCGAGCCCGAGGTGCTGCTCCTCGACGAGCCGGCATCGGCGCTCGACCCGATCGCGACCGCCTCGATCGAGGAGCTCATGCACGACCTGAAGACCGACTACACGCTCGTGATCGTCACGCACAACATGCAGCAGGCGGCCCGCGTCGCCGACCGGACGGCGTTCTTCAGCCTCGACGTCGACGAGTCCGGCCGCGGCGCAGGCACCCTGGTCGAGTACGACGACACGGGGAAGCTCTTCACCGCTCCCTCCGACAAGCGTACGGAGGACTACGTCACAGGCCGCTTTGGGTAACACTGCCGGAATGAGGGTTTCCTTCCAGGAGGAGCTGGACCAGCTCGAAGCCAGCCTCCAGGAGGAAGGGTCGCTCGTGCTCCGGGTCCTCCGGGGCGCGCTGAACGCGCTCGAGCAGCGCGATGCGGAGCTCGCCGACGAGGTGATCGCCTTCGACGACGACGTCGACGCGCTCTACCTGCAGATCGAGGCGGGCATCCAGTCGCTGCTCGCGCGGCAGACGCCGGTCGCCACCGACCTGCGGCTCGTGCTGGCGATGCTGCACATCAACCTCCACCTGGAGCGAATGGCCGACTACGCGGTGACCATCGCGAAGATGACCAAGCTCGTCGCCGATGTCGAGGCCGACCCGCCGCTCCTCCAGAGCCTGCAGGAGATGGGTGAGCGCGCGGAGGAGATGATTCGCGTCGCGCTCGACTCGTTCGCCGACCGCGACCTCGAGCAGGCCGAGTCGCTCGTCGAGCTGGACGAGCTGATCGACCGCTCGAACCGACGCTTCGTGGAGCGGGTGATCGAGCTGGTCGCGGAGCCCGACGTGCGCGAGTGGGTGCTCCGCATGGTGCTCGTCTCGCGGACGCTCGAGCGGATCGGCGACCACGCGGTCGACGTCGGCGAACAGGTCGCCTACCTGCTGACGGCCGAGTTCCGCGAGTTCACGGACGCGTCGCACCCGGAAGAGCACGTCTGAGGGCTAGAAACCCAGGCTTAACCACATAGACTCAGGTCTGTAACCCACGCGGACCGCGTCAGGCGAGAGGATGAGGGCATGGTGGCTGCGGAGACAGTCGAGGCGCAAGCACGCTTTCTGAACCGCGAGCTCTCGTGGCTCGACTTCAACGGGCGCGTGCTCGAGGTCGCCTCCGAGCCCAGCCTGCCACTTCTGACGCGAGTCAACTTCTGCTCGATCTTCTCCTCGAACCTGGACGAGTTCTTCATGGTGCGGGTGGCCGGCCTGACCGACCAGGCGGCCGCGGGAGTCGCCCTCCGCTCGCCGGACGGCCTCACCCCGCAGGACGCGCTGCGCGAGATCCGGGACCGCGCCCTGCGGCTGACCGGCGAGCAGGCGAAGCTCTGGAAGCGCCAGCTCAAGCCGGCTCTCGAGGAGCAGGGGATCACGGTCGCCGAGATCGAGGACCTGAACGCCGACGAGCTGGAGGAGCTCGAGACGGTGTTCAGGAGGGACATCTTCCCGGTGCTGACCCCGCTGGCGGTCGGTCCCGGCCAGCCGTTCCCGTACATCTCCGGGCTCTCGCTCAGCCTCGGGCTGTTCGTGCGCGACCCGGAGACGGGCGAGGAGCGCTTCGCTCGCGTCAAGGTCCCGGAGCTTCTGCCGCGCTTCCTGCCGATCGGCGAGCGCGGGCACTACCTGCCGCTCGAGCGGGTGATCCGCCACTTCCTCTCCTGGCTCTTCCCGATGATGGAGATCGTCGAGGTCACGGTCTTCCGCGTCACGCGTGACGCCGACTTCACCGTCTCGGACGAGGCGGACGACCTGCTCGAGGCCGTCGAGCTGGAGCTCAGGCGCCGTCGCTTCGGCGAGGCCGTCCGGGTCGAGGTCTCGGGCTCGTGCTCGGCGCGGATGCTGGGCCAGCTCAAGCAGGGGCTGGCCGTCGAAGACGCCCAGGTCTACCTGGTGCCGGGGCTGCTCGGCCTCGACGACCTGACCGAGTTCGTCGCTCTCGACCGGCCCGACCTGAAGGACGACCCGTGGGTGCCCGTCGTCCCGCGCCGCTTCCTGGCGGAGGATGAGAGCGAGATCTTCGACGAGATCCGGCGCGGCCCGTTGCTCGTCCACCACCCGTACGACTCGTTCGCCGGCACGTTCGAGGCGTTCATGACCATTGCTGCGCGCGACGAGTCGACCGTGGCGATGAAGACGAGCGTCTACCGGACGAGCGACGACTCGCCGCACGTCCCGTCCCTGATCGAGGCATCCGAGGAGGGCAAGCAGACGGTCTGTCTCGTGGAGCTGAAGGCGCGCTTCGACGAGCGCCGCAACATCGAATGGGCGCGCTCGCTCGAGTCGGCCGGCGTCCACGTCGTCTACGGCTTCCCGAGTCTCAAGATCCACGCCAAGGGCACGCTCATCGTCAGGCGCGAGGAGGACGGCCTCCGCCGCTACGCCCACATTGGGACCGGCAACTACAACGCGGTCACCGCCCGGCTCTACGAGGACTTCAGCCTCTTCACCGACGACGAGGACAGCACGGCCGACCTGGCCGACCTCTTCAACCACCTGACCGGCTTTGGCCGGCCGCAGCGCTTCCGCAAGCTGCTCGTCGCGCCCTTCAACATGCGCGAGAGCCTCGTCGGGCACATCCGCCGGTGCGCGGAGGCAGCCTCGGCGGGCAAGGAGGCTCGGATCCGCCTCAAGGTCAACCACCTCGCCGATCCGGAGATCGTCACCGAGCTGTACGCGGCGGCGGACGCCGGGGTCGAGGTCGACATCTTCGCGCGGACGACCTGCACGCTCCGGCCGCGGCGGGTGAGCGGCGGCAAGGAGGACATCCGCGTGCGGACGCTCCTCGGCCACTTCTTCGAGCACAGCCGCTTCTACATCTTCGAGGCCGACGGCGAGAGCACGTATCTGCTCGGCAGCGCCGACCTGATGGCCCGCAACCTCGACCACCGGATCGAGATCCTCGTCCCGGTCGAGGACGCCCGCGCCCAGCGCGAGCTCGCCCGCACCTTCGAGTCGATCATGGCGGACACCCGCTTCTCCTGGACGCTGCGGGCCGACGGCTCCTGGGCGCGCGTCAAGTCGAAGAAGGGCGGGCGCGGACAGAGCCTGCACGGCGTGCTGATGCGCCGTGCCCGCGCGCGGGCGAGGGCGGCCGCGGTCCCGCGCGGCCGGTGATCGTCCGACCGACCGGCTGGACAGAATGACGCTCGTGCGGGTCGCAATCATCGACGTCGGGGCCAACACGCTCCGCCTGCTCGTCGCCGGGCCGTCCGGGCAGCAGGTCGTGCCCGTGCACGTGGAACGGGAAGCGCTCCGCCTGGGCGAGGAGATCGAGCGCTACGGCTACATCACCGCGCCGAAGAGCGCCGAGGCGGCTCAGGTGGCGCGGGCCCAGACGAGGCGCGCCCGCCGGCTCGGGTGCGAGCGGATCGAGATCGTGGTCACCTCGCCGGGCCGGCAGAGCGCCAACGGCGACGAGTTCGCGGAGCTGCTCTCTCAGACGGCCGGAGTGCCGGCCCGCGTGCTCTCGGCCGAGGAGGAGGGAGCGCTCGCCTGGGACGGAGCGGTGGCCGCGCTCGAGGAGCCGCCGGAGAGCGTCGCCGTCTGCGACATCGGCGGCGGCTCGACCCAGATCGCCGTCGGCACCCTCGCGTCGGGCCCGGCCTGGGTGCGATCGGTCGACCTCGGCTCGCTGCGGCTGACGGAGCGGTTCCTCACCGGCGACCCACCGGCCGCCGGCGCGGTCCGGTCGGCGCGCGCAGAGGCCGCAGAGGCGTTCGCGGTGATCGTTCCGCCGATGGCGCTGCTGGGCCGCGGGACCGGCGGCACCGCCAGGGCGCTCCGGAAGGTGACGGGAGACGGCGTGCTCGACGGCGAGAGCCTCGAGTCGGCGATCGAGCGGCTGGCGTCGCTGCAGCGCGTGAAGATGGCCA
>Ga0187776_10000466_pt1 | contig 19529 bp, 21 predicted proteins | sample 0216_BV02_MP12_2_FD_132426 | JGI IMG/M metagenome (GOLD analysis project Ga0187776, IMG submission 132426) | Tropical peat soil microbial communities from peatlands in Department of Meta, Colombia - 0216_BV02_MP12_20_MG | ecosystem: Environmental > Terrestrial > Soil > Wetlands > Peat | place...
CGTGCGTCCGACCCGCTCCGCGATTTCCGCAACCTCGGCATCGCCCAAGTGCCTTCCCGTTCCGAGCGGGCTGTACGCCTCGATCGCCACGTCGCGCTGCTCGCAACCCGCGAGCAGCGCGCGCCGGTACTCGAACGGGTTGAACTGGACCTGGTTCACGACGGGGCGGCTGCTCGCCACCGCGAGCAGCTCGTCGAGCTCGGCGAGGCTGAAGTTGGAGACGCCGATCGAGCGGGCGTAACCGTGCTCGCGCGCCTGCTCCATCCCTGGCCACGCCCAGGTCGGCCCGCCCTGCGGCCAGTGGATGATGTACAGGTCGACCTGCTCCACGCCCAGCCGCTCCACGCTGCGGGCGGCCTCGGCGGCCGGATCCCGGCGTCGCGGGAAGAACTTGGTGGTGATGAAGACCTCCTCGCGCGCCACGCCGCTGTCCCGCAGCGCCCGCCCGACGCATCCCTCGTTGCCGTACGCCTGCGCGGTGTCGATGTGCCGGTAGCCGGCCTCGAGCGCCCAGCGCACAGCCTGCTCGCACTCGGGACCGTCGGGCACCTGCCACACGCCGAACCCGAGCAGGGGGATCCGGTTGCCGTCCGCGAGCGTACGGAGCGTTGCGGCGGGAGTGGTAGCTGGGTCAGGCACGCGGGACCTCCTTCGTTGGGCCGAGGACCACATCTTGACTGGTAGCGTGCGCGGCCATGTCAGCGGGGTGGCCATCGGTCAACTACGAGCGGTGGAGCGCGACCTGCGACACGCTCCACGCTCACAGCCAGGTCCTCGGCAAGCTCGCGGTCGCGCTGGCGCCGCCCGAGCCGGAGCTGATGCACGCGGCGCTGCGCCTGACCGCCCGCGGGATCGAGACGGCGCCGCTGCCCGCTCCGGACGGATCGGGCGCGCTGCTCGCCGCGCTCGACCTGCACGCGCACCAGGCCGTGGTCGAGACCACCGGCGGCGGCTCGCGGCGCGTGCCGCTTACGCCGCACCGCACCGTCGGCGAGGTCACGCGTGACCTGCTCGCCGCGGCGGCGCTCCTCGCCGGCGAGGTCGAGGTCAACCCGATCCCGCAGGAGGTGCCGTGGACGGTGCCGCTGGATCAGGACGACGAGCACGCCCAATACGACCCACTCGACGTCGCTTCCTACTTCGTCGCCGCGACCCACGCCGCGCTCGTGCTGGCCGAGTTCCGAGCCCCGTTCCGCGGCCGCTCAACCCCGGTCAACTTCTGGTGGGGCTCGTTCGACCTGGCCGTCAGCCTGTTCTCCGGGGACCCCGCCACGCCACCGTCGGACGACTTCATCATGCGCAACGCGGGCGACGCGCAGCAGGTCGAGGTCGGCTGGTGGTCCGGCGACGCTCGCTACGGCAGGGCGGCGTTCTACGCCTACGCGCACCCGGCGCCCGAGGATTTCGCGAACGGGTCGCTCGAGCCCGGCGCCGCGCATTGGGACCCCGACCTCGGCGAGTTCATCCTCGACTGGGACGACGTTCGCGACAGCGCCGACCCGCACGCCGAAGCGCTCGCGTTCGCGCGCTCGGCGTTCAGGCACGCCTGCCTGGTGTGCGGATGGGACCCCGAGCTGGCCGCGACCGCCGAGGGGCGTCCGCCGCCGGTCAGCTGAGGCCCGCTCAGGTCAGGGCGTGCTTCGCGTTGTCGAGGTCGTCGGTGGCGATCACCAACCTGACGCCGCCGAAGGTGGTGTACAGCAGCTCGATGTTGACCCCGGCGTCCGCCAGCTCCAGCGCCAGCTCGCCGAGCGAGCCCGGCACGTTGGCCACGTCGACGACCAGCACTTCGCGCTGGTCCGCGACCCGCATCCCGGCAGCTTCGAGCGCCGTGACCGCTCGCTCCGCCCCCTCGTCGGCGATCAGCAGGTGGATGATCCCCCGGCCCTCGCCGGTGAAGGCGCACAACCCCTCGATGTTCACGCCGGCCTCGCCGGTGGCCTGGCCGAGCGTCGCGAGCTGCCCCGGCTCGTCCTTCAGGACAACGGTCAGATTCGTCGGCATCCACTACGCCGCGACCGCGGGCAGTCCCACGCCGATCACCCTCAGCCGTCGCGAGAGCGCCGTGAACGCGAACTCGTTCATCTCCTGGCTCGAGTACCCGAGGTACTCGTACTCGTCGCCGAGTTGGTAGCCGGGGGGAACCAGCACGCCCGCCGCCGAGGGCAGCGTCTCGGCGAGCTTGTCCTGGATGCGCTTGGCGAGCTGCGGGTCGCGCGCCTTCTCTTGCAGGAACCACGTGCCGTACGCGACGTGGCGGTGCTCGTCCTGCGAGATCCGCCTGAACGCCTTAAGGTGGCCGGGAAGGATCCCGCGTCGCTCAACGTGCTCGGTCTGGAACCGCTGCCCGGTGAGCGCGAGCGTGCCCTCGATCACCATGTGGTAGACGGTGATGAAGTCCACCTTCGCCTCGATGTTCGCCGGATCCTCCAAAAGCGCCTGGTGGGTCTCGGCGAGGTATCCGTCGAACAGCTTGAAGTAGTCGTCGTTGAGATCCTCGCGCGCCCGCTCGAGGCGATCCTCGAACGATCCGTCGTACGCGAACACCTCTTCGAACAGCCTGTTGAAGTGCTGCGCGTGGCGCGCCTCGTCGACCTGCTGGGTGAGCAGGAACGCCTCCTCGTGCTTGTCCTCGGCGGCCAGCACCAGACCGGAGAACTGGTTCGTGACCCGCTCCTCGCCGACGAAGAACGCGGACAGTCCCCACAGCATCGACTCGCGCTCTGACTCGTCCATCGCCAGCCAGTCGCGGCGGTCCTGGTCGAGGGAGATCTGGTGCGAGGCCCAGTTCTGGCGTTCCCACAGCCGGTAGAGCTCGAGCGGCCCCATCAGCTTGATCTGCGGGAGCTTCGACTCGTCGGAGATCGTCGCTACGTCACCCTGGACCGTGAGGTCCAGCAAGCTCGCCATCCTCTTCTCCTCCTTGGTCAGGGCCCTCGCGCTCTTCGACGCGGACAGCCGAGTCTACCGGCGCGCCCGCCAGCAGCCGCGAACGCAGGGCGTCGGCCCTGCCGGCGCGAGCGGCGCGCGCCGCGCGCTCGTCGCTCAGCTCGATTCCCCGCGCCGCCGCCAGGTCCATCAGCGACTGCCGCTGCTCGTCCTGCGTCGCGAACCGGAAGAACAGCCATCCCAACAGCACCAGCGTGAGGATGCTCTCCTCGACCATCATCAGGCCGCCCGCGAGGTTCTGATCCGACAGCGGGTTCAGCCCGCGCGCGGCGTCGGTCGCGCGGTACACCGGGTAGAAGACGGTCTGCGACCAGATCAGCACGTTCGCCAGGACCGCACCGGCGAGGCGCACCACGATCACGTACGCGAGCGCGGCCCACCCGTTGAACCAGCTGGGCTTTGGCAGCGGACCGATCAGCGCGAGCCACAGCAGCACCCCGAACCACAGCATGCAGGCGTGCTCGAGCGCGTGGACGAGGTCGTGCTCGATCGCCGCCTGGTAGAAGAACGGCACGTGCCATAGGTAGATGTTGGCCGTCCACAGCACCAGCGCGACGATCGGCGACGCCAGCACGCGCAGCGGGCGCGTGGGGCGCATGTGAAGCAGTGGCTGCAGCACGGGCCCGGTGAGGCCGAGCACGATGAACAGCGAGGCCACGTCGCCGATCAGGATGTGCTGGATCATGTGCGCCACCAGCACGGTGTCGGCGAGCTCGTCGAGCGGCCCCAGCTGTACGGCGGTCATCAGCACGACGCCGCCGACGAACGAGGCGATCCGCCACCTCGGGACCGGCCGGTTCTCCGCTGCGAGCGTCGCCGTGCGCCTCCCGTACAGCACCAGGTACAGGACGCACGCCGCGATCGGCGGGCCCATCTCCGCCGGGTGCAGCGAGGCCCCGACGGCCAGCATCACGCCCCGCCGTACGAAGCGGGAGGAGCTGCCGAGCTCTCGTAGGTCGCGATCTGCTGGAGCAGCGCCGACGGACTGGTGCCGCCGAGGACCCGCAGCCGCGGAAGCCGGTACGGATCCTCACCGCGGCTCGCCCATCCCGGCACCACCGTTGTCGAGCCGGCGAATCCGGCGTTCCTGACCGCTGCGATCACCGTCGCGTCGTAATGGCCCGACGGGTAGCAGAACCAGTTGACGGGGACCCCGTAGCGGCTGCGGAGGACGCGTCGCGCGCCCGCGATCTCGTACTGCAGCCCGGAGGAATCGAGCTTGATCAGATCGGCGTGGCTCATCCCCTGGGTGTCGAGCTCCCAGCCGGCGCCGAGCAGCCCCCTGACCTGGGCGTCTGTGAGGCCGCCCTCCGACGACGGCAGCCCGACCAGCTGGATGTTCTCGACCCCGACCCAGCCGAGCTTCTGGAGCACCGGCAGCGCGTTCGTGTACTGCGACGCGTAGCCGTTGTCGAACGTGATCACGATCGGCTTGCCCGGGCCGAGCGGGACACCCCGGCTCCAGTTAGCCTCGAGCTGATCCATCGTGACCGCGTGCCAGCCGGCGGTCTTGAGCGCCTCCATCTGAGCCGCGAATTCGTTCGCCGGGACGTACAGCCCCGGGAATGGAGCGCCCGCCGGGGGCGGGTTGATCACGTGGTACATGAGGATCGGGACCGTAGCGTTGCCGGGTACCCCGGTGCCCTTGGCGGTGGTTACGCTCGACGCGGGCCGTGCCGTGCCCTGGGACCCGCCGCTCCGGGACGCGACCGTGTGCGCCGCCGAGTGCCGCGCGCCGGCCGCGCCTGCGCCGGCCGATGACCCGCCTGCGGAAGCGATCGCCACGACCGCCACGATCGCGACGATCGTCGCCAGCGAGCCGCCGGCCAGCAGCCGCCTGCGGCGCGCCCGGGCGCGGCGGTCGCGCTCCCGCTCGAGCCGGCGGGCGCTGTAGTCCCCGTAGCTCATCGGCCCCGAAGGTAGCGCCTCGGGCGGCAGCCTGGTCCGCCGCGGCGAGCAGCGCTACTCTCAGCTCGTGAGCAAGTCAGCAGCGGTGCTGATCATCCCGCTCGCCGTGCTCGTCTCAGCGTGCGGCAGCAGCTCGGGCGGCTCCACGAGCTCGAGCGGCTCGACGCCCGCCGCCTCGTCGACCCCCGCCACCGCGGCTGGCGTGTCGCTCACCACAAAGACGCTCCCCGGCGTCGGATCGGTGCTCGTCAACGGCCAGGGCCGGACGCTGTACGTGTTCATGCCCGACAACGCCAAGAAGGTCACGTGCACGGGCGCGTGCGCGAGCGTGTGGCCGCCGCTGAAGATCTCCTCCGGGCAGAAGCCGGCGGTCTCGGGCGGTGTCGACGCCTCGAAGGTCTCGAGCGACCCGGACCCGTCAGGTGGTGACGTCGTGACGTACGCTGGCTGGCCGCTCTACCTGTACGTGGCCGATCCGAACCCGGGCACGGATCATGGTCAGGGGATCAACTCCAGCGGCGGGCTGTGGTACGTGATCGCGCCGTCGGGAACGGTGGTCAAGGGCAAGTCCGGCGGTGGCGCGAGTACTACCAGCGGCGGCGCGTACAGCAGCGGCGGGTCCGGGTACTGACCCCGTGAGCGGACCCCGTGAGCGATAATCACCGCCGATGGCGAGCGATCTCGGCGCGATCCTGACACCGATGGTGACGCCGTTCGACGCGCGCGGTTGCGTCGACGACGACGCGGCGGTCAAGCTGGTGCACCACCTGGTGGACCATGGCTCCGACGGCGTCGTGGTGGCCGGGACGACCGGGGAGGCCGCGACGCTCTCCGACGAGGAGCGGCTGGGGCTGGTCGCGCTGGCGGTCCGGGAGCTGCACGGGCGTGCCACGGTGGTCGCGGGCGTCGGCTCCAACGACACGCGCCATGCGGTCCATTTGACCGAGAAGGCGACCGAGCTCGGCGCCGACGCGATGCTGTCCGTGAACCCGTACTACAACCGGCCGAACCGCCGCGGGATCATCCGCCACTACGAGGAGGTCAACCGCGCCACCGACCGCCCGATCCTGCTCTACAACATCCCCCAGCGCACGGCGTCCGACATGCCCAACGACCTGCTCGCCGAGCTGGCCCAGCTCGAGCACATCGTCGGCGTCAAGCAGTCCAACGCTCACAACCTCGCAAAGGTCCCAGGACTGGCGATCTACGCCGGCAACGACGACCTGTTCGGCCAGGTGCTCGACATGGGGGAGGCCGGCGGGATCCTCGTCTCGGCGCATCTGTTCGGGGACGAGCTGCGGCGGATGGTCGACGAGCCGGATCGCCGCGGGGAGATCGACGCGAGCCTTCAGGACGTGTATCGGGATCTCGCGGTCGCCCCGCTCGCGTGCAGCACGAAGGCCGCGTTGAACATGATCGGGATCGAGGTCGGCGGCCCGCGGCTCCCGTACGTGGAGCTCGACGAGCGCGAGAGCGCCGTCATTCGCGCGATGCTCGAGCGCCACGGGCTGCTCCAGACCGCGCGCGCGTGAGCGGATCGCTCCGCGTCCTGCCGCTCGGCGGCCTGGGCGAGATCGGCAAGAACATGACGGTCGTCGAGTACGAGGACCGGATCGTGGTGGTCGACACCGGGCTGCGGTTCCCCACCACCGACATGCTCGGAATCGACCTAGTGCTGCCGGACTTCACCTACCTGCGCGAGCGCTCCGAGGACATCGAGGCGATTGTGATCACGCACGGCCACGAGGACCACCTGGGGGCACTGCCGTGGATCCTGCGTGAGCTCGGCCAGGACATACCGGTCTACGGGGGGCGGCTCACGATGGCGATGGCGCGGTCCAAGCTCGACGAGCACCGGCTGCGCGAGGCCCCGCTCGACGATCTCCCGCCGGGGGAGGAACTCGTGCTCGGGCCGTTCACGGTCGAGCTCGTGCACATGACGCACTCGATCCCGGACTCCTGTGCAGTGGTGTTGGGGACGGACCTCGGGCGGGTCGTGGTGACCGGGGACTACAAGTTCGACCAGACCCCTGTCGACGGGCTGCCCGCGGACGTCTCGCGCCTCGCCGAGCTCGGGCGCGAGGGCGTGCTGCTCCTGTTCGGCGACTCCACCAACGCCGACCGCGAAGGCTTCTCGCCGTCTGAGAGCGGCGTCGGGCACCACCTCCAGGACGTGTTCTCACGCGTGGAGGGACGGATCATCGTCACGAGCTTCGCGTCGAACATCCACCGCGTGCAGCAGGTGATCGACGCTGCCTCCGCGCTCGGCCGCAAGGTCGCGCTGGTGGGCCGCTCGATGCGCAAGAACGTCAACATCGGACGCTCCCTGGGCCACATCGAGTTTCCCGAGGGAACCCTGATCCAGCCCCAGGAGGTCGAGGACTGGCCCGGCGAGCGCGTCGTGGTCGTCTCGACGGGATCCCAGGGGGAGCCGCTGTCGGCGCTCCGGCGGATGGCCCACAACGATCACCGCGTGATCAAGCTGCACCGCGGCGACACCGTCGTTTTCTCGGCCACGCCGATTCCCGGCAACGAGCGCGCGGTGGGGGAGACGATCGACCGGCTCTACCACATCGGCTGTGACGTGATCACCCCGCGCGAGGCGCCGATCCATGCCTCCGGGCACGGCTACACCGAGGAGCTCAAGCTGATGCTGAACCTGCTGCGGCCCCGCTACGTGATGCCCGCGCACGGCGACCACAAGCGGCTGCATCTGCACGCCCAGCTGGCGGAGGCGGTCGGGATCGGCGCGGATGCGATCTTCCAGGGCGAGAACGGGTTGCCGCTCGAGATCGACGAGCTGGGCGCGAGCTTCGGCGAGTGGGAAGAGTCGGGGATGGTGTTCGTCGACGGTGTCGACATCGGCGACCCCGCGGACGTGGCGCTGCGCGACCGCCGGATGCTCTCCGACGACGGCATCTTCATCGTCGTGGCGACCGTCTCCGAACAGACCGGGGAGTCTGTGGTCGCGCCGGAGGTGATCTTCAGAGGCGTTCCGTTCATCGAGCAGGCCGACGGCCTCGTCGAGGACATCCGCGAGGCCGTCGAGCAGTCGCTGAGGCGGGCGGTGTCCGACGGGATCAGGGAGATCGACCTGCTCCAGCAGGAGCTGCACGACGACCTCGCGGCGTTCGTCTACGACAGGCTGCGACGGCGGCCGATGGTGCTGCCGGTCGTCGTGGAGGTCTGACCGTCGGTCGCCACGGTCGGCCGCTGCGCATCGGGCTCGAGCGGGAGGCGCACGACGAAGCGGCCGCCGCCGCCCTGTCCGCGCTCGAGCGTGACCGATCCCCCGTGCGACTCGGCGACCGCGCGCACGATCGACAGCCCGAGCCCCGAGCCGCGCGCTCCGTCGCGGCCGCTGCGCACGAACCGCTCGAACACCCGCTCCTCGAGCTCGCGCGGGATTCCCGGGCCGTCGTCCTCCACGACCAGGACGGCGTCGTCGCGTTCGATCAGCGTGGAGGCCCGAATGTGCGTGCCCGGCGGGGTGTGCTTGACGGCGTTCTCGATCAGGTTCACCACCAGCTGGTGGAGCTCGTCGCGGGCTCCCGAGACCACCACCGGCTCGACGTACACCGACAGCTCGTGGTACTCCGTCACCGGCTCGATCTCCGAGGCCGCCTCGGTCAGCACGTCGTCGAGCCGGGTCGCCTGGTGGCGCTGGGAGTGCTTGGCGTCCGCGCGGGCCAGCAGCAGCAGGTCGCCGACGAGGCGGCGCATCCGCCGCGCGGAGCGCAGCGCCGCCTGCGCGACGTCGGCCTGCTCTCCGTCGAGCTCCTCGGCCAGCAGCTCGAGGCTCGTGAGGACGCTCGTGAGCGGCGTCCTGAGCTCGTGGGATGCATCGGCCACGAACTCCCGCTGCCGTCCCAGCACGGCCTCGGTGCTGCCTCGCGCGGCGTCGAGGCTCTGCAGCATGCCGTCGAGGGTGCGCGCCAGCTCCGCGACTTCGTCCTCGGCGTGCGGCAGCGGGACGTGGCGGCTCGGATCGCGGGTCCGCTCGATCTCCCGCGCCGTGTCGGCCAGCTCGACGATCGGGCGGATCGCGCGCTGTGCGGTCGCCAGCCCGGCGAGCAGCGCCAGCGCCGTGCCTCCCAACACCCCGAGCAGCAGGAATGCCTGCACGCGCGCGATCGTGTGGTCGATGTCCGATAGGGGGACGGCGTACATCAGCCATACGTTGCCCTGCCCCTTCGGCTTGACCGTCAGCTGGCGCGGCACGTTGACGCGGTATCCGAGCTCCTGGTAGACGCCGGCCCGGTCGGGTGGTGTGAAGTTCGGCGTCGCCAGGGGTGACTTGACTCCCCTGATCCGGGCCTTCGGTCCGAGCACGCGGTCCTGGGTGCACAGCAGGAATCCGTTCTGGTCGAAGATGCGGATCTGCGCGTGCTGCGTGCTGACGTAGTCGGGCAGGCTGACGGTCTTGTCGCAAACCAGCTCGCCGTTGTTCCAGTTGAGCGGCTGCAGGCTGGTCGCCAACTGGGTCGCGGCGCCGTCGACCTGGTTGGCGAACTGATGCCGCAGCTGGCGCGTCGTCAGCACCCCGACGACCGCCGCGAACGCCGCCAGGATCACGAACGTCAGGGCTGCCGAGCCGCCGGCGAGGCGCCAGCGGATCGGAACCGACCTATACGCGGAGAACGTACCCTGCGCCGCGGATCGTATGTAGGAGCCGAGGCTCGCCACCGGCTTCAAGCTTCCTTCGCAGGTTCGAGACGAACACCTCGATCGTGTTCGTCATGGAGAACGGGTCGTAGCCCCACACCTCGTCGAGCAGACGCTGACGCGAGATCACGATCCGCTCGTTGCGCATGAGATATTCGAGCAACTCAAACTCTCTCTGAGTTAAATCGATCCGCCGCTCCGAGCGCGTGACCTCGTGCGTGTCCGGGTTCAGCCGCAGGTCGCCCACGATCAGCGAGGCCTGGCCGCGGGGCGGGCGCCGGCGGAGCAGCGCCCGCAGCCGCGCGAGCAGCTCCTGGCGCTCGAACGGCTTGACCAGGTAGTCGTCAGCCCCCGAGTCGAGACCCTCGACCCGCGCCTCCACCGCGTCGCGTGCGGTCAGGACGAGGATCGGGACGTCGTCCGTCGCGCGCAGCCGCCGCGCCACCTCGATCCCGTCGAGACGCGGCAGTCCGAGGTCGAGCACCACCAGGTCGGGGAGGAAGGCGCCCGCTTCCTCGAGCGCCTCGATCCCGTCGGCCGCGAGCTTCACGTCGTAGCCCTCGAGGCGCAGCGAGCGCTGCAGGACCTGGGCAATCGCCTCGTCGTCCTCGACCACCAGCACGCGGGGGGAGCGTTCGTATTCAGCCATGCGCTGGCCCAGATAGTAGGGACGGAAGGAGGCTGCTCGCGGCCGTCGAAGCCATCAGTCCGGATATATGGCCGCCCCGAAGCGAAAGAAGCCGCCGCCCAGGCGCGCGAAGCGCTCGATGCTGGGCGCGCGGCCCTCGCTGCGGCTTCCGAGCGCCCAGCTCGAATCCCATCACGTCGACGTGATCGCGCTCGCGCTGATCGCCGTCGGGATCTTCCTCGCGGGCGTCGCGTACCTGCACTGGTCCGGCGGGACCCTCGGCGACGGCGCGGTGACGGCCTTCCGGTTCGTGCTCGGCGCGCTCGGCTACGCCGTCCCGGCGGCGCTGGTCGCCGCGGGAGCGCTGCTGCTGATGCGCGAGCTGCGGCCTCCGGTGCGCCCGATCCGCACGGGTGCTCTGTGCCTGGTCGGGGCGCTGACGCTGGCGCTCGCCGCGGGGACTCTGGGCCTCGGGCCCGGCGCCGCGCAGGGGCCGGCCTACTGGCATCCGAGCGCGTTCGAGGTGCGTGGAGGGGTGGTCGGTCAGGGCGAGCTCTGGGTCGCCTCGCACCTGCTGTCCACGCTCGGAGCGCACATCCTGGCGGTGTTCCTGTTCGTCGCGGGTGTGATCCTGATCACCGGAGCGGGCGTCGCCGGCGCGATTCGCGCGACCGGAGCGGGCGTCGCGGGCACGACACGCGCGATCAGGCGCTCCACCGAGGAGCTGGCGGCGACGGTCGCGCGGCGCCCGATGACCGAGGCCGGGCGGGCGGCCGCCGACGTGGGCGAACGGGAGGCGCTGCTCCCATCCGAGCCCGACACCTCCGAGCTCGTGGTCCGCGCGACGCACCTCGAGGCGCCGCCGATCGAGTACGACGCGCCCGACCCCATCCCCGCCGAGGAGCCGCCCGCGCAGCTGCAGCTCGAGCCCGACGAAGTGAAGGAGCCCGCAGAGCCCGAGCTGACGCCCCAGGGGCGATTTCGCGCGAGCGTCACCGACGATCCGGACTTCGAGTGGCGCGTGCCGCCGGCACGCTTCCTGGTGCGCTCCACGGGGGAAGCCGCCAAGCCGGACACCGCCGGCCAGGAGCAGGTCGCGCGGACGCTGATCGAGACGCTCGGACACTTCGGGATCGAGGCGAAGGTGATCGGCCGCGTGACCGGGCCGCACATCACCCGCTACGAGCTGCGCCTCGCCCCGGGCACGAAGGTCGCCAAGGTCGCCCAGCTCAAGGACGACCTCGCCTACGCGCTGGCTGCGACCGACATCCGGATCCTCGCCCCGATCCCGGGCAAGCAGGCGGTCGGGGTTGAGGTGCCGAACGCCCGCAGGCGGATCGTCAATCTCGGCGACGTGTTCCAGGAACCGCCGACCGACTGGTCCCCGCTGACCGTCTGGCTCGGCAAGGACATCGCCGGCCGCGCGATCGGCGCCGACCTGGCGAAGATGCCCCACCTGCTCGTCGCCGGCACCACCGGTTCGGGCAAGTCCGCGTGCGTCAACGCGATGCTCGCCTCGATCCTCCTGCGGGCCACCCCGCACGAGGTGCGCTTCGTCCTCGTCGATCCCAAGCAGGTCGAGCTCAACCACTACGAGTCGATCCCGCACCTGCTGACGCCGGTGATCACAAGCCCCCGCATGGCCGCGAACGCGCTCCAGAACCTGGTCAAGGAGATGGAGCAGCGCTACGGGATCATGTCGCTGGCCCGGACCCGGTCGCTGCCGGAGCTCAACCGCGTGCGCGAGCGCCGCGGCGAGAGGGCGCTGCCCTACGTCCTGTGCGTGATCGACGAGCTCGCCGACCTGATGATGGTCGCGCCGGCCGACGTCGAGGACTCGATCATCCGCCTCGCCCAGAAGGCCCGGGCGGTCGGCATCCACCTCGTGCTCGCGACGCAGTCTCCGCGTGTCGACGTGATCACGGGGATGATCAAGGCGAACGTGCCGTCGCGGATCGCGTTCGCGGTCTCCTCGCAGACCGACTCGCGAGTGATCCTCGATCAGAACGGCGCCGAGTCCCTCCTCGGCCAGGGCGACATGCTGTTCTCGCCGGTGGGGGCCGGCAAGCTCCAGCGGATCCAGGGCGCGTACATCGACGAGGCGCAGATCGCGGAGCTCACCGACGCGTGGCGGCGCCAGGGCGAGCCAGAGTTCCACGAGGAGCTGCTCGAGGAGGCCGAGCAGGGGGACGGCGAGGGCGCCGACGACGCGGAGTTCCACCCCGACGAGGACCCGCTGCTCGAGGAGGCGATCGCGCTGGTGGCGCAGATGGGGACGGCCTCGACCTCCATGCTCCAGCGGCGGCTGCGGCTCGGCTATACGCGCGCCGGCCGGCTGATCGACATGCTCGAGCGCCGCGGGATCATCTCCGGATACGAGGGCTCGAAGCCCCGCCAGGTGCTGATCACCGAGGCGGATGTACCGAGGATCCTGTCGCACCTGGCTGAGACCGAAGGCCACGGTGGCGAGCCCGAAGGCGCGCGCGCGCCGGTGCCGGTTCCCGGCGACGGCGACGAGCTTTAACCCCCAGCTGACGGCGACACCGCGTCGGTAGCCTTCGCGGCCGGTGACGGACATCGGATCGACACTCCGAGAGGCGCGGATGCGGGATCGCATCGACATCAGCGAGGTGGAGGCGCAGACCAAGATCCGCGCGAAGTACCTGCGCGCGATCGAGAACGAGGAGTGGGATCTGCTGCCGGGACCGGTGTACGCGAAGAGCTTCCTGCGGACCTACGGCGACTACCTGGGCCTCGACTCGAGGATGCTGCTCGATGAGTTCAAGCGCCGCTACGAGCGCCCGTCCGAGCACGATGTGCGCCCGACCGGGTCGATCGCGGCGCGCGACCGGGAGCGGCGCGCGCGCCGCGAGCGCCGGTCCGGCCCGCGAATGCCCTCGTGGGTGCCGATCGGCATCGTGGTGGTCCTGATCCTGGTGGCCCTGGGCGCCGTGGGCAGCCTCAACTCCTCCTCCACCTCCACCACCACGGCCCAGAGGCCAGCGCCTCATCGCCACCCACGCGCCGGGGCGAAGAGGCCCACTCACACCGCTCCGGTGGCCGCACCCACGACGGCCACGCTTCAGATGACCCCGACGGCCCCGGTGTACGTATGCCTCGTCGACGGCTCGGGCACCAAGCTGATCAACGAGCAGACCTTCACTCCCGGGCAGACGATCCCCACCGAGAAGTCGCCCAAGCTCCTGCTGACGCTCGGGAACGCGTCGGTTCGGATGAAGGTCAACGGCAAGTCCGTTCCCGTGACTCCGTCGCCGACCGCGATCCGCTTGCTGATCACGCCGACCAGCATCACGCACATCCCCGACTCCCAGACGCCGACGTGTCCGTGAAGCCGCGCGCGGGCATCCTGATCACGGGCACAGAGGTCCTCACGGGGATCATCTCGGATCGAAACGGCCCGTGGCTGTCCGAGCGCCTGCTGGAAGCCGGCGTCGACGCCGAGACGATCCAGATCGTCGGCGATCGGCGGGATGACCTGCTCACGGCGCTGCGGTTCATGGCCGAGCAGGGCCACGCGGTGATCATCACGAGCGGCGGCCTGGGCCCGACCGCCGACGACCTCACGGCCGAGGTCGTGGCGGAGTTCACCGGCCGCGAGATGATTCTCGATCCACGCCTCGAGAAACGGATCGAGGAGATCCTCGCGGGCCTGATACGCCGGTGGCCAAACCTCGACCGCGAGGCGATCCGGGTGTCGAATCGCAAGCAGGCGATGATCCCGCGCGGCGCCACGGTCATCGACCCGGTTGGGACGGCGCCGGGGCTGGTGGTGCCTCCGCCGGCGGGCGCGCGGCCCACGGTGGTCGTGCTTCCCGGCCCGCCCCGGGAGCTCCAGCCGATGTGGGCGACCGTGGTGGCGACCGACGCGTTCCGCGCGGCCATCGCGGGAGCGCGGGAGTACCGCCGCGGGATGCTCCGCCTGTTCGGGATCCCCGAGTCGGAGATCGCGAACACGCTGCGCGCCGCGGAGGCGGAGGGGCTCGAGCTCGACCAGCTGGAGATCACCACGTGCCTGCGCCGCGGGGAGATCGAGGTCTCGACGCGATACGAGCCGCCCGCCGAGGGGGCATATCAGGCACTCGTCGCATTCATCCGCTCGCGCCACCGCGACACGCTGTACTCCGACGACGGGTCGACCGTCGACGAGCAGGTCACGCGGCTCCTGGACGGGAGGAAGGTGGCGGTCGCGGAATCCGAGACCGGCGGGCTGATGGCGGCGCGGCTGACAGAGCGGCCTGGGTCGTCGGCGTATTTCGCCGGCAGCGTCGTCGCGTACTCGAATGCGGCGAAAACCGCGCTGGCGGGGGTCGATGCGGAGCTGATCGAGCGCGTCGGCGCGGTGTCGGAGGAGGTCGCCGAGGCGCTGGCAGACGGCGCGGTCGAGCGTTTCGACGCTGACTTCGGGATCGGGATCACGGGCATCGCGGGCCCAGACGGCGGCACCGACGAGAAGCCGGTCGGGCTGGTGTGGTTCTCGATCGCGTCGGCCGAGGGCGAGCGAATCACGCGCAGCACGCGGCTTCCGGGTTCTCGCTCCGACGTGCGCGACCGCTCCACGACCGTCGCCCTGCATCTGCTGCGACGGATGCTGGTGGGGGAGAAGTCCGAGCAGGCGCTACCCGGCGGCGCCGGCGCCGGACGTTGACCGCTGACCCGCTTCCCGGGCCCGAGCCGGCGGAGCGCGTCAGGCTGTTCGTCGCGCTCGAGCTGCCCGGCGCCGTTCGCGAGGCGCTGGAGCGGTGGGGAGCCCGGGCGCTCCAGGGCCTGGAAGGCGCCCGCGCGATCGCATCCTCCGATCTGCACGCCACGCTCTGCTTCCTCGGCTGGCGCTCGAGCGACGAGGTCGAGCAGATCCGCGACGCCTGCGGAGTGCTGACGGCGTACCCGGCGCCGGAGCTGCGGGTGGGGGCGGCGACGCGGCTTCCGCCGAGGCGGCCGCGTGTGCTGGCGGTGGAGCTTCACGATGCGTCCGGCGCGCTGGCGCGTGCGCAGTCCGCGCTGTCGGAGGTGCTCGAGACGGGCGGCTGGTACCAGCCGGAGGAGCGACCGCACCTCGCGCACGTGACCGTCGCACGGTTCGGCCGCGGGACGCGAGTGCCACGGCGTTCCCTGCCGGACCCGCCGGAGCTCACATTCCGCGCGTCGCGCGTGAGCCTGTACCGCTCGCGCCTGCTCCGCTCAGGCGCCCGCTACGAGGCACTCGCGAGCGTCACGCTCGCCGGGTGATCGGTGGTTTCAACCGCGCCGGTCGGGAAAGCATTGCCCGCGCTGCTGGTGGCCGCCGGGCTTGGCGGTGAGCCTCGAGGAGATCGAGGCGGACCTGAGCGCCGGGCGGGCAGGCGTCGGCGACGCGCCGCCGTGCCGCGGCAGCCAGCCGTCTTTCCGACGGCCTCCGGGGTCGGGCTCAGCGATCTGAACTCCTACGCGCACGGGATCGTGGTCGAGAGAACGACGACAGTTGTCGCTTTCTCGACCACGACCTGCCGGGGCCGGCGATGACCGGCCTCAGCGCTCAACGCGCCGGTCGGCGGCCCAGGAGCTCCAGCGCGCTCACGCCGGGATCAGCTCGTCGAGCACGTCGGCGAGCCCGCGCAGGTCGGGGAGCTCGCGCGTGGGCGCGGGCTCGGCGCGCTCGCCGAGCCGGTTGATCCAGACGGAGCGGATGCCCAGCTCGTGCGCCGGCACGATGTCGTGGTAGTGGCTCTGGGCGACGTGCACGTGCCGCTCCCGATCGGCACCGGTCAACTCGTAGAAAGCCCGCCAATGCGCTAGCGCAGGCTTGTAGGAGCCGACCTCGGACGCCACGATCGCGCCGTTGAACGGCACGCCGATCGCGTCGATCGAAGCCTCGATCAGATCGCGGTCGCTGTTGGAGAGCATCACCAGCTGCCAGCCCCGGCGGCGCGCCTCCTCGAGCTGCGCCGGCACCTCGGGAAACACGGGCCAGCGAGGCAGGGAGCGACCGAGCGAATCCAGATCCTCCGCGCTGAGCCGATGATCGAGCTCATCCGCGAGTTCGGCGAGCAGCTCGGCCATCACGTCCCGGTAGCGGGCCCCCGGCTCAGCGCTCTGAACCTGCGGCTCGAGCTCGTGGTAACGGCTCAGGAGCTGCGCTCCCTGGTCGGCGCCGAACAGGCGCTCGAGTTCGGCCCGGATGCCGGCATTCCAGTCCACGAGCGTGCCGTAGCAGTCGAAGGTGGCCCAGCGGGCGTCGCTGATGGGACCGGCCGACACACGCGCAGCATATGCAGAGATTCGGTGTCAAGCTGCTAGCCGTTGCGTCTTCGATCACCCGGAGCATCGCCGCGATGAACCGTTCGAGATTCCGGCTCCCTTCCTCCGAGCTCGCCGCACGCGCTTCCTCGGAAAGCTCTGCTGGCGCGGCGTGGATGTCGACCAGTTCCGGGCGCAGCGTGAGCATCACCGATGTCAGCCACCGGCCCGATGCGCGCCCGGCGCGGGGCCGACATCACCCCTGGGGGCACACACAACGACGTATCGATATTCATCGTTCAGCGTTTGGGCCGCTTCTTCAATCGGGGCGCGGTTTCCGCCGTGGGTCGAGACCAGGGCGATGACACGAAATCCGTCCGCAACCAAGCCGCGAGCGGTTTCCACGGCCACCTCGCGCACCGCCTTCCGGGGGACGGAGAGCGTTCCCCTGCCGCCTGCTCGCCGGTCGACGAAGCCGACCCGAAACGTGGGTGCCAGCACCGCGCCGAGAGAGCCGAACGGGATCACCACGGTTCTCGTGCCGCTGTCGACGAGCCTGCCCAGCTTCGTGCTCGTCAGCTCCTCGAGCCTGATCACGGCCGCACCCTACAGACGATGAGTGTCTTCACCGAAGTCGAGCTCCGGTACCTCACCGGCGGGCAGCAGCTCGGAAGGATCGCCACAGTCGGTGCCGACGGGACTCCGCACGTCGTCCCCGTCGGGTGGATCTACAACGCCGCGACCGACACGCTCGACGTCGGCGGCTACGAACTGGAGCGGTCCAAGAAGTTCCGCGACGTCGCCCGCGTGGGCCGAGCCGCGATCGTGATCGATGATCTGGAGAGCGCCGATCCGTGGCGCCCGCGGGGAATCGAGGTCCGCGGACGGGCCGAGGCGATCGCGCTACCGACGCCGCTGATCAGGATTCGTCCGGAACGAATCGTCAGCTGGGGCCTGGCACAGGGACGCAGCGCGCGCACGGTCGGGGAGTAGCCACTCACGCTGCCCACCTCTCGTTGATCTCACGCCAGCGTGGGGGAGGGCCCGGCAGGCGCTCGCTGCCGGAAGCGCGCATCCCGTCCAGGATCAACGCGAGGTAGCGCCGGCGCAGCTGCTTGGCGCGTGACGGATCCGACATCCTGACTGCCGCGAGAAGCTCGAACACGAGTGAGATGTCGTGGACATCGACCCCGGGGCGCAGCTCGCCTTTGACGCGTTTGAACAATGCCACGCTCGCCCGGTTGGCACGTTCCGCCAGCTCGAACATCTCGGCGGTGGGGGTGAACTTGCCGGCCAGTGCGAGCGTCAGCGAGCTCGTCTCCGCGTCGACCAGCCGTCGCATGTAGTCGCTGAAGACGGTCCAAACCTCCCGATCGTCGTCGAGCGCGGCCTCGGCCTCGTCGACGAAGCGCCGCAGGCCGTCCGTGCAGAGTCTCCGCAGCAGGTCCTCCTTGCCGGCGTAACGGGCGTAGAGCGCGCTGATGCCGACCCCCGCCCGCTTGGCGACCTCGCCGATAGGCGCTTCGGGATTCTCGACAAATACCTCACGCGCGGCATCGAGGATCAGCTGGTCGTTGCGGGCGGCCTGTCGGCGCCGGCCCGACAGTGGTGACGATGTGATCTTTGGCAATTGCTGACTCCTGAGCTAACGCTGGTGCCAGCGAGATATTACCTGGAACAGAGCAATCCGTTCTGATACAGTGCCGGAACGGAATCATTCGTTCCGTATCCGGCCAACGTCAATACTCACGAAGGAGTCAGCATGGACTGGAAGCTCGAACTCGTCGCAATCCCGGTGTCGGATGTGGACCGCGCGAAGGCCTTCTACACCGAACAGGTGGGATTCAATGCCGACCACGACCACACGGTCAGCGAGGAGATCCGCTTCGTTCAGCTCACCCCGCCCGAGTCGGCATGCTCGATCGCGATCGGCAGGGGCATCAGCGACGCACAGCCTGGTTCGGTGTCCGGGGTGCAACTCGTCGTCGCCGACATCGACGCCGCCCGGTCCGAACTAGCCCAGCAGGGCGTCGACGTCAGCGAGATCCAGGACTTCCCCTGGGGGCGGTTCGTCTTCTTCAGCGATCCCGACGGCAACCGCTGGTCGGTCCAGCAGATCGTGTCGGCCGCCGGCTAGCTCGCCTTGCGGGTGGTGCGCTTCGTCGTGGTCCGGGTGGTGGTGGATCGGGTCGACCTCGAGCCGGCGCGAGACCGCGATGCGGGCGCCTGCTTGAACGTTTTCTGCGCCTGGTCGAAGTCCTTCTTGAGCGCGGTTGTGAACTTGCCGGAGTCGCGCTTGGCGCTGGAGAGGAACTTGCTGAGGTCCTTGTACAAGGTCCGGGTGGTCTGGGCTGAGTCCCGGCCGGCGTGGGTGCTCAGCTCTCGGAGCGCCTTCTGCGCGGAGTCGAGCGATTGCGTCAGCCGCTTGAGCGCGGCCGGCTCCTTGAACGCGATGCTCCTCCGGGACGAGGTGCGAGTGGACTTTCGGGCTTGAGGCATGTGATCTCCTCTCGGTTGCGGAAGGTGGTCGGGTGCGAGCCTACTCAGGATCGGTGCGCTGAGCTAGTCAAGATCGATCGCGCGCGTATGAAACCGAAGTACGCTCGAAACATGAAAGGTGATCGTGTCGAGGTGGTGGTCGCTGCGGACGACGGTTCCAGGACCTATGAGATCGTCGCCACGCGCGCGGGCCGACGCGTCGAGATCTCGACCGGCCGCGGCATCGTCGAGGTGGTCGAGGTGACGCGCACGGGCGAGCCGGTGCGCACCGCGAGGTTCATGGCGAGCAGAGTCGTGGCGCTCGTCGAGCATCCGGCGAGCGAGGCGCGCGCGTCGCGGGAGCTCTCCCGCGACGCTGCGTAGTAGACGGCTGACGCTCGAGCAGACCGCGGCTCACTGCTATCACTCGTGAAGTGAGCTCGCTGCTGACGCCGCCCAGCTCCGCTATCCCGGAGGTCCTCGAGGGGTTCCACCCTGCGGTCCGTACCTGGTGCGAGCGGCGCTTTGGCGAGGGTCCGACCGAGGCGCAGAGCGGCGGCTGGCCGGCGATCGTCGCCGGGCGCCACACGCTGATCTGCGCACCCACCGGCTCCGGTAAGACCCTCGCCGGCTTCCTCGCAGCGATCGACGGCCTGTACCGCGCCCA
>Ga0187776_10000467_pt1 | contig 19506 bp, 16 predicted proteins | sample 0216_BV02_MP12_2_FD_132426 | JGI IMG/M metagenome (GOLD analysis project Ga0187776, IMG submission 132426) | Tropical peat soil microbial communities from peatlands in Department of Meta, Colombia - 0216_BV02_MP12_20_MG | ecosystem: Environmental > Terrestrial > Soil > Wetlands > Peat | place...
GTTAGACAGGATTGGAGCCAGGCGATTCCCCGTACCAGAGAGGAGTTGAGCTCTGAGCCAGTTGGGCTGTTTTGTCTGGAGCGATCAATAGCCTATTTGTGCCGGAGGAGAAGAGCCCAATCGCTTGTGGTTGGCATCGCGGGCGAAGTCCAGGAGGGACCTTCGATCGGTGGGAGCTTGCGCCATTCGCCTGTGACCGCATTGAACCAGGCACCTTCGTATTGTCCAGGAAGCAGTCGGATAGTCAGCGCGCCGCCGCCTGGCAAATACGCCGCATAGGTCTCCCCTGGGTTTGCCAGACAGTAGTTCCCGGCATTCACCAATTCATCGTGAGGGTTCGTCTTCCACCATTCGAAGGTTGAAAAAAAATCGACTATGTGTGCGTAACCTTGGAGCATTGTCATCGTGTCGTCGCCACGACCATTCATCCAGCCACCGCCCGTGTCCGGCCAGACGTTTGTTCCGCGCCTTGCCGTCTCCCCAGTGGTCTGATAACCACCAGCCATGGCGATGTCCCAGGCAGTGCGCCGCAGAGTGTCTGCCGATTCAGATCCGGGCCCTTCGGACCACAGGGGATAATGGTCTTCATAGCCATATTCTTCATTCGTCTGAGGGATAATTCGGCCAGTCCTTTCCTGCTGCCGTCGCTGATCCCGCATAAAAGAGTGCTGCCTTCTGGACCATTCTTGAAATGAGGTGAAATCAAACCAGTCAGACGTACGATCCTGGCGAACATTATTTATCGGATGGCTCGTGGCCAGATGGCGGTACGGATCCCAATTCTTAATTAAGGTCCCGGTCGCGTGCGTCCACCACCGGCTACGATACTTATCCAGGTCATCGCCGAGATCCCAGGTGATGTTCGAGAAGGCTCCGAAACGAGCAATCGCGTACCGAATGAAACGATATTCATCAGGGCTGCCAGCAGCGGGGTGCGTTTGGCCATCATTCATGTCCAGGACAAGAGAAATGACCATGTCCTTGTCTCGAGCGTAACGCAATGCGCGATCGAACTTCTGCCAATAAGAAACGTCAAAGCGCGTGTAATCGAACCCCGGGTGATAGACATCCTCTGGGAGCGTGGCGGGCCAGGGCGTTATAAATAACGTCCAAGTGGAGCTGGGCATGACTGGCTCGCCATAAAATAGGTTGCTCCGCCCGGCAACGGTTACACGCATCCGATTGATCTTTAGCTTGTGGAGCCGATCGATACTGGCCTGGATTACACTGTCGTCTTGCCACCCCATGAGCCAATAGGCGGTAGTTCCATTGAAAAAATAGTGCTCGCCAGTGCCTTCCCAAATGAAATGCCATCGATATTGCGGATCGATTCGGATGGGACCACGACGGTACCCATCGGAGGCATGAAAAACACCGGTGGACGTCCGAGTGCCACGTGCCTGATGATACTCGACCGAATATTTGTAGTCCCCCGGGGCTGGGGGCATGAAACGGATGCGAAACACACTTCCGTCCACTGAGTCACAAAATCCCTCGACATTCCAGCGCTTGGCCCCGTCCGCCGTTGCGAACCAGCCACTGAGCTTTGCGTCCGTAAACGGGTTTCGGGCGCGCGGCCACGAAACGATTGCTGTCACTTCGACGAAATCGTAAGCTTCGACTGTTTGGCTAGACTGCGAAAAGGAAATGTTTAACAGACCAACTTTACCGCACGTGGATATGCAAACTGCGAGGCTAACTGGGAGGAGGAGAATCGAGGTTTTCGAAGCCATTCGATGCAGCCACACGCAGGGCCATCGTTCCCGTCTGCTAGCAGTATCTTCTCTCACTGAGGGCATTCTTCAAGAGAACTCTTCGCAACCACGCTCTTCGCATGAAGATAATTTGCCAGGCATCGATTAACCCAACATCCTGGATCGGAAGTGATTTGTGAGCGCATCGCCATGTTGGGATATTGTGTCGGAGTCTCGAACTCCAAGGCACCGCCGCGTTGTTTCAGCCAAGTGGAACCAATTCGATGCCAAGATTGCGCCGGGCCGTTGAGGTCTTTGACTGCCGCTCGAAAATTCGAAGAGCCGAGGAGAGTTATTGACAAAAGTAGGAACACGCTTGCCTGTGTTGACATCGAAAAGTGCGCTTCATTGATCTCACGAACCCCCGTCAAGATGACACACACAAAAAGCAGCCAAAAAACAAATTCGAACCAGGTGACGACACGTTCGGGTGACGAACTTCCCGAACCCGTCTCAACCAAACAGTTCTCGCATAAGACAAACAACATCGCGCAAAGACCCCCTAGGGGGAACCAGCGCAACTCTGGGTCGCTCGTAGCGGGAGTCTGGCGGTCTCGTTGAGTCAGTAGGACGATGCTGAGCGCAGCCAGAAGGAATGACGGGGTTTGTAGCCACAAGAGACCATGGTAAAACGAATGCGCTAACCATTTGGGTAAGTGAGCCAGATCCCATAGATGCCTGTTCTCTTGAGCTGCTCGAAAAGCGGTACCGGGACTCGCCATAACGACGGCCTGACTCAGGACTGCCATACCGAGGCTCAAATACCATTGGAGGGCAGGCACTTTCTTTATCCGCTTCACCGCTGCGACCGCCAGCAGGACGCCGCACAGAAAAGTGCCAGCGATTTCGTGTTGCGCGGGAATAGCGAGCGATAAAATTGCGACCGCGACATAGTACCAGACGGCGCGGCGAGGTCGATAAAGGAGGCTGACAAGGACCAGCAGGGTACTCAGGGACAAGTAGTATTCGGTGGCGCCGGTTAGCCAGAAGATTTTCTCTGATAGGTGCGGTAGACTCGCTACATACGCTGCGTAGAACACAGTTGCGACAAGTAGAGATGTAGAGCGGGTGAGACTGAAAAATGTCCGAAAGAAATACCACAATGCCGCAAGATTGCTTACGATGACCGCCAGCAGCAGCCAACCGTACGAGGCAACCAGATCGACGTGGCTCATAATAAAGCTCTGAAGCAGAGTCGTAACCCACCGGGGGGACCACCGTGCGTAGTACATCCAGGTTATGCGTATGACCCCAGGTTGCGGCACGCAATTAAAAGAAAGTGTGGCTTTGCAAAAGTCGTCGGTGGCGGGCAATGCAAAAAACAGCAATACGATAAAAGGTGCTGCGAAAATCAGAAGCACGATTGGAAGCGTAAGCCGAGACATTACGCCGAGCATGCTAGATAGTTTGGACGGAACAGTCCGGCCCATTGCTCCTGACTCTCGTCACTAGTGAACACCCCTGACAGTCGAAAGGTAAAGCGGTCATTCCGCTACTTCTGTGGATATTCATACTGACCGAATCTAGCCCTAGACAAAAGCTTAGTCGCTTTCCTCAATTCCGTTCACAGGCATCGCCAGTTGCCAGGCTTGCTAACGAAGGGACCTCGACGTTAACCGCTCGCTTCAGCCAACTCTCGCGCCAGTAAGGATAAATCGCTCTGGGGCAGAGCCGGTGGTAATCGGACTTGCACACCACTCCCTCTAAGACGATGCAAGGATACTTCATGTTTACGATCTTGCCCGTTCTTTCGTCAACAATGCGATGAACACGCCGCAATACTCTGTAAATCCCGCCGCAGTAGGGGAGCATTTCTGAATCAAACCAAAGACCCCTGTTTTTTTGGTCCTTGTCGAGCGTGGCGATAATTTCTTCCTTGCTGCGGACTTCAACTAGTTCGCCAGGCTGCAAATTCAGAATCTCGATGGGGGTTTTCGCTGCTGTGCCCTCAATGAACGGATACCGGTTCCCCTGGCGTCTTTCCTGTACTTCGTTAAAGAAGCCAATGATCGACGCCTGAAGAATCCGCACCAGCGCGAGAATGAATTCGAGCAGGCGATGCTCTCGTGAGCCACCGGCCAAACCACTATCGAGATTTCCGGAACGCAAATCTCGAACGTATTGGCGGGGATCCCAAAAGCTCATAAAAGAGGTAAACATGGGTACATCCGTCGCCTGGCAGATGTAGACTTCTTGTCCGTCAGAGTTCAGTGTATGGCTCGCTGCCAATATCATTTCCACCGTGCAGAGCCCGTCGAGCCCTGTGGACTTGCCCGCGAGCTTCGAAATCTCCCCTGGCACGATATTGTTCTCCGCGCGCATGAGCCAAGCCTCTTTCCAGAAGATCAGGCATCCCGCTTGACAACCATCGTGCCCCGACCCGTCGCAGCGCACGCCTTCAAGATGGACAGAGTCAGTCATACGGCGAATGCTCCATCCTCGAATGTAGTCGCAAGTCTTGTCCGCGCGCTTGAAGACGCGGTACCTTTTTCCACAGTGTTGGAGCATTTCCGGCATGAAGGGCAGATTGTCGAGGCGGCCGCGTTCGTCGAGTGTTGCCAGGATCTCTTCCCGGGTCCGAACCTGGACCCAGTCTCCGGCCCTGAGATTCAAACGCCAGTTCGCATCACGTTCAGACATTGCATTCTCCCGCTACAGTCGCGTCAAGCGAAATGTGGTAGTTTTTGAGACTGTCATAGCCACCTGCCTGAAATTGAGCTTGCACTCAAATCGACACTCAAATCGGCTCCGATTACCCATCGCAGCGTCCAGAAGGCGAGCCTGCATCCCAGATACAATGGAATTCCATTGATAGTGACTGTGATCTTCACCGCCTAACAGGATTGTTTCTTCGCCTGTAACTAGAACCGGCCCCAAGTCGTATCTAGGACTTGCTGTAACGCGCAGCGATAATCCACAATCTCTTATCCCTACCTTTTCGGGAAATCCCGTTTAACGAGTCTGCTTCTTCTCCTCAAAGCCGGGGAGGAAAGTAGGGTCACGGCGGACTCTTCCTTTAAGTAGCTTCTCAATCGCATCTTTCGGGTTTAGAGCTTCGACGACCAACTTCCAGAAGAAGGCTCTGGCCAAGCGAACTCGATCAAAGCCCACTCCTGCGTTATTCAATTTTTTCTTGTGGTAATCCCAGAACTTTCCGTCGCGGCGCCATCTCACACTCCTCGCCAGGAATTCGTAGTATTCGGAGAGTTGTCGATGCAAGCAGGATTCAAACTCTTCCTGAGTCAAATAACCCGCACCGTAAGTAACCAGATCGTACAATCTCCCAGCAATGAGGGTATTGATGTCGGTAGAGAATGAGGAGAGCGAACCTGTCCGAACTCTTGTAAAAGTTAGGACCTGATGGACGAAACCAAAATCGCAAGTCCTCAGGAGGGCCAAGCATACCTCCGAGTCGGCATGCAGATTTGACTCGTTGTAGAACGGATCGCGACCCCGAACAAGACTAGCCCGGTAAAGTAATGAGGTTCCTGTACCAAACACGTACAGGTCCTCGAGAAATAATTTCCGGCAAATCTCCCGGCCAGAGATCCTCCGGCTCGGATAGGGCAACCCCGCCCACATGACTTGTCGCCCCTGCAGTCCGTAAGCCCCAACGATGCCCACAGAAGGGTGCTCTTCGGCGACGGCGACCATCTTTTCTAGACACTCAGGAAAAATCCAGTCGTCCGAGAACACAATCTTGCAATACGCGCTTGTCGGCGAAATTAGACGCAAGCCCACGTTGTAATTCGGGACAGCCCTCAGGAACTGCTCATTTTCATAAACCCGAATACGCGGGTCTCTTGCGGCGTAGCGACGAGCAATTTCCGCAGAGCCATCAGTGCTGCAATTATTCACAATATTGCATTCCCAATTCTGGTATGTCTGCGCAAGGATACTTTCGATACATTCCGCAAGACATTCGGCTTCGTTGTACACAGGCGTAACGACACTCACCAGGGGCTGCGACGAAATGCTCATGTCTCCCTTCCTTGCTAAGCCAAGCTCAACGTCTTCTCTTCGTCAGAAGAACGACGCCTCAATGCTCGCAACAAATCCATGTAGAATGTCTTCTGGCCCTGAACGTACAAGAGCATCCAGAGATAAATGCCAGCGAACAATGTACTTCCAATTATCAATCTAGCCAATGGGGACAAAAGTTGGCCATAATAAAATTGCAACGCAAACGGCAGCGCCGCAGCTACAGTGCCCGAAACCAAGGGCCGACTGACAGTATGCATGACGTCATGGAATGAGATCGCTGTACCCTTTATGCACCAGACAATATGCGGAATGATCCAGAGGGCCATCGCCGTCGAGTACCCAATCGCGACACCTTTAGGTCCATAGGGCAATCCGATGACGTAGCCTGTGATTACCAGCGGCGCGATGACCAGCGCGATTTTCAAACTCCGTCGGACCTCCCCGATCGAGAACAGTAGCCACGCGAAAGGGTTGATCATTGCAAAGCTCAAGATTGTCGGGGCCAAGAATCGAAATATTGGAGCGGTAGCATTCCACTTGGGACCAAGGAGAACGGAAATCGCGTCACTGGCGAATAGAGCACACAGAATCGTTATCGGTAGTGTGCAAGCCAAAACCAAAGAATAGCCCTTTAAGAAGTAGCTTCTGAGCCGTTGAGGCGCATCCTGAAGTCTTGAAAGTGCCGAAAACGCCACCACGCCGACCGACGAATTAAGATTATCTGTCGGGATATTGCTAAGCTGATACGCCCTTCCATAAACGCCGACTACGTCCGCTCCCCAGTAGCGGCCCAAAAGGACTTTCTCAAGATTGTAGGCTACATAGACGACGAGGCCATTCAGAGTAATCGTCCCGCCAAAGCGCATCATCGACCGGACCTCTACTTGCCTTCGCGGCATGCCTGGAACCCACTTCGCTATGAGCCACATTCCGATGGAGGAGACTAACGGAGCAGCGAGGGTCATTCCGACGAGAGCCCAATATCCATAACCACGTAGTGCCATGCCAATTCCTATTGCAATGCTGATGACCAAGGACAATAGGCCGAGCCAGGCCAGTGCGGTAAAGCGCAGATCGCGTAGCAGAAGGGCTTCGTGTTGCACGCCAGCGGAATTAAACACAAATCCCCCCGCTAGAACAATTGTTACCCATATAAGACGTGGCTCGTGATAAAACAAGGCTACAGCGGGTGCAAGAGCGATAGTAAGAATTGCGAGGACTATTCCGACAAACAGATTGATCCAGAATAGTGTTGAGATCTGTTCCTCAGTGACGGTGGCTCGCTGCACTGCAGCCGTCGAGAGCCCGAAATCCCTGAACAGATTCAAGATTCCGGTTAGAGCGGTAACCATGCCAACCAAGCCAAAATCTGTGGGGCTTAGCAAACGGGCCAACACCATGAGTGAGCCTATGCGAAGAATAAAATTCGCTGCCTGGGCGCAGACCCTCGCGAAGCCACCACGAATTGTCTTCTCTCTTAAATCTTTCACAGCAGCAACTTTCGGCCGTAGAAGGCTTCGGCGTACCCGCTGGGGGCGTTACATTCCATCCCGCGCAGGCGCATCAGCGACAAGAATGTCTCTTCCTGAAACCAGCGCTTCCCGCGCTGCGATTGGAAGGCCTCCATCAGGTAACGGACCTTCTTCTGGTAGATTTCCGTCGTCAGCGGAACGAAAAAATTCGGCTGCCCGAGGTCACCGTCATATTTCGGAATTTCGTATTCCAAGACTAAGTGGTCGCGAAAGGTATTCCAGGTCAGTTCCGCCACCAGCCGGTGATCCTGATGGGCATCCTTGCGATTGTGCGTGAAGATGAGATCGGGTGACACGGTCCGCTTCAATTCCTCGAAGACGTTTTTCACTTCCGCACCGACGAAAGGCATGAACCCGTCTGGAAAACTTTTTAGCAACGGCCCTTTAAGGCCGGCTGTTCCGACGAAAAGGGTGGCGGCCCGCTGCGCCTCAGTTTCCCGGACGGCAGCGGCGCTGAACACCACCCAGTGAAACACGCAGCCAGGGTATTGCTCCGCCAGTCGAAGGATGGTACCGCCGCAGCCGATCTCGATATCGTCGGAATGGGACCCCAGGCAAAGAATCTTCAGCCCCGCCGTCCGACTTCCTTCTAAGCTGAGCTGAATCATACGCCGGAGATAATCACTTCTGGCTTTTGAGGAATCGAACTGGTGCCGTGCTTCCAAACCTGCCAAGGCGCTTCGCCTTGATTCAGCTCTTCCAGCCGCTGCTTGTCCTTGAATGTATCCATGCACTGCCAGAATCCGGTACACCGGTAGGCCAGCAACGCCTGCTTCTTAATGAGTCGTTGGAATGGCTCGCGCACCAACTCTTCTCCAGGTTGAATGTGCCGGAAGATTTCGTTGCGCATGACGAAGAACCCGCCGTTGATCCACATGTCGCTGCGTGTGAGCGCGCAAATCTCCGTCACCTTTCCTCCGGGGCCGACGTTGACCAGGTCGAAGCTCGCCGTTGGCTGCACTAGGAGCAAGGAAGCCACGGCGTCGCTTTGCCGAAACGCATCAATCATCGCCGGGAGCGAGACGTCGCTTAAACCATCGCCATAGTTGGCCAGAAACATTTCTTCACCGCGCAGGTGAGGCTCGACTGCTTTCAGCCGCTCGCCGATATTGGAGTTGGCGCCGGTTTCAACGAACGTAATCGTCCAATCGTCTATGTCGCGATTGAGGAACTGGACGTTTTTACCTCCTTGAGACCAGACAAAATCGTTAGAGACGGATTCATCGTAGTGCAGGAAGTAGTCTTTAATGCAGTTGCCCTTATAGCCCAAGCAGAGAATGAAGTCCTTGTGGCCGAAGTGGGAGTAATATTTCATGAGGTGCCAGAGAATGGGACGTGGCCCAATGGTCACCATAGGCTTGGGGACGTCGTCGGCGTAGCCCCGGAGCCGCATGCCGGCGCCGCCGCAGAAAAGCACGACCTTCATAATCCACCTCCGCTCATGGCAATCAGCAGATGGTCACCTTCGGAATTGGCACCACGAAACGGCCCCCCCATTCCCGGATGTATTGCAGCTGCCCGATGATTTCATCTTTCAAATTCCAGGGAAGGATGACAACGTACTTCGGTTTGGTTTCGCGGATCCTGTCCGGGTGATAAATGGGGATGTGCGTGCCTGGCAGAAATCGTCCCTGCTTGTACGGGCTGCGATCAACTGTGTATGCGATCAGGTCCCTGCCGATGCCGCAGTAGTTCAGCAAGGTGGCACTCTTGCCCGGAGCTCCGTATCCCGCGACAGACTCGCCTTCGCGGGCGGCCTTGAGCAAGAATTCCACCAAGGCCCACTTGGTCTCTCGCACCTGCGAGGCAAAATTTTCGTAGCCCCGAACCGACCCCAGACCGGCGCTCTCTTCCGCTGCGATCAACTCCCGTACCTTCGGCCCCGCGGGATGAGTCTTCGCGTCTGCGCGGCAACCATAGACGCGGAGTGAACCCCCGTGCGTCGGCAATTCCTCCACGTCGAATACCCGCATGCCATGAGCCTCCAGGATTTGGACGGTCGTGAGCATCGAGAAATAGGAGAAGTGCTCGTGATAAATGGTATCGAATTCGTTCAACTCCATGAGCCGAAGCAGGTGAGGAAACTCCAATGTGAGAACGCCCTCGGGCTTCAGCAGGACCTTGAGCCCTTCCACGAAATCGTTCAGGTCCGGAACCTGCGCGAGCACGTTGTTCCCGAGAACGAGATCCGCGTTGCGGCCCTCAACCACCAAGCTATTGGCAAGTTGTGTGCCGAAGAATTTTACGAGCGTGGGGACTCCCTTTTCCACAGCGACTTTGGCCACATTGGCGGCAGGCTCGATGCCCAGGGCGGGAATGTGGCTTTTCACGAAATACTGCAGCAAATAGCCGTCGTTACTGGCGATCTCGATGACCAGGCTCTTCCCGGTCAGGCCAAATCGCGCTGTCATCTTGCGGCAATAATTTTCGGCGTGCTTGAGCCACGAGTCGGAGTAAGAAGAGAAGTAGGCATAATCGCTGAAAATATTTTCCGGGCTTTCGTACTGCTCCAGTTGAACCAGAAAGCATTTCTCGCACACGTAGACGTGGAGTGGATAGAACATTTCCCCACGATTCAGATCCGCCGCCGAGAGAAAACTCTCACAGAGCGGCGACATCCCCAGATCCACGAAGGTTCGCTTCAGGCCCGCGCCGCAAAACCGGCACCGCTTGGTGGCGGCCTCTTGCCGAGTGTCTGCTGATGAAAGGATCGTAGCCATGCGCTCTCTCGGCCCCCAAAATCAGCGAGGTTCAGGCAATCATCCCGGTCGGGGCGTGCTGATTAGTCCACCGCAGTGAGTTGTCCAATTGTCCAGCGCTCATGAGCTTCTTGATTTGAGTAATGCGCGTGTACCGGCCGCGCTCAATGTCGGCAAACGTAAGCCCGGCCGTGCGATATGCCTCGTATAGCTCCTGCGCACCCTTTCGAGCAGTCCACTGCGGGCGGAAACTCGGCAGCAGACGAAGGATTTTATCGCAATTGATGCGGTAGCAGCGCTTGTCCGGACCCCCGTCAGGAGCGTATTCGATACGGCAGCCGGGGACCGTCTCGGCGACGATGTCTGCCAGTTCGCGAATCCGATAATTCTCCTCCGTGCGCCCGACGTTAAAGACTTGGTTGTGGATGGCCTCCCGCGGGGCTTCGAGCGCGCTGACCATAGCCGCGGTGATGTCGCGAATGTGGATGATTGGGCGCCAGGGGGTTCCGTCGCTCTTGATGTAGACGCGTCCGGTCGTATAGGCCCAGGCCACCAGATCGTTGAGCACCACATCGAGCCGCAGTCTGGGAGAAGCGCCGTACGCGGTTGAATTCCTCATGAAGGTCGGGCTGAATTTGTCGTCCGCTAGTTTGGCAAGGTCGCGCTCAACCAAGACCTTCGATTCACCGTAGGGTGTGACTGGATGAAGCGACGCGCTTTCATCATGAATGGCATCTCCCGCGGCACCATAAGTGCTGCAAGAGGAGGAAAAGACAAATCGCTTCACCTTCGCGGCTTTGGCCGACTCAGCCAACCGAACTGAAGCGCGATGGTTGATGTCGTAGGTGAGTTCAGCATCAAGATTGCCAATGGGGTCATTCGAAAGCGCAGCCAAATGCACCACGGCGTCGAAACCCTGAAGGTCTGACTTCGTCACCTCACGGATGTCTTTCTGAATTTCGGGGATGTTCGGCATAGGCTGGGCAAAATCACAGCCCGCGTAGAGGTCGGTGTCCAGCCCGATGACATCGTGGCCAGCGGCCTGAAACATTGGTCCGGCAACAGCACCGATGTAACCTTTATGTCCGGTCAGAAGGATTCGCATGCTATTCCTCTCCAGGTCTGATTTGAGCTTACCATAGCGAAATTATGTCCTGCGGACGTCGGGGGAAAATGTTCCTTCACAGCAGCTTAACGAGGGTGATCCCGGAAGCCTCCTGAAGGGGACGCAGCACAGTGGAATGGTCCTTTACGGAGCTAGTTGTGGTTCTCGACTGCCTGCTGCAAGTACCTCTCCTGCAAACGATTAGCGGTCCGGTCCCCGTACAGCACGTACAGCTCCAGTCGCCTTTGGTGCTTGAGCGGCAGTCTCCGGAACAACCGCCAGCAGGCCCGCTTGTAACAAAAGCTCCGCGGCGTCACCAATTGCGGAGAACGGCAGTCCGGAGCGCTCCGCGATGTCCAGCAGAGAACGTTCCCCATCGGAGAGATTCAACACCCATAGGCGTGCTGAGATCTCCACGCCAATCGTGTGGCCTCCAACCGACTGGTAGAGATTTCGCCGTCCCAGTTGCGGTTCGCAGAATGGGCTGAGGTTGCGGAACCGCATATTGTTCTCAAGCACATCCACAATGGCGGCGCACACGCGAAGCGACTTGGCCAGTTGCTGCGGCCGGATGAAGTCGAGATTGTCAGCAGAGGTGTGATACTCGGGGAACTTCCCCCACAGACTCCTCATTAAGCATCCAACGGAAAGGTTGAATCCGGGAGAACAATACTGGCGCTCGTCATACCCATCCGGTGAAAATTCAAGGATTTCAGACGATTCACCGGAATGGCGGAGGACATGGGCGGCGGCCCGATCAATTTCCGCATCGCCCCGGCGGCTCTTTTTATAGTGGAAACCACCGGCGTCGCCGATGCAAGTTAATACCAAGCCATGTCGGATCCGCCCGGCAGTTTCCCGGTTCTTAGCAAGCCAGGTGATAGCTCCAATAGTGCCGGGAATGAAGAGAAAGCGATAGGAGTAGCGTAGTTTCTCGCCCAACAAAAACTGGGCGAGAAAAGTTGCCACCGTGAGGCCGGACAGATTGTCATTTGCTAGAGACGGATGGCACGCGTGGCAGGAAACCAGCACTTCTTCTTTCGAGGCCCCAGGCAGAAGGCACTCTCCATAAGTCAATCGCCCATCTTTCAGCGAGCTGTCGATGCACACCTCGTAGTCGCCGTCCTTCAGTGACAGCATCTGATTATGCGTCAAGCAAAATCCCCAATTTTCTTGATAGTAAGAAGTGCGGTAGGGAATCCAGTCCGGTTTCTCCGGGATGGTGAACAAGTGCGGTTTCAATTCGCTCAGCCGCATGGTCGCGCGCACGGGCATGCTGTAATTCAATACGTGCAAGCTGTGCTTCCGGAAGTCCACGACTCTCTTCCCGTCAGGACCCTGGATGTAGGCGTCGCGGATGTTCCACTCTTTGGGCACAATCCAATCGAAGACCTGCGTACCTGTGGGCACTTCAGTGAGTTGAAGCGGAATCCGTTTCTGAACCTGCGCAAGTGTTTGCCGGATTCCCTCGCCAGTGATGCTCCGGCAGATGGGGTAAAGCTCCGCTGCAAACCGATGAAGTTCCTGGCCTGTTTCCGTCAGATTTCGCTGGTCAAATTCCTGAAGGAGGCGCATGCGTGTCTATCTGAAATCCGGATAACACCGGTCCCGTTCAGAAATCATGTTCACTTTACCCGGCCACTTAATCTGGAACGCGGGATCGTCCCAGCGCACACCGCGAGCCGATTCCGCCATGTACACTTCTGACATTTGATAGAACACCTCGGATCCGTCTTCCAGTGTCAAGAAGCCGTGCGCGCATCCCTCTGGGACATAGACCATGTTTCGATTTTCAGCCGTGAGCAATACAGCGATCCAACTCGTGAATGTAGGCGATTCGCGGCGCAGGTCAACCACCACATCGTAAATCGCACCACGGGTGCAGCGGATTAATTTGGCCTCGGCATACGGTGCCGCCTGGTAATGCATGCCTCGTAGTGTCCCCTTCCTGGTGTTGAAAGAGACATTGCATTGCACCAGCTTTGAATTTAATCCGTGGCTTTCAAATTCCTTCTGGCACCAACTGCGCGCAAAAAAGCCACGCTCATCATGCTTGAGCTCAAGCCTTATCTCAAAGACTCCCCGAATTCTTGTCTCTTCGAATGTCACCGCGATTCACTTGCCGAAACTTGGTTCGCGCGAAATATCAGAAGACAATCACTCCTAAAACATGTGAGTCCGCAGCGCTTTGTCAATAGCCCCGCTTGATAGCCAAATAAGGGATCAATGCAAGCTCTGCCAGACTGGGAAGCGGGTCCTCAGAGCTATAAACGGATTCAATCTCGAAGTCTTTGAGGGACCGCAAATAGGTCCGTGTGTTGAGGCGGCCCGCACAAATCCCCTGGATGCTCGTCGGAACGTCGGTTACCATCCGGATCCAGCCGACACCAGGACGACCGTGGCATATTTCGACCGGATCTCCGACTTGATCTGCGTACAACAGGTAGCAGAAATCTACGCCCGCGGGAGATCCCAGTGCATGAAATCCCCACGTCCGGGCGTTCACGTCGAGGAGTTTGTATTTCCCGTCTCTTGGATCCCGCTTGTATTCAACCTCTGCCAAGCCGTAGTAGTTGATGGCCTGAAGAAATCGCAAAGTCGGTTCCACCACTTCAGGCAAGCTGATGCTTTCTACAAAGGTGGCCGCGCGGCCAAATTCCGGCGGGTGCTGGCGCCAGCGTTGGGCTTCCATGCTCCCGAAAACTACGCCGTTCTTGACGAACATGCATGAAGAAACCTGGCAGGTCCCGTCTCCGGGAATGATTTCCTGCACCAAAACCTCATTGGTGCCGACGTGCCCGGATGCCCGAGTAAAGAGGTCCCGGAGCTCCTGGCGGGTATTCGCACGCCACGCCTTGGCCTTGGTCGCGTAGAAAAAGTCCTCTTTAACGGAAGGTTTGACACCCAATGGGAATTCCGCGTCGATCTTGTCAATATCCTCCAGCGTGCGGGGGCACCAGGTTCGAGGAATCGGTATGCCCAACTTTTCCGCCATGGAGTACGTGTTCCATTTATTCCAAGCCCACTTGGTAATTTCCCACTCGGGAGTTGGAACACGGAACCTTTCGGAAAGCGCGCCCTTGTATCGAGAAAAAGCGGCCACGAGCTCATCTCGGGTGGGGAAGAGCACCCAACCCTTAAGGTCGAGCGTCTTGCCCAAATCGAGAAGAAAATCCACTGCCTCCTTCTCTTTGCGGAGATTTGGGGCGTGGATGGCGCGCGTCGTGTACCTCGAAAAACGTCCAATGGAGAGTTCATCGTCAACGACGACCACAGGAATTCCGCGACGTCCAAGACTCCGGACAATCGCCAATCCGTGGAAATCCCCGCCGACCACAACTGCACCTACTCGGGCCCCTGCCGGGAGTCGTATCGATGTTCCGTTGTTTGTCATGGGACTGTCCAATTGAAAGCAGAAACGTTCTTTATTTGTTTCCGTTTTGCTGAGCGGCGGAAGCGATATACCGGGCAAGCCTTCGCCCGGCGTAGTCCGTGCCGCACACGAAGTACATGACCGGACCAAAATTCCATGCGGATGGCGCACCGAGAAAATGGAGACCATCGATGGATGATTCGAACCCAGCTCTGAGTCTCGGGAAGCCATCGACTTGGCTCACATTTTGACTTAACTCGGCAGGCAGGAAGGGATAGCGTGTCACGTCCACACGATAACCGGTTCCGAGGAGTATGTGGTCCGCATCCCGGGCACTCCCGTCATCTAGGCGAACCCGTACCCTACCACCGACCGGCACAGCAGACTCGATTCGGCGGCCGGTCAGAATGGGAATGTCCTTACATCGATCGACAAGCCACCGTGCACCTGCTGGTCGCAGGGCACGCCGGCGGAAAGCATCCTGAATGCCCCGCGGAAAATACTTCATGGAATCAGGGACGGCAACGATTCGGCTGACTCCTGCAGGCCCAATGTCGTACGGGGAGTATAAAAGCTTGGCAATGGGGCCAAGCTTTTGCAGCCTTGCCCTCCAGCCAAGCCAGTGCACTCCCGGCGCTCTCACAATTACCTCCACGTCGCCTCCGGCCTCGTGGATGAGAGCCGCGGATTCGAGAGCGCTTTGCCCCGCGCCAACGACAACCACCCGCTTGCCCACAAACTGGCGAACATCTCTTTGATCTGAAACGTGCGTGACCAACTCCGGCGGCAAACCTTCGAACTGCTGCGGCCGGCGAGCAAATGATCCGATGCCTGCAGCGACGACTACGCGGCGGGAAAGGAATTCTTCCCCATCATTAACGACGACACGAAAGCCGTTGGAGTGCTTTTCAATGCGCGCGATCTTACGGCGATCCATGTTCGGGACTGCTTGCCGCTGAAACCAAAGCCCGTACTCCACGAATTGGTCAAGTGGAATCGGAGTGGGAACCCGAGTGGGGAGACCCGCGTTAAATTTGTCCATCGTGAGCGCTGACTGCGGATCCGAGATATGTGAAGCCGCCCAAGGGGAGCGCAAGAGCATCCCTTCCGGCATATGCGCCTTCCAAAACTCCATGGGCTCGCCAAAGACCCGGACCTCCAAGCCCTTAATTTGACTGAGGTGTGCGCCAGCCGCCAGCCCATATGGCCCAGCCCCAAGAACTGTAACGTCGGTTGCGATCATGCTCACTCCTGTTAAGTGTTGGTCTTTCTAACCGCCACATGAATCAATGATCCACGAAGGGCAAACCACATATCTGAACTAATTCTGTCTCAATTTCACGTCGTCGAGCGAGTCACTTGCAGGCTAATGTGTCATAAGGGGCGCGACGGAGATCGATTTATCGTCCACATTGTTGTTGCAAGTGATTACCGCGAAAGTAATCTCCCAAGGACGTATTCATTGCTGACCGATTCCGCAGACTTCGTATGTAAGACGGCCACCCTCGATCGAGGCGTAGGCGATCCGTGCACTTTCCTTTCCAGCACCCTCGACCTTCCAATGACCATTCTCTTGAATTAAACTCATTCGGCTCCGAGCTCTCCACCATCGGTTCAGTTCCCCGGGTAATGTCGCCCAGACCCTTTCGCGGGCGATCATTTCCTGCAGGTAGGCAAGCAGTGTTTCGTAGACATTGCGGGCGCGCCGCTCAATCAGATAGTCCGGGTGGGCAATAAAGCTCATCAGACCGTTTCTGGCTCGAAGGAGTGCCAGTTGCTGCTTCCACAATTCGATCGAATAATCATTCAAGATGTGAAACAGCGAGTAGTCTTGCGCTGCGGTTAGAGGAAGCTCGACGATTTTGCCGACAAAATAGGGCATGACCGTGCAGCAGCCGCCGCGCATTGGCTCTAGATGCGCCACATTTGGCACTGACATGTCATAGGAAAACTCAAAGGCTTGGTACCAGTCCTGAATGCGATACATTGCCCCGGAACGAAAGCCCTGAGTGTTATACCGATGGATGTAGCCGTTGATTCTTTCCGCCCGGCGCACAAATTCCGTCCATTCCCGGTATAAGTGCCCGTCATGATTCAAATCGTGGATATTAAATTCACACCCGCGGCCCCGGATCTCGTGGACATACTCGTCCGGTACCTCATAGCGCTTCTCGGGGATGACCTGAAACGACGCCCGGATTCCGAACGACTCGTCCAGGTCGATCAATTTAGAGGTGAAATCGCGACCTGCGGAGGTTTCCACGTCATGCGTCATAATTAGGCAATTGGTCGCCCCCTCCGGCCAAAACCAGATGAATGGGACTTTCTTCACGCCACTCGTTTCCATCAAGAGGCCCAATATCTCCTCGTGAAGAGTGTCTACAGTGGAGTCGACGGGCCACGCCGGGAACGGCAGGCGCCTCCAGTCGCGAAAATAATACTTCTGTAGATGACGGCGAGCCCGAACCGGCAATAATCCCCGGATGAGGTAATACAGTTTGCGGACGGACTGTCTGGTGGCAAAGGTCTCCTTCCCCGGAGCCATACTTAGTCGATAACGTTCCAGACGAAGATTCTCGATTACTTCCGTAAAGTTGAATGGAAGTTGGATTGAGGCGCCGTTGCGGTGAACATGTTTCGAAGCATCGAATGATCCCAAGTTCACCACATCTGCGGAAACCCCGGATTGGCAATGGCCGTAGCAGATGCTGCCTGCACCAAACTTGAAGAAACCGGAATTTTCTGAAACGCCATCGGCAGTCGTGATTGTACAGTCGAGTACGTTGTCGGGAACCCGGTAGTAGTCCGAGAGGGTTTGATTCACAGCTTGACTTGGCCTCTTGTCACCCGTGTGCAGGCCTAATCGAGGGGAGCGGACCTTCCTTTGACATCATGCAATCCGACTCGACCTCGTCATACCCAACTTGCTGGTTTCCGTCCCACTTAATCCGCGTTTCCGGGCTTACTGCCCTTTTAACCATGGAGAACCGCGGCGACGCTTCGTCGCGACTCGCGTCTCGGCCTTCAACCTATGTGTGGATAGATCAATTTCCCAGCAATTCGCAGGAGTCTGTCCGGCACATGAGAAAAAATGTGCTTCGCCACCTCTAATTTCCACCCTCCAACTGAAAGGATTGGAGGAGTCGCGGGACACTGCCAATACACTAGTGGTCGGGGTTCCGAAACCCAGTGATTCTTGAATGCGAGGAGGCCCCGATTGTCCTGCTGAGTCCGTCCCATGTCAAATGTTCTTGCTCCCCTCGATTTGGCCGCCGCGATTGCATTCCACAAGAGCCAAGGCGTTGCCCCGAGCCGATGGAATCGGGCATCGGAACATCCATACTTGAAACACACAACGTCTTTGAATTGCAGGGTGAGAATCGCGGCTATTGGCGTCCGATCCTTGTAGGCCACGCGAATTTCAAGCGCGTTGCCCTGGCACAGGATTAGGTTCCGGAACCACGTGTGCGGAATGGGCGGCACGTCATGTCGTTTTCTCGTTTTCACAAACAGGTCGTAGAAATCTTTGAGAAGGTCATCAGATCGGCCGCATTTCTCAATCAGACCAGCCCGTCGAGCACGTTGAATTCGCCGCTGAGCAGAGTCCTTATCGAGCCCGCGGAACACTTCGTCAACTGGTGGTTGGAGATCAATGGTATGCAGTAGATACATTGCCGATGGACCAAAGCCAATGCCCGCACCGATTTGTTCGAAATTCCCGTTCACTGGACGAAGCTCCAAGTATTTCCATTTTTCAAGTTTCAAGGCGTCGTGCAAGAAGTGAATCAGAAAACTCATTTCCTCATCTGAATCACAGAGTGCTTCACAGTGATCTGAAAATGGTAGTGATACGAGCCGATGACCTGTAATCCAGCTGTTAACATGACAGAACACCAGCCCATTCCTTAGTTCACTTGTCGGTGACGACGTCGTGAATGCCACCGGCTCATAGCCGTACGTACGCCGAAGTGCCTCGAGCCAACCCACGGTGTGAAACACGGACGCCTGCGGATGGCGCTCCACCAGTTCCATCCATCTGGCATCCTTGGTCGGATCGATCTGATAACATTTCATGGCCGTCTTCTGCGCTTTCGTACCGCCTTTGCACCGTGCGTCCCTGGCGCGGTTGATCGGAATCGTCGCTACTTGTTTAGCGCTTTGGCGCACTGCCATGGACCCTCGCACACCTCTGCTGACCCGTTCCCTCTTGCGAGGGGAGCAGAACCAGAAAAACCATCATGCGCATCGCATTGGGTTCTCCCCTCCCTCGAAACACCCTCACGGTTCAAGTAGGGCTGGAACCAATGCTCCCGGGACGCCTCGGCTATTTTCTTTGTTGCGTGCATTTTTATTTCTCGAAGGCCACAGGGACTTGCTCCGACCCGCAGCTCCTATCGCTCCCGTACGGCGCTCGGGACACGAACTTCCATCGTGCTTCCAGCCTGCGCCCGGGCATTCTGCCTGCTCAAGAGATGTGCCAAGGCCTTGAACATGGTCCCCTGCCCCCAGTGAAACATGGGTGTGCGTACCTTTCTCCAGCGCAAATCTCGATAGTAGAAATGACCATCAGGCGCCTGCATGTTCTCGATTGTCCAGCGAGCAACGCGCTCAGCTAAGTCGAGTGACGCGGGGTCAATGTCGGAGAAAAATGCCAGGGTATCAATGGCCTGGGCTGCACACTGGATGTCGGTGGGGCCGGACTTGTCATGGTAGTATTTCGGCCGTCCATCTACTTCAAAGAAATTGGCCTTAAGGTACCGAAAACCTCGAAGAAGGTTTGACTCAAATTGCGGATCCCCCGTGCTCTCCGCATATCGCTTCAGGCAATCGAGGTTGTAACCAGTATGAAAGTTGTCGATCCAGTGGTAGTGGGGTTCCTCTCCGTAATACCAGGCACCGTCGGCGAGTTGCCGCCTGCAACTGTAGGTCATGGCATGTCTTGCCAACTCCACAGCTTCGCGGTCGTTCGTATGGCTTGCGACGCGCGCGAGTAAAGCGGCCCCCAACATGTTGGAGTTGTGAATAGAACTTTGTCGGAATGGAACATAACTAAGACAAA
>Ga0187776_10000468_pt1 | contig 19491 bp, 19 predicted proteins | sample 0216_BV02_MP12_2_FD_132426 | JGI IMG/M metagenome (GOLD analysis project Ga0187776, IMG submission 132426) | Tropical peat soil microbial communities from peatlands in Department of Meta, Colombia - 0216_BV02_MP12_20_MG | ecosystem: Environmental > Terrestrial > Soil > Wetlands > Peat | place...
CGAGGAGCTTCACGCCGATCGGGTCGGTCTGATAGGTCGCCCAGCACTGGCGCTTCCAGTACTCGCTCGGCGGCATCGTCAGCGAGAGATCCTTGAACTGATCCTCCCACTCGGCGTCCATGCGCCAGAGCACGTACGGGATCCAGCCGATACCGGATTCGCCGAGCACCAGCTTCATGCGCGGATAACGCTCGAAGATGCCCGAGAAGATCATCGAGGTGAGGATGTTGGACATGTTCATCTGGAACTGGGTGATGTTCGAGGCGAACGCGGAGCGCGCCACCGGCAGGTCGATCTTTGGGGCATCGGGCGCGTTCGCGCGCGTCGGATCCGAGCCGATCGCGATGATCTTGCGGATGTTGTCCGGCGTGTAGCCACCGACCGTGTGGAAATGCAGCGGCAGGCCGCAGCCGTCGATCGCGTCCCAGAGCGGATTCCAGTAGGGATCCCAGAGCGGCTTGAGATCGGCCGAGTTGGCGATGTCGAGCCCCCGGAGTGCGCCCCGCTTCACGACGCGCTCGACCTCGGCGATGGCCGCGTCGAGCGGATGGTTCGGAATCGACGCGAGCCCGACGTAGCGATCCGGATGGGTCGAGCAGAAGTCGGCCAGCCACTCGTTGTAGATTCTGAGCACTTCGACGGCCGCCTCCGGATCGTTCATGCGCCCGGTCGTGCCGAGCACGCCGTAGAGCACCTCGGCCTGGACACCGTCACGATCCTGATCTTTCAACCGCAGCTCGGGATCGGTGATCCGGCGGACCCCGCGCTTGCCGTCGTCGTAGAGACCCGTCGCCGCCATGCGGTCGGAGCGGTGAATCCGTCCGGGAACGTACTCGCGGCCCGCCGAGCCCATGCCGCACGCCATGCCCAGGCCGGCGCCCCTGCTGGTGACCCAGACCGGACCGCGCGGCCCCTCCTGTGTGTGCGGCATCCGGTCTCGCAGCGCCGCGGACGCCCGGGACGTGAAGAGGTCGGGAGGAAGCCAGCAGAGGTCGAGATGGCAGTCGGCGGAGATCATTTCGTATTTCATGGCCGGGAGCGTAGCAGCAGCGAATTGACAAGGCAAGTCGCGGGGCCTAGGGTCAGCGAGCGTCGCCGGTGACGACGTGAGCCGGCGCCCAACCCAAGGAGGGGCCATGAGATTCACGGGAAAGATCGCGCTGATCACCGCGATGGGCCGAGGCATCGGGCGGGCGACGGCCGAGATCATCGCGCGCGAAGGCGGGACGGTCGTCGGTGTCGAGGTCGACAAGGAGAGCCTGGATCAGGTGGTCAGCGCGATTCGCGCCGAGGGGGGCGCCGCCCACGGCGCCGTGGCCGACGCGCTCGACGGTGCGCAGGTCGCGGGCGCCGTGAAGCGGATCGTCGACGAGCACGGCCGCATCGACATCCTGGTCAATGCGGTTGGCGGCAGTACCATCATCCCCAAGCCGGCCGCCCACGTCGACGAGCTCACGCTCGACGAGTGGCAGCGCATGCTCCACTTCAACCTCACCGGCACGTTCCTCTTCACCAACGCGGTCGCGCCGGTGATGAAGCGTCAGCGTGGGGGCAAGATCATCAACATCTCGTCGATCGCGGGACGGGGCGTGAGCCCGACGAGCAGCAGCGCCTACGCGACGGCCAAGGGCGGGATCATCGCGTTTACCCGCAAGCTCGCGTTCGAGCTCGGGCCGTTCGGGATCACCGTGAACGCGATCGCGCCGAGCCTCACCCTGAGCCCGCGGCTGCGGCCGCGCTGGGACCGGATGTCGCCGGAGGAGCGCGCCCGCGAGGAGGCGCGCGTGCCCCTGGGGCGGGTCGCGCTGCCCGAGGATCAGGCGCGCGTGATCTGCTTTCTCGCGTCGAGCGACGCCGATTTCGTCACCGGGGTGACGATCGACGTGAACGGCGGTCAGTAACCAGCGGCCTGCCGGGCGATCTCGACGTCGACCAGATCCTCGAAACGGTGGCGGCGCGTGATGAAGCCGCCGGCGATCAGGATCGACTGGAGCGTCTCGAAGCCGGGCCGCGTCAGGACGGGGTCGCGCGCCCAGGTGGACTGCGTGAGGTAGCGTTCGACGGCGGCGACGCGGATGCGCCCGTCGATGTCGGCGAACGAGGGCGCGATGACCGCGGCGATCTCGCGGGCGCCGCTCGCCGCCATCCAGTGCTGGGCCCGCGACAACCCGCGCACGAACCGGACGAGGCGCTCGCGCTCGCCCGTCAGCATCGCGCGCGACGTCATGAACGAGCTGAAGGGCAGGGGCCCGGTGGCGTCGCCCATCGCGGCGACGAGATGGCCAGTGGAGTCGGCGAGGAGCTGATCCACGATCGGCGGTCCGTGCTCGATGAAGTCTCCCTTGCCCGTGCGGAACGCGGCCACGGCGTCCGCGTTCGAGAGCCCGCGCAGGAACGTGATGCGAGCCGGATCGACCCCGTGCCGCCGCAGGACCGCCTGCATGCAGAGCCACGGGGTGGGCGCGCCGCCGAACGAGATCACGGTGCGTCCCACGAGATCGGACCACGCGAAGCCGGGACGCGGATCGCGGCTCAGCAGGAAGAACCCGTTCCGGTCGTTGACCGCGGCGAAATGCACCAGCGGCGGTTCGCCGCGATCGGCCTGATCGAAGCTGCGCATGAGACCGGAGAGCGCCACGTCGGCCTCGCCTCGCTGCATCAGGCCGACCGTGCCCGCGCCGAATTCCGCCGTGACCACGTCGACGTCGAGCCCCTCGGCGGCGAAATGGCCGCCGTGCACGGCGACAGCGAGCGGCGCGTAGAAGATCGAGCGGAACGTCTCGGCCACCCGGATGCGACTGGGAGTGCTCACGGCGACGGAGTATAGCGCCGGGGCCCATCACCGCGCAGCCCGGCTCCCGAGGACGATTTCTAGCCCCGGGTGAATGGTTTCTTTCCAGCCCACGGGTAGGTCGCCGCGCATCGTACTGATTTCACTGGCCCAGATCGGTGGCACCCGCCTCGCATCCGAAAATGGGGATGGCGACGGAAGCCCCGCACCCGGCTCACGCTCGGCCCTCGCTGGAGCGGGCCCACGACGATCCGGCGGAGCGGCAATTCCGCCGACGACTGCGGCTGTACCAGGAGCTCGCGGTCCGCGGCGGCGTCGCCCTGTTCATCGTGGCCTTCCAGCTGGCCTTCCCGGTCGAGCCTCCGGCATTCGCGCGCTGCATCTCGCTCCTGGCGCTGTTCGGCCTCTTCCTGAACGGGCCCTACTTCCTGGCCGCCCGCAACGGCCGCGCCTTCGTCGCCCAGGCCTACGTCCGGATGCTGGTCGACGTCCTGCTCCTGAGCCTGGGCCTCTACTTCGCCGGCGGGCTGGCCGCCGCGCATTTCGTCGGCGTGTACCTGATCGTGATGATCTACGCGGGCATCACGTTCTCCAGCCGCGCGTGCCTCACCGCGACGGCCGCCGCCACCGCCAGCTACGTCGCGATCGTGTCGCTGCAGCACGCCGGCGTCCTGAGCGCGCCCTTCGAGCTGCCCAACGCGACGATGATCGCGGCGTTCAACCTGACCGTCCTCAACATCGCCGGCGGCCTGACCGCGGTCCTTTCGCGGGCGCTGCGCGCGAGCCGCCGTCGGCTCCGCGCCACCTATCAGGAGCTCGAGCGCTTCGTCGAGGCCATCCCCGACGTCATCTACGTGGTCGATCGCGCGGGCCGACTGACGCTCTGGAACCAGAAGCTGGAGCGCGTGACCGGCCGCGGGGCCGACGGCCTGCGCGGCGAGCACCTGGCGGACTTTCTCGCGGGGGACGACCGCGCGGCGTTTGGCGCGGCGCTGGCCGCGGGCCTCGACAATCGGCCGTTCGAGGTCGAAGGCCGTCTGCGCGCGGCCGACGGCGGGCTGATCGCCTACCAGTGGACGGGCGCCGCGCTCGTCGACGAGCAGGGCCAGGTGCGCGGGCTCACCGGTGTGGGGCGCGACGTCACCGAGCGCAAGCGCGCCGACGACATCCTGCGGCGGCGCGAGACCGAGATGCGACAGCTCCAGAAGATCGAGGCGATCGGGCGGCTCGCGGGGGGCGTCGCCCACGATTTCAACAACGTGCTGACCGTGGTGATCGGGCGCTGCCAGCTCCTGCTCTCCCGCTATCAGCCCCACGACCCCGTCTATCAGGAGCTCGACCAGATCGAGAGCACCGCGCAGCGCGCGTCTGCGCTGACGCGGCAGCTGCTCGCGTTCAGCCGCAATCAGGCCTCGGCACGTCAGCCCGTGGATCTGAACGCGTCCGTCACCAGCATCAGCGACATGCTCGCGCGGCTGATCGGCGAGAACATCGAGCTGGCGGTCGAGCTCGATCCCAAGCTCGACCTGGTGATGGCCGACCCGGGCCAGCTCGAGCAGGTCATCGTCAACTTCGCGGTCAACGCGCGCGACGCCATGCCCGCCGGCGGTCGTCTCACCATCGCGACGCGCACCGTCATGCTGAACGCCGAGTTCGTCGCGGCCCATCCCGCCGCCTCGGTCGGCGCGCACGTCGTGCTGGAGGTATCGGACAACGGCCCCGGCATGGACGAGGCGACCCTGCAGCGGGTCTTCGAGCCCTTCTTCACGACCAAGGCGCCCGGCAAGGGCTGCGGGCTCGGTCTGTCCACGGTGTACGGCATCGTCAAGGGGCACGCCGGCTATACCGATGTCGAGAGCGAGCCGGGGTACGGCGCGACGTTTCGGGTCTACCTGCCGCGCATCGAGGCGCCGGTCGCGGCGCGGCGCGACGAGGACGGGCGCCGCGCGCTGCCGAGCGGCGACGACACGATCCTGCTGGTCGAGGACGAGGCCGCCGTCCGCCGCCTGGTTCGCGAGATCCTGACCCGGCTGGGCTATCGCGTCCTGGTCGCGAGTGACGGGATCGAGGCGCTCGCGCTGAGCCGGGAGTTCGCCGAGCCGATCCACCTCCTGCTGACCGACGTCATCATGCCCGGGATGGACGGGCGTGAGCTGGCGGAGCGGATGCGAATTACTCGCCCGGACACGCGCATCCTGTTCATGTCGGGCTACGCGGATCCGCCGATTCCCGACGACGTCCTGCTCCAGAAGCCCGTCACGCCCGGCGCGCTCGCTCGAAAAGTCGCCGAGGTCCTGCGCCAGCCCGCGGTCGCCCGCTGACGTCGCCGCGCCCGGCTCGCGGGTTGACATCGCGAGCGAATCCCCCATAATCGGCTGCCATGAAATTCTCGAGGTGGACTGACTAGCGATGCGCTATCCGTGGCCCGACGGCAAGCAGTCCGCGGTGGTGCTCTCGTTCGATTTCGACGCGGAATCGGGGTTCCTGTTCCGCGAGCCCGAGAAGGCCAAGCGGAGTCTCGCCGACCTCGAAGAGCGGCGCTTCGGGCCTCGGGTCGGCGTCGACCGCATCTTGCGAATGCTCGACCGACTTCGACTGCGGGCGAGCTTCTACGTCCCGGGCTGGACCGTCGAGAACCATCTGCCGCAGTGCAAGCGCATCCGCGACGCCGGACACGAGATCGGCGCGCACGGCAACGTCCACGAGGCGGTCGCCGCGCTCGACCAGGCGCAGGAGAAGGCGGTGCTGGCGGAGCAGCTGCGGATCCTCGCCGATCACCTCGGCGTTCGGCCGGCCGGCTATCGCTCGCCGTCCTGGGACGTCAACGTGTGGACGCCCGGCCTCCTCAAGACCCACGGTCTTCGCTACGACAGCTCCCTGATGGGCAACGACGTGCCCTACGACGTGGCCACGCCCGAGGGGCCGCTGACCGAGATTCCGGTGCAGTGGATCATGGACGACGCGCCGCTCTTCCGCCACGTCTACGGCTCGACCAATGCCATCGCCGATCCCGGGCGCGTGCTGCAGATGTGGAGCAAGGAGTTCGTCGCGATGCACCGGGAAAACGGTTGCTTCGTGCTGACGTGTCATCCGTTCATCAGCGGCCGGGCATCCCGCGTCGCGCTGATCGAGGAGCTCGTCGCCTGCATGCGTCGCCAGCGCGGTGTCTGGTTCGCGACCGCCGAGGAAGTCGCGCGCTGGCACGACGAGCACGGGCGCGCGGGCGCGGCGCCGGCGCGCCGGGCCAAGCGGGCCAGGCGTTGAGTCACGCTCCACGGACCATCCCCGGGCGACGCGAGATCCGAGAGAAGGAAAGGACAGTCAGATGCCGCGATTCGTGACGGTGGCGAAGGCCGACAGCATCCAGCCCGGCCAGATGATCAAGGTCGAAATCGATAATTTCCCGGTGGCGATCGCGAACGTCGGTGGGACGTTTCACGCGTTCGACGACACGTGCACGCACGAGGACTGCTCGCTCGCCGAGGGCGACCTGGCCAAGACGGTCGTGACGTGCCCGGCCCACTTCGCGGAGTTCGACATCCGCAACGGCGCCGTGCTGGCTCCGCCGGCCACGGTGCCCATCAAGGTGTACCCCGTCCGCATCCAGGGTAACGACGTGCAAGTGGAGTTCTGATGCCGACGATCGCGATCGTCGGCGCCAGCCTCGCCGGATCGTCGGCCGCCGCGACCCTGCGCGAGGAAGGCTTCGACGGCCGCGTGCTCCTGATCGGCGCCGAGCCGCAGCCTCCCTACGACCGCCCGCCCCTTTCCAAGAACTATCTGCGCGGCGCGGTGCCGTTCGAGAAGACTCTGCTGCGACCGCCCGACTTCTACCGGGAGCGAGACATCGAGCTGCGCCTGTCCACGACGGTCCTGAAGGTCGACCCGGAGAAGCGGACGCTTGCGCTGCAGGACGGTGAGCGGGTCGAATTCGACCAGCTCCTCATCGCGACCGGCGGCCGCAATCGCCGGTTCCCGATCCCCGGTCTCGATCTGCCCGGTGTCTACGACCTGCGCACGGTGGCCGATGCGGACCGCATCCGCGAGGCGATGGCGCGCGGGGGCCGCGCCGTGGTCGTCGGGATGGGCTTCATCGGCGCCGAGGTCGCGGCGTCGCTGCGCGAGGCGGGACTCGAGGTCGTCGCGATCGAGCCGTTCAAGACGCCGCTCTACCGGGCGCTCGGCGAGGAGATCGGCCGGGTCGTCGAGGGGCTCCACCGCGACCGCGGTGTCGACATGCTGCTCGACGACGCGGCGACGGCCTTCGAGGGCGCGGGCCGAGTCGAGCGCGTGGTGACCCGTAACGGCCGGCGCATCGAGTGCAGTCTGGCCGTCTTCGGGCTGGGTATCGAGCCCGCCGTCGAGCTCGTGGCGGGGACGGCCGTGCGGGTCGAGAACGGGATCGTCGTCGACGACCACTGTCGTACCAGTGTGCCCGGCATCTTCGCAGCGGGTGACGTCGCCAACCACTACCACCCGGTGTGCGGCCGCCAGATGCGGGTCGAGCACTGGCAGAACGGCGTGAAGCAGGGCGCCGCCGCCGCGCGCGGCATGCTCGGCCGCGGGCAGCCTTACGACGAGGTGCACTGGTTCTGGTCGGATCAGTTCGACGCGAACATCCAGTACGCGGGATTCCACGCCGCCTGGGACCGGATGGTCGTGCGCGGCAGCCTGGCCGAGCGAAAGTTTCTCGCGTTCTACCTCGCCGAGGGACGACTGGAGTCGGTCGTCGCGATCAATCAGGGGCGCGACCTGCGGCGCGCCCTGCCGATCATCAAGTCGCGCGTGGCCGTCGATCCGGCACGTCTCGCGGATCCGGCCGTGGATCTGAGAACGCTGGCGCCGGCGACCGCCTAGCGGGAGAGCTCCGAATGATCAAGCGCTTCTCGACGCTCTACATCGGGCACATCGAGCTGGAGAACTGCGGGCACGCCGGCACGCCGGCCGACGACCGGCGTTATCCCAACGAGCGGGTGATCGAGGCGTTCGACACGACCCTGGAGCTCGCGCGGACGATGGACGAGCTCGGCTACGAGGCGCTGTGGCTGGCCGAGCACCACTTCCAGCACGAGGGCTACGAGTGCATCCCGAACATCCCGCTGCTGGCCGTCCACATCGCGAACCACACACGACGGCTCAAGATCGGCTGCGGGTTCAACATCACGCCGACGTGGCATCCCATCCGGCTGGCCGAGGACTACGCGACCGCCGACATCCTGACGGGCGGCCGGCTGATCTTCGGCGTCGGCCGGGGCTACCACACGCGAGAGGTCGAGAGCTTCGGCAATCCCATGCTCGACGGCGAGGCCAACCGCGAGCTGTTCGAGGAGCAGATCGAGATCATCCTGAAAGCGTTCAACCAGGCCTCGTTCTCGCACCAGGGGAAGTACTACACGATTCCCCCGCCGGTGCCGTATCGCGGCTACCAGCTCAAGGAGCTCTCGCTCGTACCGCGGCCGGTGCATCTGCCGGTCGAGATCTGGCAGCCCATCGTCAGCGGGAGCGCCCGCGGGCTCGAGTTCATGATCACACACGGCATCAAGGGCGTGGTCTCGGCGACCGCCGAGCAGTTCGTCGATCGGTGGTTCCGCGACTACCAGCGCGTGGCGCGCGAGCACGGCCGAGAGCTCGAGCTCGGCCAGGATCTGATCCTGGGTTTCCGCATGAGTATCGACGACACGCAGGAGCTCGCAGTGCGCAAAGCCCGGCCGTATTTCGAGGAGCACGCGAAGTTCATGGGACCGCTCGGGATGCTGCGCTACAGCGAGGAGCACGTGAAGGCCGTCGCCGAGCGCCGGGCCCAGTCGCCCACGGCCGCCACGATCGAGAACGGTGTGCAGAATCGCACCTGGCTCTGCGGCCCGGCCGAGGAGTTCATCGGGTACTTGAAGGAGGTCGAGCGCCGCTATCCGGGGCTCGAGCATGTCATGGTGTCGTGCCCGCTCGGGACGCCGAAGAAGATGATGAAGGAAAATCTCACGCGCTTTGCCCGCGAGGTGATGCCGGCGTTCAAGTAGCCCGCGGCGCTACTCGGCCCGCGGTGGAACTTGCACCCACGCCTCCGAGCACGACCGGACACTCGGGTAATAGGCTCGGGTGCTCGGACAGAAATACCAGTAGCCCCGTGCCGACGGGTTTTCCGGCGCCTGCTGCGCATAGACCGGGGCGGACTCGATGACCGGGGCCGGTGTCACGACCACGGGCGCCGGCACCGGCGCGACGACGACGGGCGGGGGCACGACCCAGACTCTGGGGCCCCACCCGGCGCGCCACCAGGCGAAGCTCGGCGAGACCGAGACGAACAGAAATCCGACTGCCAGAGCCGCGACCATCGCTGTCCGCTTCATGGCTGCTCCCGTCTCCCTGGACGACGACGTCTCGAGCGGTATTTGGCGCTCGACCAGATAGACGAAGCTTCGCGGCGGTTGGTTTACGTCTGGGGACCCAGACTTTTCAGCATGTTACGACCTGATCCGAGCGCCTCGTCGTCGGCGACTCGGCCGGCCCTCGGTAGGTGCATGTTGAAGGTCGCGCCCCGTTCGTCCGGGGCGCCCAGCGAGATGCGTCCGCCCTGGCGCTGGACGAGGACCCGGGAGATCGCGAGGCCGAGACCGACGCCGGGGACGCCGGTCGAGCGGGAGGCCTTGCCCCGATAGAAAGGCTGGAAGAGCCGCTCCGACTCGTCCGCGGAGATTCCAGGCCCAGCATCGGAGACGGCGATGACGGCCTCGTCTCCGGCCACGGTAGCAGCGATCCGAACCCTTCCCCCCGCCGGCGAGAACTTCACGGCGTTGTCGAGGATGTTGGCGAGGGCCACCTTCGCCGCGATCGGCGCCGCGTTCACCAGAACGTCCGGCATCGGATCGGCGACGACGGCCACGCCGTGCTGCTCGGCGCGCGGCTGCACCGCCACCACGGCGGCATCGACCAGATCGGTCACCGAGACCGCCTCCGAGGGCTCCTGCTCATCGGTCGCATCGATCCGCGCCAGCTCGAGCAGGTCCTCGATGATGCCCTGGACGCGCTCCACCTCGTCGAGGCACGAGCGCAACGTCTCCTCGTACTCCGCCGCCGGTCGCGGCCGCCGGAGCGCGACCTCGAGCTCGGCCCGCAGACGCGACAGCGGCGAGCGTAGCTCGTGGGAGGCGTCGGCGGAGAACATCCGGCGAACCTCGAAGCTCCGTTCCAGTCGTCCGAGCATCTCGTTCAGCGTCTCGACCAGCCGCCCGATCTCGTCCGCGGTTCCGGGATGCGGCAGACGCTCCGCCAGGTTGGCCTCGCCGATGCGACGCGCGCGGCGCACGAGCTGGTCGATGGGACTGAGCGCCTTGCGGGCGAGCAGCGCACCGGTGAGCCCGATCACCGCCAGGATCACGCCGGACATCCCCAGAAACAGCCAGCGGCCGACCCGGATCGCGGCGTACGCATCGTCGAGGGACATCGCGACCTGGATCGCATAGCGGCCGGGCCCGACCTCGACCGGCAGCGAGACCATCCGGATCGGCTCGTCGCCGAAGTCGAGAATGGTGCTGAACACGGTCTCGTCGACACGCAGGCGCGCGAGCAGGGCGGCCGAGGCCGGCAGCCGCGCCGAGCCAAGCGTGGCGCTTCGCGCCGCGACACGACCATCCAGATCCAGGATCTGCACCAGCTTGTCGAGCCGCACGAACGACGGCGGGCCCGCGGCGATCTCGAGGACGCGAAATGGCGTGGAGGGGTTGTCATGGAGCGCCGACTTCTCGGTCGTGGCCAGCGAGAGGATCTCGTCGTCGACGCGTCCAAGAACCACGCGACGGAGCGCCCAGTCGGCGCCGAAGGCGGCGAGCGCCAGCATCGCCGCGAGGACCGCCACCTGTCCGAGCCACAGGCGGGTCCGGAAGCTGAGCGGCCTCATGCGTCGGTCGATTCCGGTATCCCCAGACGATAGCCGAAGCCGCGAACGGTCTGGATCAGGGACGGGCCGGACTCGCGATCGATCTTCTTCCGGAGATGACTCACGTGGACGTCGACGAGGTTGTCGAGCACCTCCGAGGCCTCGTCCCACACGCGCTCCACCAGACGGGTCCGGCTCACCGTCTCGCCGGCGTTCTGCATGAGCACCTCGAGGATCGTGTACTCCTTCGAGGTGAGGCCGATCTTGACGCCACCGCGGGCGACGCGGCGGTTCGCCGGATCGAGGGTGAGGTCGGTGACGCGCAGCACGGGAGGGCGGGCGACGCGCGCGCGCCGGAGCAGCGCCCGGATCCGGGCGAGCAACTCGGCAAACGCGTAGGGCTTGCTCAGGTAGTCGTCGGCGCCCGTGCTGAGCCCGTTGACCCGATCGGCCAGGGTGTGGCGCGCCGTGAGCATCAGGATCGGCGTGGCGAGATCACGCGCGCGCAGGGCCTGGCACACCGCGAGCCCGTCCTTGCCCGGCAAGAGCCAGTCGAGCACGATCACGTCGTATTCGTTGACGAAGGCTTGCTCCTCGCCCGCCTCGCCCGTGGGCGCGACGTCGACGACAAACCCCTCCTCCTGCAGCCCCTTGGCCAGAAGCTTCGCGGCCTTGCGGTCGTCCTCGATCAGCAGCACGCGCATCTCTCACCCCGCATGTCGCGACACGCGACACCGATCCATGAAAAAAACTTCAGACGCCCCCGGCGCATCGATGGAGCGTCGAGCAGGCGCCTAGTTGGCAACCTTACTCCACAGATCGGGGGAGCCGCGGGCGAGAAATGCGAAGGCATGTGTTGGATCGCTTTCAGCGCCGCGAGGATCGCGTACGTCATCGCCTCGTGATCCTTTCGGCAGAGCCAGCTCTTGAGCGTGTTCGGTGTCACGCCGCCGGTCGCGGAGCGAGAGCGGACCGCGGCCTACGAGAGCCCGTAGAGCCGCGCGCAGTTGTCCCAGAGGATCTTGCGCTTGCTCGTGTCGCTGACGCCCTTCAGGCCAAGGAAGGTCTCGACCGCGCGGGGGTACGCCGAATCGTCGTGGGGCCAGTCCGTGGAGATGACGATGTTGTCGTCGCCCATGGAGGGCAGGGCGTGGCGGACCACGTCCTCGTCGGGATCGACCGAGACCCAGCAGTTGCGGCGGAAGTACTCGCTCGGGCGCATCGTCAGGTGGAAGCGCTCGTCGTCGCCGAACTTCTCCACGCGCTCGTCGAGCGTCCAGAGCCACCACGGCACCCAGCTGCAGCTACCTTCGAGGAACGCAGCCTTGAGATGCGGGTAGCGCTCGAAGACGCCGCCGGTCAGGAGGCTGCCGAGCGCCATCATCTGCTCGAGCGGATGCGCGACGGCGTGCGCCATCACGAAGTTGTCCATGAACCGCCGGCCGAGATGTTCCTGGTAGGCCATCTGGATCCCGTGGAAGGCCACCGGTACGCCCAGGCGCTCGGCCTCGGCCCAGAGCGGCTCGTAGGCCAGGTCGTACCAGGCCCGGCCGTTCACCGGGTGGTTGGAGAGCACCACGGCCACGGCACCCAGCTCGCGCACGCTGCGCCGCGCCTCCTCGATCGCCAGCTTCGGGTCGTGCAGCGGCAGGATCGCGGCCGGCTTCAATCGCGCCCGGTCAGTCGCGCAGAACTCGCTGAGCCAGTTGTTGAAGGCGCGACAGATCGCAGCCGAGAGATCGGGCTCGAGCCCGTCGAGGGCGATCAGGTGGGCGCCGCGCGTGCGAAAGACGATGGCGAGGTCGATGCCCTCGCGGTCCATCGCCTTCAGCATCGCGTGCGGGTCGTCGCCCGGGAGGTCCTCGGCCGGATCCTTGTAGCGGCCCGTCGCCAGGTGCCGGGCGCGCGCTCGCTCGCGCCGGATGCGTCCCAGACGCCGCCGCTCCGGGCGATCGAAGAAGGCCGGAAAGACCTTGCCCTCGAACTGCCAGCCGTTCATGTGGGAGCCGTCGATCGCCGCGAACCGCGGCGCGCGGTCCCTGAACCGGGGCTCCAGGTATCGATCCCAGAGGTCATGGGGCTCGTCGACGTGAATGTCGCTGTCCATCACCTTGAAGCCGCCCTTGGCCATGAAGACCTCCTGTCGCGTGAGACGCCGGTGTGCGAGCACGCTAGTGCGACGAGCAGCGATTCGTCAAGCGAAAGTCGGGTGGCCTCGCGCGCACCGGGGCTGCGCCTTCGCGCCGTCCTCGGCGTCGAGTCGCGACCGCTTTACTCCCGTGACCGACTGCGCGAGGATGGCTCACCATGCTGGGCTGGCGCGCTCGTATCGGCGTGCTCGTACCGCCGGGGAACCCGACGGTCGAGCCCGAGCTCTACCGCATGGTCCCGCACGGGGTCTCGATCCACTTCGCGCGACTCGATTCGTCCTCGTCGCCGAGCGCTCCGGGCGCGCACGGCGGCATGGAGGACCGCACCCAGGCCTACGTCGACTCGCTGCCCGTGGTCGCCCCGGCGCTCGCCGCGGTCGGTCCCGCGGTTGCCGTCCTGGCGTTCACCGCGGCGAGCTATCGCAATGGATTCGATCGCGAGCCGGCGCTGGCCGACCGCCTCGCGACCCTGACCAGGGCGCGCGCACTCACCGCGGCGCAGGCGATCCTCGCGGCACTCGAGCATCTGGGAATCAAGAAGCTCGCGCTCGGCACGCCTTATCCCGAGTCGATCAGCGCGCTCGGCCGGGCGTACTGGCAGGCGGCCGGGCTCGAGGTCGTGGGCTACGCGCGGCTGGCCGGTGTGCAGAACATCTACGACGAGAGCGAGGAGCGGGCCTACCGCCTGGCGCGCCAGGCCGACGTGCCGGAGGCCGAAGCCGTGCTGCTCAGCGGGACGGGATTGCCGACGGTCGGCATCCTGGAGCTGCTCGAGCGGGATCTCGGCAAGCCGGTCATCTCGTCGAACCAGGCCTCGCTCTGGCGCGCGCTCCGGATGGCCGGCATCCGCGAGCCGGTGCCGGGGTTCGGCAAGCTCCTGACGACCGCCTAGGCGATCGCGCTACGGCCCGGGCGTCATCCGTCCGGCCAGCTCCCGGAGCTCGCCTCCATCGACGTCGGACACGAGGGCGTAGCCGAGCTCCCCGCGACGCCACATGATCACGTTGAAGCCGCGCTCGCTGGTCACGAGCGCGTCCCGGTCGCCGATGCGCGTGAGACCCCGGGACGGCCACGGCAGGCCGTCGGCGCGGAAGACCAGCAAGGTGATCGCATGCAGGCGCCGCGCGTATACGAACACGGCCGCCTTCCGGTCGCGAAAGTACCCGACGCTGCCCCCCTTCAAGGGGAAGTCGGCGTCGCCCTCGAACGTGACGACCGGCGCGAAGTCGAGACGTCCGCCGAACCACGGCTTGACCTGGTGCAACCCCCCGCTCTCGATGTCGAGCGGATGCTGGCTCGACAGCAGGCGAAGGTGATCGTTGACGGCCTCGGTCACCATCGCCGATTGCGCGCGCGACACGAGCGACGCTGCGCGCTCGTAGTACACGAGGGGCGCCGCCACCAGGACCACCGCCGCCGCCGCCAGCGCCGGGGCCAGCGCGGGCCGCCAATGGCGCCACCGCGAGGGCCGGGCGGTCGGCTCCGACCACTGCGCGGCGAGTCGTCGCTTGAGCGCGAGCGACGCCGGGTGCTGGCGCAGGCGGTGCTCGAGCAGGCGCGTCAGCTCCTGCTCGACCGCGTTGGCGCGCGCGCAGTCGTCGCAGCCGTCGAGGTGCCCGCGCACCGCGCTCTGCGTCTCGAGCTGCAGGCGTCCTTCCTGGTAGTCGAGCAGGTGCAGCCGGACCTCGTCACAGTTCATCGTTTGCTCACCGCGCGTAGTCCTTGAGCTTCTGGCGCAGGGCCGCCCGCGCGCGCGCGAGCCGCGACTTCACCGTGCCGACCGCGCAGCCCACGACCTCGGCGACTTCCACCTCGGTCAAGCCCTCCAGGTCCAGCAGGATCGCCGTGCGCGACTCCTCCGAGAGTGACATCAGCGCCGCCTCGATCTCGTCGGCGACGACCTTGCGCAGGCGGTCGAGCTCGAGGTCGCCGCGCAGCCAGTCGGACCGCGGGGCACCCTCGACCTCGGTGGCCACCGTGTCGAGCCCGCCCACGGTCGGGTCGTTGCGCTGGCGGCGGTACGAGCTCAGGAACGTGTTCCGCAAGATCCGGAACAGCCACGCCTTGAGATTCGTCCCCGGCGTGAACTGGTGCTCGGCCCGGAGCGCCCGGGCGTACGTCTCCTGCACGAGGTCCTCGGCATCGGTCTCGTTGCCGGTCAGATAGCGCGCCAGGTTGTGCAGGGCGTCGACGTAGGCCAGCGCCTGGTTCGCCAGGGCACTCACGCCGACTCCTCCCCGTTGGCCACCCGCCCACAATAGCACCGGGTCGAAGCCCTCTCATGCATCGCAACGCACGAGCCGGGGAATCGTTCCCGTGGAACGTTCGCGCCCTTGAGGCGTTGGCAGGGGTGGAGCACGCGCAGGAGGTTGCCATGAGAAGAGAGGTTGCCATGTTGATCGGGCTCGCGCTGGCCGCGGCGACGGCAGGTCACGCGCTGGCCGCGCGATCGGCCGCGGTCGGCATCCGGGAGTTCAAGTTCGCGCCGGCCGCGCTCTCGATCCATCCGGGCACGACCGTGACGTGGACCAACCGTGACGAGGAGACGCACACGATCACGTCCACGACCGGCGCGTTCGCCTCGGCCGGTCTCGGCAACGACGAGACGTTTACACAGACGTTCACGAAGCCCGGTATCTATGAGTATTTCTGCGCGCTCCACCCGCAGATGCGCGCACGCGTGATCGTGAAGTGACGAGCGGGTCGATGACAAGCGCGCGCCGGCCGGCGGAGCTCCAGCCCCGTGACGGCGGCGCCCACCGCAAGGAGGCTCACATGGACCGGATCGATCGTCGGGGATTTCTACAGTGCATGGCGTGGACGGGCTCGGCCCTGGTCTGGACCTCGGCCGCCGGTGTGCTGACCTCACGCATGGCCGGATCCGCCGAGGCCGCGGACACGGCCGCCGGCGGCTTCAGCTTCGTGCAGATCAGCGATACCCACATCGGCTTCAAGGGCCAGGCGAACAGCGACTCGACGGTGACCCTCAAGCAGGTGATCGACCGGGTCAACGCGCTCCAGCCCGCACCCGCCTTCGTCTTGCACACGGGCGATCAGACGCACGGGCAGAAGCCGGGCGCGTTCGACACCGTCGCCGAAATGCTGAAGGGCGTGAAGACCGAACGCATCTTCTACGTGCCGGGCGAGCACGACGTGTTCCTCGACGGCGGGACGGAATACCTCTCCCGGTACGGCAAGGGCACCGTGGGCGGGCACGGCTGGCAGAGCTTCGACTACAAGGGCACGCACTTCGTCGGGCTCATCAACGTCCTCAAGTACAAGGGCGAGGGCATGGGCGCGCTCGGCCAGGACCAGATCGAATGGCTCGAGAAGGATCTGGCCCCGCTCTCGGCCAGCACCCCGGTCGTCGTCTTCGCGCACGTGCCGCTGTGGTCGGTCTATCCGAAGTGGGGCTGGGTCACCGAGGACGCCGAGCGCGCGCTGGGCTACCTCAAGCGCTTCGGCTCGGTCACCGTGCTCAACGGTCACATCCACCAGGTGCTCACCAAGGTCGAGGGCAGCGTGCGGTTCCACACGGCGATGTCGACCGCGTTCCCGCAGCCGGCCCCCGGCTCGGCGCCGGCCCCGGGCCCCATGAAGATCTCGGAGACCGAAGCGCGGCGCATGATCGGCGTGACCGAGGCCTCGTTCGTCCGGGGCACCGAGCCCCTGGCGATCGTCGACTCCACCCTGGGCTGACCGGGCTCAGGCGATCGGCTGCGCGCGAAGCGCGGAGACGCGCAGCACGTCGATCTCGCGCGCGGGCCCGCGCGCGAGCAGGCGGCGCACCCGCTCGGCGATCCAGGCCAACGGGTTGCGCCGGCGCGCGAGCGGCATCACGACGAGATCGGCGTGGAAGCATTCGGCCTCGAGGCCGACGGCAGTCGGACTTTTGCTGCCTGTGTAAGCGGCGGTATCATTCGCAGTCCATGCTCGCAACTCGCCTCGTGCGCATGCTGACCGCCGTCGCGCTGATCTGCGGATCGACGTCCGTGGTCCCGACGCGAGCGAGCGGGCAAGCGACCTCGCCGAGCCTTTCGGGCGTCGAGCTGCTTCGGGTTCTCGGCGACGGGGTCGTCGGTGGACCCGAGCCGGCGTCGCCGTTCCGGGATCCCGTGCGCATCGCGCGCTGGCAGACGGGCGAGTGGCGCTACAAGATCACGTCCGGCGCGCGCAGCGGCCAGACAGAGGTCGAGAGCCTGGCGCTGATCAGGACGACGACTCGCGGTGAGACCTGGAAGCGCACGATCGGCCAGGAGTCGACCCTGTTCCTGCGCGAGATGAGCGGGGGCGGCCTCGTGCTGCCGAGTCAGGTCACGAACCAGTATCAGGCGCTCGTGCACTTCGAGCCGCCGCTGAGCTATCTGATCGCGGGCATCGGACCGGGCGAGTCGCGCACGTTCAACGGCCGGATGGACGTCTACAGCGCCAACAACCCGGCGATCAGGTGGTACACGGGGCGCATTCGCGCAACCACCGTCTACACCGGCGTCTACCAGGTCAAGACGCCGGCCGGCGCCTTTCGCGCGGCCCTGATCCAGACCGAGTACCAGATCGACATCTTCGCCGTGGTCTCGGTCACCGACACGCTCTATACCTTCTACGCCGAAGGCATCGGCAAGGTCGCGGAAGCCGAGCACCGGCGAATCGCCGCCATGGGGTTGCTCAACTCGGACACGAAAGCCGGCAAGGTCCTCGTCTGGTATACGTCGTACACTCCGGTCCGTCCCCCGACCAGGGTCCAAGCGCCATAGGCCGCCAACGGAGGCGTGAATGGAATTCGGGCTGTTCTTCCTGATGCAGCGTGACGAGGCCTGGAGCGAGCAGCGCGTGTACGACTCCGGCCTCGAGCAGATGCTGGCCGCCGAGCCCCTCGGCTATTCCTCGGTGTGGATCGCGGAGCATCACTTCAACGACTACGGTCTCTGCCCGGCGCCACAAGTTCTCGCCTCGTTCGTCGCGGCCCGCACGACCACGCTGCGACTCGGGATGGGCGTGAGCCTGCTGCCCCTGCATCATCCGGTGGATCTGGCGGAGGAGCTGGCAGTGCTGGACGTGGTGAGCGGCGGCCGTCTCGACGTCGGCATCGGCCGCGGCGGTACGCTGCAGGACTACCAGACGTTTCAGTCCGATCGCGCCGACAGCCGCGAGCGCGTCGAGGAGGGCCTCGCGCTCATGCGCCTGGCGTGGAGCGGCGCGCCGTTCGACTTCAAGGGCCGCTTCCACTCCGCCGAGCGGCTGCACGTACGCCCGGCGACCACGCAGCGGCCGCATCCGCCGCTCTACATCGCCGCCAACAGCGAGGACAGCGTGCTCTCGGCGGCGCGCCTGGGGCTGCCCGCGCTCTCGTCGTTCTTCGTGCCGGTCCCGGAGCTCGCGCGGCGCCGCGCGCTCTATCGCCAGACGGCGCGTGCCGCCGGCCGCACCGACGCGGAGATTGCGGCGCTCGAGCGCCGCGGGTGGGGCATGCGCGTCGTCTACGTCGGCCGCGACCACGACGAGGCGCTCCGGGCGACCGAGCCGCCGTTCATGGGCTATCAGCGGCGGATGTCGATGCTGCGCTCGGACGCGACGGGCGGCTCGGTCCCGAGCTCCTTCGATCGCTCGCTGCTGCGGCTGCGCCGCTTCGCGGACTATCTCGCCGACGGCTGGGCGCTCATCGGGACGCCCGACGAGGTGCGCGACGGCCTCGAGCGCTATCTCGACGCGACCGGGTACGAGCGCGTGCTGCTGGTGATGGCGCTGCCCGGCCTCGCGACCGAGCTCGCGCTGCAATCGATGCGTCTGTTCGCCGAAGAGGTCGCGCCGAAGCTCGAACGAGGCCGCCGGGACGCTTGACGACCCGTCAGGCCCGGGCGCACGATATCGCCGGGGAGAGAGTCATGACCAAGTCCTTGGAGCTGCTGACGGGAGCCATCCTGGAGCGCGATCAACCCCGCACGACGGATCTGTTTTTCCGGATGGTCAAGCGGGACGGTCAGTCGCTGGCCGACGCCCTGGACGTGGTGACGACCGCCGAGGCCCCGTTCGTGCAGGTGCCAAGCCATATCAACGTCCGCGACGGACAGATCACGCTCATCAACAACGACCACACGATTCTCGGTCTGCGGACGGCCGCGAGCCTGGCTCGGTACCTGCCCGAACCCTATCGCATGCTGCCGTTCCTGCAGGGCGTCTGGTACATCCCCGCGGGCCTCGACATCTGGAACCAGCTCCTCGGCCGTTATCCCGGGCGCTACGCGACGATGAAGGGCATGAACGTCCCGCCGCCGAGCTACGGCCCGGTCGTGTGGCACCAGGAGCAGCCGCCGATCGTGCAGGAGGGGCCGCTCGCGGAGCGCCTGCACGCTCACATGGTGGCGACGATCAGCGGCGACGTGCGCCAATCGTACGGGCATTTCCTGGGCCTGGCCCAGGACGAGGGCGCGCGGGCGCAGCTTCGCGATCAGATGCTCTTCCTGGGCTTGATCGATCTGCAAGATACGGTGGCCGGACGCAAGGCGCGCAACACAGGGCACAAGGCGCTCCGCGCTCGCGCGGCGACGGACCTGGCCGACCTGATCGGCTGGGATCGCTCACGAGGCGTCTTCTATATCTGCGTGCCGGACATGGCAGTCGGCCCGCTCTACTACTCGCTCTATGACGCGGCGTGCGTGACGGTCAGCGCCGAGTTCCCC
>Ga0187776_10000469_pt1 | contig 19476 bp, 17 predicted proteins | sample 0216_BV02_MP12_2_FD_132426 | JGI IMG/M metagenome (GOLD analysis project Ga0187776, IMG submission 132426) | Tropical peat soil microbial communities from peatlands in Department of Meta, Colombia - 0216_BV02_MP12_20_MG | ecosystem: Environmental > Terrestrial > Soil > Wetlands > Peat | place...
ATGGACATGCCCGAGGACAAGATCCGCAAGGTGCTCAAGATCGCCAAGGAACCGATCTCCATGGAGACGCCGATCGGCGACGATGAGGATTCGCATCTCGGAGACTTCGTTGAGGACGCCAATTCCGTGGCGCCGCCGGATGCCGCCACCAACAGCGGCCTGAAGTACGCCACCTCGGAAATCCTCGAAACGCTCACGCCACGCGAGGCCAAGGTGCTGCGCATGCGTTTTGGCATCGGCATGAACACTGACCACACGCTGGAAGAGGTCGGCAAGCAGTTCGATGTCACGCGCGAGCGCATCCGCCAGATTGAGGCCAAGGCGCTGCGCAAGCTGCGGCACCCGAGCCGTTCCGAGCACCTGCGCAGCTTCCTTGACTGAACTGCACTGTTCTATTCACATCCGCAACGGGCCGGTACAATACCGGCCCGTTGCGTTTTGGGCCTGCAGCTCAGCTGGGTGAGCGGCGACAATAGGAGCCGCGAGAGCGAGGCATGGATGCCGAGCTTGGCCGGCCACCAGGGACGGGCGCAGAATGGAACAGCATTGAATTGGGCCTGTAGCTCAGTTGGTTAGAGCGGAGGACTCATAATCCTTTGGTCCCAGGTTCGAGTCCTGGCGGGCCCACCATTTTTGCCGATCTTTGGCTTAATTTCTAAATCTCACATCTAGTTTCGCAACATCCATAACTGATTGATAAAAATATGGATATTTGCCGCATGCTTGAAATTAAAACAACTGTTTGATACAAGTGTTTATTAAGGACTTTGATCGAATTCGGAGACGTCGGAATGAGAAATTTGCAGCCCGATCAAACCACGGATACCCGCCTCAGGCTGATCGAGTCGGCCAGCGAGATTTTCATCGAGCGCGGGTTCAAAGACGCCAAGATCCGCGACATCGTGGAACAGGCCAAAACCAACCTGGCGGCGGTCAACTATCACTTCGGCGGCAAGGAAGGCCTGTATGCGGCGGTCCTCCAGCACAACGCCGCCCTGGCGATCCAGGACATGTCACCGGCCGTCAACGAGGCCCGCGCGCCGGAGGAGCAGATGCGGTTCTACATCCGCACCTTTCTCAAGCGCTTGTTGGACGACAACATCCAGTCGCGCATGAGCAAACTCATCGCGCGCGAAGTGGTCGAACCTACCGCGGCGTTCGATCTGGTCGTGGAGCAATTCGCGGTTCCGCTGCACAAAACTCTCAACGGCATCATGCACGCTATCCTCGGTCCGAATGCGAGCGAGGAAAGCGTGCGGCGTTGCAGCATGAGCATCATCGGACAGTGTCTCTACTATCAGAGAGCCCGACGCGCGGTGCAACGGCTGGATCCCGATTTCAGCTACAGCCCTGCGAACATCGATCGCCTCGCCGACCACATCTCGGACTTCTCTCTCGGCGGTCTGCGCGCGGTGGCGCAACAGCGCGCGTCCTGACGCGCCGGATGCCTCGAGGATTCAGCGTGCCGCGACCATCAAATCGAACAAGCTCCCGGTTTTTCCGAATCGCTCTTGCGGCGTGCGTTGCGAGCGCGGCGGGCTGCGCGTCCATACCGTCCCACGAACCGGCGCCCTTGCCAGCGCCGGAATCCTACAAGCTGGATCAACAAGCGCAGGCGGCTCTCGCTTCGGAATCGTTCACGCACGGCGACTGGCCGAGCGCCGAATGGTGGCGCCTGTTCGGCGATCAGCAACTCGACCGACTCATCGCCCAGGCGCTGGCGGACAACCCGGATATCCGTATCGCCCGTTTCCGGGTGCAACTGGCGCAGCAGGCGGCCGCGGCCGTGCACGCCGGCAACATGCCGCAGGTCAGCGGCAACGCCGATGTGACGCGCGAGAAATACAGCGAGAACTGGATCATCCCGCCCGAAATCGCCAGTAAGCCCCTGACGCAGGGAGAAATCTCGCTCGATGCCGGTCTCGACCTCGATTTGTGGAGCCGTAATCGCGATCTTTACCGGGCGCGACTGAACGAGGTTCAGGCGAGCGCGGCCGAGCAGGCCGAAACGCGTCTGGTGATCAGCGCGGCGCTGGCACGCGCCTACTTCCGCTGGCAGGGCAATCTGATACGGCTCGAACTGGCGCGGGCGGCGGTCGTCGAACGCCAGGATTTCGGCAAGCTCGTGCGCCTGCGCGCCGCGCATGGACTTGAGACCCAGGCGGCGGTGGAGCAGGCGGAGGCGGATGTCGCGCGTGACCAGGCCTATGTCACCCAGCTCGATCTCGTGGTCCAGGGCGACCGGCGTGAGATAGCGGCGCTGATGGGAAGAGGACCGAGTGAGGCCGACGCCATCCTGGCGCCGGCGAGTCGTTTCGACCAGTCCTTTCCGGTGCCCGAGATCCTGCCGATCGACCTGCTGTCGCGGCGCCCCGACGTCACGGCGCAACGCTGGCGCGTCGAGGCGGCGGCGCGCGCAGTCGGCGCGGCCAAGGCCGGTTTTTATCCCAATATCAATATCGCCGGATCGATCGGTCTGCAAAGCCTGGACTTCAAGGACCTGTTCAAGTCGGGCAGCGGCTTCGGCAGCATCGGCCCGGCGATTCATCTGCCGATCTTCGACGGCGGGCAACTGCGCGCGAATCTCGGCGCGGCGCGGGCCGAGTACGACATCGCGGTCGAGCAGTACCACCGTGCGCTCGTCAACGCCACCCGCGATGTCGCCGATCGACTGGCGGCGGTGCGTTCGCTGGCGCAGGAACAGACGCATCAGGCGCAAGCCCTCGCGCACAGCGAGGAGGCCTATCGCATCGCGCGACTGCGGTACCAGGAAGGCATCGCCGATTACCTGAGCGTGTTGCTGGCACAGCGCGATCTGCTTCGTCAACGCGATGCCAATGCTCAATTGGACGAGGCTCGCATGGAGGCCACCCTTGGGCTGATAAAGTCCCTTGGCGGTGGCTATGTCGGCATGAATATGCCTGCGGCGCGCTCCTAGTTTCAGGAGAAATCGCACCATGTCAGACAACGCCAATCAGTCGCCACCAGCCGCTAAAAACGGAAACGGCCGGCGCAAGCGCCTGCTGCTTCAACTCGGCCTTGCCTTTATCGTCGCCGGCCTGGGCTATTCGATCTACTGGTGGTTGGTCGGGCAATACCACGAATCCACTGAAGATGCCTACGTGGCCGGAAACATGGTGAACATCTCGCCGCAGATCGCGGCCACGGTCACCTCGATCGAAGCCGATGAAACCGACCTGGTGCAGCAGGGCCAAACTCTGATCAAGCTCGATGACACCGATACCGCGATTGCGCTCGACAGCGCCAAGGCGAACCTTGCCGCGACAGTGCGTCAGGTGCGGCAGATGTTCGAACGCCTGCCGCAACTGCGCGCCAGCGTGACCCTGCGGCAAGCCGACGTCTCCCGGGCCGAGGAAGACCTGACCCGGCGCCAGGCCCTGATCGCCGAGCACGCGGTGTCGAGCGAGGAATTGCAGCACGCGCGCACCGCCCGTGAGACGGCGCAGGCGGCCTTGGACGCTGCGCAGCATGAACTCGCGGCGGCCGCGGCGCTGGTGAGCGGGACCGATGTCGAGCACCATCCGCTGGTACTGGCAGCCGAGGCGAAGTTGCGCGAGGCCTATCTCGAATGGCAGCGCCATGTGGTGCTGTCGCCCGTGAGTGGTTACGTGGCACAACGCAGCGCGCAGCTCGGGAGCCGAGTTACGCCCAGCATGTCGCTCATGACCATCGTGCCCCTGGACCAACTCTGGGTCGAGGCCAACCTCAAGGAAGACCAGTTCAGCGGTATTCGCCTTGGTCAACCTGTGACCATGACCGCAGACCTGTACGGGAGTTCGGTCGTATTTCACGGCAAGGTGCTCGGTGTGGGTGCCGGGACCGGCGCGGCCTTTGCGCTGCTCCCGCCGCAAAACGCGAGCGGCAACTGGATCAAGATCGTGCAACGGGTGCCGGTGCGCGTCAGCCTCGATCCGCACGAGCTGGCGCAAAAACCGCTGCGCGTCGGTTTGTCCATGAAGGTCGCGATCGACACCCACGACCGCGCCGGCGATATCCTGGCGCGCACCCCGGTCCGCGGCGCACTTTATGAAACCACGGTCTACGCCGATCGGACCGCGGCGGTGGACAAGTTGATCGCCAGCATCGTCAGCGCCAACAACGCCGGGCTCGGCGTTACCGCCGCACGCTGAGCAAATCGAGGATGACGCCTAAGCCGCTTACCGGGTCCGTGTTGGCGCTGGTGACCGTGGGGCTTTCTCTCGGCACCTTCATGCAGGTGCTCGACACCACGATTTCCAATGTATCGATTCCGGCGATCGCCGGCGATCTGGCGGCGAGCCCGAACCAGGGTACCTGGGTGATCACATCATTCGCCGTAAGCAATGCCATCATGCTGCCGATCACGGGGTGGCTGGCGCGGCGCGTGGGCGAAGTACGGCTGTTCGTGGCGGCGACCCTGCTGTTCACCGTGGCCTCGTGGCTGTGCGGGTTGGCGACCAACCTACCGATGCTGATCGCGTTTCGCGTGCTGCAGGGCGCAGTCGCCGGACCCATGATCCCGTTGTCTCAGAGCCTGCTGCTCGCCAACTATCCGCCGGAGAAAAAGGGCATGGCGCTGGCGCTGTGGTCGATGACGGTGATCGTGGCGCCGATTTTCGGCCCCATCCTGGGCGGTTGGATCACGGACAACATCAGCTGGCCGTGGATCTTTTACATCAATATTCCGGTTGGATTTCTGTCCGCCTTCCTCACTTGGGAGCTGCTGCGTCACCGCGATACCGAAACTGTGCGCTACCCCATCGACGGCGTCGGCCTGGCGCTGCTGATCGTCGGTATCGGTTGCCTGCAAATTCTGCTCGACAAGGGTAACGAGCTCGACTGGTTCGGCTCTCCGCTCATCGTCACGCTCGCGGTAGTCTCGACGGTCGCGCTGAGTTTCTTCATCGCCTGGGAGATCACCGAGGCGCATCCGGTGGTGGACCTGCATCTGTTTCGCAACCGCAATTTCGCCATCGGTACCATCGTATTGAGCCTGGCGTATCTGACTTTCTTCGGCAACGTGGTGATCCTGCCGCTGTGGTTGCAGACGCAGATGGAATACACCGCGACCTGGGCCGGCCTCGCGGCGGCCCCGATCGGCATCCTGTCGCTGGTATTCTCGCCGCTGGTGGGACGCAATCTTCATCGTTTCGACCTGCGGGTACTTGCCACCGTCGCGTTCCTGGTTTTCGCCGGGGTGTCGTTCTGGACCAGTGGTTTCAGCACCGATATCAGCTATTTCGATCTGTTCATGCCGCGCTTCATCCAGGGCATCGGTGTCGCGTTCTTTTTCGTTCCCCTGGCAAGCATGAGCCTCTCGGAACTGACACCGAAGGAATTGGCGAGCGGGGCCGGCTTGTCCAATTTCATGCGCATACTCGCCGGCAGTTTCGGCACCTCGCTCAGTATCACGCTGTGGGAACGACGCAGTGCGCTGCACTACAGCCAGCTGGCCGAGCACGTCACGAATACCAATCCCGCGAGCATACAGGCGCTCGATCACCTTCAGTCGCTCACCGGCAGCGCGGATGCGGCCTACGCCGTCCTCAGCCGGATCGTGACCAAGCAGGCCGTGATGCTCGCAACCGATGACATCTTCTGGCTTTCGGGCTGTCTGTTTTTGACTCTGATCGCGGTGCTGTGGCTGGCGCGCCGCCCGCGGTCGGTCGGCAGCGTGGCGGGCGACGCCGCGTAGGGGCCGGAGAACCTGCTTGCGGCCCGCGCGCTGCCGTTGCCGTGCACCGGGGACGTCCACGAAACGCCTCCAAAAATGCCAAGGGGTCGGCGGAGGCGCCGACCCCTTGGCTGATATCAAAACTGAACAGCTACTTTTTGATGTAGAACCGATACACCCCACGGGCGTCTTCGGTCATGCCGAGGAGCTTATGTCCTGTAGTCTTGATCCACGTGCTGACCTCCATCGGTGCAGCCTGGCAGTCACTGATTAGTTTTATGTTATTGCCGGCCGTGACCTGGGCCATGACTTTGCTGGCCTCCAGCACCGGCGTCGGGCAGTGGTGCCCGATCGCGTCCACCGACCGCTCCACCGGCCAGAGATCGCCCTTCAGGATATAAAATCCGAAGCCCTTTGGACGGCCGCGGTCGATATGCAGGATCTGGTTGTTCGTCTGCTTGGCCCAGACATGCAGGTCGTTTTCGATGCCGGGGTAATCGCTGACGAGCAGAAGGATCTGGCCGTCATCCATCGAATTCATGGCGCGGCGCAGGGACGGCAACGGGCCGGGTGAAGCCAGCCCGTTCAGATCCAGCGTGATCTGCGGCTTCATTGCCGGCATGGTGTCGATATAGGCGTTCGCAGTCATGGGTCCCTCGTATCTTCGTTGGACATCAATTGATCCAAAAATTGCAAAGGCCGTGCCAGCGCGGTAAAGGCCAATTTTCGCTGGTAATTCAACAGGGATTCCGCTGGGCGATTGGGCAATCGTGCCGTAAACGGTAACAACGTCCGGAAAATCGGCATCAAGCAGTCTCGCACGTATCCGCCCGGGCCGGTTCTTGCCGCCGCGGCCGGTGTTTCCGCCCCGGACGAATGATCATGCGTGGCATGGAACTTGAACAATTTTTGCGGAAAGAGAAGGCAGGGTACCCGTGATGAATCCGATTATTCTCCTGTTGGACGATAGCCAGGAGAACCAAGTGTTACTGCAGCGGATGCTGGCGGGGTTGCCGGGGATGGAGGCCGCCACCTTCTGTTTCACCTCCGTCACCAAGGCGCTCGCCTGGTGCCGCGAGCACGAGCCGGACATCTGCGTGGTGGATTACCACATGCCGGGTATCGATGGAATCGCCTTCATTACTGAGGCGCGCAAGGTGCCGGGCTTCAAGGGCATACCCATGGTCATGGTCACCAGTGCCGCTGAAAGCGAGGTGCGGCGACGGGCGCTGGCCAGCGGGGCCACCGATTTTCTGACGCGCCCGGTGGAGCCGGAGGAATTCCGCGCGCGTCTGCACAATCTCCTGTCGCTGCGCCTGAGTCTGGTGAATCCGCTGGATAATAACGCCGGGAAATATTTTGGACGGCGTCGCCAAGCGACGGCGTCGCCAAGCGACTCCGGCACGAGGGGTGAGTCCCAGGCCGGGGGCGAGCGTCGAGTTGAGCGCCTGGCGCAGGACGTCGAGCGGCTCGCGCGGCAGACACTGGAACGCGAGCATGAACTTATTATTTCCAAGTTGTCCCGGCTCAGCACTACGCGTGACGAGGAAACCGGCAATCACATGCACCGCGTGGCGCACATCTCGCGTCTCGTCGCCGCGGAGCTCGGACACGACACGCCGTTCTGCGACATGATCTACCTGGCCGCGCCCATGCATGACATCGGCAAGGTCGGCATCCCGGACAAGATCCTGCTCAAGCCCGGCAAGCTCACGCCCGCGGAGTGGGAGATCATGAAGACCCACACCACTATCGGTTACGAGGTGCTCAAGGACTCGAGCTCCCCGCTGCTGCGCATGGGCGCGGACATCGCCCACTCGCATCATGAAAAGTACAACGGCCAGGGCTATCCGTTCGGGCTCGTCGGCGAGCAAATCCCGATCGTCGGCCGCATCGTATCCGTGGCCGACGAGCTCGATGCGTTGTTGTCCGTGCGCCCGTACAAGCAGGCGTGGAATCTCAAGGATGCGCTGGAACAGATGCGGCGCGAGTGCGGGCGGCATTTCGATCCCGGTTGCATCGACGTCATGCTGCGGCATATTGATGCGATACTGGAAATCCACCAACAGTTTGCCGACGTGACTCCGTCTTCGGCCCTCGATGCGCTCCCGAAATGGCGTGGGGTGGCCTAGCCGCCGGATCCCGTGGCGCAGGGCGACTCCCTTCCGAGGCGAAGCTCCTTCGAAGGGAGTACGCCGGGCTGCCACAAGAAACCTAGTTCATTGAGTCGCACCGGCGGCCACCGCCGAAAGAGCATTCGCCTCGGGCACCGGGCGCTAGGGGTTTCCGGTGATCAGGAGGCGGGTGCCGGTACTTTGTCCGCCGGCGGAACCGGGGCAGCGTATTTTCGCTTGTACCAGATGAGGCCGATGCGCTCCCGCAGCGCGGTGCTGCTCAGCTGCAATCCCTGTGCGGATGGAAAATATCCCAGCGTCTCACGTTCCGACTTGCTGAGCGTGGCGAATCCCATGGGCGCGGGGATGGTGCTGATACCCGCGGTTTCGAACGACCATACCGCGCGCGGCATGTGCCAGGCCTGCGTGACCAGATAGACACGCCGGATGCCGGCCGCGCTCAAGATTGCTTTCGAGAACTCGGCGTTTTCATAAGTCGTGGCGGATTTTCCTTCGAGCCATTTGGCCTGCACCTGAAAATCGCGTACCAGCGCCGCTTGCATCAATTCGGCTTCGGACATCTGCTCGCCGTAGGGTTTTCCGCCGCTGACCAGGATCGGCAGCCCGGTGGCGCGGTGTAGGTAGGCCGCGTAGCGCAGGCGCTCGAGCGTGACCCGATTGACGCTGTCGTTCGCACCGAATTCCGGCGCGTCGGCATAACGGCCTCCCCCCAAAACCACGATCGCCCCGGGAGCCGGGCCGGACTCCGGCGGCTGCGCGAGATCGAGCGGCCGAAACCGGGACTCGAGTCCCCGCATCAGCTCCTGGCCGGTGTACGGGAGGCTCAGGACGAGCAGCGCCGCCACGCTGCTGAACACGATTAAACTGCCGAAGAACACCCAGCGGATCTGGATCAGAAACCCTAGAATCGCCACGGCGATGATGATGCCGGGCGGTATCAGCCATAACGCCGCAATCTTGGGCGCGATGTCGGCCATGCGCTCAGAGAATCAGGCCGGCCGCCTGCTGATCGGCGTGATAGGAAGACCGCACCATCGGTCCACTGGCGACGTTGCGGAAGCCCAGGTCCTCGGCGACGCGCGCGAGCTCGGCAAATTGCTCGGGGGTGACGAAACGGGCGACCGGAAGATGATGCCGGCTCGGTTGCAGATACTGACCGACGGTCAGCAGGTCACAGCCGTGCGCGCGCAGATCGCGCATGACATCGATGATTTCCTCGTTGGTTTCGCCCAGACCGACCATCAGGCCGGATTTGGTCGGCACGCCGGGTTGATGTTCCTTGAAGCGGCGCAGCAACTCGAGCGAATGCCGGTAATCGGCGCCCGGGCGCGCGGCCTTGTACAGGCGCGGCACGGTCTCGAGATTATGGTTGAACACGTCCGGCAGCGCCTCGCCCAGGATCTCGAGCGCCACCTTCATCCGCCCGCGGAAATCCGGTACTAGGATTTCGACCGTGGTCGAAGGCGTCGCACGACGCACTGCGCGGATGCAGGCGGTAAAATGCGCGGCGCCGCCGTCGCGCAGGTCGTCGCGGTCAACCGAGGTGATCACGACGAATTTGAGTTTCATCTCGGCGATGGCGCGCGCCAGCTGCTCGGGTTCGTCCGCGTCGAGTGGTCCGGGCTGGCCGTGCGCCACGTCGCAGAATGGACAGCGGCGCGTGCACAGCCGTCCCATGATCATGAAGGTGGCGGTGCCATGCGCGAAGCACTCGCCGAGGTTCGGACAGGAGGCCTCTTCGCAGACGGTGTTGAGCCGGTGCGCGCGCAGCAGGCCTTTCAGGCGGCTGACCTCGGGATGCGTCGGGCTCTTGGCGCGGATCCACGCCGGCTTGCGCCCGACCGAGGACTGCGGCGCGATCTTGATCGGAATGCGCGCGGTCTTGGCGGCGCCCTTTTGCATCCTCCCGGCCATCGTCGCGTCGGAAACGATCTTTGGCTTATCGGTGCTGCTCATGGGGAAGAGTGTGGCAGATCTCCGGTGCCTGATTTGGAACCAGTATAACCCAGCTCGCGGGTCAGGTGTCCGAGCAGGTCCCGGCCCACATCGGCCATGTCGCGTCGCAGGCCGAGATCGTCGAGTTGCGTGACTGCTTGTCCTGGATAACCGCAGGGGTCGATCCAGGAAAAAGGTGCGAGGTCCATGTCGACGTTGAGCGCGATCCCGTGATAACTGCAGCCCCGGCGCACGCGCAGACCGAGCGAGGCGATCTTGGCGCCCGCCACGTACACGCCCGGCGCGCCGGCGCGCCGGGCGGCCTGGATCCGGTGGGAAGCGAGAAATTCAATGATCGCCTGCTCCAGCGACTGCACCAGGCGTCTGGCGCCCCAGCCGCGCCGCGACAGGTCCAGGAGCACGTAGGCGACCCATTGTCCCGGGCCGTGATAGGTGATGTCGCCGCCGCGGTCGGTGTACACCAGCGGTATGTTGCGGATATGCGTGCGCGCGCCGCCGCGGCCTTTCAGCCCCATGGTGAACACCGACGGATGCTCGAGCAGCCAGATTTCATCCGGCGCGCGCGGCGAGCGCGCGTCCGTGAATGAACGCATGGCTTTGAACGCCGAGACATAGTCCACGCGTCCCGGCGTGCGCAGCACCACCGTGTCGCCAGGCGACGTCATGCACGCCAACGTCATCAGTTCGCCTGCCCGGCGATGAAGGCCCGCTTGTATTCCTTGTACAGCGCGAACAACCGCGCGTGCCACGGTCCCGGCCTGCCGCCGCCGACCGGCCGGCCGTCGAGACGCGTGATCGGGAGAATTTCCTTGGTCGAGCTGGTGAGCCAGATCTCATCGGCGGCGCGCAACATCTCCGCGCTCACCGGCAGCTCGTCGCAATCGATCTTGTGCGCGCGCGCGATTTCCACCACCAAGTCGCGCGTCACGCCCGGCAGTATGAATGGTCCTTTGGGCGGCGTGATCAGGCGATCGCCGCGAACGATGAAAATATTGCTCGCGGCTCCCTCGGTGACGAAGTCATCGCGCATCAGGATCGCCTCGACCGCGCCCTGGTCGATGGCCTGCTGGCGCAGCAGCGCGTTCGCCAGCAGCGCGATCGCCTTGATATCGCAGCGCCGCCAGCGGATGTCCTCGGCGGTGACGGCCGCCACGCCTTCGGCCAGCTGTTCCGCCGGCGGATACTTGAGCGGCTGGGCGTAGGCGAACACAGTCGGCGTCGCGTTCGGCGGGAAGGCGTGATCGCGCGGTGCCACACCGCGGGTGATCTGAAGATAGATGGACTGGTCGGCGGTTCCATTCGCCTGCATCAGGCGTGTGAATATCGCGTCCCACTCGGCGACGCCATACGGGTTGCGCATGCGGATCGCGGCCAGGCTCGACTCCAGGCGCGCCAGATGCTGCGGCAGGCGGAACAGCCGCCCGCTGAACGCCGGGATGACCTCGTAGACGCCGTCGCCGAAGACGAATCCGCGGTCGAACACGGATACTTTCGCCTGATCCGGCGGAAGAAATTCTCCGTTCAGGAAAACCTGTTGCATGTTCATCATTGCTTGTAATCGTCGGGAGTGGAAAATCTAGGAGTAAAGAGATTTATAGCGCCTTACTCCTTATGCCTCTGTCCTCGCTCTTTATCGCCGCCAGAGTTGAATGTGGTCGATGGGCCGTTGCCACAGATTGTTGGTTCCAATCTGCTTCAGCGCCACCAAAGAGTATTGCGCGAACGGCTCGCGGCCGATATCGAGCAGGGTTCCCACCGCCTGTGCGTACTGCGCCGGCGCGTACAGCCTGTCCTTTACCGTTGGACGGGCGCGAGTGTCCAGTTTTGACACCGTGCACGACCCCGTCACGCCACAGCAAGTCGTTGCGATTATACTGCGTGATTCCGTTCTAGGTGAAATTCTTGAGCGCAAACCAGTCGTCATACTCGGAAAATCCAGAAGCAGCGCCGGCACCGGTCGCGCCAGACCGTAGGCCGTCGCCGCCCGACCCTTGGCGTCCTGACCCGTGACGTTGGCGAACACCGTGTGCGACAACCCGAGGGTGATTGCTTCCGCGTTCATCTCGGCGACGAAATCTTTCGCGCGGCTGAACCCGCGACGATCGAAACCGCGCGGTCACTCGACCACGATCAGGGCGTTGGCGACGCCCAGTTGCGCCGCGCGTTGCGTCAGGCGGTCGCCCTCTTCCACGGTGGCGAACGGACCAATCCGAACGCGGTAAATGCGCGCGTGGTCGGCGGCTGCCGCGGGCGACAACGTTGACTGGATGACGATGGGCCCCAGCGACGCGCGTTCCAGGCGGTCGCGCAGCAGGATCGCGTTGTCTTGGCGGGCGAAGGCGCCGACCTGGAGATACAGTTTGGGCATCGCCGGTTGGGGCGCCGGTTCGGCCGCCGCGGCGGTGGAAACGAGCTGCAACGGCGGGCTCTCGTGATTGGCCACCTGGACCGGCGGTTCTTCCGGACTTACGGCTTCGACGTCCACGATGCCGGTGCCGGTGCCGATGATGCCGAGCTTGGCGGCGCCGGCGTAGGACAGGTCGATCAGCCGGTTGCTCAGGAACGGCCCGCGGTCATTGACGCGCACGACGATGGAGCGACCATTTTGCAGGTTGCGCACGCGCACGTACGAGGGCAGCGGCAGTGTCTTGTGCGCTGCGGTCATGGAATACATGTCGTAGGGTTCGCCGCTCGAGGTGCGCTTGCCGTGGAATTTTTTGCCGTACCAGGAAGCGATGCCGCGTTCGTGATAGCCGTCGGCCAGAGCCAGTGGATAGTACGTGACGCCGTCCACCGTGTACGGGTTGTTACCGGAATCGCTGCGCGGTTCTTCCCTGGGAACGGCGTCCGGGATGCTGGCCACGTCCGGCGGCGGATTCGATCCAGGTCCGTCGTCCTGATAGTAACCGCCGCTGCGCGAGAAGGTGCCGCAGGCGCTGAGCAGGACGAGCAGCGGTATTGGAAGCAGCCATCGCGTCATCATGACGTATCCTTCTCCCGGCGCCGGCGTATGCTCTCGCCCAGTTCGTACACCGCCAGCGCGTAACGTTTGTTGTGATTATAGCGCGTGATGACGTAAAAATTGTTGTAGCCCAGGCGGTAGAAGGGCCCGTCATCGCCCTCGAACGAAATCAGGGCCGCGCGCTGCTCCGTATCGTCGAGACTCCGCGGAAAGATTCCGAAACGCCGCAACTGGCGCGCCGGCATCGCCGGTTTGAGGCCGAGTCTCTCGATCCAGAAATAAAGCGTGCCTTCCAGGCGCACATCCTCCATCACCGCCGCGCCCGCCTGCCAGCCGTTTTCCTTGAGATAATGCGCCACGCTGCCGATGGCGTCGTCCGGGTCGGTCAGGATGTCGCGCCTGCCGTCGCCATCGAAATCCACGGCGTATCGCCGGTAACTGCTGGGGATGAACTGCGGCAAGCCCATGGCGCCGGCGTAGGAGCCCTTGAGCTGGCACGGATCGGCGTCGAGCTCGCGCGCCAGCAGCAGATAATCCACCAGCTGGCCGCGGAAAAAATCGGAACGCGACGGATAGTCCAGCGTCAGCGTGGTGAGCGCGTCGAGCACCGGGTAACTGCCGGCGTGCCGGCCGAAGCGCGTTTCGACCCCGATGATGGCGACTATGATCTCCGGCGATACGCCGTATTGCGCCGCCGCGCGCGTCAATGTATCGGCATGCTGATCCCAGAATTGCACGCCTTGCTGGACGTTTTCCTCGGTGAGGAAAATCTGTTTGTATTCATACCACGGCAGCAGTTCCTTGGGCCGTTCCATCGCCTCGACGATTTCGGGGCGAATCTGGGCGCAGCGGAACGCGCGTTGCAGCTCGGTTTTGGAGAAGCCGTATCGTTGTTCCATCTCCGCCGCGAAGTCTTGCAGGGCCGGGTATTTTTTCAGCTCGATCGCCTGTGCCGGGAGAATTCCAGAGAGGGTGACGCACGCCAGTGACAGCAGCAGGATGATCATCGACCCGGCACGATGGTTTTTTAACGGAGACACGCCCCGTCGTTGTTGCACGGCGTTGGTGATGTGCGGATTGTGGCGGGTCAATAACGAAAAATCACAAGATTTCCGATTATTGCGGCGGTACCAGATCATTAAACCCAAGGCCACGCGCTGGATCGTCCTTCGAAACGGTTCAAATGGTTGCATGCCGCCGCAATAATCGCATGCGCGCTTATTCGGCGATCTTGCGGTGGGTCTGGATGCTCATCAGGATGCCGAAGGCGGCCATGACCGTGACGATGGAACTGCCGCCGTAGCTCATCATCGGCAACGGAATGCCGACGATGGGCAGGATGCCGGTGACCATGCCCATATTCACGAAGAAATAGAGGAAGAAGGTGAGGCTCAGACTCCCCGCCAGCAGGCGGGTGAAGGCATCCTTAGCGAGGTAGGCGATCAGCATGCCGCGAGCAACGATGAATACGTACAGTCCGACCAGCAACAGACTGCCCAACAGGCCGAATTCCTCAGCGAACACGGCGAAGATGAAATCGGTCGAGGACTCGGGCAGGTAATCGAGGTGCGCCTGACTGGAGTTTAGCCAGCCTTTGCCGTAAACGCCGCCAGAGCCGACCGCGATCATCGACTGAATGGTGTGGTAGCCGGTGCCGAGCGGATCGGCCTCGGGGTCGAACAGCGTGAGGATGCGCTGCTGCTGATAATCGTGAAGGTGATGCCAGGCGAACGGCGCGGCCACTGCGATGATCGCGAGCAGGATCACGATCACGCGCCAGCGCATGCCCGCGAGGAACAGCACGAAGACCCCGGCGCCAAATACCAGCAGCGCCGTGCCGAGATCGGGTTGTTTGATGATCATGAGCGCTGGAACCGCCATCATGAGAAAGGCGGCCGCGAGCCGCAGCAGCGTCGGCGGAAGATTGCCGCGCGCGAGATACCACGACAGCATCATCGGCACCGCGAGTTTCATAACCTCCGCGGGCTGGAACTTGAGAAACCCGAGATGCAACCAGCGCTGCGCGCCCTTGCCGATGACGCCGATGGCGAGCACGGCCACAAGCAGGATCATCCCGGCGACGAAGATATAGGGTGACCAGCGTTCGAGCATCTCCGGCCGCACCTGTGCGACCATGAACAAAACGAAAAAACCGAGCGCCAGCCGCATCAGGTGTCCCAGCGTCGCGCCCATGTCCTTGGCGCTGGCGCTGTAGACCACGAACAGGCTGATGGCGGAGAGTCCGAGCAGCGCGAACAGCAGGGTTTTGTCGAGATGCAGGCGTTGTAAATCCATGGCTATGGTTTTTTAACTGCCGATGGACACGGACGAACACAGTTAGTGTAATTCATGCAGGCTGTCATGTTCCTTTGAATATGCGTGTTTAGCTGTGGTTCCAAGAATATCATTCATCAACGGTCGATTCCGATTTGACGCCGCCGGGCGGCGTCGAACTTTTGCCGAGGATCACGTAATCCATGATTTTGCGCGCGATCGGGGCGGCCGCCGAGCCGCCATGGCCGCCGTTTTCCACGATCACCGCCACCGCCACCTTCGGGTCGCCCACCGGCGCGAAGCTGATGAAGAGCGCGTGGTCGCGCAGGCGCTCGGGTGTGGTCGACTCGCTGTACCGCTGGCCCTGGGCGACGCTCTTGACCTGCGCCGTACCGGTCTTGCCGGCGATTTTGTAAGGAGCGTTATAACCGATGCCGTAGGCCGTCCCCTTGCTGGAGTGCACGACGTCCGTCAGGTTCTGAATTTCGACGTCGAGATCGTGCTTGTTCTTGAGCGGGATCTCCGAATCCACCACCGGCGCCACGTCGCGCGCCGCCCCGGTCTTGGCGTCGACGATGGCGTGCACCAGCTCGGGTTTCATCCGCACGCCCTGGTTGGCCATGGCCGACATCGCCGAGGCCAGTTGCAGCGGCGTGACCAGCAGTGGACCCTGGCCGATGCCGGTGACCACGGTTTCGCCCGGATACCATTTGCTCCCGCGCGCCTCTTTCCATTCGCGCGACGGCAGGATGCCGTCGGATTCGCTGGGCAGGTCGACCCCGGTCTTCTTGCCGAACCCGAACGGCGCGAGAAACTGGTTGATTCCATCGATGTCCATCGCCACCGCCAGCTTGTAGAAATAGACGTCGCACGACTGTACCACCGCGTCGTGCAGGGCCACCATGCCGTGGCCGCCTTGCTTCCAGTCGCGGAATACATGCGAGCTGTCCGGCAGCGTGTACCAGCCGGGACACAGGATTGGCTTGTTGGCGTCGAAGCCGTTCCGCTCGAGCGCCGCCAGCCCGAGGAAAGCCTTGATGGTCGAGCCGGGCGAGTACTGGCCGTTCAAGGCGCGGTTGATCAGCGGCTTGTCCGGATCGTCGAGAAGTCGCTGGTATGAATCGGTATCGATGCCGCCGACGAAGGCGTTGGGATCGTAGGTCGGGGTGCTGACGAACGCGAGCACCGCGCCGGTCGATGGCTCCATCGCGATGACCGCGCCGCGGCGCTTGCCCAGCGCCTCCTCGGCGATCGCCTGAAGCCGGGCGTCGATGTTGAGCGTGAGATTCTTGCCGGCGACGGGCGCAATGCGCTCGAGGATGCGCAATGACCGGCCGTGGGCGTTGGTCTCGACCTTCTCCACACCCACCTGGCCGAGCAGCGTCGCCTCGTAGCTGGCTTCGATCCCGAGCTTGCCGATGTCCTGAACGCCGCGGTACATGGATTTGTCGGATTTGTCGATGCGATCCTGCTCCTGCTCGCTGATGCGCGCGACGTAGCCGAGGAAATGCGCGCCCAACCCCGTGAGGGGGTAGTGCCGTTGCAGCCGCGCCTCGAGCTCGACCCCGTTGAAGTACGGCCGCTTCACCGCGAGCCGCGCGGCCTCCTCCTCAGTCAGGTGCGAGCGCAGCACCAGGCTTTCGAAGCGCGGCCGGTCGCGCAGCTGCTTGCGGAAATTCTTGAGATCGGCCTCGTTCAGGTTCACCACGTGGCCCAGCTCCTCGAGCAGGGAGTTCATGTCGTCCACCTGCTCCGGGATGACCTCGAGCGTGTACACCGGATAGTTCTGCGCCAGCACCACGCCGTTGCGGTCGAGGATGAGGCCGCGCGGCGGCGGAATCGGTATCGGTTTGACGCGATTGGCCTGCGACAACGTTTCGTAATGGCGGTGCGCGAAGATCTGCAGGTACGTCAGGCGCAGCAACAGCGTGCTGATCAGGATCACCACGATGACGCCGATGATTGAAATCCGGGCGTTAAAGAGCCGGGTTTCCCGGAAATGATCCTTGATCGGGATATTGAGCATGAAGCTCTAAGAACCTCTAAAAAATAGAATCAAACCGCCAAGGCGCCAAGGTCGCCAAGAAAGACAAGGACTGGTTGCATTCAGAAGTGAAAACTTGGCGTCTTGGCGGTTCAAAATAATTCTTAAGCGATACTGCCGCGTCTTCGCAGATCGCGCAGGATCACGAACAGCCACGGCCACAACAGGCCGCCGACCACGCTCGGTGTCCAATAACTGAACGTCTCCGGCTCCTGGCCGATGGTGCCGCGTATCCACAGCACCAGCAATTGATTGACGGTGAGCAGTGCGAACACCGCCGCGGCCTGCTGCCAGCGCGGGAACATGCGTATCTGCAGGTGCAGCCGCACGGCCAGGTACGCCACCAGCGTCTTGGCGAGCGCGTTGCTGCCGAGCAGCGAGCCGTACAGCACGTCCTGTAACATTCCGAGCAGCCAGCCGGTGCCGACCGAAACCCGCTCCGGCACCGCGAGACACCAGTAGATCAGCACCAGCCCGACCCAGTCGGGGCGAAATGCCTCGGCCCACTTCGGGAACGGCGTGATCGCGAGAATCAGCGCGATCGCAAAGGTCCCGACGAACGTCAGGCGGCGGCGGCCGTCCGGACCCAGTCTCATTTGGCGCGACCTCCGTCCTTGGCCAGATGGCCTGGCCAGATGAGCAACACCTGCTTGCCGTGGTTGAGGTGCGCCGCAGGGATGGCGGTAATGGCGAGGAACGATTCGTTGGGGTCATTGACGATCTTGCTCACCTGCGCCACCGGATATCCCGGCGGGAAGGTCCCGCCCATGCCGGAGCTGACGAGCAGATCGCCTTCTTTGACGTCGGCGTTGGCGGTGAGATACGGAATCTTGACGGTATCCTGATCGCCAGTGCCGAAAACCAGGGCGCGCAGACCGCTGCGGTTGTCGAGCACCGGGATCGCGTGACCGGCGTCCGTGATCAGGGTCACGCGGCTGACGTTGAACGCGACCTGGGTGACTTGGCCCATGATGCCGTTGGCGTCGATTACCGGCTGCCCCAGATAGACGCCGTCCTGGCTGCCTTTGGCGACCACGACTTTGCGCGTGAACGGTTCAGCGCTGACTTCGACGAGGTCCGCCGCCACCGCCTTGTCGGCGATTTGCGCGGCGCTGCCCAGCATGCGGCGCAGGCGTTCGTTTTCCGCTTCCAGAGCGTCGAATTGCTGGAGTTTGGCGAGCAGCATCTGCCGTTCGGCGAGCAGTTTCTCGTTGTCCGCGCGCAGGGTCCCGCGGGTGGTGAAGAAATCCGCGACGGCGCCACCCACGTAGGCCGGGGCCGCGGCCACCAGCTGGATCGGGTAGGCGAGGACGTTCAGGCCGGCCCGGATTTTCTCGAGATGATGTCCGCGGTGGTCGAGCATCATCAGCGATACCGAAATGGCGGCCAGAAAAATCAACCGCGTCAGGCTGGACGGCGCCCGGATCGACCGACCGAAGATATTAATCATGCGCACGCCACAGACGCGCAGGGTTGCGCAAGTGTCGGCCGCTGTCGGCTTCCGGCTTTTCGCAATGCTCGTAAGTCCCGGCGCGTAACGCGAACGGGGTCGAGGATGGCCAATTCCGTCCCCCGGTCTGCAAGCGGTGCGTTCGCCCTTCGCTTTCTGTCTTCGGGCAGGCGTGGCGCAGGGATGCCCCGAAAAGCGGAACAGGGACGTGCCGGTTACGGAGCCGAGGATGCAATACGGAGCCGAGAATGCATATCTTCAGGGCACACTTTTTTCCCTTCGGGTCCGGTTGCGATCGAAAGCCCCGGCCCGGTCGCTCGCGCCCTTCGCCGCGCGCCCATGTGCACCCGCTCGTGGCTTCGCCACTCACTCCCGCGCCACTACTCGTACACAAAAACATCGCCCAGTGTTTCGGCTTCCATGAGCGCCCGGCCGCAGCCGCGCACCACGCAGGTGAGGGGATCTTCGGTGATGATGATCGGCAACCCGGTCTGTTCGGCGAGCATGCGGTCGATGTCGCGCAGCAGCGCGCCGCCGCCCGAGACCACCAGGCCCTTTTCGGCGATGTCGGCGCCGAGCTCCGGCGGGGTCTGCTCGAGCGCGATCTTGATCGCGCCGATGATTCCGGCGAGACATTCCGACAACGCGGCGTGGATTTCCTGGCTGTTGACAACCTGGGCGCGCGGCACGCCGTCGGCGATGTGCCGGCCCTTGATCTCCATTTGCTTGATCTCGCTGCCTTCCCAGGCGGTACCGATTTCTGTTTTGACCTGTTCTGCGGTGGCTTCGCCGATGAGCAGTCCGTATTTGCGGCGCACGTAGTTCACGATCGCCTCGTCCATTTTGTCGCCGGCAATGCGCAGCGAATGAGAGTACACGATGCCGCCGAGCGAGATCACGCCGACCTCGCTGGTGCCGCCGCCGATATCGAGCACCATCGAGCCGGTCGGGTCCATGATCGGCAGATCGGCGCCGATCGCC